>JAABUS010000972.1_pt1 | contig 67717 bp, 72 predicted proteins | sample 5560161 | NCBI WGS metagenome assembly JAABUS01 (sample SAMN10711885, study PRJNA513376) | rock metagenome | isolation source: Antarctica rocks | place: Antarctica: Victoria Land, Trio Nunatak nord | collected 2016-01-04
TAGATCTGCAAGCGCTGCCGCAATTGAAGCCATATTGAATTTGTAATTGATTTTTGAAGAAAGATGAAAGTAGTAAAGTGGGGTGTGCACGGGACCGGAACGTGCATCGGGCCGGGAATACTCCTATAGATGAGCAGTCGTTTAACTAAAGTAACTTCGGCGTGTATGTGTTGCTCCATCAAATCTAAAGGCATATGCACCTCGGGACTGGTGTTGCCAATTGAGAGGAGCCCTCACTGTATTTTTCAATTCAATTCAGCTGTCGCTTCTGTTTCGCGACATCGTACTCTGCTACTGGATCATATCTTTTGTAGAGTAGAACTGTCATAGCCGAACATCAGCTTTACGAAAAATTAGCAGCAGTTGATGTTAAGCTTATGATTTAGTCGCAAACAAACCATGGTATTGATTAATGAAATATCTGTAAGATTGATATATGGACGTGGTACTTTGGGGACGCAATGATGTTCATCTTTGTTTCTTGTCTACCCCAGCCATCAAAATGTCTTAAACATAGTACGCTACGGAGTAGATAGCCGCCTATTGCACGCTAATACAACACTAAGACGTCTTGCCTTAGAATAATACATGTCATGCCTCGAGTGACGGTCCTCTAGTGATATTTTGGACCTGCATCCCAATGCTCTTCAATCTCAACTAATTGCGCTGCCGTGCTCGCTCTTGCTGCGGGTTATGCAAACATTCTGCCTCGGTTCAGGAAAAGGGATAGAATTAGTGCCAGCGCGCCCGAAGCCATGGTTACTATGTACCCTTTGTTCAAGCCGGCGACAATGAAGCGAAGAATCTGCCGTTGAGTGCTCTGTTCCAAGCGAGCAAAGGCATCCGAACCAACACCAGAAAGGATGGTGATGATGGTGCCTCTGAGTATACTAGAGAAAGATTTCGCGATACTGTTAGTTGCTTCGTTGAGAAAAGCGGCGTTAACAACTGCGAGTATAACAGACGGAGCACCTAGCTGGCCGAAAGTGACAAAACCTATCGCCTTTGGAATGGATTCTGGTGGGACCAAGGACTGGACTACCGAGAAAGGTAGTCGTAAGAAGAATCCAGCACCCGTGCCGATAAGAATGGAGTAGCCATAAACCTTGGCATTACTCGTTTCCATATCCACGGTATAGAGCAACGCGCTCCCGGCGTGACTCAGAGCTTCACCAGCGAAAAACCATGGCATGTATCTACCGTTGGCTGTTACAAAAAGCCCATTGACAACAATCGCGACGACTAGAAAGACCACGAGAGGCAAGAGTCGCACCCCCGCCATAATGGCCGAGTCATGCCTGACGAACTGGAAATATAATGGGAGGAAGTACACGGGTACATAGGTCAAGGTCGAGGCGCAACATTCAAGCACAGACACCTCGGATAAACTCCTATTCTTGAAGAACTGCAAGGGAAAGGCACGACGTTCTGGAGTCGTTCCGTTACTTCAAATTTGCTGGGCGAGGAAAACAACGACTAGGACGCAAGCAACGACGAAAAGCGCGATGATCTGCCCACTGTTCCAGGGGTAGACAAGTCCACCAAAAGATATTGCCATGAGGCCCGAAAAGGAATATTCCGATGAGTAAGATCGTTCCAATGGAATCGATTTCGACAAAGCGGCTGCTTATTGAAGCACCTGGACGAGGTTGTATAGAGGGTATCATAAACAGATAGACCGGGGAGCAGACAGCGGCCACGCAGAGATTAATGTAGAAAGCCCACCTCCAACCGGCCGAACTAGAAGTGAAGGCACCTCCGATGATGGGTCCTAAGACCGTTCCAAGACCCTATGCCGGCACATCAGCAGGAAGGCCGAGGACAGGGGAAGCATTCTGTCATACCCAGACCAAACCAGAGAACGCAAAGTATGTAGCACGCTCATTTTCGTCTGTCAGCATAGAGAGTAATGTCCTTTGGCATGGTCAGTCAACGTTCTGGTGTGGTGTGGGATTACATCCAGCGTACAAAACTCCGGTGTACATCCCTGTTCCCCCAAGACCGCAAATGGCCCGACCGATGATGAGGGCACTCATGGATGGAGCCGCTCCACACAGCCGATCCAACTTCGAAAAGGAGGATGCAGGTTATATAGAGCCACTTCGCGTTACATTGACCATACATTTGGCCCCTGTGGAGAAATTCAGCGAAGAGACGCAATTCCGAATAAGCAGACTGTACTAACCAGTAGAGCGTTGTGCTTGCAGCCCCGACCAGGAACGCAACCGAGAGCCATGCCAGCCTATCGACAGAGCCAAATCGGCTAACGATAGCTGGCTGAACATCAGCGGTTATAGTGTTGTCGAGGCCAAAGAGAAACGTGAAAGTAAGAATAGAAAGGACGACCAAAGCCCAGCGAGTGCCATGCAGTTGGCGTCTAGACGGCGTGTTCTCTTGATTCTGCTCGGATTCCAGGACTCTCGGCTACGATGCCGTGACCTTCTCTGCATCATCAGTATCCACGACTTCGATTATTCCTGAAGAGCCTTTAAAAGGTGCGGATCGCAAAATGTACACGGACTGACAGAACCACATATAATCGCACCAGCGGGACACCGAGATTGATGGATGCGAGACGGCTAGGTATATCCCGAGACCTGAAACGTTCTGGCTGCACAGGACAAAGGATAGCGAGTACGTCTGACTCGAGAGTTTGTCTCAAGTGGAATGACTTAATAAGATTTTGAGGAATAATTGCGGCACGTCCATCCATTGAACTGCTCGAGAATCATGTTCTGCCATCCTGAGCGAATCAAATATCTTTCCATACCATACGCAATTGATACGGAGTAAGAATTTGTAAAATAACATTAGCATACTGTATTTACAACTTTTCCGGGCGGATTGTTGTTAGATTGATCGTCAAGGACAGGGGCGTTGATTGGACAGCAAAGCGAAGATAATCCTTGACTAAGTATGGCTTTAGTATTAAGTAACAAATATCCCCCTGGGCACCGTTAGTAGGTTTTCACATGAGGTGTGCGCTAGTACTAATTCGGTTAGCGGGTAGTGCAATCTCGCTGCTCCCACTGTTGCTTCTACTTTCACTGCTTCTTCAATTGCTCTTATTATTGCTTCAACACTTTCTTCTTGTGTATACATCACAGGAATATTAAAACTTGCTTGCGTTGCCCGAGTTGCCCCTCTTGAGCGCGTTTCACCGCGTCTATAGCCGCCTGTCCATCCGACCCTGCTTTCCACTCTACGAAACTCAACCCCAGTACCGGAAGCTTAAGTTGTCCTTGATTAAATAGATCTACCCACCAGTCGAAGTGCCTGCGCTGCTCCTCGGGGCTCCAAGCAGCCATATGAGCAGAGCCCCTGTAGCCGCGCAAGGTGAGCCGTCTGCCAAAGAGATCCTGAGGGCCTAGATTCAGCTCGCCCTGGCCGCCGCCGAGAAATCCAAGATGCACATAAGTGCCTCCATCGGATAATGTTGCCAAGAGTTGAGAACCTGAAGCGCCGTGAACGGAATCCAGTGCTAAAACAACGCCTCTCGATTTCCTCAATTCTGCGGCTTCAGCGGCGAGCTCACTCTCGGAGTAGACCTCAGAAGCACCCACTGTGCGAAGGGTTGTCTTGATATCCTCGGTTGCAGCGGCTTCACGGTCGCGGATAACAAGTATCACGTCAATGCCCTCGCGAACAGCAAACTCCGTGACGTAATGTGCGACTGCAGACGTGCCAGCGTTCAATATGATGCAATCCTTCGGCCTGAGGTCTCGCATCTCACCGACGAGGAAGTACGCCGTACTCACAGACATTCGCAAGAGGGAGGCAAATGCGAGCACCTTTGGGCGCGTCACCTTCTGCAACATCGATGCTGAGAGTACGGCGTGAGAGCGCCAAGTCCCTACACCGAATTGACTTGGCACGACAAGATCGCCTGGTGCCAAGTTTGAGACTTGAGTTCCCGAGGCAATAACTTCTCCGACACCATCGTAACCAGGGATCACTTCACCATTGTGATTGTGCTTCGGCTCGACCGGATATCTTCCGGCAAGGACGAGAATATCAAGTGGGTTTATTGGCGAAGCAAGGAATTTCACGAGCACCTCGCTGTCCTTTGGGCTTGGAAGAGCATCATGATGATAGTGAAGAGTTCGATCAGACCCCTGGGTGATAATGGAGGCCATGTCGATACGGATCAGAAATGACTTTTAGAGAGTGTACAGAGTGAACCTTAGCATTGCTGAAGAGCGTTTCTCTCTTCAGGACTGAATCGCATGGTCACCCACTCATATTGACTTTACATTTACTCCGTCCGTGTAGTATTGTGAGCATGACCGGCGTCACCAGCACTAACTCCGCAATCCGAGTCACTTCTTATCTCTAATCCCGGTCTTGCTAAGCTCAAATCGGTCCATCCCGGCTGATATCCCAGATTGGCTGGTTCGAACCCCTGGTAAGTCTTCCCATTTTACTCTGATCTGTACTCCGACCCTCATTTCATACTCGAGGTTATTTTAGCCTCTGCGTGCTAGGGTCGGTGGGCTGACAAATGAAGGACTGGCTGCATTACAGACCGCTACTTTAACAGCCAGCCGTGAGCCAATTTAAGACAAATATACGCGCAGAACGCTCACGACTGCCAATGAGAACTCACTATCCCCTTAACGGACGATAACCCTGTCAAGCTGCATCGGAAATATGCGGTCCGGCCGCACATTGCATCTATCCCTACCATCCTTATCACGTATATTGATTTTCTGCTGTAAGAATGAGTCGGGGACTTTTTTCAGGGACTTTGTTTCCTCCGACTCCCCCTCAAGGCCGAAAAGGCTTGAGCTAGCGGCGGTCAGATCGGCAGACAGTTGGTTGACCCTTCTCTACTTAATCTACTCATAGTCTCCTCGAACGCAACTTGCGTCTATGCATGATCAAATCGTTCAGGTATTGACATTCTTGAAATGGCTAGGTAACTCCGATCCATGCTATTCCTTACTTTCGAACATATTCTCCTCTTGTCCAGCCGGAAAATTCATTCATAAACGGGATCGCGATGAGCGAACAAAAACTGGAAGGGGATATTCGGCCCAAAGTGAACGCCGGGACGCCCATCTCGTATCTATGCTTGGATTTCTTGACACCGCTGCCGGCTCCTCACCATGGTGCAGCCTCCGGCGCTAGCCTCCCCCTGAGACCCGATCTTAACGGGTATAGCGATCCTATCGGATGGCCCACCACGCGCAAGTACATCATTTGTCATCTACTATGTATTGCGACCATGTTAACCACCTACGCTGCGGGCGCCTATTCTCCGCCCGTGGATCTCATGGCGGCGGAATTCGGCGTGTCGCGGGTCGCAGTCCTGACCGGGACAACCACGTTCTGCATCGGCTTTGCTCTGGCGCCCATGCTCCTCGCGCCATTTTCCGAATTGAACGGGCGGTACCCTGTCTTCGTAGCAGCGGGTGTCTTATTCGTCTTCTCGCAGGTCCTCTGTGGCCTGGTGCTCAATCTGGCCGGTATGCTAGTGGCGCGCTTCCTTAGCGGCGTAGGCTGCAGCGTTTTCAGCACCATGATCGGTGGAGTCATCGCTGATATGTGGCCTAAGGAGGAGCGCAACACGCCAATGGCCATCTATAGCGGCGCGGTCTTGGTTGGCACCGGTCTAGGCCCCTTCGCGGCGAGCCTGATGGTATACCGCTGGGCTGACAACAGCGTGACAACAGGCCTCACCGCCTCCTGGCGCTGGGTGTTCTGGCACCAAGCCATTCTTGATGGAGCGTGTCTCCTGGCTATTGTCCTGTTCCTCCGTGAAAGCAGAGGCAGCGTTCTGCTGGGCCGCAAGGCCAGAGCGTTGAATGCCTGGTATGAAGTTCTGGAGCAACATGGTGTGTACGGCGCATGGTTTCAACCTGATCAGCCAGCTGCTGTTCAAGACGTGCCGAATACTGTTCAGACCATACAGGGAGTAGGCGTTGGTGAGGAAGTGGCCATGCAACACCGGAATGAATTAGAGTTGAGACGTATCCGCTGGCTTGTGGAGGATGAAGAGCATCGTACTTCCATCGTCACCATGATACGGGTATCAGTATCCCTGCCCTTCACTCTTCTTTTCACCGAGCCCGTGGTGCTTGTATTCGCACTCTGGGCATCATTCTCGTGGGCCGTGCTTTTCCTCTGCTTTAGCGCCATCCCTCTTGTGTTCAAGGGCCGGTATGACTTCAATGCGGCACAAGTAGGTTACATATTTGTGTCGATGATGGTCGGGTCCATCGTCGGCACAGCCGTGGGTGTTTGCCAGGAAAGCCTTCTTAGGCACTCGAGGTGGATATCGTCTGGGCTACCTGATAACCCATCATCCGACGATAGGTTTTGGTCTTTTATGCGACGCCACTTCCCTGTCGAAAGCCCCGAGTCGCGGCTCTACCTCACCTGCTTCACGTCCGTCTTCCTGCCTCTAGGTCTTTACCTGTTCGGATTTGCGGCGCAAGCACAATTTCATTGGATTGTTCCCGCATTAGGGATTGGTTTTTCTACCTTTGGCGTATATACTATCTATCTGGCCACCTTCAACTACCTCGCCGACAGCTACCGCAGCTACGCATCGTCTGCTTTGGCGGCTCAAGGGTTCTGTCGATATGCCCTTGCCGGCATATTCCCACTCGTGTATGTTATATAATCCATTACAAGAGGAGGAAGACTACTGACACCAGGATATGCAGTGTGCAGCCATTATTTGTCAACTTGGGTGAAAGCGGAGCAGGTGGGCTCCTTGGTGCCATTGCCACGGGTCTAACAGCTGTGCCCTGGGTGTTATCCATCTTCGGCACAAGGATCCGAACGAGGAGCAAGTTTGCCTCTGTAAGTTTCCTCTCCGCGTAGTGGCAATGGATTATTAGGGCGCACCACTGATGTCAGTATAGTCTTTGGATGGCTAGAATGAATCACCTTCACCATCATAGTCGTTCTATCCCAGATGGCCCTTGCAGCCGAAGGTTCTCTCCATAAGTAGTTCGGGATAACGCCTTCAGTCTGACTTTGAATACCTCTAAGCTGTGAGGATAGCGGTTGCATTAGATAGACTGTAACTTTTCGATAGACTCGGGTTATTGGGGCGCAGCATCATTTTGGAAAGGTACATTTTGCTGTTGATTGTTCTCATATGGTGCTTAGAACAAGACAGATCCCTGTAACTACATACACACACTGCAGCCCCTTCTGTTCACCAACCATGATTATTGTCGAAATCAGACCTTACGCCCTGGGCAGTCTCATCCTCTAACAAGACGCGGATAGCAATTGCGGCCATTCCCTTGGCGCACGCCAGCGCCGCCTCAAGTGCTTCATGCTTCGCAGCTGCTTCGGCAAACTTGACGCTGTGAATCGAAACATCCAATGAAGTCGGTATGGTAAATGCGCCGTGGAAGCTAGGAACGACATGAGCTACATTCCCCATATCCGTTGATGCATTCAGAGGTTTCTCCTGTCGCAGCATCACGGGCTGACCGACATGAGCCATTTCTTCCACATAAGCTTCACAGAGTGTCTTGTTGGAGGTCAGATTCATATACGTCGGTGACCTGTCTTTGTTAGGTCTCATCGTCTGCTTCGATGAGGGTTATGGAAACACTGCAGACTCACTCTATATAATTCAGCTCGCACCCGGCTGCTGCCGCACCTGCTTGAATACAGGCTTTTACACGGCCTAGGAGCTTATCGGCTCTCTGGATTGTCGGGCTACGGACCATCCAACTCATGCAGGTGTAGTCTGGTATAACATTGGGCGCTGTCCCTCCAGCCTCCATGATAGCGTGGACCCGGTCGTCAGGCTCGATGTGCTGGCGCAGCAGCGCGACGTTATTGTAAGCTGACACGGCTGCATCGAATGCGTTGACCCCGTTCCAAGGCTCGCCAGCAGCGTGCGCCGTCTTTCCGTGGAACTCTGTCTTGAAAATGTGGGTAGCGATGAATTTGAGAGCCGCCTGACCTGTGTAATCTCGGAACGGCTCGTAGAAGATGTTCTGAGCGCAGACGGGATGAGCCATGATGGCGGCCGCGACATCGCCCGAAAAGGCACCGGCCTCGATCAGCCGGACTTTCCCACCCCCGGCTTCCTCGGCCGGTGTCCCGAGCAGTCGGACCCTCCCCGGGCTTCCGGTGCGTCGTAATGCTTCGACAACTCCCAAGAATGCTGCGATAGAGGACATTGCAATAAGATTATGGCCACACCCGTGGCCAATTTGAGGCAGGGCATCATATTCGGCGCAGAAGACTACGAGCCTCCCGGCGCTGCCGCTCTCTGCCTCCAAGCTGGTCTCGACGCCATAAGCGCTGCGAGTGACGGCGAAGCCCTTTGCCTCTAGTAGATTGGCAATGGTGTCATGGGCAAAAAACTCCTTGAAGGCCGTCTCTGAATGTGCGTGCAAGTCGAGACTGAGTTGCTTCAAGTCCGGGCTATGCTCATTGATTGTCTCTCCAATCACCGAGCGTGCAACAGCGATTGGTTCTCGGGATGAGAACATGATGTGAGAAGCAACAGCAGGGCTGAGATCGGTTCGAAGCATGACGGGACGAGGTTGAATGAGGTCAACTACTTACTGCGTACCATGTATGAACATATTTGTTATTTTATAAATCAATACTTCGATTTCCTCTTCGAACTCGATTAATCATAAAGAACAGGCGTCGCAAAGACGTCTCGAAGAGAATCAGAGTAAAAACCTTAAGAGTGTACAATATATTTACTAGTCAGGTTTTACTCTGTATATTATTATTCCTTCATCTCAGAATGTTCGAGTACTAAATTTATTATAATTAACAAATTAAAAAATATGATCTATGAAATTACTAAGAAATAATACAAGGTTTAAATAACGCTCAGCAGCAAAAAAAAGAAAGCTCTTCGCAACATTCTTAATTCTTAATAAATTTATTATTAATTAAATAAATTTAAACTTTAAACGTGAAAAATCTTTTAGTAATTTTTTTTAAAACTATTAACTTAATGAATTACTCAGTAATGTATTCGTAGTTTAATTCTTTAAAACGATTTTATTATTTAATATATATATTATTAATTTATTATCTTTTATCTTTTACATTAATAATCATTAAATTTATTAATAATTTATAATAAATTTAATTTTACTAACATGATATAAAATGCAGTATAATTTCTTTTAAAGTTTCTTTTATTAAAGTTTCAAAAATATTATCAAGAAAATTAAATTATTTGTTAAACTCAGATCTAGCAAATATTAAAACTACGCACGAAAAGTGTAAAAAGAACAACACGACTGAACTCTGATCGACAAAATCATGATCACATGTCATTAATTCAAAGAAATAAGAAATAATAAGATCATCAAATGATCTTGATGATTCAGAAACAGAATCAATGAATTCATTCAACAATTTAAATGATTAAATAAATTTTTTATATTTATATAACGAAAGTGTTTTTCTTAAATAAAAATCTCGTGTTCAATTCATGTAATAATTAATACAGTTTATTATTTTAGTTATTCTTAAATCTTAAGTTTAATAATAAAAGTTTATTATTTAATCTCTGTTTATATCTTATGTTATTAAAGAAACAATCATTATACTTTAAATATTAATCTTTTACAAGATATCAAAGCATCATTTTATCAATCATTATATTTATGTTAAAGCATTAAATATAAAAGAAAATCACTCAGAAAAGATCTTAAAACAAAACATTAATGTCAAAAGAAATTATCGCAGATAAGATTTAAGAAATAAAGATATTAGTATCAGATTTTTATCATGAAAATAAAAATAAGTTGAATGCATTTATAATTCAGATGAATGTATACATCAAGAATCATTCAAAATTATTTATTTTTCAAGACAAAATATTATTTGCAACATCATACTTATGAGAAAATGTCTTTTAATGATTCAAGTTTATCATAAAGAACTTTTTTAAAAACAGTGAAGAAAATTGAAATAAAGAAATGAATAAAGTCTTTAACAATTTAACTGTCTTCAATCATAATATTTGATAAATATATAAAAACATAAATGCAAAAAGAATTGCAAAACGATAATTGTATGAAGTTAAATAAATAAAATCAATATCAAAATACGTCACGATCTTTTAATTCATTACATTAAAAGCAGACTGAAATGACACTGCATTCACAACACAGTTTTATAAAAAACTGAAGAATATGATAAAGAATAAAATAACTCATACAGATCATTTTACATCATTATAAAATATGATCAAAAAAGTTATTATTTTAAATAATAAACAGTATGAGAAACGTTTAAAAAAACAAGAAAAAAATTTCTTCACTTCAGCAATAAAAGTTAAAGATAAAATTAAAGAATCTTATTATGAATTTTAATTCATGAAGTTAAATGTAACTTGAAAGAAATCAATTAATGTTAAAGAAAAACAGATATTTACATGACAAAAAGACAATGAATGCTTTACATGTAAGAAATTAAAACATTATTCTCAAGACTGTACTCAAAATAAATACAAGTTTAAGTCATCATTTTATAATAAGAAAGAAAAAACTTTTGCAGCAACAAAAATTGCACAGAATAATCATAAGAAATTATTCTGAACAGCATGTTATGATGATAACTGTCACACATATTTAAATGATAAGAAAAACTTAAAATAATATTTAAAACATTCATGAAAAAATCGTTTCATGACAATAATTCATCAACAATTGAAAATACATGATGAAAAAAGTGATGAAGAATCGTTCATTATGATTGAAAGTTTAAAGATTTTTGACAGCTCAGAAAATGATTTAAATTTAATCAACAACATTTTAAATATGTTAAATAAAACAATCATGAAAGAAAATAAGTTTAACAAAACGATGCAATCATTTACTGCGACAGCAAAAAACATTTTTCAATAAAAAGAAAAGAACTTTGATATAAAAAAAGATATTAAAGAAATCATAAAGAAAGTAAGCTTTATAAGCATGTACAACAAGATGTATGATTTTTTTCAACAGAAAAAAGAAGACTTTTTGCAACGAATGTAAGAAACAAAGAATGATATTCATTAAATTATTTACAAAACTTCACAAAAAGAATTGAAAGCATCGCGCAAAGATATCAATTATCATGACATAATCATGAAATAATCATTCACAGATTTTAAGTTTATTAAGCAAGATGAATATATGTTTTTGAATGAAAAACATATACTTAAAGAACTTCGACAAATGATAAAAGTCATAAAAGATAAATTTAACATATGCAACTTGAAGAAATATTCACATAAAAAAGTTGATCTCGATCAATTTCAGTATATTGAAAAAGTATTGAAGAAGAAAACAGAATTTAATTTAAAAAATTAAAAGACTCTTTGATTGACAGATCATCGAAGAAGTTTAATCAAGAGTCGAAAATTGAAAGAACGTTTATCTTCATGAATGACTCAACATAATTACAAATATGAGTTAAAATCAATGATCATGCAACGCGTTTGTTTATAAATAACAATTACATCGAGAATTATATGTTTTTTAAATTTGCAAAGAAAACGTAAATATTATTATAAAATAAGAAAGAATCTTATAATTTACAAAACTTTAATGAAACTTTTATGAATTACAACAACAAACTTATAAGTTAAAAGACTTGACTCATTCATTTAAGAATTGAATGATATTGAAAAAAGTTACGTTTAAATGTTACGAAGCAGTCAAACAACGATATAATTTTAAACATATTATGACTTTAAATGATTAATTCAATGATTGATTAAGTTAATGAAATAATCGCGTTTTTAAACACAGAAACAATATGATTGCACTCAATATTAAAGTTATTAAAAGATATGAAAATCTTTATGATGACAGCAAACAATATATGTAAAGAACTTAATAAAGTTAACGATGCACAGATGTTATGAAGCAGAAAAGTTTAAAAAGAAAATTATTTTAAGAACTTTACTATCATTCAAATCTTTAAAAAATATTAAAAATGTTAAATTCTGTTTAAAAAAGAAAGTGATTAAGAAGCATTACTTAAACATCAATTATGAGATCATGAAATAAAGTTTATTGACGATAAGAAACTCATGAAACAATTTATTTATTCATTGTTTGTAGAAAAGTTAAATGCTTTACGATAATATTTAAAGAAAAACATGTGAAAAAAATTCATACGAGAATTGCAATCATTAACAAATTATTTAATTTTATTTATTTTAAAATTGAATGAAAGTTTGAGATTATACGTAGACTATAAAGCTTTTAACAACATTATCATCAAAAACAGTTATTTATTATCATTCATAGTCGAGTTACAAGATAAATTACAAGAAGCTCAATGATTTATGAAATTTAATATATTTGAAACATTCAATTGAATACAAATTAAAGAAAAAGATGAGTGAAAAACAGTCTTTTGCACATGATTAAAACATTACGAAAATTTAATTATGTCTTTCAATTTAATCAATGCATCAACAACGTTTTAAACATTTATTAATAATGTATTATGATGATATCTTGATTAATTTATCATAATATACTTGAACAACATACTGATTTATTCAAAGATAAAGAAAAAATATGTGAAACATGTGATCAAGATTCTGCAAGCTTTGAAAGAAGTTGATTTACATATTAAGTTAAAAAAGAATGAATTTCATGTACAGAGTGTATAATTTCTCGAATGTATAATCACGTTTTAAAATCTTAAGATGAATTTAAAGAAAATCGAAGCTGTTACGACTTGATCAACGTCAAAGATGAAAATCAAAGTTTAATTCTTTTTAAAATTTGCGAACTTTTATAAAAGATTTATTAAGAAATATTTTAAAATTGTTTCATCATTTACGAATCTTATAAAAAAGAAAATATCGTTCATGTAAATTAAAAAAACAAGAAATGCTTTTAAGAAGCTGAAGAGATTGTTTATCTCTCAGTCAGTACTGATTATGTTTGAATCAAAAAAATTTATTACGCTCAAGATAAACGCGTTGAACGAAGTTATTAAAATGTGTATTAATGAATTAAATGAACAAAAACATTTGCACTTCATAACATTTCACAGTAAAAAGCTTATAAACGTTAAATTAAATTATGAAATACATGATAAGAAACTGTTAATTAGATGATTAAAAGAATTGTCATCGTACAACTTTTAAATTCAATATCAAAAGAAATTTGATAACTTAAAAATAAACGTTTTTAGCAAAAGAGCAAATTATATGATAGATAAATCACAGATAAATCAGATTATCTTGCATTAAAACTCAGACGATTTTATTATTTACAATAAATAAAACGCAGCTACGCTTTAAGTTTACAACAAAGATTTTTAAAAAAAAATAAAGTTAAAGCTTGCGAAGAATTCAGTTGCGTAAAATATTATAGAAAATATCGCTGAGAACGCAGACTTTGAGTATTAAAATCAAATATTAACATTTCAAAATTTAATTTACATATCAACGAAATATAAACAAGAAATAATAAACAATTATCATGAATCAAAGATACATGATCATTAAGAATTGAACAAAACTATCAAAAGAATATTCAGAACATATTACTTTCTTAAGTTAAGAAAGTAAGTAAAGAATATCATTAAAAAATGCAACGTGTGTAGAAGAATTAAACACAGTTCACATAAATCTTATAAACTTTTGAAAAGTCTCAGCACATCAGATCATGCGTGAAAAAGCATAACTTTGAACTTTATAATTAAGTTATTTAAATTAAAGAAAAGAGTTACAGAGACAATTTACGACTTTATATTAATCATCATAGATAGATTAATCAAGTATGAATACTTTTTATTATATAAGAAAGTGTTAGAGATCAGCATAAAGCGAGTCATATGAGTGTCATTTAACTAATAGATAAATGCTAAGAAAGAAAAGTATTTACAGAAAAAAATCTGATTCTTTATATATATTTCTGATCTCTGTGCTAGATCTGAAGAAAACATGTTGTGATATTGACAAAATGTTGAAGAAGAAATAAAAAAGACTGTGTCATAGCTGAGTCAATTAGCTCTAATCAATACACAATTAATTTACTAATGTTGATTGTGAATTGATTAGAGTTAGATGAAGTGAAGGCTAGAATCATAACATTACTCTCTTTCTTTGACTATTCATGTTTGCATGAATCTATTATTCTAGTGCGTTTTTGCTGAATATCTGATATGAAAGTCGTCAATCATCTCTTGAGTGTTCATAAATTCGTCGTCGTCAGCGTTGTATCAGTTGAGATTATTGTCATATTTCTTTTATTTGACTTGATATTGAAGTCATCTTCAATATCATCGAGAATGCAGTATATCATCGATTTTTCATTCATCATCATCGTTTATCACTATTGATTTTGAAGATTCATTCTTCTGATCAGATAGAGAATCATTGACTGCAGAATGAAGAAACTTTGAATGAAATACATCATGTATATGCATAGTTTCTGATAATTTCAATTTATAGAAGAAGTTCACAGAATCTATAACTTTAAATAAATCAAGCATCTTATCATTCAGCTTATTGAAGAATCTTGCTGTAATGATGTTTCTTTCATTCAGAAATATCTTCAATTCAATCTCATAATTGATCTTCTTTCTGTGTTTATTAGCTTGATTTATTATTTATTTTCATGATTTGATCAGAGCTTTACAAGCGAATGTCAATGTTTTATTTATGTGATTGAATATATTCTTGATTCATGCAGTCTGCAAGCGCTCGTGAATGTTTTCATATTCAATGATGTCAGAATTGAAGTTCATATGAGAATGAAAACTCTTGTTCATGAAGAAGAGAGTCATGTTGATGACTGAGAACAGAGCATTGTTGTCAATAAATTCAATCATTGACAATCATTTAAATCAGTCATTCTGCATATATGAACAGAAGAAACAAAGATATCGTTTGATGTTCTGATTGACTTGTTCACTTTGATCATTGATCTGAAGATGATAGATGATGAATAATTGAAGAAAAATGCTCAGTCATTTGCAAAATGACTTTCAGAGAATGAAAGTGAACTGAGAATCTCAATCAAATACAATGAAGTTTGATAAATCATGAATTTGATATATTCATTGAAGCAACAATTCAACTGTTTTTTTTGCTGCGATTTCTTCATCATCAGTGAAGTAAGAAATATAGTGTCTTTCTTTTGACAGTCTGCAGATTACTGTCAGAATCGTATTGTTATCATTTGAACTCGATAAATCAATAACAAAGTTTATGATTATATTGCATCAGCGTTGATCAGATATTGATAAAGAATGAAGCAAGTCATTTGATTTATCTTTAGATATCTTTGATCATTGACAGATATAACAGTTTCAAATATATCAATTTATCGTTTTTCACATGAAAGATCAGTAATAGTTTCGCTTTATTATCTTCATCATTCTAAGAATTTCAAAGTGATTAACTGATGATTAATCATGAATCTCATGAATTAGATTTATTTGTAAAAGCTTGTTGAATGAAACTTATAGCTGACTATCATAAAACAAGATTTCATTCTGATTTCAACAATTCTTCAACTTTATATCATCATATTGTAACTCATTTTTTGCTATTGCTTTGCAAAGTAGCATACAATTCTCATCAATTTTATTTGCATCAAGAACTTGTTTATAAATTGATTGATCATTATTCTTCTTTAGATCAGCAATCTTCATTCAATTCAATGTTAGAATAATAGTTCATTAATAGCAAACATGCTCATTTTCTGAACTTTTAAATACAAAGTCAGCTTAATGAGTTAATGCATTGATCTTGATGTTTTATTTGTCAAATCAATACATTATTTTGAAGTTGAAATCAGCTAACTTCTGAATTCAGTGCATCTATCATTTACTCAGCTCTTTATCTTTCATCAACGAAATGAGTATCTGATAATTGATGAACACTTTGATAGAAATGTTGATCAGTTCTAGTTTGAAACATCAATGCTCAAAAGCTTGAATTATGATCAGCAGTTTCTTATCATATATTTTGTAGTTGCATTTAGCAGAGAACATGTTCTTGCTATAAAAAGTCATCAAATGTAGAACTTTTTCATCATCATATTGAGATAATACTTCATCATTGACGTAGTTAAATAAGTTAGTTTTCAGAATAATCTTATGAATCATGTTAAAGTGACGAAATATAAAAGCTTCAATTATCTCTTCATGTGATTGAATGCTGTCTGACAAGTCTCATTTCATTCAAAGATGACTTTTTTTGAAATAAGTTGAATCATAGAATGAACAATCTTTGAAAAGTTCTTTATAAAATGTTAATAAAAGTTGCAGAAATCAATGAAGAACTGCATCTGAATGAGATTATTGAATGTAGATCAATCAATGACTGCTTGCACTTTTCATGAATTCATCTTAAGTTTTTTGATTAACATCAGAAGTTCTAGAAAGATGATTTCTTGAACATGAAATTCGCATTTATTTATGTTCATCTGTAAATCAGCTTCTTGTAGTCTATTCAAGATCAATTATACATGTCACTTGTGTTTTTTCAGAATTTTGTTGTAAATAATAATATCATTTAGATAAATCTGACAAAACTGATGCAAATATTTAAACAGCACGTTATTCATGTAATGTTAATAAAATGTTGATTCGTTGATTAATTCAAAGAGCATCACATGATATTTGTAGAAGTTAAAGAAAGTAATAAAGATGATCAAAGCTTTGCTATCTGAATGCATGCGTAGTTTGTTGAACATGATAATGATGTTCAATTGAGTCAGATACTTGCTTTCTTGTATGCAAGCGAGAATCTCATCTATCAATGACAAAGAATAGCGATTTTATTTAATCAAAGCATTGAGCTTTCTATAATCAACACAGAAATGCAGACTATCATCTTTCTTTTCAGTAAACAGAATGAGTGATGCATATGAAGCGAAGCTCAAGAAAATAAACTCTTTGTTCAGATGTTGAATCAGATATTTCTTCATCTTTTGAAGCTTATGTTCAAACATCTGATATAGTCTGCTTCAAAAAGACATTTCTTCATTAATCAACTCAATTTTATGATTGTAGAAATGATGAGATTATAGCTGATCAATCATTGCTCGATTGAACATGTCTAGATAGTTGTAATATTCAGAGAAAAGCTTGATCTTGACTTGCTCAAGTGCTTTAACGTGAGAGAGTTCATGCAGATTTACTCTCTCAGACTGATTTTCAACTGTAGTTATCAGTCAATTGATTTTTGAAATGATAACTGCAAAGATCTTGACATTTGATCATTTGACTAACATTTTATATATTGCTGTCTCTATCATTTTTATGTTAATGATCTGCTTTGTCTTAGTAGACTGAAAAGATGCAAGTTGATTGAGATCAACTTGAATGCTTTGCTTTAATGCAGAGACAGATTCAATGAACTGATTCATCAATTTTGAGTTCATAGATCTTTTCAAGATGACAATTGATGTAACAATCAACTTCAAGTTCTTTCATTTCATTTCACAGATCTCGCTTAGCTCAGATCTGCAAAATTCTGATTGATTGATTTTTTTAGCATCAACAGATTTCAAAAATTGAAGAAAGTTGATTTGCATATTTATGACTAGATCTGTTTTGTTCATTCATGTTTTTTCAAGAATCATTTGATATTGATTCAATCAAGTGATCAATATAAAAGCTGTTTCAATCATATGATCTTGAACTGTCAGATTCAAGTAAATGACATGAATAATGAGTTTTTTTGCATAATGATCATTGAATTCTTGTATTGACTTCGCTTTGATCAAAGTCAGAGATTCAATTTACAACTGATCACAAACAATCTGCGCGATCACTTCATCAATGAACAAATAGTCAGCAGCTTCAATGTCAATCAATGACTTCAATGAATAATTAATTTCATTGCTAGAAAGTATACATTCAGTAGTCAAAGATTCAAAAGCAAAAGAATCATCTGACATGCTCATCATTAAAGAAATTAACATATCTTTTATCGCGTCTTTGATAAAAGTCTCTAGTTTTTTGTCTCACTATTATCAGATGAGAAAATCATTTTCTCATTCTCTTTATCTTCTGAAATGATGATTTCATGTAGATGAGTAATGAATGTATAAAATGTTAAAGTATTGATCTTGTTTTGAGAGCAATTCTTGAACAAGTGATCTGATATCTTGCAAGTGTAGCAGATGATAAAAGATCTTGCTGACTCAGAGATAAAAGCAATGATCAATTAAACATAATCAATTATCGAAGTTGATACTGCTGATAAAAGAGTAGTGCATTTTTCAGATGCAATAATGATTTTGATGATGACAGTGCAACGTTTGCTGCGAAGCTGATAATTAATTCGCTGTTTATTATTTATACTCTGAAGAAAGCTTTTGAGATGAGATAAAATGATAAAATCTTTCAAGCAAATTGATAAAGCGTCTTGCAAGCGATTGTTGATTTTATTCTGAAGATCATTCATCAAGATGCAATTCTTGTAGTTTAGATAATTGAATAGTTTCATGAATTTGAAGTAGAAGACATTAAAAGACTTGTTTATCTGTTTCAGAGCATTATACTCATGATGACACTTTTAATTCTTATTCTAATCATCATAAATTGACTTCAGATGCTTGAACAGCTTATAGATTGAAGTGTATGAATGAGATGTATCATGATGATGTCAAATGAATGTTTGTTTTGCTGCATCTTCTTCTAGTTTAAATATCACATAAATAATACAGATATTTTCAGTATGAAAATGATCTGCATTTGCTTCAAGCTTATCATCAATCTTGATTCTTCAGCTGTCTCATGTTGATTCAACATCTTCATCAATGAAGATAGATGAATTCAAAAACTTGTAGAACTTGTGATGATCATTGTTGAATAAAATAAATGACTTTCATGTGAAAGTATGAAGCTCAAAATTTAGCTGTTTCATAGTAGTTTAAGAATTTGCAGACTCAGTGAGCTGACAAGATAAAGATTAATCAGATGAACATTGTGTTTTTTTTAAAGTCAACACTTTCGCTTATAGCTTAGTGATAGTCTCTTCTTGAGTCTCTATTGTGTTTTGATTGATTTCTAGCTCATTCAATCTGCTGATATGTTTGACTTGTAGAATGATTCATGGCTTGATGCATTTCAAAGTCATGTCTCATTGATTTCTTAGCTCATTTAACATCTTGATGATCTTGTTCAACTGTTCACAAGTTCATTGATGAAGTTGTTTCTTATTCTTTATGTTTTATGAAGTTTTGACTTGTTTAACTTCAGCTAAAGCATCGCTGAATAGCATGAAAACTCATCTGCTTGCAGTGCTTTTAAAAAGATGAATTGATCATGACTTGACTGATTCAAAGTCACATGTCATAATGAGAAAGATATTGATAGATAAATAGATTTGAGAATGATGTTTTTTGATGAAAGTAATTCAAAGAAGTTTTTGTGAATTTTCTGATAAACAAATGAATGCAATATTCAAAGAATCTCTTGTGAATAAAAGTAATATAAATTCAAAGAATTTCTTGCAAATTTTCTGAATGAACGAAGTAGATTATTTCATATCATTTACACGTTGACAATTTGATGTCAGTAAAAGATGAAAGAATATATCACTAGTAGAAGAGTTGACACAGAGCGCAAATCTGATGTTGTTCTACAAGTGATCAAAGAAGTGATTTCTCGTCGACTGCATTGATATATCAGACTTCTCTACTTATTGACGTCGTGAATGATACTTCAATGAAAAGATATCAGACATCGACAATTCGACGAAGAGCTTAAGTAGCTTGTAAGCTAGTGAGCAAAGTCGCTCGAAGCATAATGCGCTCGAGACGCATCAGCTAGCTACTAGAAGAGACATGTGCTACAAGCTAGCTGCTAGCAACATAGATCAGCTACAAGTCAGCTGCTAGCTGATTTAGCAACATGATCAGCTACAAGTCAGCTGCGAGCTGATTTAGCTGGTTTACTATCGCAGCTGTTCATGCTTCGCTTCATAGAACTGAGTCTACCTGTAGAGTTTTTAGCTTCGCCCTTCACTCTTCTACATCTACATGTTCAGCTATCAACTCAGCTACCTACTCGTCATTCTACATGCTCACCTATCTACATGTTCAGCTATCAACTCAGCTATCAACTCAGCTATTAACTCAGCTACCTACTTGTCATTCTACATGCTCGCCTATCTACATGTTCAGCTATCAACTCAGCTATCTACTCATCAGCCTACTCATCAGCCTACTCACCAGCCTACTCGCCAGCCTACTCGCCAGCCTACTCGCCAGTCTACTCGCCAGTCTACTCGCCAGCCTACATGCTCGCTACTCTATATGCTCGCCTACCTACATGTTCAGCTACCAACTCAGCTATCTACTCATCAGCCTACTCACCAGCCTACTCACCAGCCTACTCGCCAGCCTACTCGCTTCAAAACATGCTTCAAAACATGCTTCATGCAACGTGTTCAAACACGCGTTATTCACTTCATGATCTACTTCATAGTATGCTTCATACATGCTTCATAGCACATGCTAATTAGCTCAATAGAAAACATTCTTCATGACTCGATATCAAACTCTCTATCAAATTCTCTATCAAATTCCCTATCAAACACTCTATCAAACACTCTATCGAGCTCTCTATCGAATATTCTACATGCTTCAAAATACGCGTCGATCGGACGCATAACATACATCAAACAGTGCTTCAAACAATGCTTTCTACGTGACTTTCTTCATGACTCTCTTCATGACTTCCTTCATGATTTTCTGCTCACTCGACACTCTACATGCTCATCTATCTACTGATCTACATGCTCATCTATCTACATGACTTTCTACCAAGCTTCGAATTGCTTCATATTCAAGAATCAAATTTGATTTCTATTGAACATCAAATATGAGCTCTATCAAACACTCTTCATGACTTTCTTCATGACTCTCTACCAAGCTTCGAATTGCTTCATATTCAAGAATCAAATTTGATTTCTATTGAACATCAAATATGAGCTCTATCAAACACTCTTCATGACTCTCTTCATGACTCTCTTCATGACTTTCTTCATGACTTTCTACCAAGCTCTCTACATGCTTCAAAATCGCGTCGGTCGAGCGCATAACATGCGTCAAACAATGCTCTTTTCATGACTTTCTTCATGACTTTCTTCATGACTTTCTTCATAGCTCTCTTCATGACTTTCTTCATAGCTTTCTTCATGACTTTCTACCAAACTTTCTATCAAACTCTCTTCATGACTCGACTTTGCACTAAGCATCTTACATAGTCAAAAATTCGTAAGTAGATGATTAAATAACTAGTTAGATAATCAATTCATTGAATCATTTATTTGATTACATAGCTGTTAACAAATCGTGAATGTAGAAACTGTAGCATATATTGCGCATTACATATTTTGCGCAAAGAATGCTATTTGAGCAAAGAGTGTCATTTGAGCAAATGACTGTCATCAAGAGCTAGAAGCGCACGTAGCTAGCTATTAGCTCTTGATGTGTGACTATTAAAGCTTGTATGCTAGAAGCTCGACTAAACAGATGTTTTTGACTTCTGCTAGCTTGAGACGCATTTAGCTGGTTTTAGCTGAGTTCGCACTTTTGCCGATGAATAAATAAGTCGTTTCAAATGATGAGTCTGAATTCATTACTACATGTGTTTGAAGAAGTAGTGATTCATCGAATGCGCTGATATACTGAAGAGACTCGATGAACTCGACTTCTGTATCTGAATAGCGACAAGTCATACATTTATCTATGAAGACAATTGAAAGTTCAGAAGAATGATCAGAACGCATTCTTCACTATCGATCAGAGCTAAGCATTCAACTACGACTGCGATCGCACATCTATAACAGCAACTTATTCAATGTTTACGTGACACAAAACAAGAGCAGAATAGAGTTATTTGTTACAATCACACTCTATCTTCTCATCGTGCATATCTTTCTTTCACGTATATTTCCTTGCTCGATGAATGATAATCATCGAGCAAAGAACACAGTTTTGACATTACAATCACGAGCATCATGAATGCAATAATCTTCGCAATCGAAGATCAAAACATCGTTGTATAGAATATCATTAATATGAAGAGCAGAGCAAGAATGATGAATCGCAAAAAAACAGCACAGACACGCAGTAAGAGTTTATTCAAGCGTTACATGCTGAATAGAAGCTATAGATTCATAACTGAATACATAGTCTTAGTGTTATAGTCTCGACGGCGAAGAAGTCGCTGTGTAGTTGACAAGCGATTTTCTTTCTCAGTGAGTTTTGTTCGTTCAATATACATAGCATAAAGTCTCTCATGAATCAATTCATTATCGATGTTGCACAAAGTATGAATATAAATATAAATTTAAATCTAAAATCTAAATCTAAATAATGAAAGTGTTTTTCTTAGATAAAAATCTCGTGTTCAACTCATGTAATAATCAATACAGTTTATTGTCTTAGTTATTTTTAAATCTTAAGTCTAGTAATAAAAGTTTATTATTTGATCTCTGTTTATATCTTATGTTATTAAAGAGACAATCATTATATTATTTACAAGTTTATTTAATAAAATTTCGTATTAAAATTTATAATATTCTTTTTTTTAAATTTAAGTAAACGTTATTTTACTTTCTTAAATATTTAATTAATAAAGTTTAAAAATAATTTAAAGAATGTTTTTTAATATTGAAATTTATAAAAATCATTAATATTAAAGAAATTTTCGTTTAAGTAAAAAATTATATCTTTATTAAATGTTTTGTTACATTTTTTTTATATTAACAATATAGTTTAAAATCATTTTTAAAAATAATAAAAACTGTTATTTTGTTTAACTTTATAAATTGCGAGAAATTTAATATTTACATTTTAACTTGTTCGTGAAAAAATATTAATAATATTAATTATAAAGACAGACTTCAGGTCTTTAAATACGATGATATTAACGACAGATTAAACCCTGTGTTATTGTTCGTTATCTCTTCTATCATTATTGTCAGAAATATTGATTTCGATCGTCATCTCGATCTCTTCCTGTCTGGCGGGAGAGACCTCTGACTCATGCGGGGCTGAGGTGCTTTTCACTCTTGATCCACGATACTGACCAAGACTGAGAATGGAGCCCTTATGAGATGGACAGTACGAGATGCCAAGAGCAGTGCCCCCGCCAAAATGCTTGCAACGTGACCGATCAGGATCCTTCCCCACTCATGAAGCCTTACCAAGCCGGAGCTGCTCCGTTCTTGCCTTAGCAGCACATTCGATAGCTTCTCGTGGCAGCTGCGCTCCAACAGCTACTTTAGACGGCTCCTAGTACAGGGGGAAAACCATTTCCTTCTTCAGCTCTCTAAACTTTCGCGCCAGGCTACCCTCGGCGACGTGATCACGGGTCTTACAGCCATCTCCAGCAGAATGGACATTGCAGCAAGACCAAGTCACGATGTTGCGGGAAGTATCAATGCTTTCCTTGCTGTTACTCTGAAGCCCTCCTGGTTTACCTCATTAGAAGATTCGACTGCGAATCCAAAGTATGTGTACGTACTATCATGAAAGCTACACCCACCACGGGAGCCCGCTTCGTCTACAAAATCCTGCTTACACTTGCGGCAGCGCTTGAGCGCGATGGTTCCAACAGCGGTGGGACACTCCTGGTATGGAGGGAGTGCCATGTGGACGCCGGCCGTCTCGAGGCTCTTACGGTGAGCTATGTCTGCCAGGATGAGGTTTGCTTTGCGAACTATTCCCACATTCTCCCTCTTATCCGTCTTGCAGATACGCAAGAGGGCCTCCCGCAGCTCGTGCTGGTTGAGTTTGAGGATGTTCGCATCGACTTCCCACTGCTGCTGCTGCTGAATGTCCATGGCAATTAGAAGTTACTCAATCGCTTTCGTGCTGAAACCAAGGGCGGGAGTGATATGATGTGATGGGACTGCGACTTCAGACAAATGCCGTGCGGATGGGTGCCGTGCTCAGATGTGATGCTGTGCCGATCACTTGGGCGATGATGGCGGGAGTGTAGTTGTTCTGCAGCACCATACTGATGCACTGCACCAACATCTTTCTAGAAGACCAGGCACCTATGAAGAACGAGGCATAGAAAGAAATAACAGGGTGTTATGCAATCTAGAGGAAGGCGTGTCCTGGGGTGCTGAGGGTCGGAGTAGGGGATCAGAGTAAACATGAGTAAGCAGAACCTTTGGCCCTCCCAATTCGCTAAGCTGTTGATCGGTCGAGATGGCTGACCTTCTTGAGGCACATCTCCACTACTATCAGTTGCTAAGGAGGTCCTTCGGATGGAGCTACACTCGTCACGTTGCAGGCCTCTCCGGGTCCACTATTTCCACATTTGGGATCCAAATCCCGACTCGCCGCAGGAAGGAAATGTGGGAGAAAGCAATCTGTAGTACACGTATTACAGCCATAACCGTGGTCTGCGAGGTACACTTGAACCCTATCCATTTGTTCCGTTATTGCTGCATATATGGCGAAGTCGAGGAAATTCGCCTCTACTCATGCCTTCATTCGTGTAGTGTAGTTTGGGATTCTTCTTTTATCATCAACGTTCAGTTCAAGAACGAAACGCTGATTCACGATCGAAATGGCCAAAATAAGCGAGGCATTTGGTCCCCCACTTTCAAAGGATCCCCAATCCGCATGGGAGAGATTCCTTGAGTCGGTTCAGGAATACCCTGACAAGCTGGCGGTTGCATCAGTTCATCAGCCGCACGACCTTTTTGGGATCCCATGTTCAGCACTGAAAGGCGACGGCAAGCGCAGTCAACGGCCATACTTGCGATGGACTTACAAGAGCTTATTGCAGGGAGTTTCTCGGCTCACTGCAGGTTTGAAATCTGTGGGCGTTAAGCCAGGCATGCCGATATTTTGTTTTCAGGCTAATGGCGCCGAGTACCTGCTCACCTTGTAGGTTGAGCGCCTTGATCTGTCGGGTACGATCTTGCTAACACGGCAAAATCAGGTGGTCCTCGTTTGCGATGGGTTGTGTTCTTGTGCCCATTAACCCGCGCAACTTGGCCAACAAGAACGAGATCACGCACATGATTAAGACTGCCCTCAAAATAACCCCAGGTAGCACACCAGTTGTGATTACCGCTGATGCTATCTCGGCCACCGCAGTAGATGCCCTGGGCCTTTTGGTTGACCCTACTAAAATTTTACTATCAAGCTCCGATGTGTTAGAAGGGTGGATCCCATTCGAGAAGCTGATGCAAAGACCCGCAGCAAATGGTGTGAAAGAGGCAGAGCAGCATCCGAAGAACGCTGCCGAGGGTGCTGTTTTGTTCACGAGTGGAACCACTTCCATGCCGAAGGGGATCTTTACTGAACGGTCTACCCACGCCTGGTTCATCGAGTCATGGGCCAGGAGCCGACCGTATGACAGTATTTTCGCCGGCTCGAGATTTTGTTGTGTGCTCCCGAACAATCACTCCTTTGCTCACTATATGGTCGTCTGTGCCCAGTCCATTGGGGCAGCAATAATTTATCCCGGGCCAGGGTTCGAAGCAAATGCCATGTTAGAAACACTCCACCGGGAAAAAGTCACTCAGGTTAGTCTGCTGGATCCTCTTTCCTCGGGCTCTGTATCACCACATAAAGCTAGAAATTGAGCACTGTTGACTCTTCACTTCGATAGTGCGTAATCCCTGCTGGGGGCATGTTCTTCTCTCATTTCCTGCAACTGTCATATCCGCCATCACCCACGATCATGAAGCAAAGTGGTAATACTAATTCAGGCCTTCGATAGCACCGTCATCATACCGACAATAATCCACGCTCTCATCGCAGCCAAAGCTGGCCACGCACAGCGCCTCGGCCTCACCCAAGTGATCGTCGGCGGCGCAGTGCTATCACCGGATTTCCGTCGCTCCTGCATGGAACAGCTCGGGGCAAAAAGTGTGGAGAATTGGTATGGCATGACAGAGGGGCTGCTGGTTCGACCGGGAAACCAAGGTGATGTGTCCACGGTGGTGCACGGTGACGAAGTGTCCATAGGATGGGTAATGCCTGGTTACTCGATACGGATCGCTGACCTTTCGACCAATAAGCCCGTGCCGAGGAATGCAAACGGCGAGCTTCAAGGCTCCTGCGATATTATCACAAGATACATCGGAGGCGCCAGCGCAGACAACTACTACAACGATGCAGATGGACGGATGTGGTTCAAGTCAGGGGACCAGGCAAGAATGGACAGTCAAGGACGTATCTTCATAACTGGGCGTTACAAGGACATGTAAGCGCGCAACAAAGCCTATCACTTACTATACTAACCCAACATAGTATAATTCGTAGCGGCGTGAACATATCCCCCGCTGCAATTGAGACCGCTGTCTCCAAGGATCCCGGTCTTGCCTCTCTCAATCCTCAAGTCGTTGGTGTGCCAGACGCCGTTGCAGGAGAAGTACCCGTTGCTGTCATCTTAGGGGTCGCCTGCTCGGGCATCACAGAGGCCATCCAAAACGCCATCCTCCAGAACCTTGGTAGTGAATTTGTTCTTGATGATGTTATCTCTGCTCGAGACCTTAATCTGTCCGATTATCCGCGCACCATGGCGGGGAAGATTCGAAAGACAGAGTTGGCTGAGCTCATCAAGATATACCGGGCTGGAAGAGACAAGCCGTCTGCCATTCTCGACAGCGCAGAGGCGGCCACAGTGGTCAAGAACATTTGGGCCAAAGCCATAGGCTTTGATCCCTCTCGAGTGCCTTTGAGCAGACCAGTCGGGGAGTTTGCTGATAGCATCACGGTGATGAGAGTTCGGACTGCCATCACGCGGCAAACCGGCAAGACTCTGTCCATAGCAGATATGATCGGCACAGACACGATTGCTGGTCACATCGAGCTTATACAGAAGCAATCTGTCGAAGAGAAATTGGTTGTCAAGCGTCCGATCCGAGCGGGGCCGCCTGAGGTTGACGACATGATACATCTTTTGGAGGATCCAGAACTGCTTCAACCCACGAAGAGACTGGTTGTGGATAAGATCTCTGCGTTCGGGCTTGATTGGGCCGACGTGGAGGATGTCGTGCCTGCTTACGATTTATATAACGTTTTGGCAGAAACCAGAATATTTGATACTTGGGGCATGAAATTTGGGCTTTCAACCCAGAAGACGAATAAGACAGTAAGTTTCCACCAAATTACCAGTGTCAGCAACTGAGAGGTTTCAGGACTTGAGGAAGGCAATGAAAAAGATGCTGGCCAACAATAGGTTCCTAGCGTCCTTCTTGGTTTGGGACAGTACAGCGCTAAAGCCTGACGTTGCCCTCCACGTAGCAGTACGCCAGACGGATAAAATCTTCGATCTCGTGATTCAGGACGGCGGGAAGCTGAAAAAAATCGACGACATCAAAACGACAACGGCCAACTATCCCCATCCCAGTCATGCTATGTTCCCGGGCCCTTTGACCCGTGCTATGCTGTACGACATCGAGGAAACAGGAACCATTGCTGTGATCCTTGCTGTCAGCCATGCTGTCGTGGATGCATCATCGGCTCAGATCTTCAGAGAAGACCTCGACAATGCATTGGGCGGAGCATCTCTTGAGGAACACGTCGATTTTAAACCCTATGCTGACAGCTACTACAACTTCCGAACGTCAGCAGAAGCAAGGGCTGCGGCAAATTGGCACGTCAAGCGACTCGAAGGCCTAGAATCGCACAGGAAAGCACTCGAAAACCCCTTCCCGGTTCCAAAGGGTACGTATGAAGCCAGGATTGCAGCGAGCGGCCGAGACTTGACCCAACATGTGTTCCAAGTTCCAGGACTCGATGACCTGCGCAGAGAGCACAAGCAGATCGCACTCAACGTCGTCGTGAAAACTGCTTTTGCACTGGTCCAGGTCTACCGCACCGGACACACGCATGCGCTCTACCAAAATTTCGAAGCTTCCCGCACGTCATTCCCGTTCCTACCGAGATCTCTAGAGTCCAGAGGCGAATTTGGGGCAGCAGATGTGGCCGGGCCCACGGTTCAGATCGTCATCAACCTTGTCGAGGTTGACAGGGCACAAACAGTCTTGGCCTTGCTCAACCATATGCAAACGGAGCAAACCAGCTTGACAAGACATGCCGCGGCCCCATTCCGCCAAATCATGGAGGGACTTGGGCCAGCTGGTTGCCTGCTACCTGCTATGGTCAGTCATCAGGCGTTCAACTGGCTGCCTACAATGGGTGGGATGATGAGAAATCCCTACGAAAACATGGAGATGGTGCACATGGACACATACCCCGCTGCTGGGATTGGAATCCTCGCAGGTCTGGGTGGACCGGATTCAAGTACGGTTTTCATGCAGGCTATGGGTCAGATGTTTGATGAATGTGGTCTTAGAGAGTACATGACGCAGATAGAGAAGATAACGAGGTGGCTGACGGACAGGAACAATTGGGAATCTCCAGTGGGTGGATTCACCACCGTTCTGGAAGATTGAGAAGGGAGGGCAATTTAGACAGGCTGAAAATTTCTCGTGGGCTCATGGATCAAAGTGACCGCTCCGTACATGCCTTGCTAAGCCTAATGCTCTCCGTGTCTATGGAATTCAAGGCCTATGGCCCTACTTATGGTGGGGAAGTCACAGTCTGATCGACGATAATTGTAGACGATTCTTTTGATGGTGTTCGGTGTTGCTCAAATGCCCCTTACTCAGCTTATTGACCTGATAACGCACTTGTTTTGCCTCCTACCTCTCTCCTTTCTCTCCTTTCACGCTCCTGTCGGATCACGTTGGAGTGCAGCTCATGATCAATAACACTCACTTCTTTCAATGTTCCTGAGGCTGTAGCACATCCATTCTGCGCCGTTCAGAGTTTTTAGATACCACATAGGTCGCAGTGCAAGTATATTAATTAATAATCCTCCAACATGGCAGTTCAGCCCTGGTAAGAAATGACTTGAACGCCATTTCTGAGCTCTCTCACTCGATATTATTGACTAAGAGCATTCGGGTTCTAGAAAGCTTGTGTCCCCATAAGACCTAAGAATCTTCGATAACAATCGAAACTAACAGATTCAAGCCCTTTATAGGCCAAAACCTTTACCAGATGGACATTGTACGACATTCCACTGTAGCCTCTAGCAAGCTACCAATCTTCTACTTCTCCTCATTGTTCGGCGAAAACCAGCAATTTTGACCAGAGTCTACCTGCTCTAGCGAACTGGTGAAGCGATTTCGAACACCACTGCCCATAAGGGTCCTATAGCGGTTCAGCCTCAGTGATTCGAACCCACATGTCCCAATGAACCCAGCCCGTATAGGCTCTCTCCTTCCATGGACTTCCCGGGTATACTAGCTGCCAGTCAAATTCGCGCATCAACTTCGCAGGGCAAAACAGATTAGCTTCGCGGTCGGTCTCAGGTAGGTGGGAAGGTCGGTCAAGGCTCTGAACTTTCGGGCGAGCGTTGGTTAAGTCAGACATACCTCGAAGAATATCTTGTTAAGCTCCATGTAGGCGAGCAGTTTCCCCGAGCACATCCACCGCCCGTACCCGAAAGTGAGGTCTATCGTGCGTGTCATGTCGTTCTTCTTCGCTTCATCGCATTCGAGGAATCTCTCCGGTCGGAAGAGCTGGGCGTCCTGGCCGAAGATTTCCTCGCGTCTGAACATGGCGGGGGCGTTCCAGCCGATGCCACTAGAGGAACAGTGGATGTTAGTTTTTGTTTGTGCGTGGCTTCAATATCTTTCTTTCCGAGGTCTTTGATCGGATAATTTTGCAGGAAACTAAGCTGCAACTCTCACTTACGTCCCTGCGGGAATGAATTGTCCCAGGATCTTCTCGCCTCCCGCGGGAACGTCCTTGTAGAACCCGGACGTGGCGGGGGGCCGCATGCGGAGACCCTCGAAGATCACGGCCTGCGATCGCAAAGTGTCAATACCTTCAACTATGTTCAGTTACTTGAGATGCGAACCTGCAGATAAGGTAGTTCCCAAGCTTGTGCATTCGTAATGGGTGATGATGCTTTGCCCGATTTTACTGCGTCTGTGATCTCAGCCTTTAAGCGCTGATAGGCTCGAGGGCATGCCATGATATGCACTTGAAATTTCCAGAGTCAGCCAAGGGTGGTCATCCGTATACATCGTGTCGAAAGAATAGAAGCTGTTGCCAGGGGATAGAGTAATCTCGACACAATGCAGAAATTCCGAATAACTCACGCATTGTGACACGTATAGTCGACGCGGTAGTATCTGACCCTGCGGCTATCTGAATGATGACTTCGGATTTGGTTTCGTTCTCATCCATGCCATGCCGCATAAACGATCCCTATACACGATAGTATCAGGTGAGCTTTGGGGGTATTTACGTAGTGACATTTTCCGCCAAGTCAGAATGACACGACTCACAATCATATCGTCGTGCGAACTATCGTTCTTCTCGAAACGACTCTTGACGATTCCATGCCCAATGCTTATGACACCTCGTTAATGGTCTACCTCATGATGTGATACATGCACTCACCCCATCAACTTTCCTATACCCCTTTCGTCCGTCGTCCTCGGGGCAAAGAAACGATTGAAGGGCGGCTTTATCAAGATACGGCGCAGCAAGGGAATGTCTCCGGTAGTCGAGATGAATCCAAGAAGCCGCTCTACACCATTCGCGTAGCCATACAAATCTTCCTTCGCAGCCATAAAGCCAAAGGCCTTGCCATAGGCGATCTCGGTAATAATATCCAAGGTAAAGTACCGGACGAAGTGCGCAAAGTCGAGAGGCTTGAGTTGATCTGCCGAAGAGAGATGCCTGGTCCGGAGGATTTCCACGAGATGCTGTATCATGCGATCAACAGCCGGCTCGAAAACCATCCCGTCGCGTCCGCCATAGCCATGCGCGGTCTTAGCCTTGCGAGTATCATGCGGCCCGATCTTGATGGAACATAGGAGATTGTCATGGTCGGGGTCCATCTTGGTCGCAGTATACCACTCATTCCGGTTGGCCGTGCTCCGAGCACCGTTCATCTGCTTCACCGCCTCCGGATGATCCGTGAGAATATAGTTAGGTCCTATGCGAACCAAGGGCCCGTATTTCCGGAGGTTCTCATATTCCATACCACGGCCCCGTATTATTTTGCTTGCCACCCATAGATAAGAGAATGAGGCCAACCAAGGTCCTGGGATATGGCGAAGTCGATACCAAGTGGCAATGCATGAGACGACATACCAGGTTATGAGCCCGATGGCCACCAGTCCCAGCGGGGCTGATACACCCATGGTTGAGCTTGAATAATAAGGTATGTGATTGGGGATTGAATAAGAATAAAAATAGCCCTCGTGAATTAGCTTAAGTAGAATCACACAAAAAACAATATGAAACAACGGTACTACAAAGTGTCATCCTACATTTATATGAAAATTCAACGGAATCCTCTGACAACTTTGGTAGAATCGCTGTAAACTTTACGCTAAAACCAGATTTCCCTTATGCGGAATTTCTCTATAACCAGCTTCGACTTGTACCTTCGAAATTTCCAGATAAGGTGTGTGTGTATAAGAGAGGCGAGACAGTAGAGCTAGCATATATTCCTTGGTTCACATACGACAATACATTGTTATTATGCAGGGAAGTATTGCTAATGCAATCCGGTGGAGCCCCTATTTCGTTCGCATATACTCTACCAGGATTCAGCTCCTCCGGAACCCTCCGTCTTCTTCTGATCCGTGGCTCTGCAGCACATTCGTTCCCGCTGTCAACTTTCAAGGGCAACGGGAGTCGCGAGGCAGCCTTGTCTTACTCTGCTTCCTAAACAAACAAGCAGGGTTAACGTAGTAGAAGATAACTCATCAGTGGGGGACAAAAGTCGTGGTAGCATAAGCGAGAATAACCGAGTCTCGAAGTTGCCGCTTATGCTACCACGACTTTTGTCCCCTGCTGATGACTCATTGTGAAAGGGGAGCAGGTTCGGACTGTTTTCCGGAGTGCGAAGAAATTGTTGTTTGAATGAAAGATTCTTCAAAGATAAGGGGTCGTTGATTGATCATCCAGGGATCGGACCGTTAAGTGGTAGAATAACGGGTAAAAGACTCGGCCATGAAGATCGTCTGTACCTACCGTAGCGTCTTGTATTGTTAGAGGTTAAGGTACTGTACTAGTACTTACTACTTTTCCGGGGGGATTGTTGTTAGAATGATCTTCAAAGACAGGGGAGTTGATTGGTCATCAAAGCGAAGATAATCCTTGACTGTGGCTTCAGTATTAACAATAAACCCCCTGGATACGTTGTAGTACCTACCTCACAGTACAACGTACAGGGTTTACTACGTACTTAAGACAAAAGGACAGCTTACCATCTTTCAAGGGAAATTATTGTTGGCGTGATCTGCAAATACAGGGCGTTTGGATTGGTCAGCACAGCAAAAATAATCCCTGACTGTGACTTCAGCGCCAACAATAATTACCCTTGAAGTATAGTAGCTGGACCCTTGCTGGTTGTCGATCGGTGTACTAGTATATCGATGCGCTATTGGCTATAATTCCCCGGGAGCCGCATCGGGAGTCCCGGAAGCCCCACGCTACAGTAGCTCAGGGCTCCCCGGGCCGGGCTCGATAAGTACCAGTAGATTGCCGATGCGACGTCTATGTACAGTACTACCACCAGTACAATGAATATGAACTGTAGCGTGTGTTCGAATCCTTCGACAAGGTATACAAAGAATCAACCGGTTTGTATCTACGTTGCTGCTCTTATCTCTTCTCTATTAGGTGATTTATTCTCCGAGAGTACTGCATCATTACGTTGAGACTAAACGTGCTTACGTGATAACCCTGTGGATCGTAGCGCTACTCTCTCTGTTCACTCAGGTCCTCTGAGGTAGGTAGTGTGAAAAATGTCCGAGGGGACCGAGCATGATTCTGCTATGGCTGAATTTGTCACAGACCTGCGTGGTCTGCTTAGGATCAGCTCCCACGGGGCTAACCGGCATATAGCGATTATCTCCGCTGGTGTCCTACTTACGGTAGCCTATTTGAAACTTGCTCACTAGGTAGGTTGTGCGCTTCCCTTGCTGAGCGGGATTCAACTAAGCGGCCAGAGCTCGGTTTCAAGTCCGATGTCACTTCGGCTGAGGAAAAAGGATTTATCGCCAAGCAGTATATAGAACCATTAAGTTCTCATCATTCATTGAACCCTGGGGAACGGGCCGTCCGCGATGTCAGCGCCCGTTAAGCCTGCGTCACGGTCATCATCCACTAGAGGCTTGCAGAAATGGACTTCCGAGCAGGACGCACAATTGAACGCTGCCGTGTTACAAGGTAGGTCGATACAAAGAGCATCAATCGGCTATACGAGGGGGGAAACCTTGGCTGACTGGTCTGGAACTCAGAACAACCCGGATGCACAATCAGCTGGCAGAAGATAGCCGATAGATTTCCCGGGAAAACGAGAAAGGATTGTCGCAAACGATGGCATTACTATATTGCGCAGCGCTTTCAAAGAGGCTCATGGTCGGAGGAGGAAGATGCAAGACTCAGACAATGTATACAACAATACGGCACAAAATGGAGTAAGATTGCGGCCTTTGTAGGTACCAGAAACGGGGATCAATGCTATAAGCGCTGGACGGACACACTAGACCCGCAAATCGACAGAAGCCCTTGGAGAATGGAGGAGGTAACAGCGGGCGCTTTCCATAAGTTTCAAGCATGACGATGATCTCTAATTGTGTGACAGGATGCGTTGCTTCTGGAAGGTGTCCGGATGATGGGAAGGAACTGGAAGGAGATCGTGAACGGCAAGCTGCCCTGCCGGAGTGGTCTCGCAGCCAAGAACCGTTACTCTTTCCTGCAGCGTCAAATGGAGAGAGGCCAGCCTCTTGCGGGAGCTGGAACATGCGTCCATGACCCGGAATCACGGCCAAATTTGAATTTCCTGGAGAATACCCCGGAATCGATTGATTCGGCTCCATCTCTTGATATCGACACCATACTCGCGAATCTGGACGACAATACTGATGTGGCCAGTCTGTCGATCCCAGATCCAGGGCTGAGACCAGGGCTCAATGGAAGCAATCGTCATGCAGATTTCTTTGGCAACAGCGATCCTCTGGCGACAGGGTTTCTGCCAATATTCAACCCTCATCCATCACCAGTAAGGAGCTCAGACATGCATGATTGGACAATGTTCGATGACAGCCTGGCTCACGGCCACTACAATGGCGACATGGACTGGGGACAGTCGGGCAGCAACCTCGCACCTGGAGAATCAAATAAGAGGCACAGCCGGGCCCGAAGTCCGACAGTGAGCCTTTTAATCAGGGCAACATGTCAGCTGGAGAAGACGGAATCGGTAATGGACGAGCTGACGAAAACTATGAACGGCATGACAGTCCGCAGGCAAATCGAGAGCTACCAGCTGTCGGTCGATGAGAATTCGACCTAGTTGTTTTTGGGTTAGAAGCAACAAAGCCGTGGGACCTGGGGATACGCAGAAACGTTGGGATGTGTATTGCTGGGGTCGAATACCGATGGCGCGCTCGTTTGAACTCAGGTCCGTGGCCGTACGCGCCTCGCCGACCTGATCCCTGTGTGATCAGAGAGACTGATAGAAAGACTGATAGAAAGGCTGATAGATAGATTAATCGATAAAGTGATAAAGCTGATAGAAAGTTATGATAGAAAGTTATGATAGTAATTCTGCTAATAAATAAAGTAATTCGCTTCATAATTTTACTTTCTTTATCTTTTTACCTCATTAAATATATTATTATTAATAATAAATATTTATCATTGAATTTTCTTATAGAAAACTATTTAACTCATTTTCATTAAGTTGAGTGAAAAAGAAAATCTTGTCATTTAACTTATTATTTAACTGAACTTAATAAGTAACGTGATCATTAAATTAAGTAAATTTTAAAAAACTTATTTTAATTTAATTTATTTCATGAATTAAGTTTAAAACATTAAAATAACTTAATAAAGTTAAATTATGTTATAATTTAATCAAGTGTTACTTTAATGATATTACGATTAAAAGTATTAAGAAAAGTTAATGTTAAAAGATGTTACGAGTAAAAAATAACATTTAATTTTAATTATGTTTAATTAACAAGTTAAAATCTTTTAAATATAAATGTTACTCAACATTTAGTAAATATAAAGTCGTAAAACTTTTTTTCATCATTTTTTTTCATCTTCATGCAACGTTTTATATTATAATTTAATTGATGAAAAAACAATCACATCATGCGCAAAATGAATTTTTGAAAAGAGCACTACAAATGAAAAAGTAAGAATCAAATAGATGAATAAATAATGATAAATTGCATGAACAGCAGTAATGCTGATTCAATGATGACTGTGAGCAGCATTGACTTATCACAGAGAGACAGTGATGCAAGACTTAAATATTTATGCAATGATGAGATAAATGTTAACAACATCATAAATTTATTAACATAAATATTGATGTTAAAGAAAAAGAAGAGCAAAGATCATTCATGAAAAAAAATGACTTTAAAGCTGATTAAACATCTTTGAAATGTCTTAGAAAGAAAGATTAAAAATCAAGATGCATTTATTGCAAAGAACATATAAAAGTTGAAAACATTCATTCAACTTTTCAATAAACAGTTACAAATATAAGAAAATACATGTTTCATGTTTGAAATGACATCATGAATCAACATAGCAAAAGAAGATGCATCAACAAGAAAGCAATGATTCAGAAATGACTTGTCATTGCTTTGCAAAGAACATAAGATTCTGATGAAAATAATGAAAAGAAAAGAAATGAAGAAAGTATAAAAGAAGTTCATGAATCAGATTTTTCAAAGAATTGCAAACATATTGATGATGAAATGCAATTTAATCATGTCACTTCACAAGCTTGAAAGCGATGATATTATGCTGCACGCAGTAAGCTCAGAAACTTAAGCAGTTCTAGAAAGATTTCAGAAGTGAATGAAAGAAATTACAGATTCAGCGCAGATAAAACATTAAAGCTTTGCAATACTAGCACATGAAATATACATTATATTGAATATAAATAATCAGAAAATAATCATTAAAAGACTGATAAAAAACAATGCAAGACTGCATGAAGATCTAAAGATGTTAAGAGTAGCTTGATTCAAAAAGATAGTCAAAAGTGAGAAAGTTCATTCATTGTTCATTATAAAAGTCATGATCAAAATAATGATAAATCAACTGCTAAATGTAAGCATGCTGAACTTATATTAGAAATGCATCTGTAAATTGTTTGAAAAGAACTGTTGCATCATTTAATGCTTCAGATGCATTGATTTTGATCATATGATTAAATTCTGCAGAAATGAAGAATGTTGCTTCAAATGTACAAATAAACATCATCATGAAGAATGCATTGTGTTGATGAATAAATGATAATACATGAACTGCAATGACAGTCACAAATTCTGAATGCGCTCTTGTCTTAAGTGAAAACTGCAGATGAAACAATTCAAAGAAATATTTTAAAACAGATTGATCAGATACTTGAAAACATCAAAAAGCAATCACTCATTTTTCTTTGCTTTCTTTTTGAACTTTCTGAATTTATTGAATTTATTGAATTCAATGAATATTTCAATAATGACTAGCAGTTGAAACATCAACGAATCTGCATGACAAGTGATGAAAGTCAAGAAGAGATGAGTCACTTTCTCTTCATGTGTAATTAGCAATTCAAAGAACATGATATCTGAATAAATATAAAAACATCAGATCAGAAAATGTAAAAGATTCACAATGATTAAAAGTATACAAAACATTATCTTTATGCAGAATCAACAACAGCTATAAATAATGTTATAATGAATCAAATCTTTTTATGAATATTACAGTACAACATCAGAAAGTCATTGAAAATTCAAGAGTTGTTTCTGATAAACAGAAAGATTCATGAATTTGATATAATAGTCATTCAGAAACAAGATTGCAATGCTTATGCTTTGCAGACATTTAGCTTGATACACAACTTCTTTCATTTAATGAAAGACTCATCATCTCAAGCAAAAACATGCATTTACGTCAATAAACACTTAAAATTCAATCAATGAATGATGAAAACTATTGAATCAAACATCTGTTTAATCAAGATATAAATCAGCAGCTTGAATGATGAAATGAAGACTTTACAACTTATAAATGTTTATAATTCATGCTCATTATTTATCATTTTTACAGAAGAATCATTTATCATTTCTTGTTTGAATGAATTAATCAAAGTTGATTGTAAACAGTTAATGATAGAAGATTTTAATCTGCATCATTTACACTGAGAAGATAGAAAATGTTTTACTCATCACACAGTGACTGATGCTTTATTAAACATCATTATGAATGCAAAACTGAAGTTATTGCTTAAGTTAAACACAATTATTAAAGAAGTTCACAATCAACTTATGACAATAAATCTAACATTTGACAGTGAGAAAATACAGTTCATGATATATAAATGTGAGATGAAAACAGATTTGCATCAAGAATTTGATCATCTTTCAATAATCATGAAGTTATGTCTGCACACATTCTTCATGCAATTTATGATTCATTGATTATGAAAGAAAATGAACACAGAAGTGCTGAATGCTCATTTAAGAATACATCTTTTTATTGATCATCTTCTCAATGACAAAACAGCGATAAATGACAAAGTAACTGAGATTACTTATGCATTATAAGAAGTCATCAAGAAGTTTACTTCTTAAGCAAAATCATTGAATTAAGCATGTGACTTTTGAAATCAAAACTGCTCAAAAGTTGTAATGAAATTGTGATGATTGCAAATTGCATGAAAAACGCAGAGTACTTTAAAAGCATGAAATGATTATTTGAAATACAACAATTACAAAAACAAGATCATTAAAAAAGCAAAATGTTCACATTTTAGATCACAAATGCACAAGCTGAACAAAGATTCAAAGTCAATTTGATGCTTCGTAAAATAAGCTAGAATTGAAAGTCAGTTATTCAAAAAGCTTTCACAGTTTTCATCACTTAAGAATGATGATTTTAATTATATAACAGACTCATTTAAAGAAAAAACAGAAATGTTATGAAAGAAGTTCTTTTCTTCATCTTCTTAAACAGATTTCAGTGATGTTTCAAGATCATTTATATCATTGATAGTATCATTCAACTCAGTCTTATTGCAAGATGAGATGAGACAGATGATTTAATGAGTAAAAGTCAACAAAGCATCAGATGCATTCAAAATCTCAAATAAAACACTTCAAGTGAGTTTAACAAAGCTAACTTCAATACTAATCAGTTTATTCAATGCATGCATAACTTTCAAGTATCATTCAAAGTAGTTCAAAAAAGCTTAAACAATAATATTATGCAAATTGATTCATTGCTTTATTAAACATCATGAATAAAACATTGAAATCAATCATGATTAAAAGATTAAGCAACATTGCTGAGACTCATCATATGCTTTCAGATGCTCAAATAAGAGCGAGATGCAAGTGATTCATAATTTCAGCGCTGAATTTATTAATAAATCAAGTACACGCAGTATGAAACTGTAAAATTAATTATGTAGTCTTCATGCTCAGTTTAAACATCATCAATGCATTTAATCATGTCTCACACATCAAACTTTTACATACATTGAAAATGAAAAGAACATTGAATTATATAATTGATTAAACTTGCAGCTTTCTGAAAAACAGAGAGTCATCTTTGATATTCAATGAGCAAACAAGCTCAATGCAATGAGTAAATGCTGACATATCACAGAGATTTCTCATATCTTTGATTCTCTTTCTATTTTTTAACACAAGCTTAATTGAAAAATGCAAAGCACTAGAAATTAAAATCAAAGTGCTTAACTTTGTAAATGACATCAATATTCTGATTTATGATAAAATCATGAAATCAAACTGCAAAATGCTGAGTCGAGCATATGATGTCTGTGCAAAGTGAGCTTGAATTTATGACATCACATTTGCTTCAGAAAAATATAAATTCACACACTTCACATGTAAGTCAAACAAATTTGACATGATGACTAGTTTATGCATAGAAAACTTAGTAGTAAAGTTGAAGTCAGATGTATGAATTCTTGAAGTTCAATTGAACATGAAACTTCAATAAGATTCACATCTTCAACAAATAAAGATAAGTCACATCAGTAAGATGCTGATGCTTAGTTAACTTAAAATCTTCATTTAAAGAACTACATTTGCAAAAGCAAGACAGATTTACTCAATAATGATAAGATTAAAAATGACGTTTGAAGCATCAATATGACATCAACGTGATAAAGAAGAAGAATTGTTGAACATGAAATGAAGACTAGAAGATCTTCAAAATCAAGCGTTGTATCATATGATAAACATCTTCAAGAAAGTGAACACTGAAACGCTGAAAGCTGAAATATATACATTTTCACTTTATGTTCATTTGAACAAGCTATAGAATCAGACTACACTACGCAGTTGAATTAATGACAGAATGCGAAAGACTCAATGAGCATGCAAGATCATACATGCTCATCTAATAGAAATTAATAAACTCATTTCACGTTCTTTGATCTTTAAAAAGTTGATATTTTTAAATGTTTCAATTTGCAAAGAAGTAAAGATATCATCTAGATGCAAATGACTCAATCTTTCAATGTTAATTTTAACAGATAAACAAACAATTATACAGTTTTATAAAAATCAATGAGACATTAAATGAGAAATCTACAAAAAATGCATCGCAGACATAAACATAATTCTCGCTCAAAGATCTCATCTATTCAAGAAATTAATAAGAATACACAATGATTTTCAAAACATTGAAAGCATTCTTACAATTTACATCAGAATTGAATGCATAGAGCTAAATGTTTATCTGCACTCAAGAAACATTTTAAGCGCAGATAGTTCTTAATGTGACTGTGATTAAAATCATCAGATTATTAAGCATATTCTGATGCATTGCTTGAATTGAATGCATCTTTGATTGAATATGTTTCAAGATGTTAACTTCATGAACTATTGAATCATCATTGCAATCACGAAGAATCTCAAAGCAACAGCAAGAATGATGATGAAAACGAAGCTTTTAAAGCAGTTTAGAATGATAAGAACACTCATTCTTTAACATGCAATCATCATGAACAAATTTGATACATAGTTTCAGCTTTATCGTTTCAATCATATGTAGCAGTCGTATAAACAGTGAGCGATTTTCTATCTCAGAGAGTTTTGTTCACTCAACACACATAGCATAAAGTTTTTCATGAGTCAATTTAGTTGATGTCATAAGAATGTATAAATTTATTATTATTATTATTATTATTATAATTTAATTTTTAAAATTAAATTAAATGTAAATTTAATGTCATGATACTTTTCAACAACTTATAGAACTAGTTTTACAATAAGATTAACATTTAATCATATAAGTCTTACACACGCATATAAATTAATTCAACTTTTTTATTATTTATTAAATTTATAAATTTTACTCATTTACAATAAATTCATAATAAATAATAATATTAATCACTGATTTATTCAGTAATTAAGTCTTTATATTTAATCATAAAGTACACAGTAACAACGAGATTGCTATTGTTAATTAAAACTGCTTTTATTTATCTTTTGCATTAAAAATCTTACATTATTATTACATTATTTACTTTGATGTTAACAACATAAGTAATGATAAATTTATTAATAATCAAGAGAAAAAAGATTATACTTTATTATCTTTCAACATTATTATAAATCATCTCAACGATTAATCTTTTTGTTTTAATTAAATGATTAACATGATGTTTTAAAAAGATTTCTTCATTTAATTGATAATTAAATCTCTTTATTACATTTTTTTACTTCAGTTAATCTTTCAACAAAAGTAATTAAAGTCACTATCATTAACAACTTTTCAGTAAAATAAAATAAATCATTTATCTTAAAAATTCAACGTTGTTTAAATTTATAATTAAAACATGTATGAAGTAATTAAAAAAATGTATAACAAGTTATTTAACGACATTTAAAACTTATAAAAAGATGCATAAATTAACATTATTAAATTTAATAAACTAAAGATTTTAATGAAACAAATGATTAATAATTAAAATAAAATCAAGAAGTCAAAAAAATCAAACACGTCATCATTGAAACATCATTAAAATTAAAACTCTTTCTTATTTAATTTTTTACATTAAAATTATAAGTAGACTGATCATTCAAATTGAGACTTTCTCAAAATTTAAAATTTGACTTGAAAGTTTTATCTATTTAGATCAAGTTTTAACTTAATATAGTTAGTATTTTCATAAAATAATGAATTCAAGTTGAAATTCATGTTTTCATGATCAGTTTAATTATAAGTTTTAAACACATTAAAATGATGATTTTCGAGTTTTAGTTTTAAAATTAACTTAATTAACAACTTTTGAATATCAATTTAAATATCAGAAAATTAAACTGTTTAATTTTCATCTTTTAAAGTTAATTTATAATAAAGAAATATATATTACTGTTAACTCAAAAACGTATTATCGCGACGTTTTCGTATTTTTAAATTAAGTAATGATAATAATCAAAATTAAAAACTTTTAATTAATAAAAGTTAATTTACATACGTATTTATAAGAAAGTATTTAAACATGATACGTTAACGAGCTTAATTTAAATGTTAAATATAAATTTTCATCACGAAATTAAACTAGTTAATTAATATAAGCTTTTATTTAAACGATTTATCATGTTTATGCAAAAAGTGTCATGATATTCTTTAGCGACTCATAGAACTAGCCTTATGATAGAACTAGTATTCGATCATTTAGATCTCACACATTCACATAGATTAATTCAGCTCTTTTACCACTCATTAATTCATGACATTTATCATATTTATAGTAAATTCATGATAAAAAGTCATGAAGTTAACTTAAAAGAAAATTTTCATCATAAAAGATATTTAAAATAAACGTCTCATTTTTAAATATATTTAAAATGTAATTAAATTAAATAAAATAACTGAATAAACTACAGTTAATTAAATTAACTGAACATGAAATAATCTGAAATTTATACTTTAAATAAATATCAAAATGTTTACAGTCACGATGATTATAATTTAATTTATTTAGTAATTAAAACAAAAATATATTGCATAAAATTGAATCTACAAATTAACGAAAAAGAATAATTTATGAAATAATAAAAATGGTTGATTAAATTATCAAAATTATTCTTGTTAAAAGCATAATTGAATGTTGTCTTTCTCAAAATAAAATTTATATGAAAATCAATAATTTTAAAATTAATCTTAATCATCTTTAATAAATTGTATTTAACATATATTTTTATAATAATTAAATTAATATTAATTAAGTTAATGATATAAATCTGATTAAAATTAATTTTATTAACGTTAAATTAAATCTTCATTAATTTAATTAACATGAAATAAATAGTTAAACGTTTTTTATGCGAAGTTTAACTACGATTAAAACGATAAAGTTTATTACGTTGAATAACTCAGTCAGAAAGAATTAAACTGATCATCAAGTTGAGTTTCAAATTTACTTTTTGAATTCAACTTGATTTGAAGTCGAGTTGCTCATATTTTCAACTCAATTCAAGTTGAGTTAAGCATATTTTCAACTCGACTTGACGCAATTTAAGTAGAAATCAAGTCAATTCAATTCAACTCATCAAGAACTCAAGCTTGATGTCAAGAGAACTAAGAATAGAAACATAAAACAATATGTTCGCTTGTTGCATTATCTTTTTGCATTATTCATTGCACTTTATATATTATCTTTAAGCTATTCACAACTATTGTTGTCACGTTGTAAATATAAATCATTCTACAATACTACAGAATGTTTAATTCACTGACAACTTTCAATCTATCTGACAAATTCAATTCATTTAAATCATCTTTGAGTACTCTTTATTCTGAACAATTTACAAGTCAAGTACAATGATTTAATATTTCAGACTATTTTAAACAGAAGAGAACTAGACAAGAAGTAATTGACAAAGTTCAACGAGATTTTTCACTGCTCAAGCTAACAGAGAATAATACATATGTTCAATGAACTTGAAATACAAATGACTTTTTTTTACAATGATGATTTCAAACTTCTGTTGCTGAGAATATTTAAAGCAAGACTCAAAAAAAGATAGTCAATTTGCTTTGATTTAAAAAGATTATGAACGATAAGCAATCTAATATATGAGATCACTTTATATAATTAACTTCAATTGTTGAAGAATTGTTTAAAATCTCATGCACAATTTGCAATAAGATTATAAATCATTCTACAGCTTTCAATAACTTTAACACGTCTGCTATGAAAAAACATCTTGAATCAGATTTTTGCACAGCGACAGAATGAAAATGCAAACACTTGCAATTACAGTTTGAACTGACTTTTAAACAGATAAGTCATAACTGATAATGCAAATTAATAATGCAAAATTGACAAATTATTAAAAGAAAAGTCATATCAAGTTAGTCTCTGTCTTCAATCAAGAGAATTGAGAAGATTGATTATGCAAAATCTTTGTTGACTTGAACTTATTCTTTTGAATCATTAACAATGAGCAATTTCAAAAGCTGCTACGAATGCTTCGTTCAGATCTGCAAATTGTGCATTGCATAAAAATAATAATTATGATTCTTTCATACTATAAAGAGATTTGTGATCAGATCAAATCAAATTTTAAAGAGTTACAATGTATGTTTATTGCTTTGAACGTGTGATCTAGTTTTCAAAGAGTAGCATACTTGAAAGTGTTGATATATTGAATTGATATTGAATTTCAGTTTCATGAACATTTTATTGAATTTACGTCTCTTGATATTGAGCATATTGATTATCAATTGATGATAAAGTTAATGAAAATCTTGAAGAACTATGCTATTAAGAATAAGCTTTTCAAGATTGTTATTAATAATGCAAGTAATAATAATATCTTGAAAGATGAATTTAAAAAGATCTTGAGTCATCATGAGTTTCAATGAAACAAAACACAGAATTTCATCAATTGCTTAACTCACATCATTAATCTTATGATTCAAGATTTTATTCAAGTTATTGAATTGAAAGCAATAACTGATAATGTTATCATGCAATTAAAGAATGAGCAAATGCAAGATATTAAGACAAGCAGAGATTTATCTGTTGTGATCAAAAAGATATTGCTTCAGATGATAATACAAAAAAGTAATGCATTTATTAAAATTGAAATTAAATTCATGCTTTGATGATAGTTATCAACAATTCTTCTCAATGATTACTTTGCTTTAAAGCTTTTCAAGAGCAGAATAATAACAGATTCAAAAAACTAATACAAGATATTTACATTCATTGAAACTTTACTTACTTGATGCTTCATTAAGTATATCAATTATGCAAATTTATTAATTTTTGAATAGAAAAGTACTGTGAAGATTCAAAAATTGCAAAGATCAGATTTGATGAAAGTGAGTAATTTATGATTTTGCTTGTTGACAATTTATTAAATTCTTTCTATGAGTGCACTTTATTAATGTCATGAACAATTAATGCAAATATTCACTTAAAATTTCAAATATTTAATGCATTTTTCAATCATCTTGAGCTGATTGAAAAGAATATAAAAAGAAGTACTTGCTCATTGAGTGCTGTTATAATAAAGACTTGCAAAAAAGTTTCAGTCAAATTTGCAAAGTATTATGTCAAAATTGAAGACAGTGATGAAATAATATATAATCTTGCAAATATTCTGAATTCTACAATGAAGTTAAGTCTTTATAAAATTTGAGATGACAAAGATAATCAAGATACAGATCATGATGAAAAGTCTGTTAACTATAAAATTAAGTACAAGACAGAATTCAAAAAGTATTTTCATCATTACTATAAAGATTTAACTGTCAATTTGAGAGTAGAAGCATAAAGAGCAAAATATGATGTTGATGAAATAATGCATTCTGATAATGCATTTGATATTTTACTAATGATTTTGTAATCTGTTGCAACTGTCAGAAGATCATTGCTTCAACAATCTCAGCATGCTCATTCTTTTTAAGATGAAGATGATCAATATTTTTGCACTAATATTATAAATAAGAATTATTCAATCTGACAATTTTAAAAAGACAATGCTTTGAATTTTTCTAAATTGATGCAAATGACTAAAAATATTCTTTCATGTTCAATATTCTTGATAAATATTGAGTGAACTTTTAATCTTGTTAAAAGAGTATGTTGATGAAATTGATTACAGATGAAATCAAAAATGATGAAATAAATGATGCTGATTAAGTATTACAATTGAATCATGAATTTGAATTCAGATGAGATTATTACTGAATTCTGAGATATTTATTACAAAAAGAAGATTAATGATGAAGAGATCAATGAATCTGCTGATGCATTTCAAGTATCTTTGAAGACTGTTTTAGCTCAAATTTATTCATAAATTTGTAATATTATCATTTATTAAAAGTCTTGCATTTAAAGTAAGTATTTATTCGAAGTTTAATTGAGTCAATGCACAAGAATAATGCACAAGAATAATGCAAATGTGATTCAAAGAATTACATTGTTTATTCTAATTTATGAAGACAGACATTTCTTAATATCTTTTAAAAGACATGATGTCAAGATTCATCATCATAATTTTCATAAATTTCATGTTTCTTTATTGAATAATGATGTATTTAACATAAATTGTTGTCAAGTTGATGTCTGTATAGAGCAAAATGTCAATGAAAATTCTACAACAAAAGTGATAATGCAAAAGAATAATGCACTTACTTTTCATGAAAGAGTACAAGAATGCTTTCATGACTTTCTGCAAAACATTCAATGCAGAGTATTGAATATGAAAATCATATTCAAGCATCTTCTCTCATGCAACATCGTGCATAATTTTTTTTACAAGTTTTTTGAAAAACATTTTAAAAATGAGATTTTCAAATGACTTCTGATACTTGCAAATTTCACGCAGCGCAACAATGTCTGATTTATAATGTCTTTTCTATTGTAAAGCATTAATATTTAGTAAATAATGCATTATTCATGTGAATTATCTTTTTGATAGTTGTAGTAAAATTTAAGATCAAAGTTTCTTTAATAGCTTTGATAACTTTGACAGATTTGATAGTATAATTATTAATTGAATGCATCAAGTTCTTAGAACTTTTAGACTTCTTACATGCTGTTGCATATTTTAAAAATGTACTTATCAACAATAAATAAGTCATATTGCATTATCAGTATGCATTATTGATCACATTCTTGCTGCAGATTATTTTATCAGATAACAAGAATAATTGAGTTGATTTAAATAAACTTGAACTTTCAAAGTATTATCTTTGAAGATATTATTTATTGAACTTGAAGCGTTGATTATTAAAAGAATTCAAGAAAATAGAATAAAAGAAATTATTGAAAAATTATAAAGAAAATTGAAGAAAATATTGAATAAGTGTTAAGAAATAAGTGTTGAGAATAATAATTAATTTTTTCTCGTTGCACTCAAATTCATCTCACTTCATGAGTTTTTTCTTTATTTTACAAAATTCTTTATAAGATCATATTTTATTGAACTATTCAAATTCAAATGATACTGTTGCATTACTTAAGTGCATAACTAAGAGAATAATGCTGATCTTAACAGATAATTTTCACACTGTCTGACAGTTTGAAAATTCATTCTTCATCAAAATTAATTCATCTCACTTTGAAAATTTCTTCTTTATAAAATTCTCTACAAATTCTTTTTCTATCAAACTACTCAAATTCAAATGATACTGTTGCATTACTCAAATGCATAATCAAAAGAATAATGCTTATTATAACAGATTACAGATATGTTTACTTTATTTGTAAATTTCAAATTCATTGCAAGTTGAAATTGAAATAAAAATTGATTCAAGAAAATTAAGAAGCATTACAAGAGACAGAACAATGATCATATAATCATGTGTAAACGACTGCAAAAATTGAAATTATTCAATGTTTGAATAAAAGTCAATGAAATCAACAAAACTGAAATGAAGAAAAATTTAAAAGAACAGATGAAGAAAGAGTGCATAGACAATGACAGTCATGATAATGCATCTCAGTAATGCAATACTAGATAAAGCGCTGATCTGTTTATAGTTGAATGCTTTAAGATGAAGATTAAATAAAAAGTAGATGCAGAAATTGCTGCTAAAAAGATGAAGCAAGCAGAAATAACTGCTGTCATATAAACTCATAATCAAGACAAAGAAGTTACTTCAGAAGCAACGCAGATATGCATTACTCATATACATTATCTTTCAATTGTAGAAATTAATATCAATTTTAAAAAACAATCACAGATGAGTTCAATGTAAGTAAAGAAATATCAAAGTTCATGATTTCTATAGTATAATTAATTCAATAATAAATTCTTCATCATGATGATCTGAAGAAGTTAAAGCAGATTGACAACATCAATTCTATGATCACTTTTCAGAATTTTGCAGCAGAATTCATCATTCTTTTAATCATTAAAGATTGAGAAATTGAGAATTCAATACATGCAATAAATTCAAATGCAGATGATCTTATTATAATAAAAGATGATGATGTGAAGATGCATTATAAAATAGAAGAGAATGAAAAGAATATAAAACAGAATGAATATGAAACTATCAATAGTGAGAAAAAAGACAATAATAAAATTGAAAAAAAGATAATAGAGCTGTTCAACTAGCGAACAGACTTATCTTATCTTCTATTTAATCATAATTCATAATCTTATGAATTCATGATGCATTATCTTTTTGCATTATCTTTTCATATTTGATAGATAGAAAGTCATGATAGAAAAACATAAAGATTGTTTGATAGAAAGTCATGATAGAAAGTCATGATAGAAAGTCATGATAGAAATCATGACGAGAAATCATGAAGAAAAGCTGAACAAGCTATTTACAACTATCTATCTTCATGTTTTGATGAGTTGAATTAAGTTGTCGAGTTGAATTGTTGAATTCAGCTTCACAACTTGATTCAAGTTCTTGAGTTCAACTTTTCAATTCGATTTGACACTTTTTGAAAAAAAATTCAATTCAACTCAACACTTTTCAAATTGAGTACTTGATTTGAACTTAAGTACTCAACTTGACATGATCAGTCTAGAAAGAATAAACTAATGACTCAGCTTTCAAAAGCATCATGATGAAAGTTAATTTTAATAACATCATCATTATTTAACAGAACATAAAGTTATAAAGCTGTCATCATAAATCATGTTTTTAAGTTAAATTAAATTTTGAAAGTAATAATGAGTTTTATGCTCACGTTTTTTAATTTCATAAATATAATATTAAAGCTTAATTTAATAAGAATTAAATTCGTTGAATTTATGCAATTCAACATGTTAATGAGCATGTTTTTACCTGCAAATCATTAAGCTCACATGATTTCATTATTATTATTAATAACGTATTTAACATTACTTTATTTATATTCATTAATGTTAAAGCTCGTTATTAACGTATTTAAATATGCATATAAGAAGCGCACTTTCTAAAATGCTTGAAATGATCAGTTTAATTAAAATTAATTGAACAAAGCATGATAAACAGCAAGTGTTTATCTTGCTTTAATTGCTTTAAATAAATTAATCAAAACATACAAAGTTAAAGAACTTTTAACACGAGTTTTTTACGTTTATATAACGACAGTGTTTCTCTTAAATAAAAATCTTGTGTTCAACTCATGTAATAGTTAATATAGTTTATTATTTTAATTATTTTTAAATCTTAAGTTTAATAATAAAAGTTTATTATTTAATCTCTGTTTATATTTTATGTTGTTAAAGAAATAATCATTATACTTTAAACATTAATCTTTCACAAGATATCAGAACATTGCTTTATTAATCATTATGTTTAAGTTAAAACGTTAAACATGAGAGAAAATCATTTAAAGAAGATCTCAGAATAAAACGTTAATGTTAAAAGAAATTATCACAAAGATAAGTTGAATGCATTTATAATTTAAATGAATGTATATCTCAAGAATCACTTAAAATTATTCATCTTTTAAGACAAGATATTATTTGCAGCATTATACTTATGAGAAAATGTTTTTCAATGATTTAAATTTATCATGAAGAACTTTTTTAAAAATAATAAAAAAGATTAAAATGAAAAAATGAATAAATGAATAAAGTTTTTAATGATTTAATTATTTTCGATTAAAACATTCAATGAATGTATAAAGATATAAATGCAAAGAAAAGCATAAAATGATAACTGTATAAAATTAAATAAATAAAATTGATATCAAAGTATATTACAATCTTTTAATTTATTATGTTAAAAGTAAATTGAAATGACATTGCATTTACAGCACAGTTTTATAAAAAATTAAAAAATATGATAAAGAATAAAATAACTTGTATAAATTGCTTTACGTCATTATAAAATATAATTAAAAAAGTTCTTATTTTAAATAATAAATAGTATGAAAAACATTTAAAAAAGTAAGAAAAGAACTTTTTCATTTCAGCAATAAAAGTTAAAAGTAAAACTTAAGAATTTTATTATGAATAATAATTTATGAAGATAAATGTTATTTAAAAGTCTGAAAAACTATTAAAACGAAAATTTAAAAACTTTTATAAGAATAAAAAATGCTTTACATGTGAAAAACTTGAACATTACTCACGAGAATGTATAAAAAATAAGTATAAGAATAAATTATCATTGTACAATAACTAAGAAAAATTTTTCACAGCTGTTTAAAAAGTAAAATAAAAATTATACATGCTTGCAAAACTGTGCTGCTCACTCTGTGAAGTGTTGAATTGATAAAAACTTTAATCACTGTGTTAAATGTGTGCATCTGAGTTGCAAATGTGATCTCTTCATTTCTGATATCAAGTAAGAGTGAGTTCATAAAGAAAGAACTCATCTTTACATTGAGTTAAATGAGACTTTTGCTAAAGCAGTTTGTCTGCAAAAATAATAAAAGTTGATTGAATCTCACTGAAAAAATATAATGCAACGAAAGTTCAAAAACATTGAAAAACTTACGAAGAATGAAAAATGACAATTGATCAAATCATTTATTGATGATCTTCTTCTGAATGTTGATTTTAAACAGCTTGAAATTTCTTCTGACTTTAACTGACTATTGAGTTTCTTTTCTGAAACTGTCACAGAAGCATTTAACAGTTCATAAAATTTTTCTCTGACTCTTAAGTGTTCTTGATATGTTTATAATCTTTTCACTTGATCAGATATTTAAGCTGATCTTGAACATTCTGTTGATCTAGAATTTCTTCTACTTTGTATTTTTTAATCTGATTCTTAAAATTTATGTTTGATGAGTTGATTTATAATGATGTTTTTGAATCTGTAAATTCTAAAAGAAATATATAAAATATTAAGTATATCTTTATAGATGCTGAAAGATTTAATTCATAATTGATTAATTTCTTGACTCTCTTGATAGCAAATGATCTTAACTTTGTATGATTCAACTTATTGCTAAATTACTTGATCTTGATATTTCATCGTAGTAAATAAACTTTGTTTCTCTTTTTAAAAGTAAGTTCTTTATCTCTTCATTTATTAACATACAGAACAAAGCATTTGTTTAAAAACTGTATATTCTTTTATAACTCTTTATATAACAATTGTAACTATTTAATTTATATCATAACTTTCTGAATTATCTGTGCAAAGTGATGCAATTTCTTAAGAGTTTTTGACTTGAACTCATAATTTGCATAAAATAATAACATGTTGATTATTTTTATAATTACGCTATTATAAATCAACTTTGTTATTGATAGTAACTGTATTTAATTGTTCTATTTATAATTGATATAGCATCTGAGATACTGTTTCAGTATTTAATTCATTCTTTTCATTTATTCATTCATCTGTAAATGATAAGCTGTTAACAGTTTATGATGAATTTTTAGCTGATTCATTAACGATTTTCAGAATTTTGATGTGAAGAGCTTATCTTTATTTAAAATTATTTCATCTGATAATTCATGATTAGTTATTACCATTCTTAAAAATGTATAAACTAAGTCTTCTGTTGAGATTGTTTTCTTATATGACAAGAAGTATTCATACATAGTCAATTTATCTGTGATGACTAGTATAAAGTCATAGATTGTTTTACTGACTTTTTTCTTTGATTTAAATAACTTAATTATAAAGTTCAAAGCTATGCTCTTTCATGCATGATCTGAGGTGCTGAAGCTTTTCAAAAGTTCAAAAAATTTATGTCAATTATACTTTGTTCTGATACATGTGTTGCATTTTCTTATTGTATTTTTTATTTACTTTTTCATCTTAAAAAAGTAATAAATTCTGAATATTTGTTAAGACACATTTTAAAAAAAACTCTGAGATAAAGATGTATATGCAACAAGCATATGAGAGATCATGCTAGCTTTGCTAATCATGATCAAAGACATAACATTAATAGCATCTTTAACAATAAAATGCTTATTATGTTAATAATGTTAAAAACATAACATTTTAAGCAGATAAAACAAGAACATTCTTGACATAAGTTTTCTATGTTTATATAACGACAGTGTTTTTCTTAGATAGAAATCTCATATTCAATTCATGTAATAATCAATACATATTATTGTTTTAATTATTCTCAGATCTTAATTTAATATAATAAATTACTATTTGATCTTTATTTATATCTTGTGTTGTTAAAGAAATAATCATTATACTTTAAACATCAATTTTTCACAAGATATCAAAGCATCACTTTATCAATCATTATGTTTACTTCAAAACATTAAACATAAAAGAAAATTACTCAGAGAAGATTTCAGAACAAAGCTTCAGTGTCAGAAGAAATTATTGCAAATAAGATTTAAAAAATAAAAATATTAATATCAGATCTTTATTATGAAAACAGAGACAAGTTGAATGCATTCATAATTCAGATGAATGTTTATATCAAGAATTATTCAGAACTATTCATCTTTCAAGACAAGATATTATTTGCAGCATTTTACTTATGAGAAAATGTCTTTAAATGATTCAAGTCAATCATGAAGAACTTTCTTAAAAAGAGTGAAGAAGATCAAAAAGAAAAGATGAAGTAAATTTTCAATGATTTAACTGTTTTCAACTATCACATTCAATGAATGTATAAAAATATAAACATGAAGAGAATCATTGAGTGACAGCTGTATGAAGTTAAGCAGACAGAATTAACATTGAAGTATATTACAATTTTTCAATTCATTGCATTAAAAGCAGATTGAAATGATACTGCATTTATAGCACAATTTTATAAAAAACTGAAGAAAATGATAAAAAATGAAATAGCTTGTATGAATCACTTTATAACATTATAAAATATGATCAGAAAAATTATTATCTTAAATAATAAACAGTATAAAAGATGTTTGAAGAAGTAAGAAAAAAACTTCTTCACTTCAGCAATAAAAATTGAAAGAATGTTTATCTTCATAAATGATTCAACGCAGTTACAAGTTTAAGTCAAAGTTAATAATCATGTAGCATGACTTTTTATTGATAATGACTGTATGAGAAACTATATATTCTCAGAATTTGCTTAAAAGATGCAAATATCTTTGCAAAAGAAGAAAGAATCTTACAGTCTGCAAAACTTTAATGAAACATTCATAAAGTATAATAATAAACTTATAAATCAGAAGACTTGATTCATTCACTTGAAACTTGAACATCATTGAAAGAAGTTGTGTTTAAATGTTATGAAGCAGTCAGACAGCAATATAGTTTGAAGCATATCATGACTTCAAATGATCAATTCAATGATTGATTGAGTCAACGAGATAATGATATTTTTAAATATAGAAACAACGTAATTGCATTTAATATTAAAGTCATTAAAAGATGTAAAGATCTTCATGATGATAGCAAATAATATGCACAAAAAGTTTAATAAAGTCAGTGATGTACAGATGTTATGAAGCAGAAAAGTTTAAGAAGAAGATCATTTTAAGAACTTTGCTATCGCTCAAATCTTTAAAGAATATTAAAAATATAAGATTCTGTTTAAGAAAAAAAGTGATCAAGATGCACTATTCAAACATCAATTATGAAATCATGAGATTAAGTTCATTGATGACAAAAAACTCATAAAACAGTTTATTTACTCATTGTCTGCAGAAAAGTTAAATGCTTTGCAACAATATTTAAAAAAAACTTGCAAAAAAATTCATCAGAGAATTGCAATCATCAGCAGAATATTTAATTCTATTTATTTTAAAATCAAATGAAAGTTTGAGACTATACGTAGACTATAAAGCTCTCAACAACATTATCATCAAAAACAGCTACTCATTATCACTCATAGTTAAGTTACAGAACAAATTATAAAAAGCACAGTGATTTATGAAATTTGATATATTCAAAGTGTTTAATCAAATATAAATTAAAGAAGACGAGTGAAAAATAGTATTTTGCACATGACTAAAACACTACAAGTACTTGATTATGCTCTTTGATCTAATTAACGCATCAGCAACGTTTTAAGTCTTTGTCAATAATGTACTAAGATGATATTTCAATCAATTCATCATAGTATATTTAAATGATATCTTGATATACTTAAAAACAAAGAAAAAACATGTGCAACATGTTATCAAGATTCTACAAGCTTTAAAGAAAGCAGATCTGCGCATTAAGTCAGAAAAGAGCGAATTTCATGTATAAAGTGTACAATTTCTTGAATATATAATTACATTTCAGAGTCTTAAGATGAATTTAAAGAAAATTGAAGCTGTTACAACTTAATTAACGTCAAAGATGAAAATCAAAGTTCAATTCTTTTTAAAATTCGTGAACTTTTATAAATGATTTATAAAGAAATATTTCAGAATCATCTCATCATTTATGAATCTTATAAAAAAGAAGATATCATTCATGTAAACTGTGAAAGCAGAAAATGCTTTCAGAAAGTTGAAGAAGTTGTTCATCTCTCAGTCAATACTGATCATGTTTGAATCAGAAAAACTTATTATGCTCAAGATAAATGCATCAGACAAAGTTATTAAGATGTATATCAGTCAATCAAATGATAAGAAATGTCTGCATCTCATTGCATTTTACAGTAAAAAGCTTACAGACGCTGAATTGAATTATGAGATACATGATAAAAAGTTATTAGTTATTGTTGATTCTTTCAAACAATGAAGAGTATATTTGAAAGAATCTAAACATCAGATTCAAGTATATATAGATTACAAGAATCTGTTATACTTTATAATCATGAAAGTTCTGAATTGAAGATAAATCAGATGATCAAAGAAGTTGTCAGAGTACAACTTTCAAATTCAATATTGAAAAAAATCTGAAAACTTGAAGATTGATGTCTTGAGTAAAAGAGCAGATCACATGACAGATAAATCATAAGTAAATCAGATCATCTTGCATGAAAACTCAGATGGTTTTATTATTTACAATAAATAATATGCAGTTATGCTTTGAATTTATAACAAAGATCTCAAAAAGAAGATAAAGCAAAAGCTTGCAAAAGACTCAGTTGCACAGAATATTATAAAGAATATTGCTGAAAATGCAGACTTCAAGTATCAGAATGAAATATTAACATTTCAGAGTTTAATTTATGTATCAATGAGATGTAAACAAAAGATAATAAATGATTATCATAAGATGAAGATACATAATCATCAAGAATTGAATAAAATCATCAAAAGAATATTCAGAACTTATTACTTTTTTAAGATGAAAAAGCAAATAAAGAATACAATAAAAAATGTGATGTATACATAAAAACAAAGCATAATTGACATAAATCTTATGAACTTTTAAAGAGTTTCAGCACATCAGATCATGCATGAAAGAGCATAGCTTTGAACTTTATAATCAAGTTATTTAAATCAAAGAAGAGAATTATTGAAACAATTTACAACTTTATATTAATCATTACAGATAAATTGACTAAGTATAAATACTTCTTGTCATATAAGAAAGCAATCTTGATAGAAGATCTAGTCTATACATTTTTAAGAATGATAATAGTTAATCATGAATTATCAGATGAGATAATTTTGAATAAAGATAAGCTCTTCACATTGAAATTCTAAAAATCATTAGTAAATCAGTTAAAAATTGATCATAAACTATCAACAGCTTATCACTTACAAATGAATAAATAAATGAAAAGAATGAATTAAACACTGAAACAGTATCTCAGATACTATATCAATTATAAACAAAATGATTGAATACAGTTATTGTCAGTAGTACAGTTGACTTATAACAGCACAACTATAAAGACAATCAATGTGTCATCATTTTATGCAAATTATGAGTTCAAGTCAGAAACTTTTAAAAAATTACATCATTTTGCATAAATAGTTTAAAAAGCTACAATATAGATCAAACAATTACAACTGTTACATAGACTGATTGCATCGAGTCGAGTATTCAAGTTCGAGTCGAGTACTTGACTTGAAAAATGTCGAATTGAGTTGAAATTTTTTTGAAAAAGTGTCGAGTTGAGTTGAAAAGTTGAACTTAAGAACTCGAATCGAGTTGTGAAGCTGAACTCAACAACTCGATTCAACAATTTGATTCGACTCGTCAAGACTCTTCTTTAATTCTCTTTATTGACTTTTTCTCTTTGAATCTTCTTTCTATTGATTCTTTCTCTTTAAATCTCTCTTCTATTAATTCTTTCTCATCATGATTTTCTATCATAGCTCTATATCATGACTTCTCTTCATGACTTTTCTTCATAGCTTTCTATCATGACTTCTCTTTATAACTCTTCTTCATGACTCTCTATCATGACTTCTCTTCATGACTTTCTATCATAGCTTTTCTTTATGACTCTCTATCATAAAATAGCTCTCTATCATAAAGTAGCTTTCTATCATAGAATAGCTCTTTATCAAATGCAAAAAGATAATGCAAAAAGATAATGTAAAGTGAAAAAATTTCTATATTTAGCTCTCTTGATGTCAAGCTTGAATTCTTGATGAGTCGAGTTGAATTAATTCAATTTCTACTCAAATCGCGTCGAGTTGAATTGAAAATATGCTCAACTCAACTTGAATTGAATTGAAAATATGAGCAACTTGACTTCAAATTGAGTTGAATTCAAAAAGTGAATTTGAAACTCGACTCGATAATCAGTTTACTGTTACATAAAAAGTTACAAAAGAATATACAGTTTTTAAGTAAACATTCTGCTTTATATGTTAATAAATGAAGAAATAAAGAATTTACTTTTAAAGAGAAGAACAAAGTTTATTTACTACAATGAAACATCAAGATCAAGTGACTTAGCAACAAGTTAAATTATATGAAGTTGAGATTATTTGCTATCAAAACAGTCAAGAGATCAATCAATTACAAATTGAATCTTTCAACATTTATGAAAATATATTTAATATTTTATATATTTCTTTTAAAATTCGCAGACTCAGAAACATCATTATAAATCAATTCATCAGACATAAATTTTGAAAGTCAGATTAAAGAATACGAAGTAGAAGAAATTTTAGATCAACAGAATGTTCAAGATCAGTTCAAGTATCTGATCAAGTGAAAAGATTATGAACATATTGAGAATATTTAAAAATCAGAGAAAAATCTCATGAACTGTTAGAAACTTCTGCAACAGTTTCAGAAAAGATATCATTAAGTCAGATGTTAAAATTCTGAAACGTAATCAGCTGCTCAGAGTTCATGTTTAGAAGAAGATTGTTTACAGCAGTTTGAAAAAGAGTTTTCATCTTCTTTCGCTCATTCTTCTTGAGTTTCTTAATGTTTTGAAACTCGCGATGCATCATCTTCTCTCATTGAATCTTTATAAAGTCTTGTTGATTTTGCAGATGAGCGAGTTATGCAGTTATCTTCTGTACTTTGATGATAACAGTTTACACTCAATCTCAAAGATGAGTATGTTCTTTTTAAACATAAGTTTATTTGATCTCAGAAATAATCAGATTGCATTTGCAATTGAAACTTATGCAGTTCATACATTTGTTGAAATTCTTTTTCATCTTGCAGAACATTTTCGCAGTAACACATTGTTTACACTTTCACATCATAAAAATGACGTTGAAATGTAATTAAATCAAAAGTCTTCAATGATGAATAGAAAAGTTTTCAGTTTTCAATAAATGATGAGAAGACATTAAAAAAGAAGAATAATTTTTAAGACAAGAAATCTTAAAAGAGAATTTAATATTAAAACATGTCTTGAAAAGAATTCTGAGACAGAAATGTATATGCAACAAGCATATAAGAGATCATGCTAGCTTTGCTAATCATGATCGAAGACATAGCATTAATAGCATGTCTAGCAACAGAATGCTCACTATGCTAGTAATGTTAAAGAACATAGCATTTCAAGCAGACAGAGTAAGAACACTCTTGACACAAGTTTTCTATGTTTATATAATGACAGTGTTTCTTTTAAATAGAAATCTCATGTTCAATTCATGTAATAGTTAATACATATTATTATCTTAGCTATTCTCAGATTTCAGTCTAGTATAATGAGTTATTATTTGATCTCTGTTTATATCTTGTGTTGTTAAAGAAACAATCATTACAACATCATTAAAATTTTAATTTTTTTTAAAATCTTAACACTTCAAGCAAAGATCTTCAACAAAGTGTTAAAGTTACATTAAAATTTCACAAAAGTTGAAAGCTTTTTAGCAGTTTATATATGCACAGAAAAGATCAATTTAATAATTTATTTACATTTCTTTAAAGTATTGAGATTAGAATCTTTCGTGTGTAGTTGTCATTGAGATCATTAAAACTTTAAACACATTTTATTATTTTGTTAAATATATAAATAAGACAGAAACAATCTTTTTAATGTCATCAACATTATGAATTATCAGTAAATCACTTTTATTGACAAAGATTTAAAGATCATTATAAAATATTTATGTTAATTGAATTAATTAAATAGTTTAATTTAACGAAAATATGTTTATATGAAAACAACTGTTAAATAGCATGAATTTAAGATTACATAGTACGTTTAAAGTAAAGATGTCAACATGTTCATTAAATAAAAAGTTGAAACATTAACAGCGAGCTGATTTTATTTTCTTTAAAAGTTTTATTCATTTAAATAATTTAATAGTTAACTCGCATAAGCTGATTTAAATCAGTGACACATTAATGTAAGAAATAAATAAGAATAAATATAATTATGTTTAGTATTTTGCACGAGAAACATGTGTTTCATAAAGTTTCATGAACTTTTAATTTTTTAATATGATTAAATATAAAGATTTAAACTTTTATATTAAACTAATCATTAAGTTGAGTTTCAAGTTCACTTTTTGAATTTGATTTGATTTGAAGTCGAGTTGCTCATATTTTCAATTCAATTCAAGTCGAATTGAGCATATTTTCAATTCAATTCAACGTGATTTGAGTAGAAATTAAGTCAACTCAACTCGACTCATCAAGAACTTGAGCTTAATGTCAAGAGAACTAAGAATAGAAACATAGAACAATATGTTCACTTGTTGCATTATCTTTTCACATTACTCATTGCACTTTATATATTATCTTCAAGCTATTCACAGTTACTATTGTCACGTTGTAAAAATAAATCATTCTACAATACTACAGAATGTTTAATTCGCTGACAACTTTCAATCTGTCTGATGAATTCAATTCATCTAAATCATCTTCAAGTACTTTTTATTCTGAACAATTTGCAAGTCAAGTACAATGATTTAATATTTTAAACTATTTTGAACAGAAGAGAACTAGACAAGAAGCAATTGACAAAGTTCAATGAAATTTTTCACTGCTCAAGCTAACAAAGAATAACATGTATGTTCAATGAACTTGAGATACAGATGACTCTTTTCTACAATGATGATTTCAAACTTCTGTTGTCGAGAATATTCAAAGCAAGACTCAAAAAAAGATAGTTAATTCGCTTTAATCTAAAAAGACTATGAGTGATAAGCAATTTAATATATGAGATCACTTTATACAGTTAACTTCAATTGTTGAAGAATTGTCTAAAATCTCATGCACAATTTGCAATAAAATTATGAATCATTCTACAGTTTTTGATAATTTTAACACGTCTGCTATGAAAAAGCATCTTGAATCAAACTTTGACACAGCGATAGAATAAAAATGCAAACACTTGCAATCACAGCTTGAACTGACTTTCAAACGAGTAAATCATAGCTGATAATGCAAATTGATAATGCAAAATTGACAAACTATTAGAAGAAAAATCATATTAAGTTAATCTTTGTTTTCAATCAAGAGAATTGAGAAGATCAGTTATGCAAAATCTTTGTTGATTTGAACTTATTCTTTTAAATCATTGACAATGAGCAATTTTGAAAGCTGCTATGAATGCTTCATTCAGATTTGCAAATTGTGCATTGCACAAAAGTGATAACTATGATTCTCTCACACTATAAAGAGATTTGTGATCAGATCAGATTGAATCTTAAAGAGTCACAACGTATGTTTATTGCTTTGAACGTGTGATTTAATTCTCAAAGAGTAGCATACTTGAAAGTGTTGATATATTGAATTGATATTAAATTTCAATTTCATGAACATTTTATTAAATTTATGTTTCTTGATATTGAGCATATCAATCATCAATTGATGATAAAGTTAATGAAAATCTTGAAGAACTATGCTATTAAGAATAAACTTTTCAAGATTGTTATCAATAATGCAAGCAATAATAATATCTTGAAAAATGAACTTGAAAAGATCTTGAGTCATCACGAGTTTTAATGAGACAGAACACAGAATTTCATCAATTGCTTGATTTGCATCATTAATCTTATGACTTAAGATTTTATTCAAGCTATTGAATTGAAAACAATAGCTGATAACATTATCATGCAATTAAAGAATGAGCAAATGCAAGATATTAAGACAAGCAGAGACTTATCTGTTGTAATCAAAAAGATATTGCTTCAAATGATAATGCAAAAAAATAATGCATTTATTAATATTGAAATCAAATTCACACTTTGATGATAATTATCAATGATTCTTCTCAGCGATTGCTTTGCTTTAAAGCTTTTCAAGAGCAAAATGACAACAGATTCAGAAAACTAGTACAAGATATTTGCATTCATTGAAACTCTACTTACTTGATGCTTCATTAAGTGTATCAATTATATAAATTTATTAATCTTTGAACAAAGAAATACTGCAAAGATTCAAAAATTGCAAAGATCAGATTTAATGAAAGTGAATAATTTATAATTTTGCTTGTTGATAATTTATTAAATTCTTTCTATAAATGCACTTTATTAATGTCATGAACAATTAATGCAGATATTCACTTGAAATTTTGAATATTTAATGCACTTTTCAATTATCTTGAGCTGATTGAAAAGAATATAAGAAGAAGTACTTGCTCATTGAGTGCTGTTATAGTAAAGACTTGTGAAAAAGTCTCAGTCAAACTTGTGAAGTATTATGTCAAAATCAAAGACAGTGATGAAACAATATACAATTTTGCAAATATTCTGAATTCTACAATGAAACTCAGTCTTTACAAGATTTAAGATGATAAAGACAATCAAGATATAAATCATGATGAAGAGTTTATCAATTATGAGATCAAGTATAAAACAGAGTTCAAAAAGTATTTTTGTTGTTATTATGCAGATTCAGCTGTTAATTCAAGAGCAAAAGCATAAAGAGCAAGAAGTGATGTTAATGAAATAATATATTTTGATAATGTATTTGATATTTTACTAATAATCTTGTAGTCTGTTGCAACTGTCAGAAGATCATTGCTTCAACAATCTCAGTATACTCATTTTTCTCAAGATGAAGATGATTGATATCTTTGCATTGATATTATAGATGAGAATTATTTAATCTAACAATTTTGAAAAAACAATGCTTTGAATTTTTCTAAGTTAATGCAAATGACTAAGAATATTCTTTTATGTTCAATATTCTTGAAAAAATATTGAGTGAACTTTTAATCTTGTTAAAAGAGTATGTTGATGAAATTAATTACAGATGAAATCAAAAATGATGAAATAAATGATGCTGATTAAGTATTACAATTGAATCATGAATTTGAATTCAGATGAGATTATTACTGAATTCTGAGATATTTATTACAAAAAGAAGATTAATGATGAAGAGATCAATGAATCTGCTGATGCATTTCAAGTATCTTTGAAGACTGTTTTAGCTCAAATTTATTCATAAATTTGTAATATTATCATTTATTAAAAGTCTTGCATTTAAAGTAAGTATTTATTCGAAGTTTAATTGAGTCAATGCACAAGAATAATGCACAAGAATAATGCAAATGTGATTCAAAGAATTACATTGTTTATTCTAATTTATGAAGACAGACATTTCTTAATATCTTTTAAAAGACATGATGTCAAGATTCATCATCATAATTTTCATAAATTTCATGTTTCTTTATTGAATAATGATGTATTTAACATAAATTGTTGTCAAGTTGATGTCTGTATAGAGCAAAATGTCAATGAAAATTCTACAACAAAAGTGATAATGCAAAAGAATAATGCACTTACTTTTCATGAAAGAGTACAAGAATGCTTTCATGACTTTCTGCAAAACATTCAATGCAGAGTATTGAATATGAAAATCATATTCAAGCATCTTCTCTCATGCAACATCGTGCATAATTTTTTTTACAAGTTTTTTGAAAAACATTTTAAAAATGAGATTTTCAAATGACTTCTGATACTTGCAAATTTCACGCAGCGCAACAATGTCTGATTTATAATGTCTTTTCTATTGTAAAGCATTAATATTTAGTAAATAATGCATTATTCATGTGAATTATCTTTTTGATAGTTGTAGTAAAATTTAAGATCAAAGTTTCTTTAATAGCTTTGATAACTTTGACAGATTTGATAGTATAATTATTAATTGAATGCATCAAGTTCTTAGAACTTTTAGACTTCTTACATGCTGTTGCATATTTTAAAAATGTACTTATCAACAATAAATAAGTCATATTGCATTATCAGTATGCATTATTGATCACATTCTTGCTGCAGATTATTTTATCAGATAACAAGAATAATTGAGTTGATTTAAATAAACTTGAACTTTCAAAGTATTATCTTTGAAGATATTATTTATTGAACTTGAAGCGTTGATTATTAAAAGAATTCAAGAAAATAGAATAAAAGAAATTATTGAAAAATTATAAAGAAAATTGAAGAAAATATTGAATAAGTGTTAAGAAATAAGTGTTGAGAATAATAATTAATTTTTTCTCGTTGCACTCAAATTCATCTCACTTCATGAGTTTTTTCTTTATTTTACAAAATTCTTTATAAGATCATATTTTATTGAACTATTCAAATTCAAATGATACTGTTGCATTACTTAAGTGCATAACTAAGAGAATAATGCTGATCTTAACAGATAATTTTCACACTATCTGACAGTTCAAAAATTCATTCTTCATCAAAATTAATTCATCTCACTTTGAAAATTTCTTCTTTATAAAATTCTCTACAAATTCTTTTTCTATTGAACTACTTAAATTCAAATGATACTGTTACATTATTCAAATGCATAATCAAGAGAACAATGCTTATTATAACAGATTACAGATATATTTACTTTATTTGTAAATCTCAAATTTATTGCAAGTTGAAATCGAGATGAAAATTGATTCAAGAAGATCAAAAAGCATTAAAAGAGACAAAACAATGATCATGTAATCATGTTTAAACGACTGCAAAAATTGAAATTATTCAATGTTTAAATAAAAGTCAGTGAAATCAATAAAGCTGAAATGAAGAAAAATTTAAAAGAACAGATGAAGAAAAAGCACATAAACAATGACAGTCATGATAATGCATCTCAGTAATGCAATACTAGATAAAGCACTGATCTGTTTATAGCTGAATGCTTTAAGATGAAGATTAAATGAAAAGTAGATGCAGAAATTGTCATTGAGAAGATGAAGTAAGCAGAAATAACTGCTGTTGTATAAGTTCATAATTAAGACAAAGAAGTTGCTTCAGAAGCAATTCAAATATACATTACTTGTATGTATTATCTTTCAATTGAAGAAACTAATATCAATTTTAAAAGATAATCACAGATGAGTTCAATGTAAGTGAAGAAATATCAAAGTTCATGATCTCTATAATACAATTAATTCAATAATGAGTTTTTCATCATGATTATCTCAAGAATTTAAAGCAGACTGATGACATCAATTCTATGATTGCTTTTCAGAATTTTGCAGCAGAATTCATCATTCTTTTAATCATTAAAGATCAAGAAATTGAGAATTTAATACATGCAATAAATTCAAATGCAGATGATCTTATTATAATAAAAGATGATGATGCAAAGACGTGTTATAAAACAGAAGAGATTGAGAAGAATATGAAACAGAATGAATATAAGACGATCAATAGTAAGAATAAAGACAATAATGAAATTGAAAAGAAGATAATAAAGTTGTTCAATTAATGAATAGACTTATCTTATCTTTTATTTAATCATAATTCATAATCTTATAAATTCATGATGCATTATCTTTTTGCATTATCTTTTCATATTTGATAAATAGAGAGTCATGATAGAAAAACATAAAGATCATTTAATAGAAAGTCATGATAAAAAGTCATGATAGAGAGTCATGATAGAAATCATGATGAAAAATCATGAAGAAAAGTTGAACAAGTTATTTACAACTATTTATCTTCATGTCTTGATGAGTTGAATTGAATTGTCAAGTTGAATTGTGAAGTTCAGCTTCACAACTCAATTCGAGTTTTCAAGTTCAACTTTTCAACTCGATTCAACACTTTTTCAAAACAATTTCAATTCAATTCAACACTTTTTAAGTTAAGTACTTGATTTGAACTTGAGTACTTAACTTGATGCAATTAGTCTATTTTATATTATGTAAGTTACTCATGTTATTTTCATTTATTATGCTTAACTTTTTTATTATTAAAATTAAGATTTATTTTACTTATATATTAAATGTATAAATTTTAGCTTTTATTATAAATGTGTTAAATTATTATTGAATAATCACAACATATGCAAAACGAATTTTTGAAAAGAGCACTACAAATGAAAGAGCAAGAATCAAGTAGATGAATAAATGATGATGAATCATATAAGCAGCAGTAATGCTGATTCAGTGATGATTACAAGCAACGTTGACTCATCACAAAAAAGCAATGACAAGAAATTTAAATGCTTATGCAATGATGAGATGAACATTATCAACATCATAAATTTATTAACACAGACATTGATGTTAGAGAAAGAGAAAAGCAAAGATCATTCATGAAAAGAAGTAATCTTGATGTTGATTCAACATCTTCAAAATGCTTCAAAAAAGAAGATCAAAAGTCAAGATGCATTCATTGCAAAGAATGTATAAAAGTTGAAGACATTTATACAACTTCTTAACAAATAGTTACAGATACAAGAAAATATGTATTTCACATTTAAATTATCATCATGAATCAATGTAATAAAAGAAGAAGCAACAGTGAAGAAGCAATGATTCAAAGATGATTTGTTATCACTTTGCAAGAAACTCAAGATTTTCATGAAAATAATGAAAAGAAAAGAAATGAAAGAGATATAAAAGAAGTTAATCAATCAAATCTTTCAAGAAATCATGAACATGTTGATGATGCATTGAGATTTAATCATGTCACTTTGCAAACTGAAAAGTGAAGACATTGCACTTCATGTGATGAGTTCAGAAGCTTGAGCAGTTTTAAAGAAGTTTCAAACATGAGTGAAGAAAATCATAAGCTCAGTGCATGTAATGCGTAGAAGTTTCACAATATTAGCACATGATGTATGCATTACATTAAATATGAGCAATTAAAAAATGATCATCAAAAGACTGATAAAAGATAATGAAAGACTTCATGAAGATTTAAAGATGCTAAAAGAAGCTTGATTCAAAAGAATAATTAGAAATAAGAAAGTTCACTCATCATTCATCATGAAAATTATGATCAAAACAATGATGAATCATCTGTTAAATGTAAACATGCTGAACTCATATCAAGAATGCATATGTGAATTGTTTGAAAGAAATTGTTGCATTACACAGTGTTATAGATGCTTTGATTTTAATCATATGATTAAATTCTGCAAAAATGAAGAGTGCTGCTTTAAATGCACAGATAAACATCACATCAAAGAATGCATTGTGTCAATGAATAAAAGATGATGCATAAACTGTAATGACAGTCACAAATTCTGAATGCATTCTTGTTTTAAGTGAAAACTGCAGATAAAGAAATCAGAAGAAATCTTTCAAAACAGATCAATCAGATATCTTGTAACATCAAAAGATAATCATTCATTCTCTTCTTTCTTTCTAAACTTCTTAAGTTTAATGAATTTCTTGAATTTAATGAATTCATCATGTTCAATAATTATCTCGATGATCACAGACAGTCAAGACATCAATGAGTTCATATGATAAGTCATGAAAGTTAAGAAGAGACATGTTGATCACTCTTCATGCATGATTAGTGATTCAGAGAACATGAAATCTGAATAAACACAGAAACGTTCAATTAGAAAATGCAAAAGACTCACAAGAGTTGAAAGCATATAAAAAGTGATTTCAGCACAGAGTTAACAACAGCTACAGATAACTTTATGATGAATCAATCTTTTTTATGAATTCTACAGTACAACATCAGAAAATCATTGAAAATTTAAGAATCTTTTCTGATAGACAGAAAAGTTCATGAATTTGACATAGTAACAATTCAGAAACAAGATCATAATGTCAATGCTTTGCAGATGTTTAATTCAGCTCACAATTTCTTTCATCTAATGAAAGATTCATCATCTCAAGTAAGAACATGTATTTATATCAACAAGCATTTAAAATTCAATCAATGAACAGTGAAAATAATTGAATCAAACATCTGCTTAATCAAGTTACAAACTAACAATGTGATAGATGAAATGCAGATGTTACGACTCATAAATGTTTACAATTCATGTTCACTGTTTATTATCTTCATGAAAAAATTATTTACTATTTCTCGACTGAAAGAACTAATCAAGAATGACTGCAAATAACTAATTGTAGAAGATTTCAATATGCATCATTCACATTGAGAAAACAAAAGATGCTTCATTCATCACATGATAATTAATACTTTATTAAACATTATTACAAACATAAGACTGAAGTTATTGCTTGAATCAGACATAATTATTAGAGAAACTTATAATCAACTTACAATCATAAATGTAGCGTTTGACAGCAAAAAAATACAGTTCATAATACATAAATGCAAGATGAAAATTGATTTACATTAAAAATTCAATCATCTTTCAATTGTTACGAAGTTATGTTTCCATATATTCTTCATGCAGTTCATGATTCATCAACTATGAAAGAAAATAAATACAGAAGCATTAAATGCTCATCTAAAAATACATCTTTTCATCAATCATTTTCTTGATGACAGAATGATGATAAATGACAGAGTAGCTGAAATCACTCATATGTTACAAGAAGTCATCAAGAAGTTTACTTCTTAAACAAAGTTGTTAAATTGAGCATGTAATTTTTGAGATCAGAACTGTTCAGAAGTCATGATGAAATCATGATGATTATGAATCATATAAAAAATGCAGAGTATTTTGAGAGCATGAAATGACTATCTGAAATACAATGATTACAAAAACAAGATCATCAAAGAAATAAAACATTCACATTTCAGATTACAGATGCATGAGTTGAATAATGATTTGAAATCAATTTGATGCTTTGCAAAATGAGTCAGAATTGAAAGTCAGCTACTCAAAAAGCTTTCACAGTTTTCATCGTTAAGAAACAATGATTTTGATCACATGACAGAATCATTTGAAGAAAAAACAGAGATGTTATGAAAAAAGTTCTTTTCTTCATCTTTTCAGACAGATATCAGCAACATTTCAAAATTGTTTATATTGCTGACAATGTCATTCAATTCAATCTTATCACAAGATGAAATGAGATAAATGATTCAATAAGTAAAAGTTGACAAAGCATCAAATGCATTTGAAATTTCAAATAAAGTACTTCAGATGAACTTAATGAAACTGACTTTGTGTTGAGATCGTGCCTAGATCATTCAATCAAAGAGGCTTAAGACTGATATGTATGTATTGTTCTTTAGAGATAGCTATAACAAGACATTAAGAATACAGAAGAGAAAGAGTGCGAGCTCTTCTATAAATAATGGCTTGAGACTGCGCTAGGCTCGATACAGATGTGATGTAATAGATCAGATGTGTTTGTCTAAAAGAATGATGAAAGAAGTGAATGAAGAAAGTGCTGAACAAACGAGAAGAAGTGCTGAGAATGACTCGAAGAGATGCGCTAGATTCAAACTAGGCATAACGTCATGACTTGCTTTAATCAAATTGATTAGAATTAGATCTGAACTCTGATCGATTCAGACATGTTCGTAACATTACTTTCTTTCTTTGAACATTTATGTTCACATGAATAGAAAAGGAATAAAAGCAAAAAATTCATCGTGTTTTCAATTTAGTGCGACTTATTCGAATATAGCTTGTGAAATTCATTCAGAACTTTCTTCGAGTCATCGAATTTCCCTTTATCGACATAGTATCATTCGTCGTCACGATCTACCTCGATTCATTTGATCTTGTATTGTAGTCTTTCTCTATATCGCCTGAAGTTCAATATATCGTCTACTTTTCAGTGCTCTTCATTCTCTTCAATGATCATCGATCTAGAGATCTCAGAGTGTTGTTCTGATAGAGAGTCGTTTGATGAAGTTCGTAGATACTTCGAACTGAACACTGAATGTATATGCTTCATGCTT
>JAABUS010000975.1_pt1 | contig 67506 bp, 69 predicted proteins | sample 5560161 | NCBI WGS metagenome assembly JAABUS01 (sample SAMN10711885, study PRJNA513376) | rock metagenome | isolation source: Antarctica rocks | place: Antarctica: Victoria Land, Trio Nunatak nord | collected 2016-01-04
ATGGGGATGTGGGCAATTGCGATGTCTTTAAACCCACGCACGTCATGGATACCGAGAAGATATGCCCGCCGCAGAAGCCTTTGAGCAATGAGCCTGTGCGCGGGTTCATCGAGAATTTGCCGGGGAATCATACTATCGGTGCTGTGCCGGCGTTTGTGGGGAAGGCGGCGAGTGGGAGTGATGGGGCGGCTTCGGTGACTGCGGTGTATGGGGGGACGAGCTCGAGTAAGACGATGGCTTCGACGACGGCGGCGTCGATGCGTGAGAGGTAGGGTTAGATGATGGGTGCGCTGCTGATTTCCGACCTAATGCTTGCCTGGCTTGGGTAATTTCGTGCCTTTCTTTTTGTGAATTCTATATCCATCCACCCCTATAAGTATTTCCACTTCACTCCACACACCTCTCTCCGCGCCCCCTTGCTCACGACTAATCCTTCCGTACCCGCTGCCATCCACACAACCACTCCTTCCAAACCACTCCTTCCGCAACCACTCCTCCCAACTTCCTCTCCCCTCTCCCCTCTCCCCTCTCCCCTCTCCCATCTCCCCTCTCCCCTCTCCCCTCTCCCCTCTCCCATCTCTCATACCTCAAACCCTCCCAAACCACCCTCCCCAACTCCCCCAAACCCCCCCAAAAACCCTCCTCCAAACCCCCACCAACAAGCAGACCCTCCCCAAACAATCCACAACACCACACCATCAACCACAACCGCTAGATCGGCACCCAAGACGACCGAGCGACAGCTTGGCTTCTATATATCTTCCAACAGAACCCGAGACTGGATGATAAGCAAGGTATACCTAACATATATAACAAGTCAACATGTGGAGAGAGAGGCTCTATTTACTAGACTTTATTTCGTTCTTATCCATCCTTCCCGAAAAACGTCCCAAAGTCTCTCTCTCTCTCTCTCTCTCTCTCTCTCTGCACTACTCTAACCCTGATTATACCAAAAGAACAATTCCGCCATATTATCCCCCCCTCCCCCCCAACACACGAAAACCTTTTCACAACCACAACCACAAACCTCGGTTAGCAGACTTGATTATTTATATATATATTAAGATTTAAGATCCTCGCATCCCATCTCAGAGTCTCTGCAGTCAAAAAAAGGATGGCGGAGATTTTTTTTGGAATGGCTGGAAGAGAGGATGTGTGGGTTTGGTGGTTGGGGAAGGAGGGGGTTTGGTGGAGTTTTTCAAGACTGTCGAGCTTGATTTGGCTTCAATAGAGTTTTGGAGAGAAGAAGAGCAGACGTTTTTGCGGAACCTTTTTGCTCGAAACCTAGATGCAAAAGATTCGAAGTGAGGAGGGGTAATAAATATCCCCACGGTTTGAGACGGAGCCGAGCATGCATGCTGGGGTGAGTGGATGGATGAAAGAAAGGAAGGGAAATTCTAAATGTCTTAGTACTAAAGCAATCCACCCCCCATCCCCCACCTCACCCCTCACCCCTCTCCCCTCCCATCTCCACCATCCCCCCAATCAATCACCCATTCTATATCCACCCCCCAACATCCACCCTCCCCCGAACCCTCCTCCCGCCCCTCCGCACTCCCACCCCGGCCCCCTCACCGACAAGCAACCTCCAGCGCTCGCCAATACTATCCTTGCCCGTCCCCAGGCGTCTTGCGCAATCGTCCCAGTCTTCGCGGCGCACGCGTAGTTTCGAGAGGAGGAGGGTGATGAGGGTTTCGTCGGAGAGGGGTGGCGGCGACCACGGGTCTGGGGTTTGGTGGTGCGGTGGTGGGGAGGAGGTGGAGGGTTCGTGGGGGGGCATGCGGAAGGTGAATTGTTGCGGCTGCGGTTGCGGTTGCGGTGGGGTGTTTGTTGGTGATGCGCGAGGTGGAGAGGAGGGTTGTAGAGCGTCAAAGTCGGCTTGCGCCAGACCCAGCGGTAGGGAAGGCGGGCACATGCGCTGTCGTTTCGGCGTCGATGGCTTTGCGCGCTTCATGAGCTCGCGCTCGCTGCCGTCGTCTTCGATGGCTCTGCGTCTCTTGTTCATTCCTCTCTGCGGCATCGCCGGCCGCTGTGGCTTCGTGATTTTGGTGCGATGCGATGCTGTGCGCTTCGGCGGCGCGAGCGAGATGGGGCTTAAGAGGCGTGGAGGAGGGGAGATAGAGGATGGAGGTTCGGCGACGAGGAAGGTTTGCAGTGCGCGGCAGGTGGTGAGGATGTTGGAGGTTATTGGAGTGGTGGGGTTGGATGGCGGTGGGGAGAGCAGGCGGAAGGGTGGGAAGTAGGAGTTTGTCGGCTGTGAGCGCGGGTCGCAGGGGAGTGCTGAAGGTAGTAGCATCGTGCGCGAGCAATGGTAGGTGTCGTGAGGGTGTTTTGGAGGTGCTGCCTTGGTTGGGTGGCGGATGCGCCTGGAAGCTGGCAATGCGCCGGAGGACGGTATGGACGTAACAGTCGTGCTTTGGTTATCTAAAGTAGGCAGAAGCAATCGCTGCAGCTATGCGATTCGAATGATAGCACTTTGGACAGTTTCGCGACGCGATGGTTGTGGATGTTGCGACGAGTAAGAGCATGACAGAGGATGAGTCTTTGACAAAGACGGAGCGAGAAAAGGGTTGCGCCAGGTGAGGGTCTCTACTGTGGTAAGTTAGCGGCCCTGCATTCCCGGCTCACGCGTTAGCCTTGGCCTCTTCAGTCTTCCCCCCAAGAGTCACCACATCAAACCAATAGGGTCCTTTCCGAGCACACGATGGCTTGACCTAAATCCACACCAACAGTGGTCCAAGCCCATGGAAATGAGGGTCAGAAGACCGTCACAGATCCTCCGCATCCTTGTTTGACGTTACGGACTTACGGTTCCTGAGCTCGAAACCATGGGTGGCAGGCCATGAAACTAATGGTACTATTAAGAAGCTACCCCTAACTCTTCAAGGAGATTAATTATGAATCATCATCACCAGGGTCATGAGAGGCAAACAGGTAGCGTTGTGCTTTCCTTTGATCAATAATTATCGAGTTCGTGAATCTAGTAAACAGTTGATGAGTCGACCACATCACGGAGGGTGTGATGTCTCACTCCAACTGTGCTGAGCTATCTTTAACGATGCCCTCCCCTCCTGCCTGCAACGACTGGAACTCTTCAACCGTCCCCCAAAGGCTCTCCATAAGGCCAACACAGTGAGGCAGACATAAACACCATCGTCTCATGAAGCGGGACTTTCCAGCTCTCAAGTCCATCGCCACAGGATAGGCTTAAGAGCTTGAGATCCACAATTACGGTATGATACTCTATAGCAGATCGTCGATCGCCCCTTCTCCACGAAAATTTTGCTGGATTTCTTCAAGTCGGACGCGTCTTTAGCGGTGTTTGACGCGTTCAGCTCGCGATTGCCTCGGCCTCGAGTAGAAAACTAGTCTTGATCCGGAAAGGCTTGCTGTTTGTGAGATGATATGCCCATTTGGCTCGAGTGAAGGTAAGGTATCAACGGTGTTTAAATATCTTATGTGACAAATAGGCTGCTAAGCTGGAGAGATGGTATATTGTCGACCGAGTAACACCCGCTGCTGTTGAAAGGGCATGAAGATAAAGCCCGGGGCATAATTACTAAAGCACCCATCTCGCCATATCCTATGTTCCTGTGCCTTCCGACATCGCCCTCGACTTTATCCCCCACCCGCCAACGCCTCCCCCACAGCTTGCCCCACAACCTGAGAATACCCACCGAAAAGGATCCCCTTCAGCACCGCTTCCCCTTCCGCAACCGACCACTCCCCCGCCTCCACCAACCTCTTCTTCCACGCCTCCTTCTCGTGCGCTTCCAGCTCTTCCCATTTCTTGGCTTCGTGTCGGTCTTTAATCACTTCGTCTGGGTTTCGGAGCTCGGTGGATAGAGCGAAGGATGAGGGGTCTTCAGAGGTGGAGTGCCGGATGATGATGTCCTTTTGGTGGGTGTGGTGCGAGGGGTTGTGGCGGTGGGGGAGGATGTCTCGTAATCGTAGTTTGTGCTGGGTCTTGTGCACTGCGTGTTCCGCTTGCGCCTCAGCCTTTTCTGCTGCATGTACGACCTTCGCTTCTGCGCCCTCAACCGCCTCGGAGACCTTGTGTAACGGTGTAGCTACTTGTGGGACCTCTGCAGATAGATTCTCGAACATGTACGGTCGTGCGATATATCCATGCACCCTCTCGCTCAACCATCCCTTCGCACCCAAGTACTCTGGTGTACCGCCTCTGATCTCTGTAAATGCTTGCAGCAAGAATGCCCCGAAAGCAATCACAAGCGCTGAAACAATGATAGAGAAAGTGAGCTGCGCGGACTCACTGCGGCCAGGGGAGACGAGGACGTAGCGCCGTTTTGGGGTTTTGACCGAAAGGGACGGGTACGGCGTGAGAGGGAGGGTGTGCACAACAACGGTGTTGGCGAAGGAAGTGGAGGCGAGTTTGAGGTACTGAGGGGGTGTATCTCTCGGCGCAGATTTCGGACGGCGGAAGGTGGAGAATGTAAGGGAGGTTATTTGGAGCGGATGGACGTTTTTAAGTAGGGCATACGGGCGGAATTGGAGACGGCTGAACGGGGGAGTGGCAGGATGATCTAGCGTAAGGATTGTGATGGACAGATCGGCACCGGCGATGGCGATGGCGTGTTGGGTGGGTTGCTCGGGATCGGATGGGGGAAGGGAAGTAATAGAAAAGGCGGTGGCTGATTTGATGGATTTATGGAGGTATTTGCGGAGGAGAATGGTGCCGGTCAGAGGCGCTCTGGAGATTTCAATGAGGATGAGGTCGGCGCCAGTGCGTTCAGGTCGGTTTTGTACAAGGAGCAGGAGATCGGGGGTCAGAAAGCGGAGAGAGCGAAATCTGGGGCTCTCTCTTGATGCAGTGTTGCCGTGGATGCGCTGGCTTTCTAGGAATTTGTCACCCCTGCGCGATGTGACGGTGGAGAGGTAGACATCATGATCGGTACAGTAAGCGATTCGATAGTCCTCATCCTGGTAATAGACGATGTCTACATCTGCAGCTTCCACGCCATTCCCCAGCTGTATCCGTCCGCAGATATCGTCTTTGCCCGGACTGGCCAAGCCTGCATTAAAAAAGACAATTTCTCCCTCAGGGGCGAGTCCAGTAGCTACTGCCCCGAGTCGAGTGCCAGATCTCTCGCTCTTTTCCGACAATCTCAGAATCCTTTGATATGTTTCCTTTTTGGTCGCAGTACTTGGAACAAACAATGAGGTTCTACCCAAAGCTTTCGTCTCGCCTTTGTAATCCGATGTCGGCTGTTCCTTCGTCTCTGCATCGTCGCGCCGAGCCCCTTTTCTCGGTGGGTGATCTAGTCTGAAGGAGCGCAAGTGTTCGTTTCTGCCAGCGTTCTGGTCAGCAGTGGACGAGTTGATCCCTGCCAAAGCGGTGACGGATGACTCTGTCGAATGCGATACAGCCAAAGTGGTGACAGAGTCTTCATCTTGGGAGAGTTCAATTTCGACCAGCTCTGTTAGAGGATGCTTTCGAGACGTGTCTATGAGTGTCTATGGACTAGATCGTAAGTATAGTTTTACAATTGGCGCGGACTGCTTACAATCTTGTTACCAACACCACTGCGGCCTTCTCCCCCACCGCCGCCAACTAGTAGGAAGCCATTGTTCTGCGGGTCGAAGTCGGCCGCGTAAAGAGGGTAGCTCAGGGTAAGTTTGGCGCTGGCTGTTGGAGGAGCCATGCTTATGTACAGATCTGGACAGATTAAGCAGCCGAGTAGCTGGCTGGTTATTCCGTACTTTGTTAGAATTGGGGCGTCTTGATGATCCGGTTGCGGAATATTTCCGCGCCAGCTCATCATCCAAAATCGCCGATTTCCTTTATGGCTACAATGACTTAGAGAATTTCCACGTGGTCCAATTGCAGTCTCTAATATATTTCCACAAGCACTGCCTTCATCTATCACTGAACTACTAACTACTAAGACAAACAAATACTGCAAACATTCCCTCTTTCATGCTTCGTCGAATGTCATTGAGCCGTCAAGTTCCTCTCTTTCGTCCGCAAATCGCCGTGGTGGTTCCTCCATATGCCAATGGATCGACATTCTGCCATTCGAATGTGCCCATACCATAAAGTCAAGCTGCTCAGCAGTCACAAACATCACATAAGTATCTTCCTCGCGACGATGAATTGACAAGGTATAACCGCGCGAACGTCTGGCCTCATCAGCTCCCCCTGTACCTTTTCACATAGATCCCTTACGTCTTTTTCTTTCCATGCCAACTCTCTAGTCATCAGCCGTAAACCAGTTGCTTCCAGGCCTTCCAGCGCCGAAATAAGGGCCATTTTGCCTGCCACCTTCTTTCGGGGATCAGTCGACCATGTACCAAGAGGAACTTCGAAGACCTTGGACTTGATAACGCTTAGACCGGCCTTTTCGAGCACTGGCTTTCTCATATGCTCAAGCCCAACAGTAATTCCAGCTTTCTCAGCCGCGGATAGATATGCCCCATTGAAGGCGGCGACATACGAGTCAGGGATCTCTTGAGTCAATCTGACTGGCCCGAAATCTGCAATCTCCAGGGTGCCACCTGGTCGAAGATGCGTGTTGGCAGTTGAGTATAAGGGTGCCCAATCGGGAAAAGCGCCTGTGAGACCTCGTATGTGGATGAAGTCAAAGGGTTCTGTGTATGTCCACTCTTCAAGTGCGTTATCAACCTCGAAAAAGACGTTGGGCGGCACCTCGGTAGGTTGATATGCAGTGATATCGGTGGCAATGACTTCAGCCTGCGGAAATCGCTCGCTAACCGCTATCGCCCATTCTCCGGTCCCTGTTCCAATGTCGAGAATCCGTTGGATATCTTGTGGGATATGAGTCATGCACAATTGGCCGTCAAGGAGTGATAGGAAAGCTTGATGAGTAACAGAGAGGCGTGTCTGCTCCGCGTCATCGTTTGGTAGATAGTAATGGTCGTTGCAGTACCGTCGCCCGTGCTCGAATACAAAGTCTTGCTCTATGAAACTACCACTGACAGAGTTGGTAGAATGTCTGAAGCTGTTAGCATACGTTGGCATGACATATAGTGCCTGTTGACTAGCTTACTGAGACTTCTCTGAAGTTGCGTCAGGGAACAAATCGGAGGAGATTGTAGAATTCTCCCGTTCCTTGGTCTCGCTGTCTTCTTGATTCAGCGCTGCATCTACCTCTATTGGCGGATCCATAGTAAATCAGTGCGGGTAGATGAACGGGAGATTTCGATATGACTTTGGCGGGTAGGGCGGGCAGATAGTATAAGCATTGATAGAAGCGAGTATAGAAAACCGTAGCTACGGGATTGCTTGCATCGAAAAGAAGCCGGAGAGATTCTCATTGGTACAAGACCGGTATTAGTAGGTAGTAGAAAGGACGAGGGCTAAACGAGAGTGCAGACAGACAAACAACATCATATACATGAGAACATCGACAGGAGAGAAACGAACAAATCACCGGGCACAGAAGAGGATGAGACACTTCAATCTGGAATCCAGGGACTATTCTTACTTAAGTCAAGGCCCGCGGATGCGGGTCTGGCTTTACCCAGAGGCTTTCTAACCTCATGCACGGCTGTCGTGGCACCGAATAATATATCTCGGAGACTCGGACCTGCAGTAGTCTGCATGGCAGGATGGAACGGACTCGACTACTTTAGATCCGAATCATTACTCGTAAAGTATCACTCTCCAACATGTTGTTGGTTCTACCGATTGGCACACCAGCACCAATTAAAGCAAGCAGCTGTCCTGCCTCTTCAGGACACAGTTATATCATTCTTCACTCTGGATCGACGACCATCACGGGGGATGTGGGCGAAGTGACCCGAGGAAAAGAGCCGTGGAGCGATGACTGCACAATGCAGAAGCGCGCTTATGTTAGGATGATGTACTCGTACCGGTTACACTGCTGTTTCAGACGGCTATTCTAAACGTGCCCAAGGCGTTGGGTCCCTCTGTACCAATCCATCGGCAGCTCCACAGCCTTCAAAATATCGCTTACACGTCTCGGGTCGCCTTAGTCCACTTCCAACCGCTGCCTCCATGTGCCATTGCGTGCACATTATATGCACGCAATCTTCAATATAGAAATCCTGTCTTTTTTTACACCCATCATGTAGGATGTGCGATGCAGAAGTATCCATGCCCCTTTCTTTCTTTATCCCAGCGTTTCAAATAAATTTAAATCGTAGCGCAATCGTCAGTCTGTTTCCTGCTGCGTAAATTCGGGCAGTTCCTTCTGGACGTCTGTCCACGCCTTTTGTCCGTCCACCAGGCTCTTAATCGCAGCACATATTGTGTCCTCATCGGACCGTACTTGTTTGGTGCTGTCCCGATCGCGAAGGGTAAAGGTATTGTCTTTGACTGATTGGAAATCAACGGTGATTCCAAGCGGTGTACCGAGTTCGTCGTTCCTCGAATATCGTTTGCCAATAGTCGCCGAGGAATCATCCACTCGATTTGATATTCCAAGCTGTCGTAGCTTATGGCTCATGCGCTTAACCAAGGGCTTGAAATCGGGGTGGCCAGATAGTGGAACGAGCAGTACCTTGGTCGGTGCAATCGGCGGAGGGAAGGAGAGTACCTGACAGTATGTTAGTAAAGGCTAAGGCCGGGGTGACGGAAGTTCACATACACCTCGAGCTTCATTGCCTTCCCGTGACCAATAGACATGCTCCATTAAGCTGTACAGGATTCTGCCAATGCCAAACGCGGGTTCAATAACATTCGGCGTATACTCTCTGCTGTGTTCTACCCTGGTACGTTTCTCGATCTGGATCAGGTCCTTGCCGATCTCGACCTTACCATCACCGACGCCAGGAACGTCAACTTCTATTTTGCCCTCATCGCGAAGCCTGAGAGATAGCTTTTCGCGAAGGTCTTGAGAGAGTTCCTCTACTGCCGCCTCGACGGCTTTACCATCCTTCTTAAACTTAGGACCAAATTTCTTCTTATCTAATTCGACTTGCCATTCTTCGATTGTCAGTGGCTCACTTCTGGTCTCTCTAACGCAGAGTGGTGCGCCAGTCTTTCTCGAGTGCACAGTGAGATCGAAGGCGCTTCGGTCTGCGCAGCCAACACACTCGATCCAGCCGTAACTGGTGAAGAGCTCAGCATCCCAACAGTCAGCAGCATAATGTGCCATTTCGTTCTTCATATGCTGGCGGAAGCGCATTTTCTTCGGATCCACGCCCAGTCTGATCAGAAACTGGTGGATTCTTGCGAGAAAGTAGCCCAGAGTTTCGCTATCAACCAGACCAGTCGACACTGCTTTACCGATAGCTATCTTTATTACATGAGTGCGACCATCAAGCTGTACATTGCGGTCCAGGAGGACCAATTCAACGTCTTTAACCTCATCAAATCGAGGATGCTTTTTCCCGCCTTCAGGGTCCACGTAATGTTCGATCTCGGCCATCAAGAACTCTCTTACTCGTAGCAGGCCAGCTCGTGGTGAGATTTCGTTACGGAAGGACTTACCGATGCATGCAGAAGCAAAAGGCATGGATTGTTGGTTGAATTCGAGCAGCTTTTGAAAATTTAGGAATTGGCCTTGAGCAGTCTCTGGGCGTAGGTATCCGGCAAGATTACTACTAGGGCCAATGGATGTCTGAAACATGAGGTTGAAAGCTACAGGCGGCAGTACGTCTCCACCCGTCACAGGATTCTTGATGTTATACTTGCTGATTAGGAGACCAAGCTCTTCGCCGTTGTAGTTATCGATTTTGGCAAGTGTTTCCTCGTATTCCTTAACTAGCGAGTCATCCATCTTAGCAGCTTTGAGATCCTTGGTTTTTCTCTTCTTTCTTGCCTCTTTCTCCTCATCCACTTCCACTACCTGGCCTCTAGCCTCCTTGTCAGCCCTCAGCCGTGACTCTAACACCTCTTCGACCAAATGGTCCGCCCTGAAGATTTCCCCACTCTTAGGATCTTTACACATCCAATCTGCGAATTTGTCCACATGCCCACTTGTCTTCAGCACCTCAGCAGGCGTTAGCATGGAGCAGTCAACCTCTAGCATATCCTCCTCCAAAACAAAGTGTTTCCGCCACGTTTCGATAATGTTTGCTTGCAGCGAGCAGCCGGGTGGGCCATAATCGTAAAGCCCGGAGACACCACCGTATACCTCAAAAGCTGGTGTGTAAAACAATCGGCGACGGAGGAGAGAGTCAAATATAGGCCTGTCTAATGGCTGGCCAGTTTTTGTAGTTGACGTAGCCATAGCGAGGTTGGAGTTTGGGAGCTGATATTTCTTGAGGAAACTTGTTGTGGAGAACGCCCCTGAGACGGAGGAGAGCTGTGATGGTGGCTTACTTGCACTGAAACTGCGCAGAGAATTACAGAACAAGCGCATATACGAGATGGATTGAAGCTCTCCCGCTTGGGAAACTGGATCTCAGGTTGGAAATTTTGAGTCGAGGAGATTATGTGCACTCTACAAGTTTGAAGCTTGCGAGCTCCAAAACGTCAGCCCTACCCGCACAGAATTGCACAGAATTTAAAAGCCCCGCCGCCCTCACTTCGCGACTGCAGAGCATCAAGGTTTCAAGGTGTCCAAAGTATAAGCAAAACCTCTGACATCTACTTATATACATGCGCCCCTGATAATATAGCACGATGGCATCCAAGAAATTCAAACCGTCGCCGAAAGCTTCTCTACCTTTCAAGACTGCAAATAAAGAGAAGCGTCAAAAACTTCATGTTACGCAGAAGAAAGCAAGGGATAGCATTAAGCGTGATGAGCGCTTTCGCAGGAGACGGGAGGAGGACAAGGACCCACTCTTGCGAGAAGAGAGAATCAAGCAAAACATACCATTAACATTGGAGAGAAAGCGAGTTTGGGACGAGGTTGACAGGGATACTGGCGATGGACTGGGGTTGAGCGTGGATGTTGAGCGTCTGAAGCGTCAGAGGTTGAAGGAAGAGGAGGGGCATAAAGGAGCACATACTGTAAATGACGGCTCAGAAGAGGATGGAGACTCCATGATCGACTCTGCTAGCGAGAATGAGGTAGAAGAGGAAGACAAGCCTCGAGACAAGTCAAAAACAAGAAGTGCAACGGAGCGAGCAACGAGTCCTGTACATTCTACCACAAGTACAAACCTGGACCTCACTCCAGAAGCTCTTGCTGCAAGGTTTCCAACGTTGTTCTCAACAGAGAAGTCCCCTACTCCGAAAATTCTTATAACAACGTCTATCAATTCGAACCTACATAACGAAGCGAAGCTTCTGACAACCCTGTTTCCGCATAGCGTCTATATACCGCGCTCTTCCCACCGTTACAGCCATAAGTTCTCTGTACGCGAAATATCCTCGTTTGCCTCCAATCGAAAGTATACCGCTGTGGTAGTCCTCAAAGAAGACCAGAAGAAGCCTACGGGTCTTACCTTTGTGCACTTGCCTCAAGGACCGACTTTCCATTTCTCAATCAGCAATTGGGTGGAAGGAAAGAAATTGCCTGGCCATGGAAACCCGACGGATCATTCTCCAGAGTTGATCCTCAACAATTTCCGTACCCCACTAGGCTTACTCACCGCCCACCTATTTCGAACAATGTTCCCCCCACAACCAGAGCTTCTTGGCCGACAAGTCGTAACGTTGCATAACCAGCGTGACTACATATTCCTACGGCGGCACAGATATGTTTTCAGAGAGAAGAGGTTGACCGAGAAAAGCGTAGTGGGGCCAGATGGTAAAGAAGTCAAGGGCGTTGAGGGGATACGAGCGGGACTGCAGGAGCTTGGGCCCAGGTTTACATTAAAGCTAAGAAGAATAGACAAAGGCATACAGCGTGCAAGCGGCCAAGAGTGGGAATGGCAAGGAGGGATGGAGAAACAGCGCACGAAGTTCCAACTGTAACAACAGCGATGGTACCATTGTTGCTACTCACCGGATCTAACTCCATGCCATGTGAGTTGCCTCGGCTGCCTTAGAACTACGGCGTTACGTTGTCTTGCCATTTGCCAAGCTCTGGAAGTCAATAGACTGACCATTGACTCTATATCCGGGCTAGGTCTTGCGCTAATGGCCCCTACTATCACGAAGCCAGTACCGGCTTCCATATAGAGTCATTGGCATAATTTTGCTGGATGATAGCGATTTCTGGACGTAGAGAATTGGACGGAGGGCTTACCGCTATGCTACAAAAAGCTGATCAGTGGTGGAGATAGTAAGCAACCTATCTATAAACCCACCAGGTAGCACCCACATGTGGAGAATCACTCAGCACTGGTAGCAGCTCACCAACACACACGAGAAATCCTAAGCGTCCTCTTGTGAACATCGTGTGATAGATGACATCAGCCTATACGATCGATCTACGGAAGAATGTGGAAAAAAGTTCGAAAAGTCTCCAAGAGCAGTATAAACCAGTCTTCTACTGTATATAGTAATACGAGACATCGGACAGCCCGAGGGTATATCATACGTTCAAATACGCCACTTCTTCTCCATACTGCTAACACACGAAGAGTAGAGGTTTGCCTCCCCGGAATTTCCAGTAGCCCTGAAACCTCACCCGGCAATAGTATTTATACACTGCTTTTCAAGCTTATCATACCACTACTTTGTCTAGCCGGGAATCTTCGAGACCCTTCTAAGCGCTGAGATCCTGATCCTCCGCTCTGTGGTCCCGCTTGTCGAGCAATTCGAAATTTCCTGTTAAGAGTCAAAATTGTCCGGCAGTACTCTGTAACGCATTGAATACTCACGCTGCACAATAGAGAGCGCCGTATTGGGATTCCCTTCCTTCGTCGTAAACTTCTGCATCGTCGCTTCACCGTCCACATACACCATCGAACTGTCACACTTATCAGCATCCACTCCGATCCTATAACCCCATTTCCCCCTATATAACAGAGCTCCTCACTAGCTACCCCACCCAAGAGAATGCCCATAAACCCGCCTCACTCACCCTTTCCCCAAACTCATAATCAAATCTCTCAGCCCTCCCTCGGGCACAAAAGCCGCAACCTTCCACCAGCTCGTCTGCTTGTTCTCTTTGGGGCCGTAGCTCGTCCCCAGCGCATAGCGTATCACGTCCTGGCCTGACGAGGTGGGGACGAGCTCGGGCTCAGCGGCAAGCCGACCGATGATGGTGATTTTTGCGACTGGTCGTGACGCCGAGGTAGAGAAGGCTTGCGCAGCGCGGATGGGGAGGAGGCTGGAAGGGCGGGCGAGTAGGGGGGAGCGGAGGAGGTGGAAGGGGGCCATTGTGGTTATTCGTTTGACCGAATTGAGGAAGCTGGTAGGCGAGGACTCTGACAGCGATGAAGATGGTGATGGCGAAAAATCGAAGCTGTAGGGAGACGGTGGTTTCGCGAAAGCTTCGCGACGAAATTAAAGGGCTAATTCTGATTAGGCTTAGCTCAGATCTTAAATATCAAATTGCTTTCCCTCTGATGCTCTGTACACTGCCTAAGACGCTGAAGTCAACGATCTAGCAAGATGAGCTATTGCTATCGATACTTGGAGTTGTAATGATCTGATACAACGATAGATATCTGTCTCCTTTGCATGGAGTAATTCCAATACTTTCAGTGTTACTCCATCCTTCTTTTCTCTTTCCACATATTTTCACCTTCCTCTAATCTGGAGTATTTTTCCCCGTTCGTGTTTTGTTTCATTTGATCCTGTCGGTCCTGCTTAATCAGTTCTTTCTGCTCCGTCATTACGTGTTTCTCTGTGGGTCTGTCCAGCCTACGATACTGTAGATCCAGAGGTAGCACATCTGGGGTATATGGATCTATCACGAAAGACGAAAAGAAGTTAACTACTATTAATGGAATTTCCCTTGTAGAAGTCTTCTCTTCTCAGCCGCTCAGTCCCAGATTGGAGTTAATGGAAAGCAGGCTATTACTACAAAGAGTCTACCCGAAAGCCGCGATTGGGTTCTTAAGAAAAGGCTATGATATGGCTGTATCTCCAGATTGGCCGCTCTTACGTTGGATCAACAAGAGGAACCATTCCTACGTCTGACTGAGACTAATACCTCGAGATCCAAATCATTCAATGACAACCACGATGGCCTTTCATTCGATAGCTTATTTTGCGTTCATTTTTCTGATTATACTGGTCTCTATCTCCGATACCTACTACAGTAAGACCTGGCTATAACGGTGTTTAAATTCCACCTGACCACGTCGTTACCAGGAGGATATCGATATACCAAAGGCGGACATACATACAAAATAACCGCTGTTGATCTCAGAGAGTATATCGTTACAAAGAGGATATCGTCATGTGGAATATCGTTATAGGGGGGAGTCTTACTGTACTTCGTCTTCTATAATTATGACTATTGCTGCTTCTTACAATTTATGGATACTCGAACTCCATCCTGGTATGATGTGGGGCTTTCAGACACGATAGCCGTCCCAACAAAACACTCTACCTGAAACAGCAAGCATAATTTTTAACACGAAAGGCCTTCTCCGAATCGAAGTAGGTACGTACGGTATTTCGGTTCGATCCCTCACCAACCACGAAGTAGCTGAATGGAAACCATTCGATGCATGGCTGACAATGCTCAAAATTGGCAGGACCAGCATATACTACACCGCTACCTACAGTGTACGTTGCTCAAGGTAACACCCATGGGGTGAAATAGTTTAGCAGCCAACGTGCCGGTAAGCCAGACAGTGACGCAATGCTCGAGACCTTATCAAGGATCTGCCGTACATAAAGTGCATGGCGAGATGCTCACACAGCATCCGCTACGGTATGTTTCAGAATAATCCGTCAATGCTGCGATGGAAGATCAATCGATGTCACAACGCGTAAAATAGCATACTATGAGGTCGTTGGATTTTCAGAACCTTTTTTTGTCGACGTCGCGTAATGTTCGCGATTTTATTTTTAATTGATCAACAGACGATCTGTACGGAGGTAAGGTGGAACACACTTTAATAGGGTTAATGATTGCCGATTTCTTGACCTAGACGTTGGCTACCTAGTATAAGATTTTCTCCCCTGGACCTGACGCTTGACTTGTTCAAGTAGTTATCCAATGGAGCCAATGTGCCAAGTCTCCCTAATTATCGGGCATCTAGGAAGCTTAATTTTCCGAGTTTTCATGTACTCCAACAACTCTCACGGACGTGGAGAACGCAAGCGTGGAGGTCCATGATACATGGACGCATGGACTAGCATTTCATGTCGCCATTGGAAAACAATGAGCATTTGCCCGCAAAACCAGCACAGACGTTGACAGTTTGAATGTGCGGTGATCTCCCGAAGTACAGGATACGATGATTAATCTCCCCCGGATTAGCCAACCGCTTGGGACGTTGTTCCTCTGTCCGAACAAGGCATCAAGTCTCAAATCTTGGCAGACCGTAATCTCTTGCTGAGTCGACTGTCAAAGACTAGGAGTCGTTGTTACATTATGATTCGTGGGATGCTCCCCATTAAGCTCAAAGGGCGCATGCAGGCTTGCAGGCTACGGACAGCTCTCTCCAAATTCTTCACCCTTGCACTCATCATGAACCCCAGCACCCAGCCCTCCCGGATTACCTATGATGTGTTCATCGATCGGTTATTTCTGCATGCACTTCCTTTTCTTATGTCTCGCCCTTTCATGTGCTGCTTCACTCGTTTCAAGTCAATTGATTCTCTTCTTCAAGCGCTGGAACCTGAAGCGCCCTCAAGGCTGGTTTGAAGGCACCTTGACCGAGCAGAGGTGTGGAAGCAGTACCTACATGGCAAGGCTGTTTGCACTTCCATATTGTAGTAACATGCGTGCGGGCCGTCATCATGCGCTTGACATGGCTTCACCTAGCATTTTTTGGGGTTCTGTTCGGTGGGATTGCAGTAAATGGTGAACGATATGCGGTGTTCCCTCGTCAAAACAACAGCCCATCACCGTCTTCAAGCGCAGCTACGACAGATCCATCGTCTTCAGCAACCGCCAGTACCGGCTCTCACAAGACTGCACAGTCCAGCAATGGAGGCTCTTCTGCTTCAGCGTCAGCAAGTTCATCATCATCAAATATTTCACCCAGTCCATCTCAGACAGCCGGAACGAGTCTGTCGACGAGTGCTTCGGAAAACACTCTATCTCCGACATCAGCTCTGGTTGTTACGGCCACACCAATAGCGAACACAACTTTACCCTTAACAACCAATGGTAAGGAAATCCATACCGATCAAGATACATAGAATGGCTAAGATATCTAGGCACGAACAAAGGAGACCCTCAAGCGCTTCCTATCTCACCGAAAATCACACCAGCACTCTCTGTGGCAGGTGCAATCCTAATGGTAACGGGAGTGTTCTATACTCTAATGGGAATAAGGACTAAATGGTGGTAAACCAATATACAGTTGAACTTCAAATATGCTAATGAGGTCAAAGGCTCCATGTGTTCCTGTCGGCAGCTTATCTTACCAGCCTGGCGGTGACTGTAGGTGACCATATATTCCCAAGTCGAACAAACTTCTAACTCTCTTCAGATCCTGATTGTATACGTTATTAACCCTCCAATATCTAATGGTATGCAAGGCGCCTACCTTACTGCAGCAGTCATTACGGGTGTGGTATTTGGCGGCGGCTCTGTGATTTTCCCTGACGTCGCAGAAGGACTGGGCTGTTTGTTGGGTGGCTTCTGTTTCAGCATGTGGTTCATGGTTCTGAAGCCGGGAGGTCTAATTACTACAACCGCAGGAAAGGCAATTTTCATTTCAACATTCACTGCCGCTGGGTTCGCGCTGTATGTCAGCCACTACACTCGAACCTATGGGATAATTGGATGTGCATCCTTTGCCGGAGCGACAGTCATAGTAATCGGTATTGACTGCTTTAGCCGGGCTGGATTGAAGGAATTCTGGTTGTATATCTGGAGTAAGCGCAAATTTCTTCCACCCACAATGTTCCAGAATGGTTCAGTGACTAACATTGAATATAGATTTAAACACCGCTCTATTTCCGCCTCATGATAACTATCCATACCCTATCACTCGCGGGATTCGCGTAGAGATTGCTGGCATAGTTTTGATTTGTGCAATTGGTATCATGTCCCAGATAAAAGTTTGGAACATCATCAAGAAGCGTCGAGAGAATAGGGCTGCCTTAAAGAATCTGGAACGACAGCGCCAAGATGAAGCTGAAGAAGAACTAGGGAGAAAGCTTGAAGAAGGCAACGAGCGAGAGCGTATTACATGGGAAGCTGTGTATGGTGGCAATGGGCAGAAGAGAGGGCAGCAGATAGACTCAGGCGTTGGCTCGGACGAGCCAGGTAGTATCCGTAAGGGCTCAACCAGTGTAAGAACAGCCGAGATTCCACACTCCGGTGCGGGAAGCTTCGAGATGAACAATCTTGGGCCTGGGAAAGGATTCGGCCTCCAAGGATCTCAGGAAGGAAGGCAGGACCACCGTGACGGGAGGGCTACCATACGTGTTGCTTCAGACGATGAAATTTTCGAATTGCCACCGATAGACTTTGGAGATTTTGGGGATTCTCTGAATACGAAGAACGACCTACCTGAAACGTCCAAGGCAATAGATCTCCATGAGTCGCCGCCCTCAGAATCGTCAAAAGTATCTCCTAGAATACGCATCACGGAAATGTCAGCACCCATGGTAAGTGAAGAGGCTGAAAGGTCTCCTAAGTTACAAGCTGTGGATGCACCAAAACCAAATGTGATTGCAGCAACTAGTAGACCTGGGCAGCCACAGGTCATACCGCTACCTTTCAAGATTCCAGATGCCGATGTGGAAAATGACAATGATGGTTCGTCCATTGCCACCTTCGCAGCTTCGGATCGCTATCCAAACCGGATGTCCAAAAGAATGTCCAGTACTTCGTTCTTAAGGAACCCTTCTAAAGGGTCACTGCGTCAATCCTGGGCTGCATCGAATGCGTCTGAGGAAGCTTTGATGATCCCTCATGAGGATGACGACAAAGCATCGTCTTTGGCCGCAACCGTTGATGGTATTTCAGATCGTGATTCAGACGAGGAAATAGATTCAAGATCAAGAAGGATCTCCGAGCATGGCAACGGGCATTCGGAAGCCTCACCAGAACGACTGATGCCTACGACGGATTTCGGAGCTGACTGGTTCCAAACCATCAAATCCGGTAATGGTAAAAGGGTAGAAGGGGGAAACCATTCGTCCGAAGGAGGAACTCCCAATATATCAAGCGTACCGCTTCTAGAACTACCGCAGGGAAACCAAGCACGTGATGGACAATACTTGAGTAATTCATCCAGAGAGCTCTCGGCGGGCGATGAAGCCCTAGCGGATGAAGCCAGTAAGCTGGCCGCAGGATCAAATGCACCCGGAAAGCGCCCTGTGCGTAGTCTCAGCGGCCGTTTGCCTGACGATGCATCCAGAGTAGTCATGGCCTATAGAACCAACGAATGGGCAAAGCATCTCGAACAAGCAGAGCTACCAAAGCTAGACGAGCTGACCGAGGCCAACATTGTGCCCGCGTCAAAGCCGGTAGCAGCAAAGGAAGCGGCTGCACCCGTACTCGTTGAAGAACTGCAGCAAACGCCCCTCACTGCAGAACCGCCGCCTATCATCAATGCAACCAAAATGGGCGCGAGAGAACGACTTTCAAGAGCCGCACTCAGTCGATTACACTTCCCCAAAAACTCATCTTCTTATCAAGCGACCCCGCAACCACTAAAGGAGGATGATCGTCAATCCAAATCCGGCAAGGCAGCGGAAATACCCCTTCTTCAGCAATCGTCAGAAAGCCTTTACGCAGCACAAGGAGCACCCATCCAATCTCAGCTCTCTGTAGCAACCAACCGAGGCTACCGCAGCAGCTCAACCCCCTTAACAACCCAACCTTTTGCCGAGTCCCCCATCGAGGAGGACGTCGAAGCGTCCTTCCCGCCCCGCTTCACTCCATCTCCTATGCACCTAATGTCGAAACGCGACAAGCTCGTCAAAAACAAACCATCGTCAACATCACTTCTTAACAACCTTACCGCCACCCCGATACCCCCTCTGCACTCCTCAGCCAGCGACTCCTCCTCCCTCCTCGGCGGGCCTGAAGAAGACAACATCCCCCTCTCCCATCGCCGATCCCTCCTCCGCGCCCAAAACCAACATACCTACCCCAATCCCTCACGCTCCTCCCTCGCCCTCCACCCCAATCGCTCATCCTCCAACCCCACCGCCGCCCGCGACTCCACCATCGCCGCCTGGCGCTCCACTCTCCGCCCTGAAACCCACGCCCACCTCCAAGAATCATCCCTCGAGCAGCGCCGAGAGGAACTGCTAAGGGAGAAGCGCAGAGTGAGTGCTAGCGCCGTGCAGAACGAGCAGGCGAAGGGCAGGAGGGAGAGTTTATTGGACCAGGGGATGAGGAGGGGGGATATGTTGGAGGCCCATCGGGAGGCGATGAGGAGGATGCAGGCGGGGGCGAATAGGAGGATCTAGGGCTTTGGGGGGTGGAGCTATGGGGTTCTAGGAGAGCTTCGACGAGACAACACATTCTTCCGATTCCCCTTACCCCATCGAAACCTCTAATTCACATCTACATAACACAACTAACGGCCACCAACACTCAATATACCATTCCATTCCATTCCATTCCATTCAGCTTCGGATTCGGGTTCGGGGTTTAGGGAAAAGGATATTGGGAATAGTTATACCCCTGTTTCAAGGGGATTCTTAGTATATCAGATCGAGCCAAATAATCGCCCTTTTTCGATTGTTAATACACACTCCCTTCCATCCACAGCTCCGTCCCTGACTCCCTGCATTCTACAACCGTGCCTAATCCCCAGTCCCATCCACACAACACCCAATCCCAGTAAACAGACCTCCCCTAGCTATACCCTAATGGCGCTTGTGGGCGCCGTAGCAACTACTACCCTCTCAAAAACCCAGCTCTCCCAATCGGAATACACCTAGCTAATACTCTCTTTGTGTGAGACGGAGTAGGCGAGCCTGGGGGTTTGTGATTCATGAGGTGTTCAGAGGGGATGGAGGGGCAGGGGGGGATGGGGGGTGGCTAGATTGGTAATGGCTGGACAGAGGATGGAAGGGTGGGAAAACTCCGGGGTGCAGGGCGTGTAGGCGTTGAGGGTTGAGGGATAATGGGGGTGGGCGGGTATAAAATGGAGGTGAAATTCCTAGAGCGGGCGGGACTACTGTACCAGGGATGGCTTGTCGTCAACGCAAACAGGGGACCGAAACCTGAAGAAAAGGGAGGGTGGTGGGTATCGCAAGCGTAGATCATGGAAAAGATGGGGTGAAAAATGGGTAAGGTGGTAAGTATGTAGAATAGGCCTAGGGATTTCTCTCGTGTGGTGTGTTGTTGAAAGAGAATTTGCTCTTTTGGTAGTTGGGCGATGGTTTTGATAATCGGTTATCGACAGACGACGGGAAAATATTTCTTTCCGTTGTAGAAACTTGCCAGGTTTCTGATGGGATTTTCATTTTCGGGGCTTTTTGGGGGCTTTGGTGTTGGGTTAGGGATATAGAAAATCTGATTATGTGCTGATGGGATGGGGGGTTGGAGTTTGTTTAATGGATGTGATGGGGTGCTTGGAGTAGTTATTTTATTTGCAAGTTGTGTTTCGTCTTGAGCATATCTGTCGTAATAGATGTTCTACATAGCTATTGTATGAGCCTAGGCTGAGCTACCGCAAATGTCTCGAGTGTGATTTCTTCTGAAGTCATCTTCTTCGCCTCCTTTCGCCGTGGACAGTTGTGCTTTCGGCTTTTGGGTAAGGACATGCGGCATTAGGTGTTTTGCTGGGATCCGGATTAGGGACTGACCGGCTGTAAGAAGATGGCTCTGCGCCATACTTCACTACAACCACTTTCCGCCTTACGCCACTTTCTTCCCCGCCCTACCCTTCGCCCCCTCCCTCTCCTTCCCCACCCGTCTCTCATGCCCACTCCCACTCCCCGTCTTTCCCGCCGTCCTCAGCTCCCTCTTCACTTTTCTCCCTACATAGCCCTCCACAAACCCCAACGCTGCCGTAGCCATCCTTGCGGGAAGCCCTATGATTGTCCACGCTGCCTGTGCGGGCAAGACGATAGCTGCGCAAGCCCAGTCCAGCAGTATTCCCGCGCTGGAGTTTCGTCGTGAGCGCGTTTGGTTACTGCGTTCGGCCGCAGCGGCAAGGGTGATGGCGTCCAACAGTCGAGATTCCAGCTCCTGAAGGCGGGATTCGGTGTGTATGGTCAGGAGCGTCGCCCGTTTTTCGTAACGGCGAACGGCACGGTTGAGGGCGTCGAGGTCAGGTTGGAAGGACTGTCTGACCAGAGTTGTGAGCTGGGTTATCTCGCTCTTTGTGGGCTTGGGGGCGGAGGAAGGGGTGTCGACGATGTGGGCTTCAAGCTCATCGAGACGTTTCACTAAATCTGAGATTTTGGCTGGCGAGTTTGAGAGTTCGTATTCGGATGAAATAGGGGCGAGTGTTCGTTGCAAGTGTAGCGTGCGTGCTTGGACTAGTTTTATAAGATGAGAAAGCGGGCGCAGCTCAGCGGCGAGGAGAAAGATAGTAAGGTTATAATCAGATACCAGACCCTCGGAGGGGCGGGAAAGCTGGGCACGAATGGTATGGAGGAGCCAAGCGCCCATGAGCGGAGACAGGAAGCAGGCGAGGAGGGCCAGCAGTTCATGGATACGGAGTTCGGTTGTCGCAGACTTTTGAGAGGGAGACGGAGATTTGGAGGCGGTTGGTGTGGGAGTTGGGTTTTTCGGCTCAAAAGGAGAGACGGTGGGGCTCGTGGGATTGGAGGAGCCGGATTCTTCGAGGATGGCGGAGTCGGCGTAGGAGGGATCGGGTGTTTTGGCATCTGGCAGGCGGCGCGATTGCGCTGAGGAATACCAATCCCTGTGCAACAATTTAGTCTGAATATATGCATATGTAAGTAGGGATCAACGCTCACCACGGTAGTCGAACCGACCAATTCAAGAAGACCGCTGCCAGCCCCAATAGTGTTACGTCTGTCATTACCGCACTTCCATTTTGAAAAAGTAACCCTCCCACTGCTGGCAATAGGGCTAACGCCAACGGGACTGAGTGCCAATGAGACGGTTCATGGGTTATTTCTATACCATTGTTCCTGACTTTCGGTAACAGCAGGTCATCCGTGGATGAGTATATTGACCGCCTTGCGTCACTGATCGAGTCCGACAACGTAGAATTCCGCCGGTTATTGAGAGGACTAGGGGCCTCTGAGAAAGTCGATGCACGTCCTGAAGGTCTGTGGCGAAGGGGCGATTGGCTTGGCCTCGCCGGTGTCTGGGAGCTTGAAAAGTTGGCGGGCTTGGGTGGGACCATACTGCTCCCCTCCTCGGCCATGGTAGGGAGGTCGAGAAGTAGGTGCCTTGGTGGTAGCGGCATGGTGTGGGGTCACCACAAGAATGAAAGCGTGTCAGCCATCATCGCGGTGATTGATGCCACGCCTGTGGTTCGTGGGGGATGCTTGGAGAAGAAGAAATTCATCTTCTCATCTTTTTTCTTTTTTCTTGTTTCTTCTGTTTGGTCGCGTGGGCTACAGTGTAATTGATTCGGACCTTCTTCCGTCAAATGACGCGACAGTTGGCGCTAACGATATGCACAACTGCAAGTTCGCGTCATCACCGATCTTGATATACCTTCCTCCAAGTCAACCAGCTTTATCCAGGTCATAATCTATCGATATCAATAATTAAGCTGCACTTATACAGTTTGATATACATAGCGAGCTGATATATGGCCTTTGCTTGTTTACGATGCCGTTTCCTGTAGCTTGCTGAGTTTGTGCGGAGAAGACGGACCTTCGGCGATGCACCTATGTAAATCAGGGAGGACCACTGGGCCTTCCAACTGTCTACGCATAGAGCAGTAGCTCATGCTTGTCATTTCCACACCCCCTATCAACGCCCTCTGTATTTCCAAAGTGTTGTTTGTTATATCTGCTTGCGTGTGGTTCTCTGCGGTGTCTTTGAGATGTCTTGCTTATTGACACCCAAAAAGGGAAGTTAGCCCTACAAGCCCTCAAAAGCCGGGTGCTCAATAAGTTCGACCCAAGACTATGTTTTGGGGAACCCTCTCAATAAGCTATTGCAAAAACCTTACTTGATCATCACTTTACTCTTAGTCTTATTCAGACCGTTGCTGAAGCCCTCAGATGGCTATTGGCAGCAGCGATTTTCTATGGCCTCATTGAGCTGCCCTTGTATCTAAGTCATTAAACACTCGTTCCTTGGGGGTTATATCTACATCTTCTACCTCACCACCTCTTATTCTCTTCTTCTTTCTTAAACATCGTACCTCACACCATACCTTCAACAGCATATCTTGAACTGTCTTACATTTACCCAAAGCCTTCCTCGAACAAACTATCTAAGACCGTACTCCTTTATCCTCGTTCTTCAAATCATATCAGACATCTTAGGCTATTCTGTAGCGTCCGAAGTAGTGGGCAGAGGTTGGCCTTTAGTTGTACAGCTGGTCTGCCTTCCTGCTCATACAAATTGATCCTTCCTTGACTTACCAAATCTACTTTTCCTTAGATCTTTAACTTGTTCCAGCATTACATACTCACCAGCATCTTAACCTCGTGCTTGGGACTCCTACAACGTTTGGAACAATACTGGGCGATATTTGGCCACCAGGCCTCGAATAGCTGGTATGGCTGTCTACCCATCTACCCCTCATTTGTCTCTGTGCCTCCCTGACTTGCCCCCTTTCTAGAATATCAACACTCTTCAGCATCACATACTTACCAGCATCCGAGCATCAATTACAATGGATACCCCAAACTTCAGTCTCACGCCTGGTGCGGTGGCAGTCCCTGTACTGGCATTCATATCTATCTGTCTCGATATCCCTCCCATTGCCTGGCATATCAAAAACCGCAACTTAGCGGCTACGAGTCTTCTCTTCTGGATTATCTTATCGAATGTCTTTAACTTTGTAAACGCAATTATCTGGCCTACCGACGACCTCATGAGCTGGTGGCATGGCCTGGTGTATTGCGACATCCAAGTCAAATTCATGCTCGCTGCTACCCTGGGTATCACCGGCTCATTGGCGTGCATTATGCGTAATCTTGCCGTGGTCTTGAACACAAACCGCACAGTCTTGACGCCTAGCAAAGGACAGCGCCGTACTCGACTAGTCATGGATATTCTTTTGTGCTTCGGAGGTCCTATTTACCTCATGATTATCCACTATGTGGTACAACCGAATCGCTACTACATCTTCGCTATTACTGGCTGCACTCCGTCATTCGATAGGAGCTGGCCGAGTATGGTACTGGTATTTATCTGGCCTCCAATTATGTGTTTGTTGGACGTTTATTACAGTGGTAAGTTCTAACCTCTACAAGATCCATCCTTCTATGCTAATATTGACCAGTCCTGGTAATCATCCGCATGCACAAGTACCGCAAGGAGTTCTCCGCTATCCTCACCTCCTCAAACTCGAACCTAACCAAATCCCGCTTCATGCGTCTCTTCATGATGTCACTCACTCTTATCGTCATCTTTCTCCCTTGCCAATTCTACATCCTCTACCGCAACGCAACGTTTCCACATCTCCCATACAGCTGGGACGCCATACATGGACCTACGTGGTGGGACATTACTTTGATACCTACATATGGAGTAGTCACTTTCGACCATTGGATCCAGCTTGCGGTTGGCTATGCTGTATTCTTCTTCTTCGGCATGGGTGCAGACGCTATGAGGATGTATCGAAAGTGGCTGCTTACAATTGGCTTCGGACGGATATTCCCCAGCCTCCACCACCCACTTCCAACGCAGATGCCAAATACGACAAATGGAAGCCACCCCAGATCTTTCAGCAGCCGCGCACATCTCTATTTGAACAACAAGCTCTCCATCACTTCAAAATATTCAACATCAACATCCTCCAGTACAGCAACTCTCTCCCCAGCATCCCCAAACAAACACTTCCCCCCCATGTCTACCATCTCGGAGTCCGACCGCGCATCCTCAACCCATTCCACCAGTCAACTGTCCGAGAAAGCCTACGCCGCAGCGCCACCGTCATACCGCGGTTCCTGGCTCAGCAGAACCTTTACCTTTCGCTTCTCGACACCACCCACTGACGTCGAAGCTCAGGTGCAAGAGCCCGCGAGGCAGGAGCGGCGCGATCATGGGAGATTCTACAGGAATATCTGGTCGACGAACCGCAATGCGACGACGATGGGTCTGCACGGGGGTTGCATGGGTGGGGTTAACGGGTTGAAGGTTTGATCCGGAGACAATGGTGACATGCTCGCCGAAGAGACATAAGCGCTGCTGGCGGGTGTCTGCATTGCATCGTCGTGGTGGCGATTGGTATTTTCTCGCGTTCCTTCTCGCATACCTGCATTCGCAGCCGCTGCTTTCTCGTTTTTGCGGCCGCTATCCGACATTTTAATCCACATATCTTTCCTTTCCTTATCTCCCCTTGCTGCAGTAGTATTTGCGGTCCTGGGCTCGAAAAGACCAAACGCCAGCGCATGGGGGATGGTAGCAAGCACATTTTACCTCGTATTTTTTAATACCATTTGTCTTTCTCAAGTTATGGAACCCGGAGGAATGCTTAGCTCATATCGGAATTGCGCATGGGGTTTTTCTTCTGCACGTCTTTGGTGCCTGGGCATACATTACATGTTTATCTCCCATAGCAATTATTCAGCAGGCTTAGTTAGATATCTCTGGGAGTTCTACTCTTTCATACACCTGTGGAAGGAACTCGTTTCTATCCATGACATCACGGTTATGAATCCGACCTTCCCCTTAGCTCTTTACCCTCCCCTTCCGAAAAGAGTCTCTAATGCACAAAACCCCCCACTCCCCCTCTAGTAATCATCTCCCCTCCCCCTTTCCCTCACCCTCATTCTTCACCCCCCCCTCCCATCCCCCCATCACATCCCCCCATCACATCCCCCCCCCCAACGATCTATCTACTCACATCCCACATCCCACATCCCCACATCCCCACATCCCACATCCCCACACCCCACATCCCACACACATCCCCACATCCCACAAACACAGCAGCAGGATCCCCACCACCACCACCACCACGATGAAAGAACACAAGGATCGTAGGCGGAGATTGAGATTGAGAATAATATGCGATTTTGGGGTGGGGTGGGGGTGGTTAGTAAGGGAGTGAGTGGGGTTTACAGTATATAGGAGAGGGGGGGTTTTTGGTAGGGGGGAGAAGGGGAGAGTTGTTTGTTGGAGGAATGTATGTATGGGGGGATGGTTGGGTTGGATAGTTGTCTTGCTCTCTTGGGGGGGGGGAAAAACTCTATAGAGAGTGGTTGGTGCCTTGGTTGAGAGGTTGTGGGGTTGGGGTTTGTGTGTGTGTGGATGTGGATGTGTTGGGTTTTGTGATTGGACAATATATGAGATGAAAAGGCTCGCTAGGGTGCGGATAATGGGGATATATATAAAACAAAGCAAAGCAAAGGGAATATCAAATGATCGCTGCGCTAAATGCATCAAACGCAAATCAGCCCAGACGAAAAACAAAACCCCGTCTTCCTGCTGCCGACCCCATCACAGGACCCTACCATCGCCCCCCTCTCGACTCCTCGCCTCATCCCTTGATCTCTTTCCCTCTCTCGATCGTGGTTGCTCGCGACTCGGTCTTGTGCCTGGCCGACTCGCTGCTGGCTGCAAGGGGGTGAGGGTTTCGTTGTCGATGAGACCGACTTTGGGGTCGGGGATTTGGATGTCGAGCTGAGAGGGTTTGTGAGTTGGTTGGTTGGTAGGTGGGAATGCGGAGAATATGGGATGGTTTTGGGGGGGGGGGGGGGGGGGTTTACACTCATGTATCCTGTGCGCCGTAAGGGTACACACCGCACTAAGCCTTGGCCCTCGGCGTCGTTGGGTGTATTACTGACTTCGCGGTTCCATCCCTCGATCCATGTTTCTATGTTCTTGCAGCCGCGCTTCACACTAGTTCCTCCCAGATCTTCTAATAGCCAACCCGTTCCTAAGCCCACAATAGCATCTGCCCATGCTCTTATTCCCCCAGGTCTGAAGATCTCAGTCAGCCTCTCGTTGATCGTCTTGATAAGCCGTCGAAACTGAGACTCCGAGACCCAAGGGTCCAGGATTTCGGGGTAGATATTTGAAAAAGTGGGAGCGAGGTCGCCGACGATCATCCAGTCGCGAGGAATGCGGATAACGCGGGTAGAGGCGTATAGAGGGGAGTTTAGTGGGACGTGTGGGTTTGGATGCGGGTAACAAGGATGGGAGGGGCCCCAGGAAAGTGGTGAGGGGGGCGGTGGGGTGTGGGACCCGCTGGGAGAGTGAGGGAGATGACCAAGTTCGGGATCTTTTTGCTGGGGCGGTGTGGCGATGGGGGACGTGGCTTTGTGTAGGGAGGTGTGTAGAGAGGAATTGGAGGAGAAGGGGAGGGTCATGGTAGGTGGATCGCGAGGGGCGGGGCCTTTGCCTTTGGGAGACGGGGGTGGGTGGGGCAAGGCGCTGGTGGGGCGGGAGGTCGGGGTGGTGGTAAAGAGGGAGCGGTTGACGCGAAGGGAGCTGGGAGATCGGGGGGTTGGGGCTGGGAGTGGAAGTGGGAGTGGCGGGAGGGGTTTGAGGGGGTAGTTGTCTTTGTAGCCGGGCTTCTGGCTGGGTCGCTGGCGCTGGAAGCGGAGCCGCTGAGAATAGGGAGCGGCGGTTGAGGGCGTGGAGGAGGAGGAGTTGACTGGATTCCACAAGCTCGTAAATGATAGTGTTCGAACTTGCCTTGAGCTGCGTAGGAGGGTTCCTAGGAGGGAAAAGCGAACGGGCGGTGGCGGAGTCGGGGGTTGCGTGTGAGTGGGGAGGAGCTCAACGGTCTGTGATGCTCCCCGGTGGTCATCAGCTGGCTGGCATTGTCCCTTGTCCTCCTGGTTACTCTCTTCGATATCTACAGGAGCGTGACGACTGGTGCTTGAGGAGGCCGTTGTTGACGATTTCTGATTGGTCTCTCGGTGGTCGGGTTAATTCTCCTCTAGCGCACGGGCGGACAGGGATAGCTGCAGGCAGTCTTGCAGAACGTTCGACGTTCCACGTTCAACGTTCAACGTCTCTGTCGGTCTTGCGTCTCAGAACGATGACTTTTCTCTAGACATGTCTGGCAGTAACGGTAGGCTATGTCTATGTTTAGTTGTTCGGAAGATCGCGGCGGCGGTGGTGGTACAGACGACAGTACCACACGGTCGTCGGCCTCAATTTCCCGGGAAATGAAGTTTAAGCCGTCCCGTAGATAAATTCTGCCCTGCCGCCTGCGCGTCTTTCTGCTCTCCTGCCGCTGCCATACATATGTGACATGTCGTGTCACAGGCCTGTTGCCCAATGCCTTACTTAGGTTGAACCGATGTTTGTTCGTGCTGCTGCTGGATGGTTGCGACAACGATCACGTTATCAATGTTCCCAGAAGGGTTAATGGGTTCTGGGCTTGGAGTCTCGTCTGTCTTCAACCTGGGTCATTTGTTTCAGGCAGGATGATCGAGAACATATCAGGCTTGCTTGGGTCAATAGCAACGGTCATTGCATTCTCACTTCCAACTTTTCCGTCCGTTTGATCGTCCTACTCCAGGGGCATGAGGCTGCCTGTCCCTTCCACGAACGCTCCAACATCAATATCCACGTCCTCGCGTGTCTACCGCTCCCATCCCTTTAACAATGCGGCGCCCGCTCCTTGAATCTCGTTAGAATCTCTCGCGCGACTCTCTTCATCAGTCCTACACAGCTATTCTTAGGCATCTCCTTTTTCATCTCTTTGCACAGATCAAGTACTGAACCCAAGTCATCCTCTGCATATCTGGGGTCCGCCATACACCCCTCCAACAGATAGCTCTGCGCGCGAAGCCAGTCACACGCCTCGTCGGCCATCAGTATATCGTCCAGAAGGATCCGTAAACATAGCATGACGTTGGCGTCTTTTTCATCCTTATGAAGGATCCTGAAGTTTCCCGTCGGGAATACGGCATCGTATGCCAACATGGCTGTTAGTAGACGAGCTGAATCTGTCATTGATTTTCAAGCTTACAGCTTTATACCTCATCTCTGGGGTGATATCTGCACCTTCGTCGATCTCTGCTGCTACATCCCTGTCTTTCGGTTCGAGCAAGCATCCGAGTGCATGGAATACAGCCTCTGTTCGGAAGTTCTCCTTGGCAATGTTCTTTGTGAGTGTGGCTATCAACGGGTTTGGAGCCATGATTGAGCTAGTTTTGCGAGTCTGTATGATAAACGATTTTGTGAACCTGGTGTCTTTGTGTCGGGGTTGCGTTCATCATGATCCTATGGATGCTTGGTGTTTGGAGATCTTATTATTCGACAACTAATCTACGCGGTGAGATCGTCAGGGCGATTTTGTTCATTCGTCATCAAGGCAAAGCAAATAATCGGCTACAACGATACGTGGCAGCTTTGATGGGGAGTAGTCGATTCCCTACAGTCTCTCATATTGCATAGAAATGACACGAGTGCCACTTATGTCACTAGGCAACTGGAATCGGCTGCCGCGATTCGAGTCAAGTGCTACTGCCGTATCTTCTCTTCTGGCAGAGGCAACTGGAATAATAAACCTAGTTGACATGCTATTTCGATTTTCTTTTTCTGAGATATCGTCATAGTCACATCGCCGGACTGTCACCAGCAGGGAATACGAATGTCATTGATCTATGATCTTGGCAGATTTATAGACAGCGAAGGAATGACTGCATATGCCGTTGGTTACCAGTCCTGACTGACAAATTTCCGCTCTAGAAAAGTTCATACATCCACCAAACAAGCGCTATCCACAGCCCCAAACCCTGCCGCCACCCCTCCTTCCTCGCTCTCTCTCCCCTTCGTTCTCAGTAAATAACCTGCTTCCCAATTTTCTAGCACCTCCCCACCCCTCGAGTCCTCACCGTTGCGCCACAGACACACGCCGTACACCCCCAATTCCCCAATAACTTCTCCACTCTTCACTTCTCCGTTTCTGAAGATCGAGTTTCGCAACGCCGGAGGTTCAATCAGCTCCATCAGGATGTACGCTCTCCATTTTCTCTCGTCGTCACCTAGAGATTTAAGGAATGGCGGGATCTTCGCGCCGTAGATGTTATTGCCGCCACCTTCACGCTGAGGTTTAAGGACATAGCGTACGGACTTCGTTTCGGATGTAGCGAGGGCGATTGCGTGTTTTCCAGCCGGTGTATTGTCGAGGGGGTAGATGTCTGTAAAGGTATTTCGGATACGGGAGATCTGCTGCGGGGATGTAGAATGTAGGAATCGCGATAGGTGCGGAGAAGAAGGGGTAGCGAGTGTCTGTTGGATCTTCTTGGAGCCGGCGAGGTGTGTTAAGATGGACGGGCACTTGATAGCGGCAGAGCGCTCGAGCTGAAGACGCGCGGACCAGGCGTCGGGGTGGTCAAACTCAGATGGACTGTAGCCGGCGCGGAAGTAGAGGAGAGAGACTTCATACTGGTCTTGCGGAGCGTGGGAAGGAGTGTACATAAGAGGTCGAGCTGGACTGTCGGGAATTTGGGTCTGGGTGAGAATAGAGCCGAAAGGGAGCCGAAAGGTAGGAATGCAGTGATGATTGACAAGATGGCTGGAAAGGGCGAGCTGGTCGAAGATGTTCTTCTCAGACGTTTGTACAACAAAAATGATGCAAAGAGGTAATGAAGGGTTGGACTTGGACTGGCCGTAGGCAGCCTGTGCGGTTGCCAGGCCTTGGGAGAGGGAGGTGATGCTATGGTTGGGGGGTAGTGACGATATATTTATAAGAGTTGGAGCGTTGGACTCTGGGTAGGCCTTGATGGAAAGAAGATGGCTGAGATGAATATTAGAAAATGGGTGGATGATACTGGATTGGAACATGCCTGTGAAGGGCGGAGACTTTGGCAGCTAGCCCGCCAAATGATGACGCGATGGTATTGAATTCCACTTGTCTGATTTGAGGTCTCGCGGACACATCCAAAGGGTCCTTGTGAACCATATAATCGGAACGAAAAAGACCTAGGGACAGATCCTATAGTTACTTCAGCCAGTGAGCAAATACAGTCACAGTAGCATGCTGAGAAGTACCTGAACGTAGCCTTCTTTCTTCACGGCCAAATGGACGTCCCACAGCTTGGCGATAAATTCATCTACTTCGACCAACCTGTGAACGAAGGATCAGGAGATGATATTTTGTCAACCTGGTGGAAGCTAGAGTAAAGAGAGGAATTGTAATAATGGAAAAGTTCCCAAATGGTACATTCTAGAACTGAAGAATAAAACTGCGGAGATTTGGATAAAAAGGAAAGAGACTGCTCGTACTCCTCCACGATCTCTTTCAGCCATTCTTCGTCCCTTGCTATTGAAGCATAGAGCTCATTATAGACAATTTGGATGGCTCTTGCTTCCTCAAAACATGAGCGAGGGAATAGGCTTGGAAACAGAGTGACTGGTGCTGTCGCCGCAAGAGATCCGGAAGAATCCAAGTCTCTGGGGATAAAGGCTGGCGATGGCCGTACAGCCAAGCCATTGAGGATTGACCAGTCTTTGATATTTGAAAGCAGATAATCCGATTGCTCTGGTGTCAGAGCCAGGGGATAGTCAGGGTAGATAGATGCCGCCATCAACAGTCTCACGCAGGTCTAGTAGTCCTGCTTCTTGATACAATATGCCTCTTCACTACTTTCAGTGAGTATTGTCTGAAAGATGTTCGGGTAAGGCCTTCCTGAGGCGACACCATAGCGTCGTCCTTTCTTAATAATAAATCGAATGAGGCGGCGGGGCAGAAAGTAAGCTAAGGCCCCGTGATAAATAACGGTACCGTTTATTACTTCACTCGCGTAAACTACTTCCGTTGCATGTATACCTTCAACGAATCAATCGCGACAGTGAGGTAAACAACATCATGATCTTCCTACCAAACGATTTCATTTGTTTTAAGACTGTACGCAGAACTCTGGAGGGTTACTTTTGCTTTATGATTTGATTTGACGTCACGTTCGATCGAATGCTGGGACCTAAATCTGCTTCAAGGACTGCAACAACTTCACGTTGAAGTGAGCCTTTTTCTGCCAAACCACAGAAAGGCGTACTGCCTATTCAAGACCAGTCACATTATGATACCATCTTTCTATCAAGAAATCTCTGTATATTGCTACTTCGGATCATAGCATGACCGGCTCTATGACCTCGGGGCCCCTCACACCGGGGATTCCACATGTCATGACTCCTCCACAAGACTCATTGCATGCAGTGTCATCAGGAACTCGAGATCCTTGGGATTGGACAGTCGACGAGGTTGTGGGATGCTTGTGTGGACGGACCAATCCACTACTAGCTTCGTTGGATCCTCGATCATTGCCTGACCCTGTGCATCTTGAGATGGCGCTCCGCGAAAACGGAGTCAGTGGACCTACTCTTTTGCTTGAGCTGGACCATGCGTCTTTACGTGAAGATCTGGGAATCAAGACTTTAGGCCCGCGAGGTACAATCCTACTATTGATCGAAAAGGTTCGTCGACAGTCTCAAAAGTATCTCGACCACCTATATGGTAGGATTTCGACGATCGGTCAAGGAACTAGGCTGGGGTCTCCGTATCACGGATCTCCGCCCCGGTACGCTGCGCGAACAACACCGACAACTTCGGAGGTCTTACAGTCTCCAGTTGCACTACTAGGACGCTTTGAACCACCTTCACTGTCACACTCTGTTACCGAGGGAGGTCTTACTCATAATGTGCAACAACGTGTAGATCAGTCCCGTTATATTCTTCATGAAGGTACGGAATCACCACAACCCGACCGCCGGATTCCCCTTTGCGCAAACACATTAGAAGAACACGATGTGCCCGATAGTGCACAAATCAGTGGAGATATTTCTGAGCCTTCTAGAGCTGAAAAGAACCCTGAAGCTATAGGATTTGATGCAAAAGAAGAGACGATTCTTGAGGATTCGATGTTCGTCTTTCCTACTAATACGCCTGGGCCTATCCATCGACCAGGTGAAATGTTTGTAGTTGATGAAAGCGGTAGAGAGCGACGAAGACTGGTGCTCGCACCAGCAGATAGGGTCAAAACACCCGAAAGCGATGGGCAAATCAGTTCTCGCACTTTAGATGATACTACTGCATCATCTCTTGGGGAATCTTCCATGGATGTTGGTACAGGCGCTATAACGGACGCCTGCGTTAATGAAGAAGTGCCGACGGGGCAGGACCTTAGTGAACCCAAAACAGCAAACTTGCACGAGGTCCCAGACATCCACGACGGTGAGGAGCTCCGTGTGACTTTACAGGCCGCCAGAAGTTCGTCGACCATTCCGGAAGCGATGCATGAACCTGGTGTGCTTGTAATCGACACGCAAGGACGAAAGAGGATGAGGCCTATCTTAATCTCTCAAAATGAGCCTGAGCCCGAGCATGAGCCCGAGCCTGAGCTTGAACCTATCACGGAGTCTGTCGACCAGCTGTCGCATGATGTCTCAGACGCTAGCATGGTCCAAATGTCTCATTCCTCCGACTTTGTCAACGGCAAGTCCTCTTATCAGAACCGGAAACTCTCAGCCAGAAATCCGGCAGACGTATACCTGGGCCTTGAATCCTTTTCAGTTGAGAGGATTTTCTATGGCAATACCGCTTTTGGGAAAGAGCTGGAAAATGTTTCGTGCTTTAGCGGGGCTCTGCAATCAGATGCTATGAACGAGTCCGATACTTTCACCTTTCACACAGACTCTCAGAAAAGCGATGGGCGACGCCGTTATGTTAACGCTCGGATCAAGCACTTCCTCTCTTCAAGGCCAATTGAGATACTCGGCCGCAATGGAGAGAACTCAATTGGTATCGTCCCCTATCCAAGCAAAATCGCCAGAATGCACCAGCCACTTTCGATGACGTTATTTCAAATGTCGGGGGGGAAGACTACCGCTTCGCGAGTCGATCGACTCAAATGGCTGGAAGACGATTTAAAGCACTTGGTCAATCATGCGAGTTCAGATGCGGCTCCTACGAACAAAGCTTTTGCCACACCCGAAATACCGCTTGAGCACAACACAGAGACTGACAAGGATTGGGATTACCTCGAGAAGTGGAAGTATGCTGACGGCGACAAGGTTCTTCCAGCGTACGGTGAGTCAGGATCCGAGGGGGAATACGATCTGGAGACTTGGCTCGAGATGGAAAAAGAGAAGGGGAAAATTGAGAGGCCAATGGGTAACCGAAGACGTCAGAGGCTGAGCGGTGAAATGGTTAAGGACACTATAGATGGGGTTCTGAAGCAGATCGTAAGAGACTGGCACTTGAACGAGGAACCAAAGCTGCAACCGAAAGCATGGCGGCTCTGGACCAAATCTAGAAGAGACAAGAACAAACGGGAGCAAATGGAGAGGTTGGCTAATGCTATTGAAAAGCTTGATGATCGACTGATTAAGCTACGGGAGGAAATTGCGAGGGAAGAATGGTCCACAGTCAAAGAGCTCACTAAGCAGTGCAAGATTTTGCAGCCATCCGTATTCGATCTCGAGCTTTGTAAATGGAAAATTTCTATCTTGAAACTCAAATCAAGTCCTGAAAAACCAAAACAACCGATCAAGAAGCCGAAGTTCAACAACGCTCGAAGTGTGAAAGAGCCACTTGAGGACGGCGAAGAGAATGTCGAGAGTGGCGTGAGCGGCACAGAAAGCTCAGGTGGCGACTTGGAAGATTTCATTGTCAGTGATGAAGCCACCGATGATTTAGGCATTGATGGCGAAGCTACAACGATCGAAGCTGGAGATGAAGAGGCGTCTGATATATTGCTTGCGGACGATGAGAATAATCTGGAACCAACTCTGTCTCCCAATTTGGAGGTCATGCCGGAGCCTCAAAACCCCGTATATACATCCAACAAGCCTATCGTAACCCCGCAGTCACAACGGCTCTCAGGGCATTTACCGGACGTCATAGACCTTACGCAACAGTCAGACACCGATGAACCACACACTCCTCTGCCCAAGGTTGAGCGGTCCACAGGAATCCATACCCCACCGTTGTATCCAAGCGACGATGATCCCTTTATACGCAGCCGAAGGAGAAAGCCTGAGTTTAAACTCCCTCCGGTCGCTGATAGTATCATCAATCTTGAGAGTGATTCTACCTATTCTACTGCCGGAGAAAATGACCCAAAACACGTCGGACTGCCTGATCTGCATGACGTCGGTAGCATCAGGAAGCTCGATCCCTGGATATTGGTCGAACGAGGAGATCGCAAACGGTTGCTGTTGTACCACATTTCCAGAACCCCTGCTTTAGAACGTGATCTTGCCTTCATACATTTGCAAGAGGTCAGTCAGACCGTGCTAGAATCGACTGTCCATGCGGGGTTAAGAGCTATAAAGTCTTTTAGTCATAGAATACGGGGAGTGGACAAAGAAGACTCTTCAATCATCATGCGGATTGCCGTGTGGTTGGTTTGCTGGACTATACCTGTTGTCCTGGAGTCTAAACCTGGCTTGAAGGTACCACATATCGATACAGTTCTAGACGATAGAGAGGGTTTCCACCACTTCTACGAATTCTTGATCACCTGTCCAGGACTTTATGAGAAGGAACCAGTTCCTGAAGTTATATCGTTAGAGTCAGAGGGCACCACTCCCGTAAAGAAGAGACAAAAGCTGTTTCTGGACGGTTCCGATGAAGATCTACGGGACACCCCGCATAAGAAACGCAAATACGCTCTACCAGAGAGCCAGGCAACTCTTGATCTTCGTGCCAGTGCTCAACAACGCGTTCATGATAGGGACAAGCGTCAGAAAGAGCTCAAGCTTCGTTTCCAAGATATGGGCGCCAACGGTGATCCATCAAAAGTAGTGGTCAATACTGGAAAATATGACAATCAGGCATTCATCTATCTAAACCCCCTCATTGGTGACCGTATACAGCCTCATCAAATAGAAGGGGTACAGTTCATGTGGCGCGAAATAACCACGGATTCTGACAACTTACAAGGTTGCCTGTTGGCTCAGACCATGGGCCTGGGAAAGACTATGCAGGTCATCACGTTGCTTGTAGCAATAGCGGAAGCAGCCAAGTCACCTGACCAGAACATACGCAACCAGGTTCCATCAAAGCTCCGAGAGTCACAGACACTCATACTCTGTCCGCCTGCTTTGATCGAGAATTGGTGGGAAGAATTCTTAATGTGGACTCCAATGCCTACAGCAAAAAATGTTGGCGAGATTCGAAAGGTAACCACCAATTTAAAACCGAGCGAACGTCTTTGGGAAATTCAAAGCTGGATGAATGAGGGTGGGGTTTTGCTTATGGGGTTCAATACCTTCAGAGCATACATCGACAATAAGGTTAGGAGACTGCAGGGAGACAGTCCACTGAATGACGACCAGCATGCTATGGTGATGGAGGCCCTGGTCAAGAGGCCAGCTATCGTCGTTGCTGACGAAGCTCACGCATTGAAGAATGCTGCTTCCGGCATCAATGCTACCATGAGTCGTATAGAAACCAAAAGTCGTATCGCTCTCACCGGATCGCCTTTAATGAATAATCTGGGTGATTATTATTCTCTTATCGATTGGATTGCTCCAAAATTCCTTGGAACTCGAGCAGAATTCCGAGCTAATTTCGAGGAGCCAATTCAGGAAGGTTTCTACCAGGACAGCACGTACGGTCAATATCGCTATGCTATGAAGAAACTGGAAGCGCTGAGGTCTGATCTGGAGCCTAAGACCCATCGAGCTGATATCTCTGTGCTGAAAGGAAGGCTAAAGGAGAAGCATGAATTCGTCATCCGGGTACCTCTTACTAAATTACAGGACCAAATCTACCGAATATATGTGGATGGCATGCTATCTGCCAGCAAGGAAAACGAGCCTACTGTTGCCACATTGTGGGCTTGGCTAGCTACGCTGCGACTGCTCTGCAACCACCCAAAGTGCTTCAGGGATAGGCTTTTGGCACAAAAAGAGACAGGAAAGAAAGCAAATACTCCAACTGACCGAAAAGGAAAGCGTCCAGGGTCAAGTACGACGACAAGAGAGCTGATTCTTCTGGATGACGACGGAGATCTGTTGGATGAGCCGGTCTCCGCAATCGGTATAACCAAGACAATGGTCGAAAAGCAATTGACGCCTTTCAGCACACTGACTGAGCCTTTGGAATCCATTGGTTTGGCCTACAAAATGCTAATCTTAATGGACATTCTAGATTTTTCCAAACAGGCTCAAGACAAGGTCCTCGTTTTCTCGCACAGCATCCCAACTCTTGACTTTGTCGAGGATTTCCTCAAAAGCTCTAGCAGGACGTTCTCACGGATCGACGGGAAAATCAAAACATCTCATAGGCAGCAGATAACTAAAGCATTCAATAGCGGCACAACCGAGGTTTTCCTGGTATCTACCAAGTCTGGCGGCCAAGGCTTGAATATGTACGGCGCGAACCGTGTTGTCATACTGGACGATCACTTTAATCCAATGTACGAAGAACAGGCTGTAGGCAGAGCCTATCGTCTTGGACAGCTGAAGCCCGTTTTCGTTTACTACCTTACAGTAGCCGGCACATTCGAAGGAGCCGTTCAAAACCAATCATTGTTCAAGCAACAACTTGCCAAAAGAGTTGTGGATAGTAAGAACCCTATTCGTCGTGCAATCAAGGGCGTGGGACACTACTTGTTTCCGCCAAAGGCCGTCAAGCAACAGGATTTGGCGGGGTTCATCGGAAAGGATCCTTTAGTATTAGATCGCATTTTGGCAAAGTACGAGGGCAATCCTGTCATCCGGTCTATGGACTTTACAGAGACCTTCCATCAAGAAGACAATATGAAACTTACAGAAGAGGAGAAGAAGGAGGCTTTACAGATGCAAAGAGACGAACAGCTCCGCCGCCGCGATATAGGCGCTTACAATGCTATGATTGCTGCGCGAAGAGAAGACGAGTGGCGATCAGTGCGAACAGGCACAGTTCAGTCTGCTCCTTGGACCGCTAGTTCTGCAAGCATGCCTTTTTGTACTCAGGGAGAGCTCGTGGAACCTGCCTTTGGCGTGGAGCAATATGCATTGCTCCACGGTACTCCTGCCCCTTCATCTGCCGCCTTGACAAGTCCACTTCTACAGAACAATCATACTTCAATTCCACCTTGTAAGATACCTTCAGCTCCAATGGGCTCTGCGTTTGGTCCTGGTCCCACGAACAATACTCGACCTAGCGCTTCTGTACCGCCGGAGAAGAGCCATATCGTTGGATCCAATTCCATCAGAGGAGTGAGTGAGCCATCAGAGAATCCGCCGAGTATTCACAGAAACGATACATCGCTGGACTTATCGTCTAGTCCTAAAACATCTTCAGACTCGAGACAGAATTCTATGGTAAGCCCTACATCGACATCTAAACCCCGTACGTCCCTTGTTCCCATGCTTGCGAGAGAGCAAATCAAGACCATCATGTCGGAAGAACCAAGTGCTCGCCAAGCGAGTGTCAACAACATGCCTGCACATGCGTCACGCAATGAAGGTAATCCTAACGGCGACGGAGTTGACGGCAAAGCCTATGGCTCCAAAGCTAGTGATGGTGGGATAGAGACCAACCAAGAGCAGTCAGGAATCAAGGGGCAGGAACATATCGACAACACAACTTTGTCGTTGAAACGAAAGCGAGAGGTAGATAACACTTCCAACAAAGCGTCGGCGGGACCAGTGGCGTCCATGTTCAACCGATTGCTTAGACGCGAGGCAAATAGAATATAGAAGGCTGACCTTTAACGACAGTCACAGTCGTCCTCGACTCGTGAAAGTATTAGACTTATGGATGAGGAGGACAAGGCTTATAAGGAGATACGTGGTGAAGTCCCTAGGAAGGGGATTTCGATGACAGGAATGGCGGAGCTATTTAGCGGGCGTGTGCGCGACCAGAAGAGGTTTACGGATTGGCTTTGCAAGCATTACAGATATGACAAAGTTGCTAAGTTTTTCTCTCCGAGAGACGCAAGTTGATAGGCCTGCTTGCTTACGCTCTGGCTGGGTCCTGACTGCTTACGACGGTGTTTCTTCGGTAATGATTGTTCTGCTCTATACCCCCAGGAGCGTTTGCTTGGTCGCTGGACTTTTATTGATGTGGCTGGGCAAGTCTTGTATCTAGCTATCTCGGTTGTGGCTATCTCACAAAATACATATCGTCATCACATGGGTCGTTGTCTTAGCAGAGTCGATGCACCGCCTGACGTGCGTTTCACGGGAAACAGGAGGCTATTCAACAAGCAGTCCATTCTACAGTAACCGGGATGACAGTGTAGTCGACGAGGCCTAAGAGTAGACATGTCTTATAGATAAGGTAGTGATGCTAGTAGCATGGTAATTATGATGAACAACGACCATGGCTATGGACTGGAAAGCTCCCATGCCCTGGCTTCTTCATCCTCCCCCTACTCTACGCCTTGGCCCCATTCCATCGATATTCAATCGATTCTTCGACGATTCCAGATTCTCATACATACTAAGAGGCTTTTTAAAATAGCACACTAAGTTTGGGCTTGGAAAATCAAGATCGATGTTCCCTTCTTCTATTTCTTTTCTGGCTCATGCTTCCAATGTAGTTAAGCCTGAGTCCATGCCCATGCAATGTTGCCAAAAAGCAAAAGTTTACTTGTTTTCGTGTGGAAACCTGTATAACATTGCTTGTTGTTTATTGACTTTCGGCTCTCTGATGATGTGTGTGTAAGGTATGTGCAGTTTAATACAATGAACCTCATTGGCCGAAAGAACGCCCTAGGCTAAGGTTTGCTCCGGAGGCCGGCGGCATTACAAGTATTGTCGTCGTCGACATCGACTCTCCACCACCTTTCTTTATCACACTCATACCTTGTTTGAATTCTACTAAAGATATCAGCACCGTTCAAGATCGCAATGGACACCCTCCTCAGACAATCACGCTCTATGTGCCCTTTCCTCAACAAAACCTCCCCCGCCACACTCCGCTCTCTTTCAACATCTACCCGGCATGTCTCTCCCGGTGGAGGCACAATCTCCAACCTTCAAATTTTGGGCCGACGATGCCCTGTAATGGGCAAGGCCATGGCTGTTCAAAGCGCAAGAACTGGGAATACGGCCCTCAACGGTGTTTTTGGTGGGGTTAGATCCTACGGTGGGAAGGCAAAGCTCCATACTTCAAGGGCTCAGCATGCCACTGTTGATGCTGGTGTGCTGAGGCGTGATGTTGATGGTATGGCGCTCAATGAGCTTGCTCTGGAATGTACTAATCTGACATCGAGTAGCCCCACTTCCTCAAGGCCCACACCCAGTGGCTCATGCACTGAAAGACGCTGCAGTTCCTGGCCCTAAGCCAGCAGCTCCAAAGATTGCTGCATTCGACTATGAAGGCTTTTACAATACCGAGCTTGACAAGAAGCATAAGGACAAGTCCTACCGCTATTTCAACAATATCAATAGGCTCGCTCAAGAATTCCCTCGAGCACACATGTCTGCTAAGAACGAAAGGGTCACAGTATGGTGCTCAAATGATTATCTCGGCATGGGCCGGAACCCCAAGGTCTTGCAGACCATGCATGAAACCCTCAATACATACGGAGCCGGCGCCGGAGGTACAAGAAATATCTCAGGACACAACCAGCATGCTGTCGACCTCGAAGCAACCATCGCCCGACTCCACGCCCAGGAAGCTGCCTTAGTCTTCTCCTCCTGTTACGTCGCCAACGATGCCACCCTCGCTACTCTGGGTAGCAAACTTCCCAATTGCGTCATTCTCTCTGATAGCATGAACCACGCATCCATGATCCAAGGCATCCGCCACTCCGGTGCAAAGAAAATGGTTTTCAAACACAATGACGTCGCCGATCTTGAAGCCAAACTCGCCTCCCTGCCCCGCGATGTCCCCAAAATCATCGCATTCGAAAGCGTTTACAGCATGTGCGGCTCCATTGGCCCTATTGCCGAAATATGTGACCTGGCAGAGAAATACGGCGCTATCACCTTTCTCGATGAAGTCCATGCTGTAGGTATGTACGGACCCCATGGCGCCGGTGTCGCAGAGCATCTAGACTACGAGGCCCACGCCGCTGGAAACACCCATGGCACGATTATGAACCGTATCGATATCATCACCGGCACCCTGGGGAAAGCCTATGGCTGCGTAGGCGGCTACATCGCCGGCTCAGCGAAAATGGTCGACGCCATCCGCTCGCTCGCGCCCGGTTTCATCTTCACTACTTCTCTTCCTCCGGCCACAATGGCCGGCGCAAAAACAGCAATAGAGTACCAAACGGGGTATCAGGGTGACAGACGCCTGCAACAATTGCATACGCGAGCCATGAAGGATGCACTAAACGAGCGCGACATCCCCGTCATGCCGAACCCCAGCCACATCATCCCCGTCCTCGTCGGCAACGCCGAAACCGCTAAAAAAGCATCCGATCTCCTCTTAGAGGACTGGGGCATCTACGTGCAAGCAATCAACTATCCCACCGTCCCCGTCGGCGAGGAGCGCCTACGCATTACGCCGACGCCCGGACACACTCAGGAGTACAGAGATGAGCTGGTCAAGGCGCTGGATGCCGTTTGGACACAGTTGGGCATCAAACGGACGGCGGATTGGAAGGCGCAGGGGGGTTTCGTGGGGGTGGGCGTGGAGTGGAAAGGGGAGGAGAGGATGCTGTGGAGTGATGAACAGCTGGGTCTTGCAGATATTGCCAAGACAATCGGACCTATTGACAACGTGTTGGAGAAGGAGACTGTGGGGGTGGCGAGGGCTGTTACTGCGGCTGCTTAGGGTGATGGGAATGAAGGTATGGGGTTATGGGTTATGTTTTATGAGATAAGGATGTGGTTGGTTATATTCTCTGGGGCTTAGAGCATCATTCTTTTGTAGCCAAAATAAGCCTTGTGGATTGATGTCTATGTCGATTGTTGCCTCCAGTCATCTGCGCTTGTGAACTTCTATCTTGCACCTTTTCCCCTCCCAAACAACCTCCGTCCCCGCGCCACAACACCACCCCGGAAAATAGATCCCGGGGGTTTTGTAGGTGGCTAGGTGAAAGCCTTGGGTTTTGGAAAGGGGCATCTGGACGCTATGCTGCGGATAGGGCTTACTGTAGATATCGTTCTGCAGCTCCCCTGCAGCTCCGTCGTTATTGTCATAGAGATCCTGGACATCGGTGGGTGCGTTAATCTCCGCTTTCCGTCGTGCTTACTTTCAAACCCACTCATTTGTCCTCGCTCTTTTTCATTCGTCATCGTACTCATCCGAACTTTCTTCGTCGTCCGTATCCATTGTGGGATCAATAGCCGGGATCACGAAATTCTCGTCATCGCTGCTGTCGATTTCGCCGCTGTCCTGTATGATGATGGTTTGGGGAGGGGGCGGTGCTGGCGTCTCGTTGGCAACGAGGACTGCTTGTGGCGTTTGATTCTGAGTGTTGGAGATGGACGGGATGGGCGCTGGGATCCCAGCTGTGGCTGAAGTTGGTTGTGCTGCTTGGGTATCAGGGATAGTTAGGCTGGTTGTCTGAGGCGGTCCACTTGAAAACCCTGTGCTTATGGGAGGCAGGTCTAGGCGAGGGCGCTTGTTGCTGGGGGAAGTGGATGTTCCGGTAGCCTCCCCTATCTCCTCATTCGATGCTGGTTCGGAAATGTTGTTGTCTGGTAATTTTGTGGAGATCTGGGAGTTGGTAGCGGAGTCAAGATCTCTTTTCTTGGGATTCATGGTGGTGGATTGTGTCTCCGGTATTTCCAGGGAGGTGGTCTGAGATATTTGTGACGGTTTTTGAGGTGGTGGAGGTATATCAGGCCTTGGCTCAGCGACGAATGAGTTTTGCATGGAACTCGTGCTCGTCTGTAGATCCATTGGAACAACAACCTCATCCCCACGAGTCGCATACGTATCAGGCACCTCCATCTGCATTTCTTCCTCATCACTCTCGCTCTCGCCCTCCCCAGCCCGTCTGTCGTGCAAAAGCGGCATCCTCGGCCTGATCAACGCCTCAACTTCCATACATTCAGGAAAACTTCTTGCAAGCACCGGCATGATACTGCTGGCTTCTTTGCATCCTTTTCGCTTCATGGGAGGGTTCAAGATACTAGCTAGCACAGCTTGCTTGTTCTTGGTTAGTATGGCGGTTCGATCGATCTGGGTACGAAGGGAGAAGGAGAGGAAATTGGGTGGGAGGTGCGTTAAGAGGAGGGGGAGGAGGGCTGCTGCGGCGATTTGGAGGTCTGTGGGGGGTTTTGAGGTGCAATAATGGTTGGAAGGAGTTTTAAGGTAGGAGTCGGCGTTAATAGTGGATGAACCGTTTCGGGAGGGTTTCTTGGAGATGGCTGCTGATGCATCCTCTTTAGTGATTGTTTGCTCGGAAGATGGTAGAAGGTCTTCGCAGCAGAATTTGATGCAGACCGATAGTGGCTTCAATAATGTCTTGGAAAGTGAAGGACCGAATAATGTCAAAACCTGAGATGTGAGTTCGTATATTGTTCTTCGAATGTCGTAATCGGCGTGCTCATATTGGAGGACCCAAAGGATTTCCTCAAGAATAAATTGAGAGGTGGGCGCCAACGCATGTCCAAGACGTGAGATTAGGAGTGATACTAATCCCATGGCTGAGGTGTGAATCTTGGGTAATCCGATCCATAGCCCCTCACGCTCTTCTCTTGGAATTTCGGGGTTGGTGCGCGGAATTCTACCGCTTGATGGTGGGAGAACAGAAAGCATTCTATTCACGACGTCTAGGAGACTTCCTACCGGAAGTACCACGGCCATCGAGGTGGGAGTGACTAAAAAGGCTTGCAACGTCTGCAACAGACCATCAAGCCTTTCGACCCCAGCATGTATCCCCATCCAGCCTGGTAGATTCAGTGGTCCAGCCTCTTGGTCACACACAATCACCGCATATGAAGCACGTCCTGTAGCAGCCCTTTGTCTTGCAAATGACGACTCCCAGTCTTCGTAGACTGCTCGGTAGACTAGATCGGCCGTTCCGTGAGTGGTTTCAATCACAGCATGTAATGATCTAGCCCATTCTTCGCCGGCAGTGTTCTTTGGAGCGCAGACGTTCGATAGAACGTACAGGCGCTGGGAATATCGAGCGACCAATGCGGAGATAGTCATAGACTGCTCATCTGGACTGCCTACATGAACCCTTCGAGGTACGCTTGAAGGAGTAGAAGCGAATAGTGGGGAGATGAGAGACCGAATCTGCCCTACAAAGGGGCGAAACGAAGCTGGATGGTGAGGGATAAGTTCAGTTAGGGCTTGTAGTATGGTTTCGACCAAGGGGCCTTGAGTGTCAGACCTGGATATGTTAAGGCATGAAGTGATGAACCCTGGCAATGATGGTGTGGTGATCTCCCTTACTAGAGACTGGTGGTCATGGGTGAGAAGAAAGATTCGAGTCAAGGTGATAATGCAGATTTTCTTAGTGGCTGGAGGGTCTCGTTTCTGTGGGTCATCGATTAGCTCTATGAGGAGAGCTATATGGGGTTTTGCTTATTACGGGGACTGGAATGAAACATATAATGAGAAATAATAAGTACTAGATGACAAGAAAGCCCAGATTGAACATGGATGGGAGATGTAGTTCTGATAAGATGAAATTAGAATAAAGTCATACTTCAAGAACTCCAAGCAACCCTCGAACCCATGACCCGGAACCCTTTATTATCTCCCAGCCTCCAATTTCAATGGTAGCTTTGATCAATACTATTGCGGCCCATCGACCTTGGGAGCTCTTGTCCTGCAGAAGAGTTGACAACTGAGTCTTGTATTTGTGCACGAGGACGGCAGAGTCACCTCCATCTCTATGTTGATCTTGGTTATCCGTACGGACAAATATATCCCCATATTTACTTATTATACTTGCTAGATAGGGCACAATGTGTGGAAGTTGCCATGTCGGTGTTGATGATAGACGCTGCGTAACCACTCGAAGTGGATTAGAAGTCTGAGTTGCCATCCTTATGATGGTGGGAAGTGGTTCCTGATGGAATTTGCAATGGCAACCTCAATCCATAAGGTAAATAACGAATCTTCCCTCTGTAACTATTGATACCATACTCTCGAGTTTTCAATCACACGCTAACATTGATTAATACACGCATTAAACAGGTGCAATCGCGTATATGGCGCACCAAAACCTCTGGAACAGCGATGAGATTGCCCAGTATGTCCTGTTCAAGATGAATGGTCGAATTGATTGAAGGAGATCGTGGCGTTGGGAAGATATGTTGATTGTTAGTAAAGCCGTCTCCGGATGTGTTTCGCCGACGGTTTTATTCAAAGCTGACGGGTTGCAAAGCACAAGGACCATGACAAGGCACGGCGTTATTTAGATCTCCTGGATACCGCTCGCTGCAATGGCAATTGGCAAGAGGTTCCCGAGCTGGTCAGGAAGGTTGAGAAACATGCGTCGCAACGCAAATGTATGTCAAATTTGCTCTCTCTATTCAAAAGCCTTAAACTTGCGCTCTCTCAAATATAACTGTCAAATGCTGAACCAGATATATACAGGTCTCCACCTCACCGCCCAATCTGAATGCCGAATCGCATCTCAATCGTCTAGACGCCCCACAACTTCGTCCTCTCTCTCTACAACAGGCTTACCACAATTGATACCTTCACTTCTAACAGCCGCGGATAATGAAAAGGCTTTTCACGAAGACGCTTTCCAAGCCCGGGTTTGCCTAGGCTGGCTTCATTGGACAATCAACGAGCCGAGTCTTGCAGTTTCAAGGCTTCCTGCCGCCTTTGCGCAAGTCTTTGATCGTTTGACAAGAGAAGGGGCTACCTTGACCAGATGGACTCATGTTTGCATTGTCAAGGGCGCATATATACGTGGTCAGTAAGAAAATTACTTCCAAATGGAAGTCGCGCTGGTATTGATTTGCTTATAGGTAATTCGCAGGAAACTGCGGGTAACATATATGATGCCATTCAAACTTATGAATCAATGCTGCCCTATATCTCAACCATACAGTCAACTTCTGCAAGCAGTACAGAGCATCGATTTTGGACCGAGCGCCTTCTTGCTCGCCATTGCTTACTGACAAGCCGCGATGTGCAGTGGAAAGTCGAGAAGACAAAGCAAAACCTGTCACCTGAATCTACTCTAGCACCATTCCGTGCGTGGGCGGACTTTTGGGAAACTAGACTCTCCGGAGATAATGGGAGACTTGAAGGCGAGGACTACAGAGGCGGGCTGTCTCGAAGACGAATATGGCAAGCTTACTACAACACTCTTTCTATACTTCTTCAGCAGGGATTTTCGTATCCATCTTCATCCGAGAAACCATCCGCGATCGCGAAAACGTTCTCAGCTTATGACAACAAGTTGCTAGCCAATCCGAAACTGCAACAATTTGCCGAGTTACAAAAGGTCCAGGCCATCTACGAAGGGCTGTTGCAGAGGGAGGTCAAGTTTCCGAAGGCGAACGAAGCGAACACTGAAGTTGAAAGCTGGGTTGAACAACTGATCGCCAATTGGAGAATCTGCTCCAGTTATACTTGGTCAGATAACGATGTCGGAGATGGAGGGAAAGAAGCATTAAGCCAAAGCGTCTTAGCTGTATGTCAATCACAAAATCTATCATATCCTCCGAACAATGGTCCTCAAGCTGGTAGAATTATTACTGACCATTAAGCCGTTATAGATGCTCTACCGCGCAGCTACGAAAAGCTTCCACTCGACTCAAATACTGCGACAGCTTTTCACGGTACACGCTTCCCTAGCTGAATTCGATCTTGCTGGCAAAGCACTTGACTCCTATCTCGAGATTATAGTAAAGGGTAAGGCTCGGGTGGAAAAATCTGGCGAGGCGGAGCCTGGTCTGGACGACGATGCGACTGTGCTATGTACAGCTGCCGCTGGGATCAAGATGCTATGCGTTTTCGGTCGACGAAAGGAGGCGGAGAGGGCGCTAGCCATCGCGAGTATAGTCGAGAAATGGCTAGAGAAGCATCGAATTCCTTTCTCTCCGAGGGCTGATGGCAATGACGATCAAGTTCCAAGGTTTCTGCATGACCAGCAAAACTCGACTAAGTCGCTGATAGCTGGCAAGCCTTTCACTGTTGCGTTCCGTGCTTTAGGCATGAGCCAAGCTCACTGGGCTCGTCAGACGTACGAAACATCCACACGTTCTGAGTTGCAAGCAAAAGCAATATCCAACTTTCGAACCGCAATGGAACCGGGTCTGGGAGACGATCGTGATATCGAGACTCTTTACTGCCTCGCTTTTGTACTCGCAGAAACTCTCGAAATCGATGCCGCCATCTTGGTTGTGAAGAAAGCCCTGTCCATAAGCACCAACACCACCAAGAACGAATGGTTGTCAGGAGAGGATGACAGTCTTGAAGACGACATCGACATTGATTACTCATTGGGTCCTGACTCACGTCGGCTTCTGCTGAGATGTTGGCATCTATTAGCATTGTTGCTGAGTGCTAGACAAGAGTACTCAACCGCCTCCGCAACTTGCCAAGCAGCCTTGGAGGAGTATGGAGGCCTCTCTCCGCTGCTAGGACGCTCGAAGCATCCAATCGAGGTAGAGAACCTACATTTATTCGAGAGACGAGACCTCATAGAAATTAAAATGACACAACTTGCGCTTGCGGAGGTTGTCGACGGACCTGAAGAAGCCGTCAATGCGACCGGTGAGCTTCTGGGTCTTTATGCTGCGCTCTTCAACCACTCAGTGAAACATGCATCCGTTACTCTGTCGCCCGAGAAAGTATCACAGCCGCCAAGTAGGAACGGTACGATGAGGAGCTTCCGGGGAAGTATACTAGGCCGCCCGAAGGACGCTGCTAAGGACAATCGACAATCGGTCATCTTAAAAGGAAATACTGCCCCCAGCTCAATACGCACACAAGAGTCGATGAATGAAGTCACAGAAACCCCGACTATTTCCGTCACGCCTGACGATAATGCTGTGCCTCACTCTCATCGTCTCTTCCACCATGATTCGAAGAAGCTACAAAAACGAGCCAGTAGGAAGAGCTTAGGTAGCATTCGGAGAAGTCGAGGGGTTAGTCCCGCCCGGCTCTCTACCGTCAATGACTCAAATCAGTCGAGCCAAGCGCCCCCTTCACATTTTTTAATGTCGGCAGAGGAGCCCTCTGGACCTCCTCACCAAGATGGAAACTTTGCCGCCGATGAGGTTGGCGTAGCAGTATCTCACGATATGCCTCCAGCAGTACAACCGCTCCCCAAAGACCTCAACGGTCTTTGTTCAACCACTCAACCCTTGAAATCAACACCTAATCAAGACGCTATAGACCGAAATCCATCAACACGATACCCCAAACCCTCGGCAGAGCAATCCTCAAATCGCCTCTCAATTGCACCCTCCTCAATCCCCTTCTCATTCCCACCACTCCCACCTCCCCGCTTTCCCTCTTCAGACCAACTTCGCCACGCCCTTACCCTCCTTACAAAAATCTGGCTCTTAATCGCCTCTCTCTACCGTCGCGCAAACCTCTACAAAGACGCCCACGGCGCCCTCTCCGAAGCCCTTACCCACGTCCAAAGCATTGAAGCCACCGTCGCTGCCCTCCACTCCAGCGCCGAAGCTTTCGCCACGCCCGGCTGGGGCGGCGCGAAATCCGTAGGGGAGCTTTGGGCTGATGTCCATGCCGAAGACGGGGCGTTGCATCTGGCGCTTGGCGCGAGAGATAGCGCCGAAGCTGCATACGAGCAGGCCCTGTTGCATTTCCCAGACCATCCGGCCGCAACCGTCGGCCTCTGTAACCTCCTTCTCGACTTCTACACCACCATGCCCACCCCGCCGCCCTCCACCTTATCCCCAAATTCAGCAACGCCAATCCTCCTCCCTCTCCCCACACCCACACCCCCAACTCCGGCGGACCCATCGGACCCAACACTACTCTCTAGACTCGCGGCTCGAGACAGAGCCTATGGGTTGCTGTCGGCGCTGACGAAGAGTGGGAGGGGGTGGGATTGTAGCGAGGCGTGGTTTGCGCTGGCGAGGTGTTATGAGGAGGGAGGGCAGGTGGAGAGGGCGAGGGAGGCGCTGTGGTGGGTTGTGGAGGTGGAAGAGAAGAGGGGGGTCAGGGGGTGGGGGGTTTGTGGAGGGTTTTGAGGAGGTGCAAGTGCATGAGAGGGGTGGCGTTTTGGGTTGATGGTAGAGTATGTTGAACTGGGGGTGGGGTTGTAGTATAGGGAGTATTGCTCAGCTATAATTGGGGAAAATGCGCGCTGTGGGCGGTGTAGGTTTACTCCCACCTTTTTGTAGTTTGCCATTGTCGCTGAGGCGACTGGCTATCGAGCTGATATCCTAAGAATGATGCAGTTGTGGTCTCTCTGCTTAAATGGAAGGGTAGATAGATCGAAGGGAGGTAAAGGAGAGCGGGCTCAGGCAATGTACCATCGCCTCTTTTAGACCCTGTACTCGTGACGCATTGAGTGCACATGTCCAAAAGCCAGCTGTAAAGCCACCCCAGCATTCATTTCTATCTGCGTAGATATACCTCACTTCCGCCTCCTCGCCACCGGGTTCCTATTCTTTGGAAATTCCAACGGCAGCTTCAGTTTCGCAATCTTATGTACCGCCGCCTCCGCCTTTGAGATCTTCATCTTTGCGCGCTCCGTCTCGGTGGGGGGAGCGACTTTGCAGCCGATTTCGTGGAAGTATTTGGATGTGCTGGTAAACGAGGGGGGGTAATTGTTAGGTTTGGTAGTCGCAAAAGGGGGTTTTTGGGCGGTGGGTGTTGGTGGATGGAGAGGAGGGGAAGAGGGTTATAGGAGGATAGGTGCTTACTCTTTAGTTTCGAGCCGGAGGTCGTAGCAGAGATCGCTGATGTCGGTGGCGAAGTTGTCGATTGTGAGGGCAAGGGCGCAGATGTGGGTTGTGAGGTTGTCCATGTGCCATTTGTTCAGTTCACTGGATAGCAAGTTGTGAGTCTCCAAGTCTCATGGAAGAAGTCTATAACGGGATATGCATACGTTCCCTCAGCAAATCGCTTGCCAACCCCGTCGAGCAACTCCGAGCCAACTCCGTCAATTGCCGTCTTTAACTCTTCTTTTATCGGCACTCTCTTCCCGCCTTTCGTTCCAGGCTTCAGGCATCTAGACCAATCCAGCAAAAGTAACAAATACCGCAAGGTTTTCAATTTTCGCACGTCCCCACCCTGTACAACATGGCGTACCCTTGCACTCACGTACCGGCTCTTCGTTACAATATCCTCCCCACTTTCTACCTTATCCCGCCACTCTTTCACCGCCAGAAACCTCAGGGTTCCCAGTCCCACAAGTTCCTCCAGCGGATATACATCGGCCGGCGTCTCAGCGTTCGGATTAGGTGTCGGTCGAGGTTTACCCTCGTCGACTGCGTTCTGCATTTCTTCGCGTGTAGGCATCGAACTTGTCGAAGCGGCCATCGATTCTACGACCGCAGAAGCGAGAGGATCGAGCGCTGATTTGCTAGGGGAAGCTTTTGACGATTTGGTTGGGGAGGCTTGGATGGCATTTTCGGTGAGGGAACGAATGGCCTTTTGGGATTTCTTGGTGCCAAAGGTTAGGCCGAGGGTCGACCTGGCAGAGAGCGTCTAAAGAGATGATCTATAAGTGGAAGGACACAACGATTGATGGAGGGACAGTATACGGTGGGTGGTTTTTCCTCTTCCTCCGCAGAAATTTCGTTAATCTTTGACGAGCGTAGAGTGCCGCGCACTGCTACCTTGCGGACTTGCACCAATTGCAATTCCCCACTTACAGGATCGTAGACGCCCACATAGTGCTTGAGTAGAGGCTCTGGTCCACCTGCGTCTTCTTCTCGGCCCTCATAGTCAAGCTTTGGGTGGGCGGAGGTATGTAGTAAAATCTCTGAAGCTGCGAGCGCTGATCGGCCAGCACCCCTGGACCGTGGTGCGGCATGTTGGTGAGGTCTCTTGTAGGGTTTGAGGGGAAAGTTGGAGGGGAATGAAAGGCCTGGAGTCGAAGCTAATCACAGTCAGCTTGAGTCGAAATCGTATAAGCATAACTTCATAGGTTTGGGGAGCTAGAAATCGTAATGACACACACACCTAGTATTGGGATCCACTCGTCCGTATCTGGCAAGACCGAGACTTTGATATTTCCGGCGGAGATAGCTTTGGCTTTCTTGCCATGAGAGCGCTCGCCATTGTCTTTAACGCTACGTTTGCGTTTTTCTCCGGACATATAGACCAGATGGAGCAATACGGTATTAACAGTATAATCGTGGAAGAAACTGTTTAATGAGCCACTTCAGAGTAACCAATTCGGACATTTTTCGAATTGTACTACTGTAAGCTTAACGTAGCTGCGAAGCCCTAATAGTTCTCGGTCATGTGACGTTAGCTTTAGCTTTTTGGAGGCTTAGTCATTGTTCACTTTTCCGTTCCCTTCCATGAAATGAAAGTGTGCCCACTATAAGTAAAATGGTTCCCCCTATGCAAAGTTTCCGCTCGGAATTTGTAGTTTTGGACCTGGTCTCCGCATGGGAATTTCGTATACTTTCTTTTAAATATTCCAAAAATAACCTATCAATACCTCTATTCATTGACGGACCACTCTCCTCCTAGCAGACTTCTTAGAAAGCCAGGCCACTCTGCCACCATCTATCTCCAGAATGCCATCGTGCCCATGTACCACTCCAGCGCCACCATCCCTCTCCCATCATTCCTCTGACAGGGCTGATCGGTAGGGGCTCAAACAACCAAATTCCCCCAGCTGCGAAATCATCCGCAACCAATGGCCCAGTGAGCCAGCACCAGACCACTACTACTATTATATTCCCTGCTCCCCTTATCCAGGTTGGAATCTTCTCCCTCCAGCCCCACTTTCTGATTAAACCTGTGAAACTCCTTTGGGCAATAATCCCAATTGGTTGCACCGCGAAAAAAGCGAACGCTCCTTGCATGGGCTTCGTGTTCCTAAGAGTCGTATAAGATGCACACGCATGTAAGGCACCACTACATAGAAAAGCTATGACCACCCTGACAAGGCTTCCAAGTGAGCTTGTCTTTGTTAAACCTAGCATGTCACCACCAATGAATTCTCCCGCTGCCTCAAATGCATAACGGAATAATTGATGCCACCATTCTCCCCAAAGCCCAGCTAGTCCTTTCCTCCAGACCTGTGCCGGGCTGCCGAAATAGCGTGGGTAGAGCCAGGGAGAAGCATGGTCACCAATGGTTTCTGGACCAAGAAGGCAGGCGAAACCAAGTGGAGGCAGAAGGAATATCGTCTGCAGGGCGGTGTATGCGTAGATGAGCGAAAAGAAGACCCGAAACGCACGTGGATATGGAAAGGGCGACGGCACGGACGGAGGCAAGGACCAGAAATAAGGATCTCGGGAGGTGACCGCTTTCAGGATATCGAGAACCATGCAACAGACGAGGAAAGCTGGTAGATTGATCCTCAGCAAAGACATCCGGGAAGGATAAACGTGATTGTTCTCAGGAGGTTGGTTTGGGTAATGGAGAGAAGCTTGGATATGAGGGGGCGGTGGTAAAGTGCCAGATACCTGGTGGTTCCAGCCAAGGCCTCGAAAGTTGGTGACAAGATCAGCGACCCAGTCAAGGCGATGAGACAGGGTCTGTGGAAGGTGCTGCCACGTGAACATGTCTGGTCCGCTTGTAGGAACCGAGCTTTGCTTAATTTTTGCGGACTTTTCATTATGGGCAAGTTTATAGGCATCTGACATTCTGCTAGCAACTCTATTTGGAGAAGATCCGTTGGGATGGCAAGCTTGTAATTCAGCTGGACAAGAAACATCACGGCCAGAAGTGAAGCCAGCCCCTTTATCAGCTGGATAATCCTCCTCTTCTATCTGATCATGAACTCGCCTCTCTACCCTCTTAAAATTCTTGCGCGCATCGTTGAAAATCAAGAACGTCGCAGACCACAAGATCGTCCACGCATTCAAGAGTCCAATACCATAGGCTACTGTCACTGAAGAGCTCCTGCACTCTCGGATAACTGAGATAGATAAATAAACGATAATGGCAAATACAGGATATCGCGCCCAATTGACAAATCTCGAAGTCGTAGGTGGCAGTAGAAGATAAAGAATCAATAGATGAGGACCCAAGACCCTATAAGGCCAGACAAAAGGTGAGTAATCCCCGGATCGAACGAGGGAGTTGTACTGCTTCTGGAATTGATCTAGTACATCTTCAGCTTTTGCCGGAGCGAAGCCCAGCATCTGTTGGAGTATCATTGGCCTCCAGGGGTCATTGTATATGGAAGGCTGGTATCGGGGTGATCTTTTGAAAATTGCAACGATTATAAAAGGTATATAGCAAATTATTTACAATAACAGAAATATTGTTGTTGGAACTCGTGAGATCATCGAAGAATGGAGCCCCAGTCAGCGCGCCACATCTCCCGCTTTAGGCGCCGGAACAAGCTAACTGTGGATCTCCAACGTTCAGACTGATGCAGAGGTGTTCGATGAAGCAAGAAGTCCACCACTAATTCATACAGGCAGCTGGCGAGCGATATGGGTATTGACAATCTTCAAGGTACATCCCACTTGGTCTCCCTGAAGGAATCCTGGGAAATAGAGACGACCTTCACAGATATTAGTCCTTCGAACTGTGAATGTATAATTATGGAGCTACATACATGCAGAGCATCTTCCCGTGAAGTTGGTCACTAAGTATTCGATGAGGGACAATACCTTGCAATCGATAGATCGCGGGACATCTTGCATACGTTGACCTAGTATCTTTTGCTAACTCTGGGAGGAGTCGTGAGTCAACACTCCGTAAACAGCAGTATTTCGAAAGGAACATGGCTTGAACGGTATAGTGTCAGGCAGACGCTTCGAATGGCATTATAGATTTACATATATTATATACACCCCGAACTTAGAATTGGCGATTGCCATTTTCGTTCGGGAAAGGGAGCAGGGCCGCTTTAGAGGGAGCCACGAGGGAGCAAAAGGGAGTACCGGGGGAGCAGGGGGAGCAGGGGGGGAGCACCGAGAGAGCAGGGGGGCGTAGCACAAGGAAGCCTGAATTGCCACGGCTGCCTCGTACCCGGCTATAGCTGCTCACGTTATTGATAACAGTAGTCGTCAACACTTTTGCATGGCTCGATCACCTGCTGTCTAAACTCTTCGAATATCTAGTTCATATCTTACAAGAGGCAAATGCTCAAGAAGAGATTTTAAATCGAGTTTGGTAAACGAGTTAGAGCACGCTCTTGACATGATGAATAAGTAGACCTTGATTATTGTGAATCAAAGAAAAAGAACACGAATGTTAAGAGATGATCTTTCACATTTGTTTGCTTCTTCTTTGAAACAATAGATGTTGAGTTGACTTTATAATTTTGAATGATCTTTGAATGAATTCTATAACTTATTTATAGCAGCAGACTCGCGGTAATTTGGCTCAGAAGAAATAGCATTGTCAGATCATCTCAGACCTGCGTCAACAAGGATCGAGACTTCAGACTGAAAGATTGAAAAGATGAACGAACTGAAAAAAATGCATCAGTCATGGCATGTTTTTTATCTTCGATCATGTAGATAGATCGCACGGCCCATTCAGAAATCTCGTCAATACGATGCAACTCTCGACGGGTAATTGTGAATTCTTTTCGTTAAAGTTGGGCAGAGTATGAGTTCTGTTGAGAACATGTTCTTGCTTGCAATGAAGACACTCCTGGCACTTAGCAACTGGATTTAGATATTAGGCTCAGCGATCTCATGATTGGTACAAGGAAGCCCACAGCATCGCATTTAACCCGTTCTCCTCCCATTCTTTAAGAAAGCTCGGCAGCTTTTGACATCTTCAGTGTCGAACACTTGAGCTTTTCAGGGGTACTGAGTACCTGCAGAATGTCTGGAAGGCCTTTGGGCTCATCGATACGAGCTATATCGTTCGAAACATCATTCCAGAGGAAGTAGTCCTCTCCGCACTCCATTAAGAAATTCGATTGCTCCCGATCAACAAGAATTGCTTTGGCAGACGGGAGCCCGTAATCCTCGTTCGGGAAACACTCGGCGGCCACTTCTCGCCCTTACAGGTTCGACACATTGAACCTCGGGAAAGCAAGGGTCACTTTTCGTTCAACACCTTGAGTTTCAAAATACAGCTGAGCAGAAGCTGGCCTGAGCTGGACTACGGCAATCCCCTGCTTTTCATTCCATCATGCGGGGATCCTGGATGGGGAATTCGTAAAAAAATGGAGAAAATTGGTCAGGTCTCCGAGGAAGTTTCAGAGGAATAAAATTAATCGCACCAAGTATGTAAAGAGAACTGAGGTTCGCTGGTAAACATCACATCATGTATTTCAGACCAAATCTTGTACCTTATGTACGTCCTTCAGCTCCAGGATCTAAATTGTCACCGCCCAAACAAACACGGTTCCTACCTATCACGGAAGTCCTGCAGCTACATATCAACAACCAGACTCAATACAACCAATCTGGATTTCTAACAATAATACCACGACCCAAACCCACACTTTGTACAATAGACCCTCCTTCTAAAGTAAATTCTCAATAATCGTTGCAAACTGACCTCGAACCCAGTAGGCCAGATGCAGCGATATTCAACTCAAGCTGAGAAAACTACAAAGTGCACAAGTAGTACACTATGGGGTGGTGTTATCACTCCTACGCATCCAAGAGGGTTGCAGAAAATTCGTAAAGGAGAAATATTAGAGATCGCCAAGTGGACATATAGACAGACTCCTTGACTTGTTTTTTGGAATAGTGTAACCGTTTGTTGATCTTGGTTACGAAGCCGTGCAATTAAGTAGGATTGGACACTGAGACGTGTGGAATTACTTATAGTGACAATATTATGGGAGACATGATCGAAGGATGTTAGACATTCGAATACCTTTCTATTGCTTCATTTTTTCTTTCAAATATGCCCGCTCTCAAAACCCAATGGATCCTGGTTCTGTAAAATGCATATGGAAGAGACAAGAGAATAAAAACTCGAATTGAAAGATTCGGGGATGGAATAATGGGAGGAGGAGTTGATAGTTGAGAGAGAAGAATGAAGGGAAATTTTTCACCCCATAAGGAATATCAGCCCAAAAACACGTTAGGTTTATCAAATAAGAGTCCGAGAGTTTTCGCTTCCCTACTATCTTCACCATAATGACTCCTGATACTCAAACATGTCCGAAAGAGAATAGCGTCCATGCTCCCGAAAATTCCCCAGGGCCCATCTCCAAACTCCGAGAATGCTTCGTCACCAAGGCTCAACCGTTCCGAAAAAACGACCCATAGAAAGCCCGATTCCAGCCCATCGCCAGCACAAACGCAATAAATGCAAAACTCGCCAATACCGCAAAAATATGCGAAATCTCATACCAATGCGCCAGCTTCACTTCCGTCTCAATAAACCCACACCCCTGCTTCACCTGCTCCCCGCCGCCCCCGTTCATCGCCGGCTCATTCCCATTCGCTGCTGGCTCGCCCTCGGAATCGTGGCCCTCATCGGCGGGGAAGCGGCCGTTTTGGACATAGTGCTCGATGAGATTTTCTTTCTCTTGCCAGCGGTCACGCAGCCAGCGGTCAAAGGATGACGGGGGAGTGAGGGGGATAGAGGACACGGGGAAGCGGCGCCAGAACATATTGACAGATTTGGGGGGGCGGCCTTGGAAGTAGGTGGAGCGAAGGGTGAAGATGTCTTGGCCGTAGGAGCCGCGGCTGGGGTTTGATCAATTTGGATGGAGGATGTAAATAACGTTCTGAGGACTTACGGTATACCCTCGTAAGCAACGGTACAGTCATAGATCCAGTCAACCGTGCCTGCTAGTTCTTGCAGGCAGTACTGGAGTCCTGTACTCCGCGGGAGCAACACATGTTGGAAATCTTCCAAACCCTGCTTTTCTGCCCATTTTCGGCTTCCCTTTCTGGTGTTCCCGGACAAATTAGTCCCTTCTGGAAATATCATCAGCCACATTGGGTCCAACGCCTGGGAGCCGGTCAAGAAGCCCTTGTGCATTTTTTTGAGCTTTTGCAACCGATGCTGCAGCCGTGGTTTGTCCTTTACCCAATTGCGTGCCATGAAGATGAACCCATAAAACATCATCCCTGGGCCTATTACAGGAATGTACTTCAAGGATTCCTTCAAGATGATGTATACGTGTCCATGCATTTTATTGGAATATGCTACCCACCAAAGATAGAGCCAGTCCGAGTACAGCTGATGGTTCGCAATCAGGACCAACCTCTCCGGGAAAGCGGTCTGCAGACGCCCATCTTTGGTACGCAACAGTTGCCCTCGAACACTCCTATCTCCGCTGATCCTGATTACCGTGGGACTGAACCATTGAGTGAGAGTAATGATGAGTAGACCAAAGGACTGTTTCGTCATGGCCATGTAGGTATAATAGTAATTCATGTTGACAAAGTACAGGGGCGTTCCGAGGTATTGAGTTACACCGGTGACACAAATGCAGCAGAAGGTCCATGTTGATGCCATCAACAGTCGAATGATTTGCACAAAGGCTCCATGTTTGACTTTACCAGCAGGATGGGGTTCGGCGGCGATACCTCGGGTACCGGCTCCTAGATCAGGAAGAGGCTCCGGCACCGCCTGCTTGGCCTGCTTGGCCTGCGCCTGGGGTTTACGAGACAACATGACGCCCGCAGTCAGCTGTTGCTTAATGGATATGAGAGAATGAATACATGTATCCAACAGAGATCGAAGCAGTGGATAATGGGGGTAAGGTGATGCCTGTTCGCTTATTCAGCAAAACGGGTTGATATCACCTGCAGCCTGCAGGTCAAAGAAACATGTCTGGGGCCGTCGGAGGGACGAACCACAACATAGGGGGTAGGATGAATCATACACGTTGAGGTAGGGATGAAAGAGGGAGATCTTATAGCTTCAGAAGATTGTAGGTATGAGTAAGGTGTACGAGTATCCGTACGTATGTCACAAGCCATCTATCAAACACCTCACCTATCAATCGGCTTTAGGCGGAAACAGCACATAGGGCTGAGCACCAACCCATGCGTTGACCATCCAATCGTCGTTCAAATCTTTCCCATCTTTCCCTTTTCATCTCAACCATGAAGGTACCCAAGAGGAAGCTCTACGGCTTGATACTCCAGCGAGCATTCTCAGTCACACCCCGATGCCGTGAACTCCGCGATATCAAAGAGCTCCCAGACCGTAACCTCCCGAGCTATCATGGTGGGTCTCGTGCTTGAGAAAACCTTTGCGTTGTATCCATCGCTAACACTCGCAGAGACCCGGAGCCATGACTTACTTTCTCTGCAATGGGCATCGCCGCCACGAAACATTCTCCTAGTTAAAAAGAACGACGCCCCTGCCGCTACCGAGGCCCTTCTCGAATTCGCAAAGTAATCCCGTCCAATCCAACGCCTTTACCAGAGCCCCATGTCTAACCCCGAACAACCAGACATGTTCATACCGCCTACCCCGCCATCTCCCTGATCCTCGAGCCCACCCCCGCCTCCACCCTCCACCCCCACCTTCCCTTTCCCATCTACACCCCCTCTTCCACAACACACCTCCCCCGAAAAGTCGAACTCACAACCACCTTCGGCGGCGACGGCACAATCCTGCACGCCTCCTCCCTCTTCGCCACCACCACTCTCGTGCCTCCCATCCTCAGCTTCAGCATGGGCACCCTCGGCTTCCTCGGCGAATGGAAGTTCTCGGAGCATAAACGCGCCTTTCGCGAGCTCTACATGTCCGGCGCCCCACTCGGGACCACCAGCAGCGCAATACCTAGCTCTGCCTCCGCCTCCGCGTCAACCTGGTCCCCGTCCCTGCTAGGGAAAACCCTCGGGCCCAACCGCCGCGCCCGTGTGCTCCTGCGCAGCAGACTGAAAGTCGCCGTCTCCCCCTCCTCCCCTCCCACAAACAACCCCAACGACCCGCAACCGCAACCGCAACCGCAACCGCAACCGCAACTCCCCATCCACCACGCCCTTAACGAAATAATCCTCCACCGCGGCACCACCCCCCACCTCACCCACATCCACATCACGATACCTCCCCACCACCTCACCACCGCCCTCGCCGACGGCCTCATCATCAGCACCCCCACCGGCTCAACCGCCTACTCCCTCTCCGCCGGCGGCTCCATCGTGCACCCCCTCGTCTCCTCCCTCCTGCTCACCCCCATCTGCCCGCGCAGCCTCAGTTTCCGCCCGCTGGTGCTGCCGGCGCACGCGCAGGTGGTGATGCGCTTGGATGAGAGGAATCGCGCGGGCAGGGTCGAGGTCAGTGTTGATGGGGTGAGGAGGGAGGGAGGGGTGGAGAGGGGGGGCGAGGTGAGGGTTTGGGGGGAGGAGGTTGGGAGGGTGGGGGGTGGGGGTGGGGAGATGGGGGTTTGGACCGGGGGCGTCCCCTGCGTAATGAGAGGAGAGGTCGGCGGTGGGAAAGGAGCCGGCGACGAAGGATGGGTCGGGGGCTTAAACGGGCTCTTGAAGTTCAATTACCCCTTCGGCGAGGAAGAGGGTTGAAGGGAGAAGCAAGCCTGTCCTGTCCAAGTCCGGTCGTTGTATATTATACACCTGTACGAATAAATCACCGAGGTCGTTCAATGATGTGCGTGATACGGTTGTGGTGAATGAGGGGTGAGGGGCAGGTCTTTGTTCCTGTGCCCCTAAGCTAAGTCATGTACATATATCCATGAAGGTTACCTACCTACCCCATGAGCTTCTATCGAGATGTCCGAACGCTAGGGATACCTATGTTCTGTACAGTACAGTATTACAGTTAACCCCCCCCCCCGCACAGTCTGTTCAACACCAAGGTATCGTATGTACAAACCCTCGCACGCACGCACGCATCTAACACTCTCTCCCTGTATCTCGTCTCCAGGCCAGACCGCCGACTTACCAGAAGAAACCCAACCGAAAGGAACAGCCGCAAGCACTGCCCTCCCCTCCCCCTCACCAAGCGCCATTGATGTCATGTCATATCAAGAAACTCCGTACACACAACTCCCACTCCAAGAACCTTACCGCCCATTAACCCTCTCACTCTCCTTGCCACCACCACCACCACCACCCTCCTGCGTCATCTTGTCCATAAAACTCACATAGTCGTACTTGGGCAGGTGTCTGTCCTCGGCGAGATCGGGGCCTTTGTGCGCGGGCATGCTGGAGAGGAGGTCTTCGACGAGGTCGTCAGGGATGAGGGAGTGGCGGAGATCGAGTTCGGTTACGTACGGCTGTTGGGCGGAGGGTTAGTTGAGATTCTGGGAGGGGGTGTGGGGGGGTGGATGGAAGGGGGGGGGAATGGGAATTGGAGAGAGGTACCTTTCCGTCAGCGACTTCTATGAATGATTGAAAGACCTGCTCCGCGGTATTCTGGTCTTCGGTCACGGAAACCATGAAGCGGATGAATTCTTCAAAGGTCACGTATGCCTTTGTGCCCCCGACCCTCTGGAAAATCTCATGCATTTCCTCCTCATCATATACCAGACCCAAGCTAGCCAGCGCAGCCGAGAATTCTAGCTCCTGCAATGAGTTACTCAGATCGCGGTCAAAATGCCTGAAGACACTTTCAAACTCCTCGAGCTGGATGGGTGTGAGGTTCGTCATGTTGCGTGCGACCATTTGATTTTCGAGGAAGGAGAGTTTCTTTGCAACGGAGGATTTCACGAGACCAAGCTCGTAGGAGAGTTCGTCGTAGGTGTAGGTTGTGAAGTCGTTCTCTTCAATGTTGGCTTCTTGGCATTGGGTGTCGAGGTGGGCGAGGGAATCAAGGAAGGCGTCGAGAGGAGGGAGATTGGAGTGCAGGCGTTGGACATGGGCGCATTGGTCGTCAATGTCGCCGTCAAGGCCGGAGATGGCGAGGGTGAGGGTGTTGAGGGTGAGGGCAAAGTCGTTGGCTTTATCGGCAAAGGAGCGGCGGAGGGAATTCTTGATGCTGCGGGGAGGATTAGTATGGTCAGAGGCTGGCCAGGAAGGGATACGGACTCTCGAATCGTTTCGTTGATGATTTGGCTTCTATCTCTTTCGGATTTGAGAAGGACGGCCCATTCTTGATCTAGGACCTCCAGTCGTACGTCCACAGGTGGCTCGTACGGTCTTAGCCTATACGTGCTCATCTTCGTCTTGATATTACCCAGCAGAGCTGCGAGTTCCGACTTCTCCGCAACCCACTTGCGCTTCTGCTTTCTCTTATACTCCGCAAACCGGGTGGACTGCTCTTTCGCGTCGACATAAGTCCCGGTGAATGTTGCAGCTTGCCACTTTTGTAGTTGAGCGCGAATTTCCTCGAGGAGATCTCTCATCCGCTTCTCAAAGGAGTTTTGCATGCCCCACGCGCCTTGCATACTCTGAACGAATTTCTCCACTCTTCTTCCGGCATTCTCCACCCGCTCCATCTGCGAAAAGGCGTGGAACCAGTATGCTATGTATGTCATAAGGGAACGCTCGTCGGGTTTTGCAACATCGCACACGTCCTCCACATCCAGCAGATCGGGTATCCCAATCTCTTTGCTAGCTATATCGAAAGCCAGCTGCATGTTCCCGCGATGGTCACTTTTGTCCAGCTTTTCATAGTCTATAAGATCTGGTCGGTGGATGTCGAGAAGAGCACAACTGTCACCTGAATTAGTGTCAGGATCCCTTCACTGCCTTCAGCATAACGTACAATGCCAGCCCATCGTTCCAACTAGCGGAGAAGTCTCTAACCTCGACCTCATCATAGCAAGCAGTCTTTCTCTGACACCAAAGCAACAGCCCCTCCTTGGCTGTCATCCCCTCTTCGTTGATATCACTAATGGTAAACCGCAGAATCAACGTCCATATCAACCCCAGTATGATTTTTCTATTTCCATCAACCACATCTTCAGCGCCAATGTTTGTCATTTGGATGCCCCGCCCTTTTATGAAATCGAGTGCTTTGTTTACGTTTTCGAAGCGCTGGACGCGCAGTTTGGGCTTGGAAGCATAGCGGCCGAGAGACTCGTTGCCGAGAATTTCAAGGAGGTGGATTAGTATCACCTAGAGTGTTGCAGTCAGTACAAGTAGTGTAGGAACTTTTCAGCTCCTCTTGGGGGCGAACAGGGGTTTGTGTACCCCATCGGACAGGTCCGTGACCAGATCGTTGACAGCTACATCGCGGCAGCTGACTTTGGAATTCAGCCTGAAAGTAGTCAGTGTAGGAGCCTAGTATTGAAAGAGTGGGCTTTCCACCATTTAGTAAATGTCTTCTGCTGGACCGTAACCCATTGCTGCTCCAGCAAGCCCATTTCGACGTGGAGGCATAAGCAGCCGTGGTGGGATAGATCCAAGAGGAAGAGTGTGGATGTGTAAGATGGCTAGGGAACCGGTTTAAATTTCGCAGCAACCAATGAACAATACTAGGTTATATATAAGTGAACGGAATTTTCACTGAATGTTGAGTTAATCACAGTGGTTATCAACAAAACGGCAAATTCCGCCTTAGCAACCGAGCGCAGGTGCGTCATACATAGCCTCATAACTCATCGAGGGCTGGTAAGCTCTACCTCTGTAGTGCAACATCGGCTTCACGTTAATGTCGATAGATAACCCAAAGTCGAGTCACTTCAGCTCATCAACATTATCAAATGATATTGGAATATTTTGCATTTGGTAGGTACATTGAAAGAGCTGGCTCTAAGTCTACCGCCAATCCAACTTCAAGCAACATTCAAAGTGATGCTAAATATCTGGACACGAGTACAAATCGGATCCGACGACTCAAGTGCTGGTCATTATACACAAATGTGGTACACGGAGTGAGCTCCTCCTATATCTCTCTAAATATATCATGGGCCTTTACCAGAAAGGCTGTGAATCGTATTAACATCATTAATCGTGAACCCTTCCAAGAGAACAAATGAAACTTTTTCGTGTCAGATGTTTTTGGAAAAAGAAGCGCCCTAGGAGGTAGTTGCATGGCGCTGGGCGGTAGATGATTTCGGAACTCCAATGAGGAGTGGTTTCGGGGCGATATGTGCTGGAGGTGGTTGGGATGAAGGGTATAAGGGAGTCCTAAACTGTCGGGAGTGAAGCCGGCTCAGAGGATTGATTTACCTGGAACGGGAGGGAACAAAGAGTACGACGCTCTGCTACTCCTTTGTGAAGAGCCCGACAGAGCACTACCTGAACTAATGGAACGCTTCCTCGCCAAAGCTGTCTCGGTAGGCTGAGAGGAGACACTGAGGATTCGCGCCGCAGCGTCTGAGTGTGATCGATCGCGTCGCTTTGTTGAGGGCCAGTGTGCCGATGGAAAAGCGTCCTCTTCTTTCTTAGTTAAGCTGCTGTAGCTGGCGGCCTTTTCAAGCATCGACTGACGAGCTATGTCCGCCGCAAGACTTTGGCTGCGCCTGTGTTGACGCATTCCTTGTTGCGGGTCAACAATGGCATCTATCGTGTTTGCAGGAATGACATGGCTTGACGGGCTATCGTTGAATCTCTCTTGGCTGACCTTACTATGCACTAATTCTGGCAGGCTACCAACCGAGTCTGCGTCACGGGCACGGCGCATGGCCAATATAGACGAATACATCATACTCTCTTGGGAGTTGCACTTGCTAATTGGAGAGCCACTGCTTCTCGGCGAGTCATCTCTGCTCGATGACGCATCTGAGCGTAAATCGTGCACTGGATAATGGTGTTCGGGAATATGCTCTCCATCGAGTAGATCCTGGTAGATCTCCTCCTGGAGCATATGGGACTCGTAGTCCTTGGGAATTAGGAGAGAGGGACTGAAATCGAAGTTCTGTCCACTCTTTGCGGGTAAGCTGATTGATTGCGGGGATGGGAGCAGCTGAGCGGGTGTAAGAGCACTAGGAATGCTGCTATTCGGAGATTTTGTCGAGTTTGCAGATGAATACACCAAATCAGGTATGAGGGTATGAAGTGGTGGAAGGAGATGCGGCGACGCTGTATTAGTAGGTGAGAGATACTTTTGCGTGTCTTCTTTGTCACTCTTGGCGAAGCGAATGTTTTCGTACTCGACTATAAGATCCTCCAGAGTTGTGTCGATATTAAGATCCGAATGCTCTCCTCTGTCGGTACTGTTCGGCTTGTCCTCTTCGCTCGACACATGTTCCCAGTCGAAGTCGCAGTCAGCTTCAGCTGCATGCTCATAGCAGTAGTCGATGTCCTCTTCCCAAGAGGCGTCAATCCCTTTCGGACCGACGGATATCCGTTGGGATACCCGGGGCCGGATCGGTACCTCGTCAAACGGCTGGTCTATACAGGGAATGCTTCTTTCACTAGAGGTGGGTGCATCAAGCGACAGCGAGCGATATCCGTCCGCCGTAGGGGATGGCAGAGTTTCGGAGCATCGATAGGATAGCAACCGAGTACTTGGAAATGATCTTGAATGACGAATTCCAGATCCAGAGCTTATTCTCTTGACGTTGTGCTCCTCTTCTTCGGGTACGTCGGCTAATTCTGTCCCTGACGATCCAAATGGGAACGAGCGCAAGGTTAATGCAGACTCGTCCGGCGTTGTGACAGCATGCGGGACGTTGGAGAAACCGTAGGGATCATCGTCCGGGCTGGCTATGCCGACGGCGGGTGACAAGGCATGATTCGACATTGCTGCAGCGTCTTCAGCGAAAGCCTGTTCTTGATTACTTGTGGACAGATCATGTTTAAACTGTCTTGAGGATACCCGAAAAGATGGTCCGGTCGGCGAGGTAGGGACCTTGTAAGCCCCTGGGCTCGGCTGCGAGAAATTTTCGATTGACCGAGAGTACTTCAGACCGCCTGGAGTGCCAAATGAACCATTGCTCCGGTGATACTGTGACCTAGTCGGGCTTTTCGAAGGCGGCGTGACAGGGCCAATCACATCCTGTGGTAACAATTCTGGTTGCGGTTCTTCACGTCCTAGGCTTTCGGCTTTGATACCCTTCAATTCTTGCTGGGGTGCCTGCGAGGCACGTATTGCGAAAAACCCTGTCACCAATTCATTGTGGCTTGCTCTTTTCAATTCCTGAACTTGCTTTGCATGAGTGTGTGTCAGGTGATGGAAATTATATGGCTTTGAGATTTCGTGCTTGAGGCCGACTACGGAGTTCAATGTCAGCTTCGTCCAATATCCGTCATACAGAGTGGCATTCAAACATACCACTGTCTGTTGACTGCCACCGGCTGTGCTTTGAATTTTTGGAACGATACATGTTTTCTACTTTGGATTTTTCCATCCAATCCATGGTTCGCAGTGATGTCAAATCAGATTTGCTGTTCTGACGTCTCAGTAGCTTGTAACCTTTTGATACCAGAGTCTTGGCCAAGCTTTCTGGCCGATCTGTACGTGAAACAATACTCTCTGATATTGATCGCATGTCGTGAAGGTCTCGAGATGAAGACATGTGGATAGATGAGGATGGTGAGAGACTGTACTCGTTGGGGGAATGAGCAGCCATGGCGGTGCTGCTCCTCGGCTGGGTACCCACCATTGAGTTTCGTCTCGAACCGTCAGGGAAGCCTCTGCGGTAGTTCGCCGTTGGCTGTTGCGGAGACATATACGGTCTCTCCCGTCTCTGCCAGAGTCTGTCTCTGCCCGGGGCAGGCAATTGCCACTGGTAGTCTCCAGACCTTTGGAGATAGAGAGTAGGTTGGTGGTAAAGCAAGGGGTCGGCGGTGGAAGACATAGATGTTGGATTCTCCACCGCGTACCAAGACAATCGTGGACAAGTGCGGTCACTCTCTGGAAGGGAGCCGTTAGGACGGGTTATCTTGCAGCTGGTTGCAGATTCGGGGGGTTGTGCCGTCTTTTGGGTGTTTTAGTCCAGCTTCATCTGAAAAAGCTAAGATGGTGATTTGACAATGGCCAGGGTCGGGGTCCGGCACTTGGCAAAGATCCCACAGTTTGCAGGGATACAAGCACGAGGGAAGGGATTCGCCGTTCGGGCGTGGCTTCCGGGGAAGTGTGACGTTTGATCGAGGGGACCAATCCCGTGGGTTGGACTACTTCCGTTGCGGAGCTGATCAGCGGGGGCTACCGGGTTGTCACTGGTCAGTCTGTGCTGGGTGGGAGGAAGAAAACCACCGACAAAATGATTAATTCATACAAGAAGACGACAAAGGAGCAGTTGGAAAGGATGGAGGAGAAGTGACTGACGACGATAGTGTAGAAGGACCAACGTCGCGACTATAAGAATGCGAATGGGTATTGGCTCACCTGTACGTCGTTAAACAGAGCGTTCAATTACCTTACTGTCCAACCGTCGATTAAGTCGATGCGAAAGTCCCCCGGTACTTGGCTTGCAGTGGTGCGGCAGGCCGGCAGGGGAAGGCAAGGTACGCTAGCAGTGCGGGAACCGGGATCTTGATTTTCCTGTGAAGTTGGAGTTTGGGCCGTGGACCGTGGTCGACCCCCTCGGTTGAGAATTAATAAACCGTGAATAACGAGGTCAGCCAATAACAACAACGATAATAAAGAATCGAATTATTGCCGCTATCATTCATTAAGATTTAATATCCCCAGAATAGATCGGGTAATTGCATCTTTGACGGCGACGAGGTAAGGTAGGTACCGTGTATCATTGGATGGCCTTGACAGGTAGGTGACACTCTGAGCGTGATAGGATTCTGGGGATTCTGGGGATTCCCCTTGCTTGCTCCCCCAGTTGCTGATCTGGATACTTTCGAAGGGATTGTTATTATTTATTGCCGCAGCGGAAGAATGCCAACGGCGCTAGCAGCCTTGTTTTTGGTGATCCGCGAACAGACGATGATGGGATTGAAGCGCAAGTACTCGTGGAAAGGGTTTGCTTTCGAAGGGTGTGAACGTTGTAGAAGGGAAATTGAAGTTGGCAAGAAAGGGGCATGAGTCCTATTTGTCTCCCTTCCTCGTCGTGATTATTTGATCGTGCTTCCTTCGTAGTGAGTCGATAAGTCGATAAGTCGATAACCCATCCCAGAAGTCCAATTGTGCGTTCTCGTCTCCGAGTCCGTATCGGGTCGCAGGGGTCCTTGTATGGTCACCAGAAGTGCAGCAAGGCGCAGAGTGCACCTGCATCGTCCTGCATCGTGCTTCTCCATCGGGTCGCCCTTCTGGGATGTGTCCTGCATCCAGCATCATCCAGAGTGATCGTTATAGTGGAAGCGAAGGCTAGATCGCATAAGGGCAATCCAGGAGCAAGGGTGCCTGGGTAAATGGGTCAGGATTCGGCCCTGCAGCTTGCCAGCTAAGATAATCATCGGCTACCTAAGAGGCTACGTGACGTCCGGGGGGGACCTGCGCGCAACTCGGTCACTGCGACGTGCATGCGTGGACAACAACACCGACAGTCTGGCTCTCTATTGACATGAGTAGCGATAGGTCCCCTGAAGGCGCATGTCCGTGCAAAGTCCCTGTCAAGAAGGCCCGTCAACGCCTTACAAAGCGGTCAGTCAACATCTGCCTGTTGGACGCTCCGACAATCGTTGGACGATGGTATGGTCCGGGTACGACTTGCTTGACAGTTTGACATGTACGCGCACCTCGGAAAATCCAGGTGTCAAGACCCTTCCAACTCAACATCATGCGTGGTTCGCAATGCTGCGAGCAGAAAGCGGCCCATCTGTGGACGTGCATAATTCGTGCCTGAGCGAAATGCAATTCCAGCCAGCCAAATCGTTTGGGAGCATTACGAGAGCTCACACAAGTTACTTTACCACTCTACGCTTGCTCAATGCAAATCCTTGGTCATTACGCACTTAGCCAAGACGAAACATGCTGTCGGTGAAGTTT
>JAABUS010000977.1_pt1 | contig 67410 bp, 64 predicted proteins | sample 5560161 | NCBI WGS metagenome assembly JAABUS01 (sample SAMN10711885, study PRJNA513376) | rock metagenome | isolation source: Antarctica rocks | place: Antarctica: Victoria Land, Trio Nunatak nord | collected 2016-01-04
CCCTGCTGCTGGCAGCCGACGCACCCACGCGACAGTCGCCGCCGGTCGGCGACGAGGCCGTCGACGCGCTGCTGGCCGCCCACCGTCCGGGGTGAAGTCCAGCTCGCTGCGCCCCTGCGATGCTTCCTCGGTCACAGCTGCACCGTTTCTGATTGTTTGCTGCGCCTCTCGGTCCGCTCCTCGGGGCTGCGCTCGTTCCTCGCTGCGCCCCTGCGATGCTCCCTCGGTCACAGCTGCACCGTTTCTGATTGAATTCGGGCGCCGGTGCGAGTCCGAGCGTATTGGCCTCAGGCCAGGAGACGTCCGGGGAGGGCTCCGGCTCGGTGGTGCCGGCGACTGGGGAGAGCACAACGGTGGCCGTCTTCACCTTCACCGCCGTGACCGTTCTCGTTGAGCCTGGCGCCGTGACCGTGGGCGCCAGGAGGTGCTCATGGCGGTCACCGTCCGCTCCGAGACCCCAGTCCGCCCGGCCGACGTGATGGTCACCGTGGCTGGGGAAGCCGACCCACTACTGCCGCAGCCGGCTACCACGATAAGGGCGGTGACGCCGATCGTGGCGGCGGCTGACCTGGCCGCCCGGCTTCCCCCGCGCATGTCGGGGATGTTCCCACTGACTGCGACCGCAGCGTCGACATACCATCGGAAACGGGGGAGGGGCCCGCGTCAATTTACTGGCCCGGGGAGATCACCCCGCCGGGCGGGAGGCAGCATGGCTGCGGCATGGGTAGTGCGCTCCGGTAAGTACGGCGAGCGTGAGCAGTGGTCGATTGCCAACGGTTTCGCAGGGACCGGGTGGGGAGAGTTCCCCGACCTCACTTCCTACGATTCTCGTTCGGGGCTACTCGAGCTGGTCGGAAAGACACTTCGCAACCTCAAGGATGGCGCGGTCGCCAACTACGCCGGCCAGCTGTGGGCGCTCCGGAGCAGAGTGCAAGCCGGTGACCTGATGGTGCTGCCGTTGAAGACCACCAAACAGGTCGCATTGGGGCGAGTCACCGGCGGGTACCAGTACCGCGCCGATGAGCCGGATCCCAGCCTGCGGCATGTAATTCCCGTGGACTGGCAGCGCACCGATGTCCCCCGCAGCGCCGTCAAACAAGACCTGCTGTTCACCCTGGGCAGCGCACTTACGGTCTTCGCCCCGTCCAAGAACCACGCCGTCGCCCGGCTGGACGCGATCCTGGCGACCGGCATCGATCCAGGCCAGGTTCCATCACTCGGCGGGTACAAGTCGTCGTCACCGTCGACGGTTGATCCCGAGCCGGACAACTCGGTCGATGAACCCGAGATGGTGCCCGACGTCGAGGAAACCGCACAGATCCAGATCAGCGCGAAGATCGCCGAAGAGTTCGCCGGACACGGCTTGGCGTCACTCGTCACGGCCCTACTCACGATCGATGGCTTCGTGTGTCGTCAATCGCCGCCCGGCCCAGATGGTGGCGTCGACATCATCGCCGGCCGCGGCATCCTCGGGATGGACGACCCGATGGTGCTGGTCCAGGTCAAATCCGGAGGTCAGGTCGGCGCCCCGGTCGTGCAGCAACTCCACGGGGCGATGGCGCAGCACGGTGCCATACAGGGACTCCTCGTCGCCTGGGGTGGGCTGTCGAAGGCCGCCCGCGACCAGATCCAAAACCAGAAGATGCGAGTGCAGCTCTGGGAGGGACCTCAAGTCGTCGACTCCGTGCTCGCCAACTACGACGCTCTACCTGAGGACATTCGCGCGAAAATCCCCTTGAAGCGCGTTTGGGTCCTGTCCAGCGACTGACAGACCCCCAGCGCGGTCCTCATCCGGGCGAACGCTGCGTGTGTGAGACTCCGTAGGAACCGCTGGTGTTGAGGCGAGGGGACTTGATGTCGCGCACGATCCACGATGTTCTCCGCGAGCTGCGGGAGTCCGCGTTGGACACCGGGGATCTGGGGGACCGGTTCGAGCGGCTGATGAAGTCGTATCTGCTCGCGGACCCGGGGAGTGGTCGGCGCAGTTTCGAAGGTGTGGTTGTGGTCGGAGTGGCCCGGCCGTTGCGGGCGGCCGGACACCGGCATCGACCTCGTGGCAGAGGACGCCGACGGCGGCGGACTGACCGCGATCCAGTGCAAGTTCTATCTGCCGGACCACCAGGTCTCCCGAGTTTCGACCTGATCATCTGCGACGAGGCGCACCGCACTACCGGCGTGAGACTAGCCGACGGCGACGAGTCGCAATTCGTGAAGGTCACAAGGGACGAGCCGCCGGTAAGGTCACGGCGTGACAGCTACGGCACCACTCGACGTGGGTCAGCTGGTCCGTGTCCGCGGTCAACAGTGAGTGGTCTCGGATTTCAACGTGTCGGGTTTGCCAGTTGACGAGTTGGCTGCGACGACCCTTCCGGGCCACACCCTTGTCACGCTGACCTCCGTATCCGAGGACGATCTCGGCGAAGAACTCACGGTCGTTTGGGAAGTCGAGCCGGGCCGCGCCGCCGCCGCAACAACAACAACACCAGCAGCAGCCGGCCCAGCAGTTCTCCCCCATCAGCCGACACAGCAGCGGAACCCAGCCGCAACGCCGCCGATGAACCTGCCGGCCGCTCCCCCCTCGCTCACCGACCTGCGCGCCAGCCGCCCCGACCTCCCAGAAGCCCCGGCCGACACCGGATGGCGCGGCAACCTGCGGCGACTCACCGGGGGCCTGCTCAAACTCCCGCCCTGCGAGGCCGAACTACGCAACCGGCGGGCCAAAGACGCCGTCCAGCGCAGCCTGCGAGGCCCGCGCACCGTCGTCGTGGTCAACACCAAAGGCGGCGGCGGCAAGACCACCGCCGTGTACTCCCTGGCCGCCACCTTCGGCCAAGCCCGCGGCGGCTACGTGCTCGGCTGGGACAACAACGAAACCCGCGGCACCCTGGCCTGGCGCGCCGCACCAGCCCGGCACACCAACACCGCCGTCGACCTGCTCAACGACCTGGAACGGTTCGAAGACCCCCGCAACGCCCGCGTCGGGGACCTGGACAACTACGTCCGCGCCCAGGGTTCCGCGCAATTCGATGTTCTGGCCAGCGACGAAAACGCGGCCAGCGCCGCCAGCATCGACGACGACGCGTTCCGGGCGCTGCACCGCTCCCTGAGCCGCTTCTACCGGATCCTGGTCATCGACACCGGCAACAACGTCAAAGCCTCCAACTGGGGCGCCGCCGTCGACCTGGCCGACCAACTCGTCATCGTCTCCTCCATCCGCGAGGACACCGCCGGCGGCGCCTCCTGGACCCTGGATCACCTGATGGAGATCGGACTCGGACCCAAAGTCGCCAACGCCGTCACCATCCTCTCCGCGCCGAAACAAACCGCCGACCCCGACCAGCGCGCCATGCACACACGATTCCGCGAACACTTCGCCGCCCGCACCCGCACCGTGCTTGACGTGCCCTTCGACCCGGCCCTGGTCGACGGCGACAGCATCGTCTACGACGCGCTCTCCCCCGCCACCCGCCAAACATGGCTACTCGCCGCAGCCGCCATCGCCGAAGGACTCTAAAGGACCCCAGGGGCACACACCGAACTGCCTCCTGTTCTCACGAGCTACATGAGCGGTATCTGGCCGGACAGCGACGCGCTGCCCGAGTTTCGATCGACTGATACCCCAGGCTTTGTGTCATGGAACGATGTCGGGGTGAAATGCAGATGGAACCGCTCATGCTTGGCCAGCCAAACGGCGACGTCCGCATGTTTGTGCGCCGAGTAGTTGTCCAAGATCATATGAACAGCAAGGCCTTTCGGTACTTCCTTGTCGATGGTGGCAAGGAACTTGAGGAACTCCTCATGCCGGTGCGGCGGCATGCAGGTGCCGGTGACATGCCCGGTCAACACGTTCAACGCCGCACAGAAGGTGGTGGTGCCGTGCCTTTTGTAGTCGCTGGTCACCGTGCCGGCCCGGCCCTTGACCATCCAGGGCGCTCCGCGACCGCCCGGGTCGGGTCTGTTCCGCCAGAGCAATGAGATGTACCACCTCACCGGAGTCGAAGTGCCGCACGCTTACCTGACCATCACCGCCGACACCGGCCTTTCCGTCCTCTACCTGCCGCACCTGGACCCATCGACCGCCAGGGTGGAGGGTCCGTACCTGAACTGCGACGATCCACGGCAGGTGATTGATCTGGTTGGCGTGCATGAGGTACGACCACTGGAGACGCTCGGCCGCGATCTGGCGTTCTACGTCGAACGGGCGCCCGATCCACGCCTGGTGGTCCCGCTGCGGCCACCCGAGGTGGGCACGCAGAGCCGCGACGACCTGCTGGCCGCGATCGGTTCCGCCCTGTCCGACCCATGGGTGACACCGGTCAGCCGGCCGGCGACGCTCGTCCATCGGATCAGCGCCGCCTTCCCGGAGGTGGAAATCGCCGACCTCTCGCCCGTGCTCGACGGGCTGCGGGAACACAAGGACGAGGACGAGATCGCGCTGCTGCGCCGAGCAGGTGGGTTGTGCGCTGCCGGGGTGACCGAGGCGATGCGATCAACCGTGCCGGGCCGGTATGAATACGAATTGGCGGCGACCGCCGGGTTCGTGTTCGCCGCCGGTGGCGCCCGCGGCGACGGCTATCGGGCCATCGTCGCCGGCGGCACCAACGCCTGGCACGGCCACTATGGCCGGCAGAGCAGTCCACTGGCCGACGGAGACCTGGTGTTGATGGACTATGCCCCTGACTTCGCTTACTACACCAGCGATATCGGCCGGATGTGGCCGGTCAACGGGACGTTCTCGCCGGGTCAGCGGGCGCTCTACGGCTTCATCGTGAGGTACCACCGGGAACTGCTGGGCCGCATCGGCCCCGGCGTCCTGGCCGACGACATCATGGACGACGTCGCACGCGTGATGTCGCCGGTGGTGGACGACACGAAGTTCGCATCGACCGCACACCAGCGGGCCGCCCGCGGCGCGCTGGATTTCCGCGGGCATCTGTCCCATCCGGTGGGAATGAGTGTGCACGACGTCGGCCGCTATCGGCCCCGGCCGCTGGAGGTGGGCACGGTGATCTCGGTCGATCCGATGTTGTGGGTGGAAGAGGAAAAGGCGTATGTCCGCTGCGAGGACACATTGATGATCACCGAAGGCGGCTGCGAGGTGCTTACCGCGGCGGCGCCGCTGGACTGCGATGAGATCGAGACAGTGATGAAACAGCCGGGACTGCTGCAGTCCTTCGACCCTCCGATCCACGCTGGGGCGTGGCCGGACGGGGCGCACCGATGACGGGGCGGGGACTGTTCTATGACAAGCCGGCCGCCGAATGGTTCGCGGCACTGCCGGTCGGCAACGGCAGGCTCGGCGCAATGGTGCACGGCCGCGTCTACAAGGAGCAGATCCAGCTCAACGAGGAGACGATCTGGACCCGACGACCGGTCTCCCGGAACAATCCCGAGGCTCGTGCCCACCTGGTCGAGATCCAGCGACTGCTGATGGCCGGGCAACCGCGGGATGCCCAGTTCCTGGCCGAGTTGGTGTCGTTCGGTACCCCCCACTGGCAAAGCGCCTACCAGACGATGGGACAGCTGACGCTGCTCAACCGAGGCCAGCACGAAGCGCTGGCCACTTCCTATTCGCGGGATCTGGATCTGTCTTCCGGAATCGCCACGGTCCAGTTTCAAATCGGAGCGACGCGGATCCGGCGGGAGGTGTTCGCCAGCGCCGTCGACGACGTCATCGTCGTCCGGGTCGAACTGGACGGCCCGCTGCCGCTCGAACTCGGCGTCGAGATCACCCGCCGGTACGACGGCCACGCCACCGCCATTGGCGGCGATCTGTTGCGCCTGGTCGGACAGGCCGGCGCCTACGGCGTGAGATTCGAGGCCGCGGTGCTGGCACAGTCCGACGGTGGGAAGGTGTCCGCGTTGGGTGACCACCTACTGGTCACCGGCGGTTCCGCGGCTACCTTTATCATCGCGGCGGCCACCGATTTCGAGCGGCCCGGGATGCCCGATGAGGCGGCGGATATCGCCAGAACCGCTGCCGCGCTGGGTTATCCGGCCCTTCGCGAACGACACCTGGACGATCACCGATCGACAATCGGGCGGATGTCGCTGCGGTTGGGCGAAATCCGGGATCACGGCGATCTACCGACCGATGCCAGGCTGGCCGCGGTCAGGGCCGGCGAGAACGACGATGGGCTCCTCCTCACGCAGCTGGACCTGGGCCGGTACCTGCTGGCGGCAAGCAGCCGACCGGGGACGCAACCGGCCAATCTGCAAGGTATCTGGAACGAAAGCTTCACCCCGGCCTGGGACAGCAAGTTCACCACCAACGTCAACCTGCCCATGAACTACTGGCCGGCCGAGGTCATCAATTTGTCGCAGACGCACGATTCGATGTTCGACCTGATCGACCGGGCCCGGGTCACGGGCGCCGAGACGGCCAAGATCCATTACGGCGCCGGCGGGTTCGTCGTCCATCACAACCTGGATCTGTGGGCCGACACCGCCCCGCTGGACAATGTCTATTGCGGTCTGTGGCCCACCGGCGCCGCGTGGCTGGTCTGGCACCTCTGGCAGCGCTTCGAATTCTCCCAGGACAAGGAGTTCCTGCGGGATCGGGCCTACCCGGCGATGCGGGAGGCTGCGGTATTCCTGCTCGACCTCGCCGTCACCGATGAGGCCGGCCGGCTGTTGATCGGGCCGTCCGTTTCGCCCGAGAACGCGTACGCGGACGGTGACGGGATCCGCATCGCGTTGTGCATGAGCCCTGCGCTGGACAGCCAGCTCGCCAGCTGGCTGTTCAGCCGCATCCTGATGGCGGCAGCGATTCTCGGCGAGCAGGACCAACTGGTCGAGCGTGTACAACAGGCGCTACCGGCGCTGCCTCCGCCGAAGGTGGGCCGTCACGGACAATTGCTCGAATGGTTGGATGACCACCCGGAAATTGAGCCCGGCCACCGGCACTACTCCCATCTGTTCGGCGTCTACCCAGACGATCAGTTGATGACCGATCCGGTACTGGTGGCCGCGGCCCGAGTGTCCCTGGAACGCCGGCTGGCAGCTGGGGGCGGCGCCTCCGGGTGGAGCCTGGCCTGGGTCGCCTGCCTGTGGGCCCGGTTCGGCGAAGGAGACCTGGCCCGCGAAACCCTGTTCCGGCTCCTGCGCGAACGCACCGTCGACAACCTCTTCGATACCCATCCACCGCAGGGCACCAACCCGCTGACCACCTTCCAGATCGACGGCAACCTCGGCATGGTGGCCGCGATCGCCGAAATGTTGCTGCAATCCCACGGCGGCGTTCTCCGCTTCCTGCCCGCGCTTCCCACCGCCTGGACGCAGGGCCGGGTCGACGGCCTGCGAGCCCGAGGCGGATTCGAGATCGACCTCAGCTGGTCGGAAGGAAAGCTGACCAATGCGGACATCCGCTCCACCGCAGGTAGTCTCTGCCGGATCCACTCCCCCGCGGCCCTCAGAGTCCGAGACAACCACGGGACCGACATCGCCACACACGTCGACTCGGGCATCAAAACCTTCACCACCAAGGCCGGACGGGCCTATAGTGTCGCGCCTTCGCACTGAACCTTTGCGGTGCGGCGGACGGGCGGCCTCGCTTCGGGCCTGGAATCAGCGGTACCCACCCGCCGAGCCTTTCCGACTGTCAGTCTCCGCTCTTTCTCAACCATCCTGTTGACGATCCGCCGACGGCAAACTCTCGATTGCAACCGGAAAGAGCAAATTCAGCGGAAAGATGGTGGATGGCAGGATGAAGACGATCACAGTCGCAATACAGCATGTACGAAACCTCGTCGACTCCATCGTCAGCGTCTGGAAGGTACCGATACCGGGAGAAAAAAACTTGCCAGCACAATGGACGATTCCCATACTGTCCCGCTGCGACGCGGCTGTCGATGGCCCGGGATTGATCAAATACACCGCCATCGTAGGTACGTCCCTTCCTGGACATGGCGGCGCGGCTGGCCACGCAATCTTCGCGTTCCTGCCTCAGGATGAAGTCGACGAGACCTTGCGGGATGTTGCCCTGGAACGATTCACCGATAACTCTTTGGTGACATTGGCCCAGCGGCACACCCGGTACGAGAAGGTCCGAGCCGACGGTTATGCAGTGTCAGATGGCGAGTAAGACTCGCATGTTGCGGCGGTCGCCGCACCGGTCCGGGTGAACGGCACGGTAGTCGCCTCGATAGAGGCGATCGGCCCGAGGCAACGGGTGATGGACGGGATGGAAATAATCGTGCCGTTGATGACCGCCGAATCCGAGACCTTGAGCGCCGCATTGTCAGCAAGGGTCGGAACCCGCCCAGGCCGACCAACATCGGTTCGCCTGACCCTCAGCGAACGTCAGCCCGCGCCAATGTAGCGGCGCGGTCCTACCCAGGTTCCGGGGCAACCTGCACTCACCACTGATCAGCCGCGCGGAGTTCACCCCACAAATCAATCCGTATGTAAAGGAGAAATGAAATGGATGTCGTCAACCGGGTGGAATCCCGCACCGAGTACCTGTCCTACGAGGCCGCCCTGGGAGCCCGCAAACTCATCGAGAAGGTCATGCTGGTCACCCCAGGCGAGAACGTCGTGCTGACCGGTGACACCGCCACCGACTGGCGGGTCGTGGAACTCGTCGCGCAGGCCGCCTACGCCGCCGGCGCCGTCCCGACCGTGGTCCGCACGACACCAGGACAACCTCGGCGATGGAACCCCCGACCCCGGTCGCCGGCGCCGTCGCCGCCGCCGATGTGTGGATCGAGTTCTCCCTCGGATACATCATGCATTCCAATGCATTCCGAGCCGCGATCGCCAGCGGCGCCCGATACACCAACCTCACCGGCATGGACATCTCGATGCTGGTGGACACGGTGGCCCGCCCCGATTTCCAAGGAGTCATCCGGCTGGGAAACGCGCTCGTCGCTCTACTGGAAATGGCCGACGAGGTCCGGATCACCTCCCCGGCTGGCACCGACCTGGTCGGAAACAACCAGGGCCGGCCGATCAACCTCCGGGGCAAACCCGCCGAGAAGCCCGGCGAGACGGTGATGCTGTCCGGGCAGATCTCCTGGAACCCCATGGAACACACCCAGACCGGAGTGCTGGTATTCGACGGGGCACTATGGCCCCCGAACGAACTCGGACTGCTGCGCAGCCCGGGTGCGGCTCACCGTGGAACACGGCGTCGTCACGGACATCAACGGTGACACCGACGCCCAGGTGTTCCGGAACTGGATGGACTCCCATCAGGACAAAGACATGTACCGGCTGGCGCACTGGTCACTCGGGTTCAACCCCGGCGTCCTGCAACCCACGGGCCGGATCGTCGAGGACGAAAGGGTTTTCGGCTGCGTCGAGATCGGTATCGGCACCAAGGGCGCCTGGATCGGTGGGGAACCCTGGGTGGCCGCCGCCCACACCGACGGCAGCATGCGCAACCCTTCCATCTACCTGGACGGCGGAGCCATCGAAGTCGAGGGCCATTACATCCACCCCGACCTGGTCAAAATCTGCCGGGAACTCGGCGTCGCCGGCTACTGACCCGCCCGACAAGTTCGCCCTCATGAAAAGGAACAAAGATCTGCATGCCCGTGACTTACCGGCGGCCCGGCATCATCTGCACCGATCACACCATCACCGTTCCCCTTGACCACACCGGGCGGGCACCGAATCGAAGTGTTCGCCCGCGAGGTCATCGCCGGTAACAAGCAGAACACCGCACTGCCGTATCTGCTGTGGCTCCAGGGCGGGCCGGGAGGAAAGGCCGAACGGCCGGCCCCGCCCAGCGGATGGCTGACCAGGGCGCTGCAGGACTATCGGGTGATTCTGTTGGACCAACGCGGCACCGGTCGCAGCACCCCGGCCAACCGGCAAACCCTGGCCGCGCGCAGCCCTGCAGAACAGGCCGAGTACCTCACCGATTTCCGCGCCGACAGCATCGTCAAGGACGCCGAAATACTGCGCCAACACCTCACCGGTGGTCGGCCGTGGTCTGTGCTGGGGCAGAGTTTCGGCGGGTTCTGCGCCCTGAGCTACCTCTCGTTCGCGCCGCAGGGCCTGTCCGAAGTGATGATCACCGGGGGCCTGCCCACCCTGACCGGGACAGCCGACGACGTGTACCGGGCCGCCTACGCAAGAGCGGCCGCCAAAAACGCGCAGTACTACGCCAGGTACCCAGCGGATATCGAACTGGCCCATCGGGTCGCCGACCACCTCACCCAGAACCAGGTGATCATGCCGACCGGGGAACGGCTGACACTGTGGCGGTTCCAGACACTGGGTATCACGCTGGGCACCACCGCGAGATTCGACAGCCTGCACTTCCTGCTGGAGGAGGCTTTCGTGCCCGGGCCGGATGGCCCAGAACTGGCCGACTCGTTCCTGCAGGGGGTCGACGCACTAATCTCCTTCGCCGATCGGCCGCTGTACGCGGCGATGCACGAACCCACCTACGCCCAACACACCAGCACCAGGTGGGCCGCCCACCGGGTTCGCGACGAATACCCCGCCTTCGACAACCACGGCGACGAAGGCCCGGTCCAGTTCACCGGCGAAATGATCTATCCCTGGCTGTTCGACGAAGGCCCCGCCCTGGTGCCGCTCCGCGAATGCGCGCAACGCCTCGCCCCCAAGGACGACTGGCCCGACCTGTACGACCCGAACCGGCTGGCCGCCAACGAGATTCCGGTGGTCGCGGCGATCTACCACGACGACATGTACGTCGACCGCGACCACGCGTTGCAAACCGCCCGAGCGGTCCGCGGGCTGCAACCCTGGATCCCCAACCAATTCGAACACGACGGCATCCGCCAGGGCAGCGCCGTCTTGGACCGTCTGATCGACATGCTCCACGGCATTGCCTGACCCCACCAAGCCTCGGCCCGACCCGACGAATGGAAACCACCTTCCATGACCACCACGCCCATCGGCAGCCGCACGAAACACGACCTGGTGGGCGAACTCCACGTCCCCGCCGATGCCTAGTGCGGAAGCGCTGCAGCGTGTCGGGGCAGCCTGCCCGAGGGCCGGGGACGGGCAGTCGTGCTCGTCGCACGCACGCTGAACCGTCAGCTATGCGGAGCGCACACCCACCAGCCCAGTGATGGCCCTAACTTGCCGGATACCAACCATCTACGTCGTAAAGGGGGAGCTATGGCCCGGTACAGAGTTGCGATGGATATCGGTGGCACGTTCACCGATGTGGTGACGTATGACGACAGCGCCGGGGTGTTCGCAGCCAGTAAAGCGTCGACGACGCCGGGCAATCTAAGCTCGGGTGTGTTGGCCGGGCTGGACGCGGTGGTCCAAGACCCTGCGGATATAGGATTCCTGGTTCACGGCACTACCCAGGGACTCAACGCGTTCCTGGAACGGCGCGGGGTGCCGGTGCTGTTGCTGGCTACTTCCGGGGTGGAGGACAGCTACCACATTGCGCGGGGGCCGCGGACCCGGCTCTATGACCTGCACTACCGCAAGCCCACACCGCTGGTGCAACGCCGAGATGTGCTGGGCATCGGCGGGCGCATCGCAGCCGACGGAACCGAGTTGATTCCGCTGGACGAGGACGCCGTTCGCGCCGCTGCCCGACGAGCCAAGGCGGACGGGTACGGCGCGGTCGCGGTCGGATTGTTGTTCAGCTACAAGAATCCGGCGCACGAGCGAAGAGTCCGGGACATTCTGCTCGAGGAGTTGGGGGCAGGGTTCACGGTGTCGCTGTCGCACGAGGCGGCCAAAGAGTGGCGCGAATATGAGCGCACATCCTCGGCCGTGGTCGAGGCTTACACCGGGCCGATCGTCCGCGAGTATCTCAGCGAGTTGGAGCAGCGGCTCACTGAGCGAAGGGTGGAGGTCCCACTGCACGTCATGCAGTCCTCAGGCGGGATCCTGACGGCGGAATCAGCGCGGGCACGGCCGCTGCAGACGCTGCTGTCCGGCCCGGTGGGAGGCGCCATTGCTTGTGCGGAGCTGTCCCGGCAGACCGGTCGGCCGAACCTGATCGGGATCGACATGGGTGGTACGTCGTTTGACGTGTCGTTGATCGTGGACGGCGAGCCGGACGTCTCTGCTGAGGCTGCTCTCGAGGGTTTACCGATGTTGATGAGCGTGGTGAACATCCATACCGTCGGCGCGGGTGGCGGTTCAGTGGCCTGGGCTGAGGCCGGTGGTTTGCGTGTCGGACCACGCTCGGCGGGCGCCCGGCCCGGCCCGGCCTGTTACGGCAATGGGGGCACCGAGGCGACCGTGACTGACGCAAATCTGGTGTTGGGTCGGATCGATCCACTCGGATTCGCCGGCGGTCAGATGACGCTCGACAGCAACCTTGCAGTTGCTGCGATCTCCGGGGTCGCCGAGCAGTTCGGTTTGTCATCGACCGCGATGGCGGAGGGTATCTGCGATGTCGCGAACTCCAAGATGGCGCAGGCTATTCGGACGATCACGGTGTCCAGAGGGATCGAGCCCCGCGATTCGGCGCTGGTCGCGTTCGGAGGTGCGGGTCCGATGCATGCCGTGTTCCTGGCGAGGGAGCTGGGCATCTCAGAGACCATCGTTCCGCGTTTGCCGGGTGCGTTCTCCGCGTGGGGCATGCTGCAAACCCAAATCCGGCAGGACTACGCCGAGCCCTACTTCTACCTCGACGAGGATCTGGACGGCCACGACATGGCCGAGTTGTTGGCGAGAACGGAGCGGTTGGCCCTGGATGCCCTGGGACACGAAAGCGTCGACGAGGAGCGCCGCTCGGCCGCACACTCCGTCGATATCCGTTACGCGGCTCAGGAATACACGCTGACGGTGCCGCTGACCACTGCGGCGGAGCCGGCCGAGCCCCGATTCGTGAAATTGGTGGCCGAGCGGTTCGCAGAACTCCATGAGGCGCGTTACGGCCACGCCAACCTGGGCGCTCCCATCGAGTTCGTCGCGCTCCGCAGCACGGCGTTTGGTGACCTGGGTCAACCTGCGCCGCAGAAGTGGGCCGCGGCCGAATCAGCCGATTTCATCCACCAAATCCGGCCGGTTGTGTTCGATGGGGTACATCAAGACGCGATCCTGGTTTGGCGGGACGATCTGCTCGTGGGTCACACATTCCGGGGACCGGCGATCGTTCTGGAGGACACCGCGACGACGGTCGTGCCACCGGGCTACACGGTCAGCGTCGACGACATCGGTTCGCTCATCATCACCGCAGAGGATGCCAAATGACTACCACGGTGGGAATCGACCCGGTGACGGTCGAGATCATTCGCAACGCGCTGAACGCGTCGGCCGAGGACATGAATGCGACCCTCATCCGCTCGGCGTACACCCCGATCATCTATGAAGCGGGCGACTGTGTTGTGGCGCTCCTGGACGCGCAGCACCGCGTCCTTGGTCAGTCTGCGGGCCTTCCGATCTTTCTCGGAAACCTCGAGACGTGCACGCTGGCGACCGAAGAACGATTCGGACGTGCGGTTTGGCAGCCCGGTGATGTCTGGATCCTGAACGACAGTTACCTCGGCGGAACCCATCTCAACGACGTCACCATCTTCGGCCCGGTGTTCGTCGACACCACCCTGGTCGGCTTCACGGCCTCGCGCGCGCATTGGCTTGATGTGGGTTCCAAGGATCCGGGTGGCTCGATGGACTCGGTGACCATCTTCCAGGAGGGCCTGCGGATGGGTCCGCAGAAGTTGGTCACCGGCGGTCTCGATGAACGCTCGATCCTGGACATCATCGTCTCTAACGTGCGTTTCCCCTATCCGACCAGCGGTGACATGCACGCGATGATCGCCTGCATCAAGATGGGCGAGAAGCGCCTGCAGGAACTGGTTCTGCGTTTCGGACTGGAGACGCTGGAGTTGGCCCGCGATGAGATCTTCCGACAGACCGAGGTGTTGGAACGCGCGGTGATCTCGGCAATCCCAGACGGTAGCTACGCCTCGGAAGGCGTTCTGGACAACGACGGCATCGACCTGGACAGGCCGGTACCGATTCGTCTCACCATCAGGGTCTCGGGCGAGGACATCGATTTTGACGTCACCCAATCCGCGGACCAGACCGTTGGGCCGGTCAACTGCGGTGTGGCGCAGGCAGTCTCGGCGCTGCGGGTCGGCTACAAGCTGCTGGTCAGTCCGGACGTGCCGGGAAACGGGGGCTCCTTCCGCTCGATGACCACGCAGGTGCGGGAGGGGTCGGTGCTGGGGGCTCGATCTCCTGCCGCCTGCCAGTGGTACTTCTCGCATCTCGGTCTGCTGATCGACATGGTGGCCCGGGCGCTGGCGCCGGTCATGCCGGACCGTGTGGCCGGAGCCAGCCACGGCGACTCGATGATCATCCTGACAGCAGGCATGGACCCGCGCGTCAATCGGGAGTTCGTCAGCCTGGAAGCCACGGTCGGTGGCTGGGGTGCCTGGGAGGGTTCGGACGGAGAGAGCGCATTGATCAACAACGTCAACGGTTCGCTCAAGGACATCCCGATCGAGGTGTATGAAACCCGATACCCTTGGCGCATCAACGAGTATCGAATTCGGCCCGACTCCGGCGGATCTGGGCACTGGCGCGGTGGCAACGGCGTGGTCCGCGAATACGAGGCGCAGACGGACATGACCGTGTCCCTCTGGTTCGAACGTTCCCGCCAACCGGCGTGGGGTCTGTTCGGAGGGGAGGACGCGGTGGGGCCGGACGTGGTGATCAATCCCGGTCGGATCGACGAGCGGCGGGTTTTGAAGGTCAACGGCATGAAGGTTCGCAAGGGCGACATCGTCCGTTGCGCTACCGGAGGCGGAGGTGGTTTCGGCGATCCGGTGGAGCGTGACGCCGAGCACGTTAGCGCTGACATCCTGGATCGACACATCAGCAAGGAGTCCGCGCTGACCCGGTACGGGATCGGCCAGGAATAGCCACGCGTGCAGATGCGGTAGGCGGCTGGACTGAAAGGCTCAGCCGCCCATGCCACCGCCGCTGACGTCAGCCCGGGCCCGCCGACCCGACGACGTCTTCGGTCGAGCCGCGTTCGAGGGAGGCCAATGCATGGCAGAGGACATGCAAGGCAAGCCGCTGATGGGGGTCGTCGAAGACCAGGCCCAGCTGTTTGGCCCGGACGATGCGGGCCAGCACGGTATTGCGATGTACTCCCAGCCTGTGTGAGGCCTGGGCGAGGGAACCTCCACAGTCCAGCACGGCCAGGGCTGTGTCCACGAGGGCCGCCCTGTCGTGCGCCGCCATCAGATCCGTCAGGCACAGGTCAGCCACCTGGGCGATCTCGGTGATGGGCAGCCACGCCAGGGCTGCCGGGGCCCCAACCTGGTCGAACCACTGCACTGTTGCGGGTCGAGACTGACTGGCCAAATGCGCGGCCAGGCGAGCCTCGGCCACCGAGCGCATCAACCCAGGCACGCCTTGGTGGGCTTGACCGATTCCAATGGCCAGTCGGTGGGCGTCGGCATGGGACGCAAAGCTGCGCAATACTTTTTGCAACGGCTTGGAGTCTGCGGAATCAGCGGTGCTCTGCCAGGAGATCCAGCCGTTGTCCTGCTCGATCAGTGGCCAGGTCGGGCGGCCATGTTGCCAGGCCGCCCGCACCAGGTACGTGAGCTCCGGCGGCGGCGGGCCGGTCGCGCGCAGCGGCGTGATCCAGACCGCTCGGTTCGTCCCGTTGACCTGCCAGCCCAAATCAGTGCTCCACGCTGGAGCCTCGACCTGGCCCTCGACATGAGCTGCAGCGGGTTCAGTTTCGGCCTTGAGCTTACGGAGCAGCCCGAACGCCGCCGCCTCCTGTCCGGCATGGGAGGCCTCATTGAGACGGGTCTGCGCCCAAGCGGCCGACAGCGATGGACGGGCCAGCCGGAGCAGCGCTTCGACCTGGGGTGCGGCCACCGATCCGTCGACCGGAACTGAGGCCACCAGTCGCGCCCACGGTTCACTTGAACTGTCGACGGGCACGGTTACCTGAATGACATCGGCGCGTTGTTGGATCGCGCCGGCCCTTCCGGCCAGTACGGTCTCGCCGGCGACCAAGGCGACGGGTGTCGTCACTAGTTCGGTGTTGAGTACGTTGAGGACTCCGCGGATGCTGGTTTGTTCGGTCAGTTTCTCCGCGCACAATGCCTGCCGTAGGGCGCGTGCGGCTGCTGGAGTGCTAATCTGCCCCGCCAGTTGCAGCGCCACGTCCACCGGGTCGTCGTCGGTCAACACCAAAGACATGTTCAACCGCCTGGCCAGGGTGGCACTGGAGGTGTCGGCCACCCCGGACATCACCATGATTCCGGCAAAGTTGCGTTCCCACGCCAAATGCAGCGCCGCGGCCAGGGCCCAGCCACCGGTTGCGGCCTCGGCGTGCAGGACAACCAGCGAATGTGGCGCAGTGCGGCGAAGTCGGTCGAATGTCTCGGCCAGGACCACCCCGTGGACTTCTCGGGTCGGGCCGGCGAGGTGCATCACGGTCGCCGACGCCAATGGCTCGATTCGCAACAGCTCAGCCAGCATGAGCGGGAGTATCGACGGGCGGGTACTCATCGGCGCCGCGGATGGCTCAACGGGATGCCATGCGAGGCCAGGCCGACCATGGCCGTGCCCTCGGGCGCGTACCAGATGGCGTCCGCCGGGGTGGCCAGCACGTCGACCAGGTCTCCAGGTTCGAGGCTGTCCAATGTGGCCAGGACACCGCGGGACACGTCGAACAGGCACAACAGGTCCGGCGCTGCTGCCACCAATTCCCCGTCGGCGAAAACTGCGACGATTTCGCTGCGTAGCTCAATTCGCAGTTGCCGACCTAGCCCGCCAGTTTCCTCGATGACCAGGCTGGAGGGATGCGCAGGGATGGTCCAGTCGGTAGGTCTGCTCAAGTGCTCCAGCTCCACGATCCGGCCACGACCGATGCGCCGGCAGCCGATGATCGCAGCCAATCGAACCAGCAGCCGGTCTGGGTCGGCGCCGCACAGCAGTACCCGGCCGACGTTGATCAGCCTGGACATCGTTCCCGGCAGTGCTGCCCTACGGAGCTCGCCGGCGGTGGTCGGGTAGGCCGCCAGTGCTGCCCAGCCGCCCAGCGCGTCGACACTGCCACGTAGTAGCCGGTCCGCCCTGGGACCCGCGGGCGTCTGGATGAGCACGCTCTCACCGGTAGGACCGTGAGCCACCAGGGGGGTGATCGGAATGCCTGCCAAGTGCATCGCAGTGTGATGAATTAGCGCGAACGTGCGCCCCATACCGTCCGCGTCGATCAAGGGGAGCCCCAGTTGTGAGGCTGCCGCCACCGGGGCGAGCGCACTGACTGTGGCCGCCGCCAACGGATAAATGGCGCCGAACTTGGTTTCCGTGAGTTGCTCGATCTGCCTGACGGCCACAGAGAACTCGTCGCCAGCGGGCGGCAGGTCAGCCAGCGCCGACCCGGAACCGATCACGCACAATGCGATGCAACGGGTTTCGGTGGCGATGACCTCCGGTCGCCGCAGTGACACCGGACCGTTGCGTTCCAGCAGACCGATCAGCCACGACGTGAGCGAAGACTTGTTCGCGTCACCGACGGCAGGAGAATAGAATTTCGCGCCCTCGAACAACGCGGTAACGTCGTGGGCCGCGATCGAAGCGATAGCTCCTACGTATCCAGATGAACGTTGATCGACCGGGCTGAAGCCGTTCACTGCGCAATCCGATCGGTGACGGCGATCGACCGCGGGTCGGTATCGGGCGCGCCGGCGACCCTCACCCGAATCCTGACTGTGCCTGGAGGACTATAAGGCACTGCCACGGCTGATATCTCCGCGATGTGAGCCGTACCGGGAGCCGCCCCATTGGCCATGACGATGGCCGTGGCCCGCTCCTCCGCGTCGCGACGAACCCGGGCCAACTCGGTCGCGGACTCGATGAAGGCAAATTCATCCAGCCACGAGGTCGGCTGGCTGACCGCTGCCCCCAAGCAGGCCAGTTCATCCGGGTTGCGATCGGCCAGCACCAATGGAACATCCGTGATCCGCCGCAGTCCAACGGCGGACTCCACGCCTCGATCGGGGGTCAGCACAGCCGTCGGGACAACGAGCTCGACACCGAAGACCGAGAGCTGGCCGGATCGGATGGCCACCAAGCCATGACGGACGTCGCCGGCTACTTGTCCATCCGGTCTCGGCAACAGGACACGGCAGTCGCTGATGCGCTGTAGACGAGCGGCTCCGGCGAGCTGCATGGCGTCGGCGGCGCCCAGGCTGACCACGGGCAGAGACCGAGCGCGGGAGGACGTGCTGTAGCCACCGTCGCTGCGGGCGACCCGCAAGGACGCGTTCGGTGACATACTTGCGAGCGCTCGCTCCCATTGCGCAAGAATTCTTTCGGTGATCGGACCCAACGCGCAGTCCAGCGTGACCGTGGCCTCGCGGGCCACCAGTCCCTGGCCGCCGAAGTCACTGGCCACCGAGATGCGTGCCGGCGACGACGTGGCCTGGACCGCGTTGGCCACGGTCTGTTCGTGTACAGGATTGGCCTGCGAGCCGGCGCCGACGACCGCCACGCCGCGGATGCCCGCTTCGGCCAATTCGCCGCACACTGTCTGCAGGGCGCCGTAGTCAAGCGGACACAACTGGTGCCCGAGCAGGTCATGACCTCCGGCCACGGTGAATCGGCGAGCGATCAGCTGTTCCACCAACCGCGCCGGTGAACGAGCCAGCGCGGGGTCGGCCGCGGGTCGTGGGACGATCCGGATGACCGCGACCGGGGGTGGCGCAGGTGCTGCTCGCAGAACTGAGTCCAGGAGTACTTGGGAGATATCGATGCTCACCGCCTCCAGGGCGCCCTGCGCGGCCGTGACGATCCTTGCGATGAGCGGCTCGACGTCGCCGTCATCCATGGGCACGGTGGGAACCCAAGTGACGTCATCGCCGCGCAGCACTACGGCGCCGGAGCGGTCTGACTTGAGACTGACGCCCGCGTAGGCAGGGCCACCAGCTCGGGAGGGCATGTTCGTAGTCTATGGCGCCGGCCCCGCAGGCTATCGACTTCGCATTCTTAGGAGCCGATCGACACTGACTGCGAACAGGATCAGTACGCCCTGGACGACCTGCTGATATGTCGTGTTCCAGCCGAGCAGGTTGAACCCGTTGCCAATGAGGGTGAGCAGGAACGCACCTACCACCCCACGCCAGATTGCGCCTTCCCCGCCCAGGATGCTGGTGCCACCGATGACGGCCGCGGCGATGGCGGTCAGCTCAAGACCGGTGGCCATGCTGGACTGCGCTGAACCGGCTCGGGAGCTGAGGATGAGCCCGGCGAGAGCAGAGCAGATTCCGCTGATCACATAGGCCGAAACGTGCACCGAGCCGACCCTGATCCCGGACAGCCGAGCCGCTTCGATGTTGCCGCCAACGGCGTAGAGACGTCGGCCGAAGGTAGTGAAGGCAACGATGATCCCGATGATGATCACCACCACCGCGAAGATGACGGTCGCCCAGGTGAGGCCAAAGATCGACGAGTTGGTGAAGAACGCGAACGCATCTGTCTGGGTCGCCAGGGGGTAGATGATGGCGCCGCCGGTCACGATGACGGCGAGCCCGCGGTAGATGATGCTGACGGCAAGTGTGGCGATGAACGAGTTGACCCCGCTGCGGACGACGATCGTGCCGGTGAGAAAACCCAAGCCTGCGCCGACGAAGATGGCGGCGGTGAACCCAACGGCTACCGAGGTCACCCGAACGAGTTGCACGCCGAGGATGGCTGACAGGGCCAGCGAGGCGCTTGCTGTCAGGTCGAAGACGCCACTGACGATGCAGACAGTTGCGCCGGTCGCCAGTAGGCCGACGACGGACACCTGATCCAGAACGTTGATCGCATTGGCTTTGGTGAAGAACGTGTCGGTACTCAGGGCCAGGGCAGCAATGATGGCGACCAGCGCGATGACGATTCCGTAGTCGCGGAGCCTGACACCGCGCCGAGTTCTACCCGCGGTGGCCTCTGGCGCGACCTCGGTTGTGTGTTCAACGGTCACTCTGCTTCTCCTTGCTCTCCGAACGCTGCTGCGATCACAACTTCTCGTGGAGTGCCCCGGGGGAAGTCACCGACGGCCCGGCCGTGACGAAGGACTATCACGCGGTGCGACAGGCCCAGCAGCTCTTCGATCTCGGATGAGACGCAGACGACCGCCATCCCTTGGCTGGCGAGATCAGTGATCAGGCGGTGGATCTGACTCTTGGCCGCGACGTCAACGCCTCGGGTTGGCTCGTCGATGAGCAGGACCCGCGGGGAACGTAGCAGCCATTTGCCGAACAGCGCCTTCTGCTGGTTGCCGCCGGACAGGGTGTCGATGGGCGCGTCGGTGCGGGCAGCTCTGACGTCGACGGACGAGAACATTTTTGTAACCACCGCTCGTTCGACTGGGAAACGCACGAAGGGCCCCGCACGACGAGCGCTCAGCGATGCAAGGGCCATGTTCTCGCGCACCGAGCGGACCATGACCAACCCCTGCTCCTTGCGTGATTCGGGCACCAGCGCGATGCCCGCCGCCATGCTCTTGCGCGGCGACGCCCGACCCAGGTCGGTGCCGTTCATCTCGATGACACCCGCCGTTGGACGGTCGGCACCGAACAGCATCCGAAGGGTTTCGGTTCGCCCGCTGCCGACAAGGCCGGCAAGGCCGAGGATTTCGCCGGCCCGCACCTTCAAGCTGACGTCCTGGACCAGGCCCCGGCTCAGCCCACTGGCCTCCAACACCACCGGAGCCGTGTCGGTGAGCGGTCCCGGCTCCGGGAACAGCACATCAATGTCTCGGCCGACCATCTGCTGCACCAGAGTGCGGGGAGTTTGAGCGGACGACGGTCCCGTTACGACCAGGCCACCATCGCGCAGGACCGTGATGCGATCGGCGACACCCAGCACCTCCTCCAGGAAATGGGATACCAGGATGACCGTCGTACCGGTCACGGCCAACCGACGGATCAGTGCGAGCAGGTTGTCCTTCTCGTGCTCGGCCAGCACCGCTGTCGGTTCGTCTAGGGCCAGCACTTTCGCCCCCCTGGCCAACGCACGGAGGATCTCAACCTGCTGTTGCTGGCCGATTGGCAGGCTGTCGACCCGGGCGTTGGGATCGATGTCGAATCCGGTGATCTCGGTCAGTCGGTCGTAGTGCTCACGATCAATTCCGGTGCGGCGAAATCCCCAGCGCTGCGACCAGCGGGCCAGGAACACGTTTTCCAGCACCGGCCTGGCCGGCACCAGCGTGCCCTCCTGCGAGATCAGACTGACGCCGTGCGCGATCGCCTCACGTGGTCGACCCAACTGCACCTGTTGGCCGTCGAATTGCACGGCTCCCCAGTCGGCCCGTACCGCACCGCCCAGAATCTTGAGCAAAGTGCTCTTTCCAGCGCCGTTCTCGCCTACTAGGCCGTGCACCTCGCCGGGGGCGATGTCCAGATCGATATCGTGCAGCACCGTGACACCGCTGTAACTCTTGCCGATTCCTCGAATTGAGACTTCAGGAGATTTACTGCCGCCGTCACTCGTCATCGCTTGTTCTCCTGGCCGGCGTGGAAGAGCCGTCTGGTGGAGTCAGAGTCTCTTGTCACATCACCTGTTCGTCGGGAGGGGGTGGTGGCCCGGCTACTCGATTCCCGGCCACTCCCTGCCGACGACGAAGCCATCAGTCGGAGTAGTCTGCGGTCAGCCCGGCCAGCGTGGCCTTGGTACCCAGACAGCTGAACGTCGTCAGGTCGCAAGCGTTGGTGGCGACGGGCGGTTTACCACCGCGGGCCTTGAGCAATCCGAGTTCGGCTGCCTTCGCACCCTCGCTCTTCTCCGGCACATCGTATACGCCATACCAGGTTCCGTCCTTGACAAAGCCGAAGGCCTGGGTCGATCCGCCGTTGCCGACGAACTGGATGCCCTTACCCTTGGCCAACGGCGTGGCTCCCTCCAACGCCTGCGAGGAGCCGACAACCACGTTGATGCCCGGGTTGGACTGGAGCAGATTCTGCATCGCGGTCCGCCCGGTGTCGGGCGTGTAACCGCCGACGAGGTTGGAGACGACCTTGGCCGCACCTCCGGCCTTGAGTGCGGCCACGGCCGCATCGGTGCGGGCCCCGTCCAGCGGGTAATTGGCGAAGCCCTGCAGGTAGGCGACCTGGCAATCGGTGGCGTGACCGCCGGCCTTACAGGCATCGAGCGCTAATTTAGCCAGGCCGACCCCGTTGACCGTCGGGGGATCGATGATGTTGATCGTTCCGGGGATCTGAGGCTGGATGGTGTCGAATTTGCCGCCTACCGGCGTGAACTCGATGACCACGGTGATGCCTGCCGCCACTGCCTGTTTGACCGGGGTTGCGATGGCAGTTCCGTCGTTGGCCTGGACGATCGCCAAGTCAAAGCGCTTCGAGGTGACAGCATCTTGCAGCTGGTTGACCTGGGTCGGCCCGTCGAAGTTGGAGTCCAAGAACTCTGTTGAGGCGTTGTGGGCCTTGGCGTACGACTGGATGCCCGCCCAGGTGGCCTGAGCAAAGGAGTTCGCCTTGGCGAAACCGAAGAACCCGATACTCAGCTTCTTGGACTCATCTACCGAGGATGCTGCTGAGCTGGAAGCCTGGGAACTTGCCATCACACTGGAGACCGCACTGGGGACCGAGGACGAACTGGCCGGCGCGGCACCCGACGATGCTGGACCTGATGCGGCAGCACTTGCCGCCATCGAACTGGTGGAGCTGCCGCTTGAGCCGGAGCCCGTCGATGACGAGCTACATGCCGCGAGGGTCAATGCCAGGGCGGCAGTACCTGCCGCCAGGAGTTTCGTGGTGCGGTTCACTCTGGTCACTCCTTAGCCGTGTGGGTGGTGCGGGAGGCGATGCGGAGGTGGTCTAGCCGGGCGGAGCAGGTGGCACGGGTCAGACGAACTCATAAAGTCTGCCAACGACAGGTTCGTCCTCACCGACTTCCAGTAAATCGACAAGCTGTTGGGACACAACGGATCGCCATGGATCATCGATCCAGCGCTGGTAGTCCTCTGCTGAGTCCCAGTCGGCAGTGACCAGATGACTGGATGCAGCGTCATCGGTGGATCTGAGCAGTACTGCCCCTCGACAACCGGCAAATTCGCGAGCTCGCTCGAGCACCCGCTGATCCGCGTAGAAGTCTTCGAGCGCCTGGGCCTTACCTGCTGCGGCGCGAAGGGTGAGAAGGCTGCGAATCAAGTTCACTCCCGGAAGCTGGGGTCATCGAGTGGCCAAATGCTGACCCTCGCTCGGTCAGCGCGTATGTGCGGCGAGCACAACGCTCGGCGCTCCGGTTGTGCGAGGTCCCTGGTCGACGCGGCAGACGTACCCGAAGCCTCGTCACACTCAGTCAGGACGAAGATCACGATGGTTGACAGCCTGGGAAAGGGTGTGCGAGCGTTTCGACGACTCCCCCTGTGCCAACCGGTCGGGAGGTACCGCCGATCTTCGGCGTGCTCGGGCCTTGCGCATCGCAATGCCCAGAAATCACTATTGCGGCGCAACATTATTTTGGTTTCGTCAACCACAAAACCTCAGTTTTACATACTCAGGAAGGCCTGCAGCGATGAACCGCACCAGTCGCATCGCCATCGACGTCGGAGGGACTTTTACCGACGTCGTGGAACTTTCGTCGGACACCGACGAGATCATCTTCGACAAGGTGCCGACCACGCCGGACGAACCCACCACCGGGGTGCTCGCCGCATTCGCGGTGACGAAGGCGCCCTTGGCCGATGTGACCATGTTCACCCACGGCACCACTCTCGGGCTCAATGCACTTCTCACCCGCAGCGGTTCGCGGATGGCGGTGATTGGCACGCTAGGCTTTCGAGACATCTATCTCCTCGGGCGGACTGACCGACGCCCGATGTACAACCTGACCTATCGACCGCCGACCGCCCTGCTCGAGCGGTACGACACCTTCGAGGTGCCGGAGCGGAGCTTGTTCAACGGCTCGGTTCACCGACCATTGGACGTTGAGGCCGCCCGCAAAGTCGCCACCACCGTGGCCGAACGCGGTTACCAGTCGGTCGCCGTCGCGTTCCTGCATTCCTACGCCAATCCCGAGCACGAATTACAGATGCGGGCGATTCTCGCCGAAGTTGCACCCGATGTGGTGGTCTCGCTCTCGCACGAGCTGTCGCGGGAGTATCGCGAGTACGAGCGGACCAGTACCGCTGTTCTCGACGCCTACGTCAAGCCGATCGTTCGCCGCTACCTGACAGTGCTGCAGGATCGGTTGGCCGACGGCGGATTCGGCGGCCGATTCCTGATGACCCGTTCCGGTGGGGGCGCCATGACCGTGACGGGCGCCCGCGAGCAGCCGGTCAGCCTGATCTTGTCCGGCCCGGCTGGCGGTGTCATCGGTGCGGCAGCTTTCGCAAAGCTGATTGGCGAGCCGAATCTGATCACCATCGACATGGGTGGGACCAGCCTGGATGCATCGTTGATCGTCGACAACGAGCCCGTGATGCACCAAGGGGCCGAATTCGAATCTCTACCGATCAACACGCCCTCGCTCTACATACACACCATCGGTGCCGGTGGCGGGTCGATTGCGTGGCTGGACGGAGGTGGCGCCCTCCAGGTGGGTCCGCAGAGTGCCGGCGCCGAACCGGGTCCGGCGTCCTACGGCCGCGGTGGAACGGCGGCGACCTTTACCGACGCTGCGCTGGCCGTCGGGTACATGGGCGGTGGCACCCCGCTCGGCGGCCGACTCATCCTGGATGCCGACCTGGCGATCGCTGCGATCGCTCCCCTGGCTTTCAAGCTTGGGATGGAGCCGTTGGCGTTGGCCAGGGGCATTGTGCGTATCTCGACGACCAAGATCATGGGCGCCGTCCGGGCCATCACGGTCGAGGTCGGCCGTGACCCCAAGGATTTCGCGCTGCTGTCCTTCGGTGGCGGGGGCGGTTTGGTGGCGCTTGACGTCGCTCGTGAACTCGGTATCGGCACCGTCGTGGTCCCTCCTGGACAGGGCGCCTTTTCCGCGTTCGGCATGTTGATGGCCGACGTACAGCACGACTTCTCACGCACCGCCGTGATCCCGTTGTCAGATCTCGGCGAGGCGCTGCTGGATGCCAGCTACGGTCCGATGACTGAACAGGCTGGGCAGGTCCTCACGGCGGAGGGCTTCGCTCCTGCCGATCAGATCCTGATGCGCAGTGTGGACGTCAGGTACAGCGGGCAGGAGCACAGCGTGACGGTGTCCCTTCCCGACGTTGCCGCCGGCGATATTGGTGCGGCTGTCGAGAAGGACTTCACCGAGATGCACGAGCGTCAGTACGGACACGGGATGGACGACCCGATCGAGCTGACCACCATGCGCCTGCGGGCCACCGGGCTGGTGGACAAGCCCACCCTGCCGAAGATGGCCACCCGCGCCGATGGTGGGCCGGTGTCGAGCGGCGCCCGGTCGGTATACCTCTCGGCCGAGGAGCCTGCGGTGCCGTACGCCCTGTACTCCCGCGAAGAACTGTTCGCCAGCGACGAGATCTTCGGCCCCGCAGTTATTTCCGAACACACCGCGACCACCGTCATGCACGCCGGAGATCACATGTCCGTCGGCGAACACGGCGAGATGGTCATCACCGTCGGCACGTCCACGCCGGCCTCAGCAGTCCAATCAGCACGGAAGGCCTGATCAACGATGAGCGACGCGATCACCATCGAGATCATCCGGCACGGACTGCTGGCCGCAGCGGAAGAGATGGCACGCAACCTGTGTCGCACGGCCTACAACACGGTCGTCTACGAAATACACGACTACGGCATCGGTATCCACGATGCGGCCGGTGATGTCGTCGCTGACGCTCCAGGAATCGCCGTGTTCACGCGTGGCAACGACCACGGCATCAAGGAGGCGATCACCTTCCTCGGCAAGGCAAAGATGTTGCCGGGCGACGTGTTCTTGCTGAACTACCCGTACTGGTCCTCCGCGCATACCCTCGATCCGTTGGTCTTCGCGCCGGTTCACGTCGACGGCGAGATCATTGCGTTCGCCTCCTGCCGGATCCATGTGCTGGACCTGAAGCAGAAGGATCCGGGCTATGTACTCGACTCCACCGACATGTACCAGGAAGGGCTGTTCTTCCCGGCCAGCAAGCTCTATCGGGAAGGCGAGCCGAACGAGGACATCTTCAACATCGTCCGGTACAACTCCCGGCTGCCCGAGCGGACGATCGGCGATCTGCAGGCTCAGGTGTCCGCGTGCTTCACCGGCGTGCGGCGCACGCAGGAGATCGCCGCCAAGTACGGCACCTCGACACTGGTGGATGCGCTGCAGGCGATCAACGACCACGGTGAGCGGTTGGCCCGGCTGGCCCTGGCCAAGCTTCCGAAGGGCACCTGGATGGCGCACGACTTCGTGGATTCCGACGGTATCGATCTGGACCGATTGGTCAAGATGAACGTCACCGTCACCGTCACCGATGAGGAGATGGTGATCGATTGGACCGGGAGTGAACGCGACGTCCGCGGCCCGATCAACCTCCCCGTCGGCCAGACCGAGGCATTCTGCAGCCTCATCTTCAAATCGTTGACGACGCCGGACACTTCGGTGGTGGCAGGTAATTTCCGACCACTGCGGGTGATCACCGAACCCGGTTCGGTCATGCATGCGGTTCCGCCGATGCCGACCTTCACGCTGTGGACGGCGTTGATCGGCGGCGAGGTGGTGCTCAAGGCGCTCGCGCAGGGAATGCCCGAACTCGTCCCGGCCTGCTCCGGCGGTGACGTCTGCTCGATGATGGGCCTGGGAGTCAACCCGCGCAACGGCGAGGCGTGGCTCGAAGCAACGAACGAAGCAGTTGGTTTCGGCGGCCACGCGGGCGGGGACGGCTCGGACGGCATCATGCACCTGAGCGAGCCCGGTTGCCGGAACAACCCGGTGGAGGTGCTGGAAACCAAGTCGCCGATGTTCATCGAGTCGTACGGCTACCGACCGGATACCGGCGGTGCCGGCACCCACCGCGGTGGCGTCGGCGTCGGGCGGGTCTATCGATTCATCGCGCCGTCCATCGGGATCTGCCTGGTCTACAAGACCAAGACCAAGCCATGGTCGATCGACGGGGGTTTGGAAGGCGACAACAACCACGTCATCCTCAATCCCGGCACGGATCGAGAAGTGGTGCAGGGCGGCAGCTACAACCACATGGCGGTGGACGACGTGCTGGTCAACAACACCGGTGGCGGCGGCGGATACGGCAACCCGTTGCTGCGCGAACCGTCTCGGGTGGCACGCGACGTGCGCAACGGGTTCGTCTCGGTAAATGCCGCAGAGCGGGACTACGGTGTGGTGGTGGATCCGTCGAGCTACGCAGTTGACGAACTGGCCACTGCGGGGCGCCGGGAGGCGCTGCGGTGAGCAGCCTCTCGATCATCAACGGACTGGTCTTCGACGGCGTCTCGAGCGAGCTGATCGACACTTCGGTCCACATCGTCGGCGGCCGAATCGCCTCCGTCGGCGGCCCGGCCCAGCCAGCCGACCGGGTGATCGATGCCCGAGGTGGCACGGTGCTGCCCGGTCTCATCGACGCCCACTGCCACGCCTACGGCATCGATCTGAACATGCTGACGTTGGAGTCGCTGCCGCTGAGCTACGTGGCGCTCGCAGGCGCCCGGCGCCTGGCCGCCTCCTTGGCCAGAGGCTTCACCACGATTCGTGACCCGTCCGGCGGCGACGCCGGCCTGGCCAGGGCCATCGCCGAACGGCTGACCCCCTCGCCGCGCTACCTCTGGCTCGGTGCGGCGCTGAGCCAGACCGGCGGGCACGGAGACGCCCGCAGTCCCGACAGCGAGGTCTGCGGATGCGCGGCGCATACCTGCGAGGTGGTCGACGGTGTCGACCCGCTGCGCCGCGGTCCGTGACCGGTTCCGCCGCGGCGCACACGCGATCAAGATCATGACTTCCGGTGGGGTGGTCTCCCTCACCGACCCGATCCGGATCCCGCAGTACTCCTCCGAGGAGATCCAGGCGGTCACTACAGAAGCCACCCGTCGGGGAAGCTACGTTGCTGCGCATGCCTACTCGCCCGAAGCGATCATGCACTCAATCGACAACGGAGTCCGGACCATCGAACACGGCAACCTGCTGGACGCCGAGACCGCAGTGGCGATGGCTGCGGCCGGCGCCTTTCTGGTGCCCACCCTGGTGACCTATGACGCGATGGAACGCCGCGGCGGCGATCTCGGAATGCCGGCCGTCTCCCGGCAGAAGAACAGCGAGGTCCTTGAGGCCGGCCGCAAGGCCGTCGAACTGGCCCGCGGCGCAGGCGTCAAGGTGGGTTTCGGGACGGATCTGATGGGCCTATTGGAAGACGAGCAGCTCAATGGCCTGCGGGTGCAGATCGAAGTGGACGGCGCATTCCTTGCCTTGCAATCCGCCACCTCGGTGAACGCTGACCTGATCCGGCGCTGGGACCTCGGGCGTATCCAGGAGGGCTGTGTGGCCGATCTGCTGATCGTCGACGCGAACGTGATGGAGAAGCCTTCGGTGCTCTGGGCCGGCCCTGAACATCGCACGGTTGTTCAGGGTGGTGTCATTCTGACGGGCTGAATGACATGGCAACCAAGGCCCGGACCCTTTTGCCCCCGGTCCGATACCTCAGAGACCATGGGCAGCAAAAACTTCGGGTAACACATCGGCGGCCACACCGAGCCCGTCCGGCCGAGGCCAATGGACGGAGACCCCTTGGAAGCCCAGTTCGGTAAGACGCCCGAGCGTATCTGTATAGCGACCGCGGCCTTCGAAGAGCCAGTGGGCGTCGGCAGCCACTTGTGCGATGCGCCGCAGTGAACCCTTTGGGGGCGACCCGACTTCTGTAGTGCGTCGGACAGCCGACGGCATTGTTCACCCAGGCTGGTGAACCCCTCGTCCGGCTGGACTCGTGGTCCCCACGCGCAGTAGGTCACCCAGGATTGCCCATAACGTGCGGCCAGGTCGAGCGCACGAGTTCCGGCGGCCGCCACGGTGAACGGAACCCTGGGTTGCTGAACGCATCTCGGCAGTTGGTGCGCATCCACTGCGGAGAAACGCTGGCTGCGTGTGATCACCTGATCTGGCCCCGGTTGGGCTGTTGTTCTTCACGAATTTTGGCTCCACCGGGGCGGTGATCCGCTGCTCGGTGGGGCTGCGTGTCGTCGCGAATGTTGGCCCCACCTGGGATGCGATTTCTACGTCAGTTGTCATCGGCGTGGAGGTCGGGAATGGTGCGGTCCAGGGTGGAGCTGTTCGAGCAGATCAGGCGTGACAGGCGGGTCGAGAAGCTGTCGATCCGCGAGTTGGCGGATCGGCATCGGGTGCATCGACGCACGGTGCGCCAAGCGTTGGCCAGTGCGACGCCGCCGCCGCGGCGGGTGTACGCGCGTCGGACACGACCGTCGGTGGATCCGTGGGTCGAGGTGATCGACTCGTGGTTGCTGGAAGACCGCAACGTGCCGCGCAAGCAGCGCCACACTGCGCGGCGGGTTTGGCAGCGGCTGGTCGCCGAGCACGGCGCGAGTGTGGCGGAGGTGACGGTGTCGCGTTACCTCGCGCGGCGCCGGGTTGAGCCGGGCCTGGACCGGGTGCAAGTGGCGGTGCCGCAGACCCATCCGCCGGGCTCCCCATAGGAGGCCGAGGTCGACTTCGGCGAGTTCTACGCCACCATCGCCGGCGGGTGGATCAAGGTGTGGATGTTCGTGATGCGAATGTCCCACTCGGGCAAGGCGTTTCACGTCGCGTTCGGCACCCAGGCCCAGGAAGCGTTCCTGGAGGGGCACGTGCTCGCGTTGGAGTACTTCGGTGCGGGGCCGTTAGGATCCGCTATGACAACCTCAAACCGGCGGTGGTCCGGGTGCTGCGCGGGCGGGACCGGGTCGAGTCCGAACGATTCGTCGCCCTGCGCAGCCATTATATCTATGCACGTGGGTTCCCTGCGGTGCCGTCCCGGCCCTTTTGGCCTGGGATGGGCCGTGACCTGCGTGTCCTTCGCACCATCGGACCTGGCGGCGATCTATGCTCGAACTTCACGATTCGTGAGGTTCTGGCCGTTATAACGATGGTCCGCGCGAATCTGCGAAGTGGAGGTGACGGGTGTCGGTCGCGGTTGTCCGGGACCTGCGCACTGGGCTGCGGCTGCAGACGCCGCAGGAGGTCGCTGCCTTCGAGCAGGATCTGTTGGCCGAGTTCGTCCTGGCCCGCGCGTCGGCGGGCATCTCCGACGGCACGATCCGAGCCGATGTGGCCGGCGTGGTCGAGCTGCGGGACTGGTTCGGCCGGCCGTTGTGGGAGATCACGGCCAAGGACGTCGACGGCTACTTTGGGCGGCACCTGCGGGAGGCCATGCCGGGCACGAGAGTACGCAAGGCGGCGGCGTTCTCGGTGTACTTCGAGTTCCTGGAGCTGCGGCACAAACCGAACATCCACGCCGCGACGGGGTTTGTGGTGGAGTCGCCGTTGGACGAGGTGAACCGGCCGCGTGGGGGGCTCACGCCGGGCTGCGGATCCCGCCGGCACCTCGTGAGGTCGCCCAACTGTTCGAAGGGTGGCAGAACGAGCGGGCCGCGGCCCGCAAGTACGCGCCGCTGGTGCGGAACTACACCGCGTGCCGGCTGGTCAGCCTGATCGGCCCTCGGGTGTCGGAGCTGTGCTTGATGCGGATGGGAGATCTGCGTTGGGAGTTGGGCACGTTCGGACAGGTTCTATTGCGGGGCAAGGGAAGTCGGGGGCGTGGCAAGAAGGAACGACTGGTGCCGTTGATCAACGGGGCGAAGGATCTGTTGGAGTGGTGGGTGCACGGGCCGCGGTGGGAATTCGACGATCGGTTGAACGACCCGTTGGCGCCGGTGTTCCCGTCTGAACGCCGCAACGCCGATTCCAGCAGCAGGTTCGTCACCACCGATGCGTTGCGGGACGGCTTGGCCGAGGCGGTTGTGCATCACCTGCCCGCGTACCACGGCCGGTTGTCACCGCACCTGTTGCGGCGTTTCGCTGCCTCCGATCTTTACCGCAACGGGATGAATGTTGTTGCCATTCAAGAAGTTTTGGGTCACCAGTGGCTGAACACCACGATGATTTACGTGCATGTCGACAAGACCCACATCGAAGAGGCCTGGGCCGCCGCCGGGCCGTTGACCGGTTCGGAGGTCGGTGACGATGAAGTGGAATCTGCGGATGGCCGCCGCGCAGCGTGATGTCTGGAAGGCGTCGCAGCTGCACGCGATGCTCGCCGACGCCGGCCTGGTGATCAGCGCGGGAAAGATGTCGCACCTGTGGTCGGGTCAGCCGGTCACGATCCGGTTGGAGGACCTGCAGGTTATCTGCTCCACGCTCGGTTGCACACCCAACGATCTACTCGTCCTGGAGCAGAGCGCGAGCGGTCGGTCGGCGGCGACCCAGCAGCCCGAACTGCGGGCCGCTGCGGGCGAGGGCCCGATCCGACGCCGTCACGCTGGCCGGGTGAAACCACCGGTGTGAGCACGAAACGCCGACGAGGTCCGCGTGATTACCGGGGACCGGCCCGCAGCTGCGAGCAGTGTTTCGGCTGGGGTGCCTCGCGGCCGCCTCTGTCGCGGATGCGAAGCATTCCACCGGCAGTATCCGATCGGAACCTGCCTCACGCCGGCGCCCGGCCGTCCCGGTCCGCGAGGGGGTGCGCAGACTCTGCCGCAAGCAGGCCGCTCTCACGCCGGCCCGGACAACAAGTTCGCCGTCGACTATTCCGTGGCCGCGGTCACCGGACAACAGCTGTTCTTCGCCGACCTGCCGACGTCGGACCGCACCCGGCGTCCCACGGCCCCTGCCCGGCCACCCGCCCCGCCTGAGCACGTGTTGGCGGCGGTGACGACACCGACTCCTGCTGGGGCACAACAGCAACTGTTGTGTGACCCTCCGCGGGACTGCCGACACGCCAGCAGTCGCGACCTGCCCCGCGACCCAGAGTTTTCGACCTCGCGGTGCGGCACGCCGAGTTGCTCGCTGAGCATCAAGGCTGGCCGCCTCGCACCCATGCAGCAGGTGCGGCGGGGGCTGCGGATGCTGGCCAGCTGCCATGACCCCGGCGAGCCGATCAAGGCCAGCACCGTAACCGGCATGAGCTCCGCCGGGATTCCCGCGGTGCGGGTACTGGACGTCCTCACCGCGGCCGGCGACGGCATCGTGCTGCAGGACCGACCAGACTCGCTGACCGTCTGGATCGACGCACAGTTCAAGGACCTACCGACGCAGATCCGTGAGGAGTTGCAGGTCTGGATCGACGTGCTGCGTCAGGGCACCCCGCGGCGGCGGGCTCGCCCGCGGCGCACCACCTTCGCCCGGCTGGCCGGGATCCGCCCGTTCCTGCTCAAGACCGCCGTCCACTATAGCACTTTGCGGCAGGTCACCGCCGACGACGTGACCGGGTGGCTCGACGGCCGCAAACACCAGGCAAATGACGCCAGCGCCCTGCGGGACCTGTTCCGCACCCTCAAGTCGAAGCGGCTGGTGTTCACCAACCCCACCGCGCGCGTCCGTGTCGGTAAGCCGAACCAGACCACACCCAACCGGCTCACCCCCGAAACACTGCAAATGATCGGTCGAGCCGCGGCGCAGAATCCCGCCCTGCGGGTCGTGCTCGCTCTTTTGGGTGTCCACGCGCTCGGGCCCCGACAGGTCCGGTTGCTGCGCCTGGAGCACCTCGACCTGCCCAACAGTCGCCTCGACATCGGCGGCGCCACTAGGACAATGGGCCCGTTCACCGCGGACGCAATCAGCGGTTACCTCACCTACCGGCACATCCGATGGCCGCGCACGAGCAACCCGCACCTGCTGGTGACCCGACGCACCGCCCACGACCAGGCGGCGGTGAGCGAGTTCTGGATCGGAAGCCTGCTCCGGCACCTGCCCGTGACCCTCCGGCAGTTGCGCGAGGACCGGATCCTGGACGAGGCCCAAGCTACCGAAGCCGACCCGCTCCATCTGTCCGCGATGTTCGGCCTCGGCGCCCAGGCCGGCCTCCGTTACACCCTCGCTGTTGACGGCGAGACCACCCAACCAGGCCATTAGGCCGGACCCACCCGTCTTTCGGCACCAATTGGGCGTCAGTCCGCCCGAAATTACCGTCAGAATTCGTGAACCCACGGGCCTCCGGTTTCGACGGGTTCTTCTGCATCCCCGGCAAGGAAGGCGCGCATGAGAAGGGCGGCGTCGAGGGTGAGATCGGCCGGTTCCGTCGCCGTCACCTGGTGCCGGTTCCGAGGGTCGCCTCGCTGGCCGGGCTGAATGAGTTGATCGCTGCCGCCGATCTTGCCGACGACGACCGGGTGATCACCGGCCGGCCGGTCATCGTCGCCGCCGCGTTCGCCGCCGAGCTGGCGCAGCTGACGCCGCTGCCGCACGAGCCGTTCGACGCCGCCCGGCTGCTGAAAGCTCAAGTCGATACCCGGGCCCGGGTGTCGGTGCGGCAGTGTGACTACTCCGTGCCGGTCCGCTACGCCGGGCGCCGTCTGCCGGTGCGGCTGTCCGCGACGCGGGTCGAGGTCCTGGACGGGCCACGGGTAGTGGCCGGGCACGAGCGGGCAACCGGCAGGTACGACGAGGTCCTGGCCCTGACCACTACCTGGAAGTGCTCAAGATCAAACCCGGCGCGCTGCCCGGCGCTACCGCGTTGGCGCAGGCCAAGGCGTGCGGCGCGTTTACCCCGACCCACCAACGGTATTGGGACGCCGCCCGTCGCGAGCGCGGTGACGCGGCCGGCACCCGGGCGCTGATCGAGGTGCTGCTCGCGCACCGCACCCTGCCCACCGCGGCGTTGATCAGCGCGATGGGCAAGGCGATCGACGCCGGCACGCTGGACCCGCAGGTAGTGCTCATCGACGCCCGCCGCGAAGCGGGCGCTCCGATCGCGCCGGTGATCCCGATCGGGACGCTGGCCCGCTACGACCGACCCGCCCCGACGCTGACCGGCTACGACGACCTACTCACCACCCAACCCGCCACCAGGAGCGCACCATGAGCACCCGAACCGACAACGCCGCGCAGGCCGCCATCGGCGCAGCGGCCCGCGAACTGCACCTGCCCACCGTCCGCGACGAAGCCACCGGACTCGCCGAGATCGCAGTCCGGGAACGACAGTCACACCTGGGTTTCCTCGCCGAAGTACTCACCGCCGAAGTCGACGAACGCTCCGACCGGCGCCGGACCCGACGTATCGCCGAAGCCAAATTCCCCCGCCTCAAGCGCCTGTCGGAGTTCAACATCGATGCGGTGCCCAGCATCGCCGCCGCGCAGCTGGCCACCCTGGCCTGCGGCGGCTGGATCGCCGCGGGCGAGCCGGTCGTGCTGCTCGGCGACTCCGGCACCGGTAAGACCCATCTGCTCATCGCGCTGGGCCTGGCCGCCTGCGAGCAAGGCCGGTGTCGAAGAACCCGATACCGAACCGAAGCGCGGCGATAACCACTGCGGTCGCCTCGGTCTCGAGACCGATCGGAAGAGGCCGCCGAACACGGCCGAGCCGAACCCGAACCGGGTTGTCGGGATCCGCGCCTTGCCGAAACGCACGATCTCGTTGTGTCGGTTCATGGCGATCCCGTCGCGGACTGTGCGATGCTGCCCACGTGCGACGCAGCAACCCGACTGTGCCCGATCATGTCGGAAGGCAGCGGTCGAACCATTGGCAAATCCGGAGCCACACGTCCACTTGATGGTCCGGTTCAACGATGCCTGCCCCTCTCGCGGGTAGACGACCAGTTCGGTCGGACGCCGGCGTCGACCAACGCCCGTTAGAACTCCTCAGCTTGCCCAAGGGGTGTGCATCTGTCCTCCGATCCGTGAAGCAGCAGGGTCGGCGCCGTTCCGGACGTCACGTGCACGATCGGCGACCGAGAAGCCGCCCGCGCCGCGGCCGCGACACCGTACGGACGCAGCCCGAGAAGTCGATCGTAGAAGGCGGCGTAGTTGCTTTGCCATGCCGGGCGCTGAGCAGGTCGGGATGGCTGGAGATTACCGCGGCTGCCGCGGCACGGTCCGTCATCGTAGCGGCACACGCGGTGAGGTAGCCACCGTAATTGCCGCCGACGAACACGACACGGTCGCGGTCCACCAGATCGGAATCGACACAGGTGTCGACTCCCGCCATCAGATCGAACGACTCCGCCCCGGCGGGATCGCCGACGTTCGCTCGTGCGAAGTCCTGTCCACGCCCTACCGATCCTCGGGATTCACCAGGAGCACGAGACGTCCAGCAGCGGCCATTGCGATCGTTCCGAATCCGAGCCCGCGGTGCCAGATTCGCCGGACCCCCGTGGACATGCACCACTAGCGTCGGCAGAATCGGCGATCTGCTCGATGATGCCGCCCACGTTGGCCATGAGCCGCGGCGTCGCCGCGGGAAGGACCGTCCACAACGATCCCTCGGCGGTCTCAGGGTCCCATCCGGCAATGAGTGACCCTCGATCGGTGCGCGACCACGCCAGGTCGGTGATCTCGAGGTTCTCCAGGACACGCACCGGATCCACCCGGTCTACCCGCGCGTACCACGCCCCGGCGATGCCCACGCGCGGGTCGCCGTCGGTAATGAGCCAGGCGATCCGGTCGCCGGCAGGTGAAAGCCGAGGCAGCACCGGCCTCCTGGTGAAAGGTCGCCCGGGTCTGTCTCGGATGGCGAGCGGGCGCGGTTCGGTCATGATCGCGTCCGCTATCGGCGGAAGGTGGCTAGTGGTTCGCCGAACTCCGCTGGGTCGACGTCGATGCCGAGGCCGGGCCCGGTGGGTGCGGAGCCCCTACCGTGCACCGATCGCGGTTTATGCCCGGCGACGTGCCCGTCGGTCCAGTCGTTGAAGAAGCTCGTCATCAACAGCGACTCCGCCCGGGTGGACGCCGCGATGTGGCTGACTGCGGCGGTGATGATGTCCCCGCCCCAGGTGTCTTCGACCGAGACCATGATCGAGAGGTCCTGCAGCAGGTCGCGCATCCGGGCGGCGTTGGTCAGTCCACCCACCCGGCTGATCTTGATGTTGATGGCCGCCACACCCACGATCTGCTTGGCCCGGAAAACATCCGCGGACCGCAGGATGCTCTCGTCCATGCTCACCGGCAGGCTCGACGAGGCCGCCACCGCACCGCAATCCTCTAGGGATCGGCACGGCTGCTCGACGACCACCGCCAGGTCTTCCATCTGCCGCATGGCGATCCGCGCTCCGAGTACGCTCCAGCCGCCGTTGGAGTCCGCCACCACCACCGCGCCGGGGCCCGCCGCCGACACCGATGCCTCGGTGCGCTGTACGTCCGCCAGCGGATCGCCGCCGACCTTGAGTTGGAACCTCGAGATGCCCTCTCGTTGCCGCGCCGCCACGAAGTCCGCCATCGCGACCGGCGATCCAAATGGCACGGCCTCATACAGCGGGAACGACTCCTGTAACACGCCACCAAGGAGTGCGGCTATCGGCATGCCGAGCGTCCGACCCAGAATGTCCCAGCACGCGATGTCGACCGCGCTCTTGGCATATTCACCACCCAGCAACACAGCGTCCATCACTCGGTGGACCCCGGATAACGAGCAGGCATCCGCCCCCAGCAGGTGAGGCGCCAACTCGGCCAGATCAGACCGGACACCCTGTGCGGACACCGGAAGGTACGTGCCACCCAGCGGTGTCACCTCTCCCCAGCCCTGCACACCGTCATCCGTGCACAGCCGCACCACCGTCCCCGCCTGTGACGTCGCGGCACGCCCACCCGACATCACGTACTGCCCATGCGCATACCGCAGGTTGTAGCCGTACACATCCACCCGCGTGATCACTTCTATGTCGTCCTCTCGTCCCGGATACCACGGTCAGGGTCGGGCCGCGCAGCGCCCCGCGGTATCGGTATCGGGTCGCCGAATCCGCCACGTAATATCGTCATCGGAGCCGTACCAGCACGGAAGGTCCAACAGGGGTTCCCATTGTGCTACAGCACGTATCCGCGAGGGAACGGGTCCCTCGGGTCCAGCATGTACTGAGCGGTGCCCGTCACCCAGGCGCGGCCGGTGATGGTGGGGATGACGGTTTTGATGCCGTGCAACTCACCCTCGGCCACCAAGCGTCCGATGAAGTGGGTGCCGATGAACGATTCGTTGTCGAAGTCCGTGTCCAACGGCAGCTCTCCGCGGGCGTGTAGCTGTGCCATCCTTGCGCTCGTCCCCGTGCCGCAGGGAGACCGGTCGAACCATCCGGGATAGATGGCCATCGCGTGGCGGGAATGCTTCGCATCCGAGCCCGGTGCGGCGAGATAGACGTGGTGGCACCCAGAGATGGCCGGATTATCCGGGTGTACGGGGATCTCCTGTTCGTCGATGGCGGCCATGATGGCCAGCCCGGCGCTGAGGATCTCATCCTTGTGCGCCCGGTCGAAATCGATCCCGAGATCGGCGAGCTGGACGATCGCGTAAAAATTGCCGCCGAAGGCCATGTCATAGGTGACGTGTCCCCACGGCGCCACTTCCACCTTCCGGTCCAACCCGAGCGCGAACGATGGCACGTTCATCAGTGTCACGGATTCGGCGACCTTGTCCTTGACCTGTACCTCCGCGACTACCAGGCCGGCCGGCGTGTCCAGTCGGATGGTGGTCAATGGTTCGGTGACCTCGACCATCCCGGTCTCAACCAGCACGGTGGCGACACCGATGGTGCCGTGGCCGCACATGGGCAGACAGCCTGACACTTCGATGAACAAGACACCGTAGTCGGCGTCCGGACGAGTCGGCGGCTGCAGGATCGCGCCACTCATCGCCGAGTGCCCGCGCGGTTCGTTCATCAGCAACTCCCGGACGTTATCGAGGTGCTCGAGGAAGTAGGCGCGCCGTTCGAACATGGTGGACCCGGGGATCACCCCGAAGCCGCCGGTGATGACCCGGGTCGGCATGCCTTCGGTGTGGGAGTCAACCGAATGGAAAACTCGGACAGTACGCATGGGAGAGAGAGCCTTTCACTGATGACTTCCTGGATGGCCTGATTCGGCGCCGGGGAATTCGATGCTGCACCGGTGGGTCTCGGCCAGTTGGCCGAGGGTGATCGGGCCTGCTATCGGGCGGCTGGCAACGCCCCGTAGATCGTCAACAGTTGGCGTTCTGCCGGCCCGGTCAGCCATCAGGCAGCTGGTGGCGTAACCGCACACGCGGCCCTGGCACAGACCCATCCCCGGCCGGGCGTACAGTTTTACTGCTCGCGGATCACTCGCACCGAGCTCGTGGACGGCGTCGTCGATCATCTCGACCGTGACCTCCTCGCAGCGACACACGACGGTTGTGTTGTCAGTCCAACCCATCCAGCCGGTCCGTACCGGGTAGGCCCGCAACAAGGTGGTGGCGAACTGTTGCTGAGAGGCGCGACGGCGGATCAGTTGACGGGTGACCCGGCCGTCGAGTTCGGCGCCGGTGGACGCTCGGGCTGCGTGCCGGCCGGCAATCTCGCCCTCGGTGATCGACAGGGCGGACCCGCCGATTCCGGTGGCCTCGCCGGCGACGTAGACGCGGGGCACGGTGCTGCGCTGGTCGACGCCGGCCACTGTGACCAGGCTGCCGTCCTGATCCATCCTGGTGGAGCAGCCCAACTGGACGGCCAACTCCAATTGAGGAGTGAAACCGTAACCGACAGCAACGGTGTCACATTCGATCTCCCGCTGGGAGCCGTCCACGACGTTCCAGCCGCGGTCGAGCTTCGCCACCTGGACACCGGTGACGGAGACGGCCCCGCGCGCGGCGATCACGGCCGTCCGGGTGCGGTAGGGAATTCGGTGTCGCGCAAGGACCTTGGCGTAGCGGGCACCCTCGACGACCTTGGCCGAATTCCTGGCCACTGAAATCGGATGCCACGCAAAGGTAATCGGCGCTCCGCCAGCCTCGAAAACGCCGACGACCTGCGCTCCGGCCTCAGCCAGTCCGGCCGCCACAGCCAGCAGAAAGGGTCCGGTACCGGCCACGGCGATCTTCGAGCCGGCCACGACGCCATGGCCCTTGAGTAGAGCCTGGGCGCCGCCGGCGGTCAACACCCCCGGCAGCGTCCAACCGGGAAAGGGCAGTTGCCGATCATAGGCGCCGGGCGCCACGACCACGGTGCGGGCGAGAATCTCCCGACCGCCGTCGTCCGTGGTGGCAAGCACCCGGAAACCTCTGTCCGGCAGCGTTTCCACCCGCCAGACCGAATGGCCGACCAGTTGGTCGATGCGGTCGGCGTACTGGTCCACGGCGCGCCTGAGCCCGGCGAAGATGGACCATCCGGTGTGGTGGCTGCCGTCGTCGCCGTCGCGGTGACGCCAGTATTGGCCGCCGACCCGTCGGCCGGCGTCGATCATCGCGACGCGGGCGCCGGCTGCTGCCGCCGAGCCGGCCGCGGCAAGGCCGGCCGGTCCGGCTCCGAGCACGACGACGTCGAAGACCTCTTCAGCGGAGGAGGTATCAGCTGATGAGGTCGGCATGACCGGATCCCTGCTGGGTGGTGACGACGTCTCCGGTCTTCGCCTCGACGAGGCACGCCCGACGGTTTGAACGGTCGTTCACCGTGACCAGGCAGTCGAAACAGATCCCGATCCCGCAGAAGATTCCGCGGGGGGCGGCGTCGAACCTGGTCCGTCTCCAGGAGCGATGACCGGCCGCGATCAAGGCTGCGCCGATGGACTGACCGGCGACGGCAGTGACCGGCTCGCCGTCGAACAGGAACTGGATGCGGGCGTTGCTCATCGGGCCGGGACCTCTTCGAAGCGTTGGGGCCGAAATGGCGTGATGTCGATGTCTGGCTGGGCACCGGTGATCACCTGCGCGATCAGTTTTCCGGTTCCTGCCGAAAGTCCGATACCTGCACCTTCATGTCCGGTCGCTTGGATCATGCCGGGAACGCGAGGATCGACCCCGATCACCGGCAGATGATCGGGGCAGTACGGCCGAAACCCGAGATACGTGCGCAGCAAATTGACATCGGCCAGGAACGGGAACACCTCGATCGCCTGGGTGGCCAGTTTGCGCACGATCGGGATCGACATGGCGCGGTCGAAGCCGACGCGTTCACGGCTCGCCCCGATCAGGATCGACCCGGCCCTGGTCCCCTCGACCACCACCGACGTCTCCAGGCCAGCGTCGCTGCTGGACACGTTTGCGACATATTCGGCGGTGTACACCTTGTGGTGGATGATCTTTGGCATCGACTCGGTCACGAGGATGAAACCCCGACGCGGGAGCACCGGGATTGGTGCGCCGGCCAGGTCGGCGATCTGACCGGCCCACGTGCCGGCCGCGTTGATGATCCATTTCGCGGTGAGCTTCGATTCTGTCGGCGAATCGGTGAGCACGCCCGTCACGGCACCGTCCGCGCCACGGACGAATCCAGTCACGGTTGTTCCCATCACCAGCCGCGCGCCGCGGTTGCGGACATGACGCATGAGCTGCGCGGTGGCCAGCATGGGTTGGATTTGGCTGTCCTGCGGGTAGAACGCGCCGCCGACCGAAGTTCGGGAGACATGCGGTTCGAGTTCGAGCAGTTCGGCCAAATCCAATTCGACGGATTCGATGGCGGCCGCTCGCTGCTCAGTGGCGAGTTTCTTCAGTGCCAGCGCGGTCGGCTCGGTCGATGCCACTACGACGCCACCCTTGCGCTCGTACTCCAGACGCTGCGGCCCCAGCTCCTCCGCCAGTTCCGACCACAGCCGGGAGGACAGCAGCGCCAGGTCCAGCTCGGGGCCCGGCTCCTTGTCGGACAACAGGATGTTGCCCTCACAGGACGCGGTGGTACCGCCACCGATCGGGCCTCGCTCGATGACGGTGACCTTCAGGCCAAACGCCGAGCAGTAGAACGCGCAGGCCACACCCACCACGCCCGCGCCGATGATCACCACATCTGTCGACCGCGTCATGCAGGCGCACCCGAGAGCCACGCCGCGTGTGCGGCCTCCGCGACGGCAAGATCCTGCCAACCCATGCCGACACTCTTGAACACCGACACACCCTGAGGACTTGGTGCATAGAGCATCTGGACCATGTCAATCAGATCTGACGTCATGAGTGTGCCGCAATCGATCGCCGTGATCACGTCGCCGGCCTCGCGTAGCGCCGTTTCGCAATCTTCGACGACCACCCGGGATGTCCGCGCGAAGACCTGCTCGTCCAGTTCACGCACGCCGCGCTGGTGAGACCCGATCGCGACCACACAGGCGTGGTCGGTCAGCAACTCGCCGTGGAAGAGTGGCACCGCCGATGTGGTGGCGCAGACAACGATGTCTGCGTCAGCGACATCCTGTTCGGTACCCGGGTCGGCGGCGATTCCGTCGGCGCGGAGCGTCTTACACAACGCGGCAGCGGCTTCAGGCCGGCGCGCGACGACTCTGACTGCCGAGATCGGCCGGATCGCGGCGATTGCCTGCACGTGTGCCTTGGACTGCGGACCGGTCCCGAAAATGGTCAGCACCTGCGCATTCGGCGAGGCGAGGTGCTGCACGGCAAGGGTCGAGACTGCAGGCGTACGAAGCAATGTCAATGCGGACCCGTCGATGAGCAGCTGCGGCGTCAGGGTATCGGCGTCGAACAATACATACAGGCCTTGGATCCGTGGCAGACCGGCGGACGGGTTGCCTGGTGCGATGCCGAGCAGTTTGACGCCGGCCGCGTCGCCCGACTCGGCCGGCATCAGCAGTAATTCGCCCGACCGGATCGGTACCGCCACGCGGGGCAGGGAAACGGGCCGGTCCAGGCCGCTGCGTAAGGCCCGCTCCAGCGCAGCCTGAGCCTGATGCGAGGACACCAGGGACGTCAACGTCGATGCGTCGAGGAAGGGCAGCGACCTCACGGCGATCGGTGTGCGTTCACGATGCCGCCCGGCCCGATCCCGTCGGTGCCAGGTCAACGGAGCCCCAGTCGGTCCGGATGTGTTCGAGGTGCTCGACCATGAGGCTGCGCAGACGCTCGGCATCGTCGGCGACAATGGCGTCGACCAAGCTCATGTGGGACGCGGCAGTGCGATTCAGTTCTTCCGAGCCGAGCTGCATCGCGAGGTTCATCTGCCGGGTCTGGTCGCGCAGAGATCTGACGGTGGTCACCAGTCGGTCGTTTCCCAGGATCCGGAGCAGGCCGAGGTGGAACGCGAGATCGGTCTCAAGGTATGCCACCACGTCTTCCCGGGCTACCGCATGAACGATATCGTCGGCCAGTAAACGGAATTCGCTTTCCCTGGCGATGACATCAGGGTGTCCGGCCAACCGCACCATCGACGGTATCTCCAGCAGCGCACGCATTTCGTAGATTTCCTGTCGATCCTGCTCACCCAGCGGCAAGACCCGGTAGCCACGGTTGCGGACCGCCTCCATGACACCCTGATCGACGAGCGACAGCAACGCCTCGCGGACCGGGCTGGTCGAGACCCCCAGCTCGGCGGCGATAGATGCCGCCGAATAGAGTTGACCGACAACCAGGTCACCAGTGATGAGGTTCTTCCGGAGGATCGCCAGCACCTTGTCCTTCAGGCTTGACCTTTCGATGGGGCCGCCCAGGGCCTGCATCACTGCTCCGATCCGCCGATGGATCCGGTACTTCCGATGATCAGTGTCCCGTCTACTCGGCGCGGAATGCCGAGGCTGTTGTTGTCGTCCAGCGCCGGCGGCAGCAGCGCGTTCGGAAAGCCTTGATAAGCCACGGGTCGCAGGAAACGCGAGATGGCACCGGTGCCGACCGACGTGCTCGACGCAGATGTCGTCGCGGGATAGGGCCCGCCGTGCTGCTGGGCATAGGTGACGCTGACCCCTGTCGGCCACTGATTCCAGAGCAGCCGGCCGGCCTTTCCGGCGAGCAGCCGCATCAGTTCGGGGACGATTCGATCACTCTCCTCGCCCGCGATGGTCGCGGTGAGTTGTCCATCGATCGCCTGCGCTGCGGTCAGCAGATCCTCCTCGTCCCGATACTCCACCACCAGAACGGTCGGCCCGAAGCACTCGGAGAGCAGCACCCGAGGATCGGCCAGGACCGCTTCGAGATTCGACACCAATACTGTAGGAGTAGGTGGTGTGCCGAAGGTGTGACTCCCCTGGGACAGCACGTCGACCGCGGGATGCCCGGCCAATCCTTCAAGTACGGCGGTGTAACCGTCCTGGATTCGATCGTTCAGCAGTGGCGCCGCTGCCGGTAGGTTCAACCGGCCAATCTCTTTGATGATGGGAGATTCCCCGGGGACGAACACGACTCCTGGCTTGGTGCAGAACTGCCCTGCACCCAGGGTGAACGAATCGATCAATCCGCGGGCGATCTGCTCCGCACGTAGCTGTGCGGCGGCAGCAGTGACGAAGACCGGGTTGACGCTGCCCATTTCGCCGAAGAACGGGATCGGCTCCGGCCGGGCATTGGCCAGGTCGAAAAGCGCCCGCCCACCGGCGATTGATCCGGTGAACGACGCTGCCTTCACCCGCCTGTCGGTCAGCGCCTGCCGGCCGGCGTCCTCGCCGAAGATGAGCGTGAACAGACCCTTGGGCGCGCCGGCCCCAGAAAGTGCCTCCACGACAAGGCGGCCAGTGAGCGCCGAGAGTTCCGGATGGCCGAAATGGGCCTTGACGATGACCGGGCATCCCGCAGCCAACGCGGACGCCGTGTCTCCGCCGGCGACGCTGAACGCGAACGGAAAGTTGCTGGCGGCGAACACGACCACCGGCCCCACCGGCTCCAGCACCCGTCGCAGATCTGGGCGTGGTCCCATCCCCCATCCAGGGTCGGCATGGTCGATCCGCGCATCCAGGAACGACCCTTCTTCGAGCACCTCCCCGAACAGCCGCAGCTGGAAGGTGGTTCGCTTCAACTCGCCGCGAAGGCGCCCGTCGGTCAGGTGGCTCTCGGCGATGGCCAGCGAGACGAGTTCATCGGCATGGGCGTCCAGCATGTCGGCAACGGCGTTGAGTACCGTCCTGCGCTGCGCCGCCGATGTTGCGGACCAGATCGTTGCCGCGGACGAAGCTGCGGCAACAATGGCGGAAACATCTTGGCCCAGCTCGGATGTTGCGGAAGCGGTCACTTGTATCCCCTGGCCAAGACGGCCTCGGTGTCCTTGACCACCTGTGCGGCCGCCTCCGGAGACAGTGGCGACCGCGGCGGGCGACAGGGGCCTCCCTTGCGCCCGGCGACATCCATCGACAGCTTGATGGCCTGCACGAACTCGTGCTTGGAATCCCAGCGCAGCAGCGAGTGCAGGTCCCTATACATCGGCAGCGCTTTCGCCCAGTCGGCTGGATCTGACGAGGTGGCCAGCTCATAGAGCTTCAGACAGTCCTGCGGCAAGGCGTTGGGATAGCCCGCCACCCAGCCGACAGCTCCGGCGATGCCCAATTCCAGCAGCACGTCGTCGGCCCCGACAATCAGGTCCAGGCCGGGCGCCAATTCGTGGATCTGATAAGCCCGACGAACATCCCCGGAGAACTCCTTGACGCCGACGATGAGGCCTTCATCGAACAGGCGTGCCAGCAGTTCCGGCACCAGATCGACTTTGGTGTCGAAGGGATTGTTGTAGGCCACGATCGGCAGACCCACCTTGGCCAACTCCCGGTAGTGCTCGACAACTGCTTCCGGGTCGGCCCTGTAGACACTGGGCGGCAGCGCCAGGACCGACTGGGCACCGGCCTCGGCGGCCAACTCGACCCAATGACGCGACTGGTGACTGGAGTAGGCGGCCACGCCGGGCATCACACCGAAGTCTGCAGGAGCAGCTTCGATCGCAGTAGTCAGCACCCGGGCGCGCTCCTGATCGGACAGAGTCTGATACTCCCCCAGCGATCCGTTCACGGTGACGCCGTGGAGACCGTTTCCGGCCAGCCAACTGACGTGCTCGGCATAGCCGTCGTAATCCAAGGACACATCGTCGTTGAACGGGAGCGCGGTCGCGACGTACACCCCGCGCCAGACGCGCCTCTGCTCGCTCATAATGCAGCACTCCTCAAAGTCGTGGCTCCGGATGCGAGATCCGACGTAGCCGTTGATTTGAGTCAACCGGAACGGCCAACCCCTATGGTAATGTGTAGCATACTATTGAGCAACAGGATCACCGAGGTGTTATACGTAAACGTGGGTTCCGCGGTCAGCCAGCAGGCGCGTTCATCGGCACGCCGACACATCTGAGCCGGATCGAGCAGGAGGTGCGCTGTGTTGTTGGGACGACGGACCCAGGGGGCTGACCGCGCACGAACCCATCCAAAACGGTGCTTGGACTGCCGAGTGAAGTTCGATCCCGCCGACCTACGGGAGGTTCAGATCTATCTACCCGGCGCAGGTTGGCCTGTCTTCGCTCCCCTGTGCCAGACGTGCGCCAATCAAAGATGTCTGACCGGACGCTGGTGAACCCGGCTTGATCTCAGTTGCGCAGTGTCTGGATCATGAGTGCTTCGGGGTGATCAGGTTCGGACGGTTGGCCCATCCGATGAGTGTCCGCTGCTCGGCATCACCGGCTGCACTGCTCTGTTCGCCGGATCCGGCAGCGGAATCGGTCAGCCGCTTGCTGCCGGCTTGGTTTCCGCCGGGCGGGCGGTAGTCGTGCCGAATGCCAGGAACAAAAAATCGCACTGGAGGAAACCAGAGACGAGATCACCGAAGCTACTGACGATGCACGCCATGCCTTGGGGGTCGCCGGCGCCAGCGTATCCGGTTGTGCAGCGCATCTCGGCCGGCTTGGACCGGGGCTTGGTGTAATCGGCGCACAAGGGAGATGCGGCATAACGGAACGATTCGAGTTTGTGCTGCTGCGCGAATCGGACAACGCCAACGACCTGTGGCAGGCCGACCACACCCATAACTGGACATCATTGTGTTGGACGAGTCCGACCGGCCGTGGTTGACCAGCATCCTGGACGACAAACCCCGGGCAGTCGCCGGCCACACGACATTCCTTTCCGACCCGAGCGCGTTGCACACGGCGCTGGCTTTGCGGCAGGCGATCCGGCGTAATCCCGACCCTGCTTGGCCGGTTTGCGGGCATCGCCACCGCCGGCGCTTCGCGTAGTTTCACAAAGCTGGTGCTTCCCACGGACCGCGCCGACGCGGCGGGTCGCGGGCAGAACCGGGCTGGTCTCAGTCGGCGATATCGCGAGCGTCGGGTACCGACCGAACGGCGCTTCAAGTATCACGTTTCGTGACCGATGGTGACGATCAGGTGGCATTCTAGGTTGTTCGAGCCGTCGGTCCTGGTTTCCAGCCCACACCGTGGTCAAGATTGGCGGGGCATCTATGGCGCTGCGCCCTTGAATCGACCACACTCTCGGTACAACGTCACACATCACTCCTCGACGTGAGACGTGCGGTGCCCGGGGCAGCACCGTCAGCCGAAACGATCAGGAAGCGAGTCAATGTAATGAGATCTATCCGAGTAACCCGCCCGAGGCTGACGGCGGTGATCGCCGTCGGGGCTGCGGCAGCAATCGCCCTGGCCGGCTGCAGCAGTTCCGGATCTGCTGCCACGACGCCCGCATCGAGCAGCGCAACCAGTGGGAGTGCCGCCGCTGGTGGCCCGCCGATCGTGCTGGGCGCGGTCGTGCCGTTGACCGGCAGCAGCGCGGCGATCGGCCCGTACATGCAAAACGGCGCCCAACTGGCCATCAACGACATCAACGCCGCCGGTGGTGTGCTGGGGCGGCAGCTCAAGCTGGACGTCCAGGACGAGGCGTGTGATGCGAAATCCGCGGTGACGTCTGCCAACAAGCTGATCTCGGACAAGGTCGTCGCGTCCGTCGGCGGCTATTGCTCTGGCGCGACGTTGCCGACGCTGCCCATCTTCAACGGCGCCGGGGTCCCGATGGTCATTCCGGCCGCGAACTCCGACGACCTGGTCAACCAGAAGCTTCCGCTGGTGTTCATGATCAACGGGACCGGTACCCAGCAGGCCGCCGCCGCGATGAAGTTCTTGACCAAGGAGGGCGCGAAGAAGGTCGCCCTGATGGACGACAGCACCAGCTACTCCACCAACATCACCAAGAACGTCGGCGGTCTGATGGCCAAGGACAGCAGCGGCCCGCAGCAGGCCATTCATGAGTCGGTGACGGCGGGCGAGAGCGACTACAGCGCCAATGTCACCGCGGTGATCAACGCCAGCCCCGACTTCGTGTACTGGACCGGGTACTACCAGGAGGGTGGGCTGATCATCAAGCAGCTGCGCCAGGCCGGGTACAAGGGCAAGATCATGGTCGCGGACGGCAGCGTCGATGCCAAGTTGATCGAGATCGCCGGGCAGGACAACGCCCAGGGCGTGTTCGCCACCATGACCCAAACACCGGAGACCATCCCGGACGGCGCCGCCTGGATCGCCAAATACAAGGCCGCTTTCAACGCCGTCCCAGGGCCGTACTCAACGCAGTCCTATGACGCGGTTCGCGTCGTGGCGCAGGGCATCAAGGACGCCACCTCCACGGACGGCAAGGCCATCGCCGCCGCCTTGATGAAGCTGGACGGCTTCAAGCTCTTCTCCGGTCCGCTCAAGTTCACCCCGGAACACACCCTGAGTTCCGGAGGGTTCCTGATCCTGGTGGTCAAGGGCGACACGTTCGCGGTCCAGGACCAGCTGCAATAGGCCCCACGGTTCCGTCCCGGCCGCCAGCCGGCCGGGGCGGAACCAACTGGTACCCGACCCTGCTGCCTGCCGCTCAGGACGGACGATCAACGATGACACAGCTGATCTGGAACGGCGTTTTCGTCGGTTCCTTCTATGCGCTGGTGGCGCTCGGTTACAGCATGGTGTACGGCATCATCAAATTGCTGAACTTCGCGCACGGCGACATCTACATGCTCAGCGCCTTTGCCGGGTTCGCCATGCTGACGGCCTTCGGCGGCGCGATTGCCGGCGGCACGATCGTCGTGCTGCTGGTGGTCCTGGTGCTGTCGATGTTCGGCACCGGCGTGTTCGGGGTCCTGCTGGAGCGGGTGGCCTACCGCCCGGTGCGTAACGCTCCCCGTCTCAACGCCCTGATCACCGCGGTTGGCGCGTCGTTCACGATCGAGTATGGGATGAGCCTGATCGCGGGCCCTAACCCGCGGGTCTACCCCGTGCAGTTGTCTGGCACCGCATTCAAGGTGCTGGGGGCGCGGATCAACGCACAGCAGGTGATTCTCCTCGTGGTCGCCATCATCTTGATGGTCGGGATGAACCTCTGGGTTATCCGCACGCGGTCGGGCCGCGCGATGCGAGCCATCTCGCAGGACCCCAAGGCATGCCTGTACATGGGCGTCAAGGTGGACAACGTCATCTCCTGGGCGTTCTTCATCGGCTCCGCCCTGGCCGGCGCGGCGGGCGTGATGGCCGGCGCCTACTTCGGCTCGATCACGTTCCTGATGGGGTTCATCATCGGGCTCAAGGCCTTCACCGCGGCAGTGATCGGTGGGATCGGCAACATCCCAGGCGCCATGCTCGGTGGCATCCTGCTGGGCCTGCTCGAATCCTTCGGCACCGCCTGGCTCGGTGGCCAGTGGCGTGACGTGTTCACCTTCGTCGTGCTGATCTTGCTGTTGACCGTGCGACCTACCGGACTGCTCGGCGAACGCGTCACGGAGCGTGTGTGATGACCGACCGTCCCGACCTTCCGGCCGGCTTGGCCCCGGACTCCGATCCGACAGCACCCGAACCACCGCCGTCCGTCTGGGTGGCCGGCACCGAGACCGGTGACGACAAGCTCAAACCGGTGCCGCCGGGTAGGGGTGACAATTTCCTGACCAAGGTCCTGCAGAACCGGTACCTGGGGTGGGTCGGGCTGGCGATCGCCGTGGTGGCACCGTTCATCGACGGCAGCAACTACGCCATCGGGATCATGACCAACGCACTGATTTTCGTGATGCTCGCCGTCGGACTGAACATCGTGGTGGGCTACTGCGGTCTGTTGGATCTTGGCTTCGCGGCGTTCTACGCGATCGGCGCCTACGTCAGTGGCTCGGTGGCGAAGATCTTCTCCTGGCCGATCCTGGCCACCATCCCCTTCGTGCTGGCGGCGGCGATCGTCGCCGGGGTGATCATCGGCGGTCCCACGTTGCGCCTTCGCAGCGACTACCTGGCAATCGTCACCCTGGGCTTCGGCGAGATCATCCGGATCACGGCGAACAACGTGACAGTCACCCACAACGACATGCCGGTCATCAGCGGCCCTTCCGGCATCTACGGGATCCCCAGCCTGTCCTTCGGCGGCCTGAACCTTTCGCCGATCACCAACCCGATCGGTAGTTACTTTGCGACCTTGGTCATCGTCGCGATCGGCGTGCTGATCGCATCGCGGCTTGGCCGCGGACGGCTCGGCAGGGCCTGGCGGTTCATCCGCGAGGACGAGGATGCCGCCGAAGCCATGGGCATCCACACCTACACGGTCAAGCTGGCGGCCTACATCGCCGGGGCAATGTTCGGCGGTGTCGCCGGAATCTTGTGGGGTGCCAAGCAAACTGCCGTCTCGCCGACCGACTTCACGTTCCTGTACTCGGCCCTGATCCTGATGGCCGTGGTGCTCGGCGGGATGGGCTCCATCCCCGGAGTGATTCTGGGCGCGATCGTGATCAGCACCCTGCCCGATCTGCTGACCGGCGCCGGGGCCTGGCGATTTGTGATCTTCGGCGTGCTGCTGATCGTGGTGATGATCTTCCGCCCGCAGGGGCTGTGGCCGCATCGCGCGGTGGAACGTGTCCGACGCCGACTGCGCGCGCCCCGCGGCCCAGGCGAGTCTGGCCCGTACGGGCCTGACGAACCGGAAGCGGTGGCAACGTGAGCGCCCCCACCGTGCCGCTGCTGCAGGTGGCCGACCTGCGCCTCACCTTCGGCGGAGTCAAGGCCGTGGACGGGCTCACCTTCGACGTCGCCGACGGCGACATCCTGTCCGTCATCGGCCCGAACGGCGCGGGAAAGACCAGCGCCTTCAACTGCATCACCGGGTTCTACAAACCGACATCCGGCCGCATCACCTTCGCCGGTGAGAACGTCACCGGCATGCGGCCGTCTGCGATGGCCGCCCGCGGGATGGCGCGCACCTTCCAGAACCTGCGACTGTTCGGCGAACTGACAGTCCTGGACAACGTGCGCGCCGGCATGCACCTGGTGGTCGGACAACATTTCTACGACGCCATCCTGCACACACCTCGCTATCACCGAAGCGAGGAGGAGGCGACCCAACTGGCTCACAAGTGGCTGGACTTCGTTGGCACCACCGCCGACCGCGGGGCGCTTGCCCGCAACCTGCCGTACGGCGAGCAGCGTCGGGTGGAGATCGCCAGGGCGCTGGCCCGCGGGCCACGGCTGCTGCTGCTTGACGAGCCTGCCGCGGGGCTGAACCACTCTGAGAAGAACCAACTGCTGGAGTTGCTGCAGCGGATCGGTGAACTGGGCGTCGCGGTGGTACTGATCGAGCACGACATGGGCCTGGTGATGCAGGTCTCGCACCGGGTGGTGGTGCTCAACTTCGGTAAGGAGATCGCCACCGGCACCCCCGAGCAGGTGCGCCGCAACCCGGCCGTCGTCGAGGCATACCTCGGTGCGGACGACGACGAGGAGGCCTCGTGAACGCCCTGGAGATCACCGACCTGCAAGTCCGGTACGGGCACGTTCAGGCGCTGCACCGGCTGACCCTGCACGTCGGTGAGGGCGAGATCGTTGCGGTGCTGGGCAACAACGGTGCAGGCAAGACCACCACGCTGGCCACCGTGTCGGGGGTGGTACGGGCCTTCGGCGGCTCGATCAGCGCGTTCGGCAAGGACATCACCACGGCCAAGCCGTGGGACGTCGTCGCTGCCGGCCTCATTCACGTGCCGGAGGGCCGGCGGATCTTCTCCCGCCTGTCGGTGCAGGAGAACCTGCAGATGGGTGGCTACTTGGTCGACGACAAGCGGCTGATGGCCAGCCGGATCGAGCAGGTGTACTCCCTGCTGCCCCGGCTGCACGAGCGGCGGACGCAGCAGGGGGGCACGCTGTCCGGTGGCGAGCAGCAGATGCTCGCAGTCGGTCGCGCGCTGATCGCCGGTCCCAAGCTGATCATGCTGGACGAGCCGTCGATGGGCCTGGCCCCGCTCATCTCCGCCGCCATCATGGACGTCATCAAGTCCGTCAACGATTCCGGCACATCGGTGCTGCTGGTGGAGCAGAACGCTCGCGCCGCGCTGAAGATCGCGAACCGCGCCTACGTGATCGACACCGGCAAGGTGTCGTTGGAGGGCACAGCGGCGGAGCTGTCCGGGGACTCGCGGGTCGTCGACGCCTACCTGGGGGCCTGATCCATTCCTGCAGGTAGCTCGAAGCTGGCTGGACACGTCGGACAGTTCGGGCTGGCGCCGCCGACGTCGGGCTACCTCGGGGCGGACCCGGGCCAGCTGCGCGCCGCGGACAGGAACTGCTCGTTCTCGGCCGGCACCCGATCGTCACCCGTACCCCGCCAGGGACGTCGGAGAACGGCCGCGCGATCACCCCGCCCGCGCTCGCAGTGCATCGCGAACTCCGCGGCCTGCTCACGCAACGACCGCCAGACGAAGTTCGTCTGCGAGGTGGGCACCTCGAAGCGGGAGCCCCCGCGGCTCGGCAGTCACGCTCACGCAGCGCGCCGCCTGCTCGTCCCCGGCGGTCAGAGAGGGAAGCGCCGCGGCCGGGCGCGAGCGCGTTCACCGCGAACGGCAACGTCACCTTCTGCAGCGCGGTGATCACCTCGCGATGGGCGACGGTGTATCCCACCCGAAGCCCAGCCAGACCGTAGGTCTGCAACGCCCTGTATCCATGAACATTCATGTATTCGCTGCCCCTTGCTACGCCCCGACCCGGCCCAACGCGGCCGCCTCGCCGAGGTCTGCGACAACCTCGTCAGCCGCATCGCCGAAGCCCGCCGCGAGGGATGGCTCGGTGAAGTCGAAGGACTCAAAATCAGCCTCGCCGCCGCCCGCGCCAAGCTCGCCCAACTCGACGAACTCACCTCCCGACCCGCAGCCGTCCAACTCGGAATGCCCAGCACTTACCGGCCCGCTGCACACCGGTAACCTCCGCCCCACCTGAACACCAATTCATGATCATTTCTAAGTTCAGAAAAGCCGGGATCAAGTTGTCTCGGTGGCCACCGACATCCCGGGGTGTCCGGCCGGTTGATGCTGCAGGCGCTGATCGACCAGCAGGGCCACGCGCAGCCGGCGATGATCGCCGAGTTGGCCAAACGTCGGATGCGGTGGATCCCCAGTTGACCGAGGCGCTGAACGGGCATTTCACCGACCATCACGCGTTCATGACCAGGCTGTTCCTGGACCGGATCGACGCCGACACCAGGGACATCGACTTGCACTCGGAGCGGATCGATGAGCTGATGACACCTTTTCTGCCGGCCCGGGCCCTACTGGAGAGCATTCCGGGATTCTCCAAGACCGTCGCTGAGATCTTCATCGCCGAGACCGGCGCCGACATGGCGCAGTTCCCGACGCCCGCGCAGCTGGCGTCCTGGGCCGGGGTCAGTCCCGGCTCCAACGAATCCGCCGGCCGGGTCAAATCCTCCAAGACCAGACCCGGGAACCGTTACCTCAAAGGCGCTCTGGGCATCGCTGCGCTCGGGCAGGCCAAGTCCAGGAAAACTTACGTCTCCGCGAAGTTCCGGCACCGGGCCCCACCCGCGGACCGATGAAAGCGATCGTCGCAGTGCAACGCGCCATGCTCACCGCCGCCTGGCACATGCTTACCAACGGCGAGTTCTACCGCGATCCAGGCCCGGACTACTACAGCCGGCGCGACCCCGCCAAGGCCAAAGCCCGTGCCGTGAAACAACTCGAAGCCCTCGGCTACACCGTCAGCATCACGCCGCTGCAGCAAGCCGGATAACCCCACCCGCTACAGACCACCGCGACGCACCTCCCCAGCCGCGGCGCACGACCACGTCATCTACCAGCTGGGTCACCAACTGGTGGTCACCCAATTTTCGTGTCAGGCTAATGACCTCGTGGAACTGGCCTACACAGTCACCAATCCGGTGGCAACGGCCCGGCGCACCGCCTTCAAGGCCCGGGGAATCGCGATCCAAGACTGGGAGTCATGCGACTTCTGGCCGACTCGGTGAGAATCCTGCGGCCGTTAGCTCGAGAAAGGACCGCGCATGCGGCTCAACAAGGTAGTGAATGTCGTTGGCTGCCACGCCGAGGGCGAGGTCGGCAACGTCGTGGTGGGTGGAGTCGGCACCGTGCCGGGTGACACGATGTTCGACAAGCTCAGGTACCTCCAGACCCAGCGGGACGATCTGCGGCAGATGTTGCTGCACGAACCTCGCGGGAACGTCGTTCGCAGCACCAACGTGATCCTGCCGTCCAACCACCCGGAGGCCGATTTCGGCTACGTGGTGATGGAATCCACTGAGTACCCGGCAATGTCCGGGAGCAACACCATGTGTGTGGCCACCGTGTTGCTGGAGACCGGCATGGTGCCGATGATCGAGCCGGTCACCAACCTGGTCCTCGAGGCGCCGGCGGGCCTCATCCGGTTGCGGTGCCAGTGCCGCGACGGCAAGGTAATTCAGGTTCGATTCCTGAACCAGCCCGCGTTCGTCTATCAGCTCGACGCGACGATCGAGGTGCCCGATCTCGGTTCGCTACCCGTCGACGTCGCGTGGGGCGGGATGGCCTATGTACTCATCGACGCACGCGCGGCCGGGTTCACCTTGACGCCGGATGAGGCGCGCGAGTTATGCAGGGTCGGACAGCACATCAAGAAGGCGGCTGTGGCTCAGCTTCAGGCCGTGCATCCCACCCACCCGGAATTCCCGGGTATCACCCAGCTCGAATTCACCCTGCCGACCAGATTCGAGAACGGGGCGCTGCGCGGGAAGAATGCTGTAGTTATTAATCCGGGGAGGCTTGACCGGTCGCCCTGTGGCACCGGAACGTCGGCTCGGCTGGCGGTGATGCACGCGCGCGGCGAGATCGCCAAGGGTGAGCCGTTCGTGGCGGAGTCGATCATCGATACCGAGTTCCATTCGGTGATCGAGGACCTCACGACGGTCGGGGAAGTCTCGGCTATTGTCCCCAGTGTCGCCGGTCAGGCCTGGATCACCGACCTGTCCCACGTCGGGATCGAACCAACCGACCCATTCCCGACCGGATTCCGGTTGTCGGACACCTGGATGACTCTGCCTGACGGCGCGAACGGGTGAATATCGAGGTATTCTCAAGACCTGTGGATCACGATCTAACGGGGCTTCGCCACAGCCTGACGAGGCGTGACATGTCCGGCTTGATCTGTAGGGGCTCCGGTCGGGCGGGTGACCCATGACGGCGGGGCCGGACTGGTATATGACTGCGCTGTGGCAGTAGTTGGCCATGTGGTGTGAATTGCCACGCTATTTGGCCTCATCTGACCACGCTAAATGGCCCAGTCTCCGGCCAACGCACGCCCTGCCAGGCCACTCGGTGGGGATGTCTTTGCAGGTCAGGTGGCTGAAAAGCGACGGCGCCGCAGTGGCCAAGCGGCCATTTAGGGTGGTCAGACTGTGCCACTTATCGTGGAAGACGACAAGGCAGTGAGGTGTCAACCTCGGTGAACTCCTACACCCCAGTCTCGATAGACGATCCCTGACCGGGCGGGGAGCACTGGTCCGTGATACGTAATACGCTATCGCTGAAGGATGGCGACGTTGGGCCCGACGACTGCGCGGTACGTGAATCGGCTGGCAGGTAACTTGCTGCGGCGAGCGCGGGCCGAAAAGGGTCTGACGCAGCGGGGGCTGGCGTTGGCGGCCGGCGTTCCGCAATCGACCGTCGCACGTATCGAATCGGGCGCTCAGCAACCCTCGCTGCCACTGCTGGCCCGCATCCTGGCTGCTGTGGATCTGGAACCGCGCATCGCGCTGGCCCCCTACGACGCCCACGATGACGTGCTAGATGCGACCGAGGCGCGGCTGTCGCCCGTCGAGCAGGAGACGCGCACGCGGGCTCAGGATGAGTTCCTCGCGGCGTTGAAGGCAGGCGTGCGGCGGTGACCGGCCCTGCGTTCAACCCCCGTGCCATGCTCGCCGTGCTTGATCGCTAGCACCTCGAGTACGTGGTGGTCGGCGGTTTCGCGGCGAACGTGTACGGCGCGGTGCGGCCGACCAAGGACATCGACGTCGCTCCCGCGACGACCACGCAGAACCTGACGCGGTTGGCGGCCGCACTGCGCGAACTGAAGGCAGGCATCCGTGTGGACGAGATGCCCAAAGGCCTGCCGTTCGACACAAGCGCGGAGGCGCTGAAGGGGATGAGGATGCTGAATCTGCGCAGCGAGTTCGGCGATCTTGATCTGACGTTCTCACTCGCTGGATTCCCGGGGGGCTACGCGGATCTGATCGGCCGAGCAGGCGAGCACCTTTTCGACCGTACCGATGTCGCCTGATCCTGATCGGCATGCCCGGCTTCGACCGGCAACTCGCCCGCTACCCCCAGCTGTACAGCAGGATCGGCTTCGCCCACCAATACCGGCCCCTCGACGCCGAGGACATGCCCGTCATCCTCCGCCGGTACTGGCAGTAGCTCGAGCACAGCTACCAACCCGACAACGCCGACCACGTCGATGCGGTCACCGCGATCACAACCATCACCGGCGGCAACTTCCGCCTCATCGAACGGTTGATGACCCAGATCGCCCGAGTCATGACGATCAACGGCCTCCACCGCACACCCCCGACGTCATCCACGCAGCCAGACAGATACTCGTTATCGGAGCACAATAGCGACAAATGCCCTGATCAAACTACGCCACATACCGTGGCAATTCACAGTTATCGTCGGCAACCCGGACCGGGCGGGAAGCGACCCAGACGGGCCCATCAGTCGAGCGAATCGTCCGACTCTTCGGCCGCAGGTGGTCTGCATCCGCGCCGGTCCAGGTGACCACCACCGGGAAGCGGGTTGCACGCTGCCCGCCTGAAACTCGGGAGGTCCATGGCCGATAGACTTCAGATGGGTCCATTGAACATGGAGGGCTGGGAACGGAGGGTTCGGCGAGTGGCGAATATCCGGGATGTTGCTCGTCGCGCCGGGGTGGCGGCGGGCACGGTGAGCAACGTGCTGAACCGTCCGAGCTATGTCAGAGCGGAGACCCGCCAGAAGGTGCTCGACGCCATCCAAGAGTTGGATTTCGTTCCTCGTGGGGCCTCACGTCAGTACCGTCTTGGCAGGGAGCGCACGCTCGGTTTCGCGCTGGCCGACATGGGTAATCCGTTTTTCGTGGACGTGGCGCTGGGTGCCGAGGCTGCAGCCAAAGAACTGGGCGTCGGGGTGGTGATCGTCCACAACGGGGAGGACCCGTCGCGGGAAGAACAGAATCTCGACCTGCTCGTGCAGCAGCGCGTGCACGGAATCATGATCACGCCGGTCGATGAGCGCAATCCGCGTCTCGAGCAACTGGTGAAGAGAGGAATACCGGTCGTCTATGTCGACCGAATCTCCGGCGACCAGCCCTGTTGCTGGCTCGCGACCGACGACTTCAGGGGTGGGCAACTTGCCGGTGAGCACCTCATCGACATGGGACACACCCGTCTCGCTTTCGTCGGCGATCCCGCGATCGCCCGGCAGGTGCAGGAAAGGCAAAGGGGATTTCTCGAGGCGGTCTCGGTGGCCGGCCTGCCGATGTCGGCCGTCGAGCTGATTCCCGCTCCAGCGTGGAAGATCAAGGAAGGCAGGGTTGTCGGTGTCGCGCTTGCCGCCAGGGCTTCCGAGGACCGGCCCACTGCTGTCTTTTGCGCCAATGACATGCTCGCACTTGGTCTTCTGCAGGAACTTGTGCTCCACGGCGTCCGCGTTCCGGAAGACATCGCCCTGGTCGGGTTCGACGACCTCGAGTGGGCAGGGGTCGCTACTGTGCCGCTCACCTCTGTGAACCAGCCAAGAGAGCTGCTTGGCCGCACTGCCGTGCGGATGATCCTGGACGAGATCGACCAGGGTGAGGCGCATGTGCACGAGCATGTGATCTTCCCACCCGAGCTCGCTGTACGGGCTTCTACGGCCGGGGTGCTAGTTGACCGTCACCCAGGTTCGGGACGACGCGGACCGTTCGATGGCGTTGATCACCCTTTCGATCTCCCAACCCTCTCGGAAGTCGGGCGTGACAGGGGTGTCGGTGACGATGCCGTCGATAAAGCGACGCACCTCAAAGATCTTCAATTCGTGCAGGCCGATGTTGATGCCTGACATCGGCCACAGTCGACCGAAGTCACCGTGGCCGGGTCCGAGTTCGATGGTGCGGAACCCATGGGTGTCAAGACCGTCTGATGCAAGCGACACCTCGAGCTTGTAGTTGTCCTGCTGGCTGAAGCGGACGGCGCCCCAAGATCCGGTGACCGTGAACGACACCTCGAACGCGCGACCCGCCTGCACACGGCTGGCCTGCAGCGAGCCGGTGACCCCGTTGGTAAACTCGACCATTGTGAGCGCGTGATCGTCGTTGTCGACGCGATGGGCAGTGCCCGCGGGGTCTGCCCGCTCGGGCACGACGATCCGGGTCAACCCGCTGACCCTTGCGATGTCACCAACGAGCATTCGCGCGATCGAGACGAGGTGCGACCCGAGGTCGCCGAGTGCTCCGCCGCCGGCTTTGGCACGATCGGTTCTCCAGGTGAAGGGAACCGCTGGATCGATCATCGTGTCCGCACTGAAGACGGCGGTGAAGGAGAATAGCTCCCCCAGCTCGCCTTGGTCGATGAGCTGTCGGGCGAGCTGAATGCCTGGGTTCTGCAGGTAGGTGAAGCCGACCATCGTGGTGACGCCGGCTTGCTCAGCGGCCTCGGTCATTCGCAGTGCCTCGTTGGCCCCGAGCCCGAGTGGTTTTTCGCACCAAATGTGCTTTCCCGCCCGGGCGGCGGCGACGGCCACTTCGCGGTGGAAGGCGTTTGGTGTGACGATGTCGATCACGTCGATAGCAGCGTCGTCGACGACTTCCTGCCAGGAGGTCGAGGAGCGGGCGAAGCCGTATCGCTCGGCGGCCATGCGGGCACGCTGGGCGTTGGGCTGTACGAGCACCGCCAGGTGGGGCTCGACTGGAACATCGCCGAAGACGGCGTTGACGTTCCGCCAAGCCATCGAGTGTTCCTTGGCCATGAGTCCGTCGCCGATGATCCCGATCGAAAGCGGTCGTTTCGACATGCGTCTCTCCGTTGCGAAATGCGCGGGGCCCGCGCATTTCGTAACGGGCCCATCGGTTGGTCCTGCCGGGAATGCCTTGTCTGCTAGAAGGCCGGACTCTTCGAGTCGACGTTGCTCTTGTCGACGACCACGTTCTCGAGCGGCACATCGGCTGCGACCGTCTGACCTTGCATCACCTTGATCAGGGTCTGCATGGCAAGTTCACCGTTGAGGAACGGGGGCTGGATGATTGTGCTGTACTGCGTGCCTGCCTTGATCGCGGCGAACGCGCTCTTTTGTCCGTTGACCCCGACGACGAACGGCGTGATCTTGAGGCCGCTCTCTTTGAGGGCCTGGGCGAAACCCTGGGCCATGGTGTCGTCCTCGGCGTAGACGCCTTGGATTTGTTGGCCGTACTTGGTGATCAGGTCGCGGGAGGCGACGAGAGCCTTCTGCTGGTCGAAATCAGCGTTGACGGTGGCGAGCACGTTCAACTTCGAGTTGATTTTCTTGAGCTCGTCGGTGAAGCCGTTGGTGCGATCAATGCTCGTGTTGTTGCCGGCCTGGCCGGCGATGATCACGATGTTGCCCTTGCCGCCGAGCGCCTTGTTGAGCAGGTCCGCGTTGACCTTTCCCTGCGCGTATTTGTCGGCGCCGACGAAGGAAGCCACGAGCTTCATGGACGCGTCACCAGCCTTGGTGTCGATCGTCACGACGGGGATGTTCGCTGCCTTGGCCTTGATCAGGCCGGGCAGGTAGCTGTTGGCGTCTACCGGCCACAGCAAGATCCCGTTGGCGCCGCGCGAGACGCAGCTGTTCAGCTGGTCAGCGCCGGTCTGGGGAGAGAACTCCTCACTGACGATCGTCAGTTTGATGCCGGCCTTGTCCGCTGCCGCCTGCGCGCCCTGGTTGGCCGGTGTGACGTAGGGGTGGGAGTTGGCCGCGGTGACATAGCACACGGTCTTTCCCTTGACGCTCCCGCCAGCAGCGGCAGCGGTGGTTCCTGATCCGCCGGCGCTGCTCCCGCCAGCAGCGGCAGCGGTGGTTCCTGATCCGCCGGCGCTGCTCCCTCCGGCAGGGGAAGCGGTGGTCCCTGATGTGCTGGCGCCGCAGCCCGCGACAGCGAGCAGAACAGTGGCGGCCGTGGCCGCGACGAACAGATTTCGACGAGCGAACATCGTTTCTCCTAGGCGTTTGTTGGGGTGGTGGGTGTGAGCCGGGCGCGTCTGTGCGCACGGAGAATTGATGAGGGGTCACGACCGGCGTGGCTGTCGAGTGTGATGAGCAGGATGAGCAGCACGCCGGTGTAGACGGCTTGCGTGTATGCGGGCACGTTGTTGTATTCGAGGAGGGTGGTCAGTGCCCCAAGGGCGAGCACGCCGCCGAGCGTCGCGAGAGATGACCCTCGGCCGCCCTCCAGCCGGGTACCGCCGATGACCACTGCGGTGAGCGCGGGGATGAGGACGGTCGCACCGGCGATCGGTGAGCCGGTCGCCGTGCTGAGCGACTGCAGCACGCCCGCCGCACCGGCGAAGAAACCTGAGATCACGAAGGTCGCGACGAGATAGCCGTTGGCGTTGAGTCCTGCGGAGGTCGCTGCCGGCAGGTTGCTGCCGACGGCGTAGAGATTGCGCCCCGACGGCGTGGTCCTGAGCCACACGAACATCAGCACCGCTGCGAGCACGAATAGGGCAGACCTAGGACTCAGGATTGCGAGGAAGTCGCTGGTCAGCGAGATGCCGAAGAGTGGATCCGCCGAGCTGAGCGGCTGCGAGTTGGTGACCAGGAGTGCGAGCGAGGCGAAGATCAGGAGCGTCGCCAGGGTTGCCACCAGCGAGCTTATTTTGAGCAGTACGACCAGCGCCGCGTTGATGAGGCCGATCACGACCCCGACGGCGAGCCCGATCAGTGCTGCGGGCACGTCGCCGACGATCGGCTGGAAGTAGATCGTCGAGACCCCGGAGAGCGACAGGATCGATCCGATGGAAAGGTCGATCTGGCCGGCGATGAGCAGCGGCGTGAGCGCCAGCGCCAGCAAACCGATGATGCTCGCGCGATCAAAGATCGACTGGAAGGTGTGGACCGTCAGGAAGTCGGGGAGGCTGAGGCCACCGAATACGGCCACGGCGATGAGCATGACCAGCAGGCGATATCGAATGAGGTGGCGGCCGGAGCTGCGGATGTCGAACAGTTTCATTCCCGGCCGGCCTTGCGTCGGAAATATGCATCGACGCTCACCGCGACGACGACGATGGCTCCGGTGACGAGTCCGGTCATCTGGGTCGGAAGTCCGATGAGGATGATCAGATTGCCGATGAGGGCGGTGATGATCACGCCGCCGACCGTTCGAAGGATGCTCCCGGAACCGCCGAAGAGGCTGCTGCCGCCGATGACGACGGCGGTGATGGCGACGAACTCGTAGCCAGCGCCGAGGATTGGGCGGGCCTGGCCGTTGCTCAGTCCCAGCAGCACACCGCACACTCCGGAGAGCGCGCCGGTGAGCACGAACGCCGCGGCCTTGGTGCGCCGCACGGGTACTCCACTGGCAGCGCTGGCGACGTAGTTGCCGCCGACGGAGTGGGTCCAGCGGCCATAGACTGTGCGCGCCAGCACCGGGTGCAGGACGAGCGTGGCCACCGCGAAGATCCAGACGAAGATCGGGACGGCCAGGAAGCTGCCGGACACGAACCGTGAGAGCGCATCCGGCGTTCCGTAGACTATTCCCCCGCCGATCAGCTGCTGGCTCAGGCCCAGAATGACGGTGCCGGTGCCCAGGGTTGCGATGATCGGGTTGATCCTGAGATAGCCGACCAGGATGCCGTTGACGACCCCGCCGAGTGTCGCGACCAGGATGCCCAGCGCGGCGGCGGCGGCCGACCCGATGGCGGGCTGGGCGCCCAGGCCGATGAGGGCTCCCATTGCGACATTGGCCGGCACCGAGAGATCGGCGAGGCCGCCGACGACGGCGACGAATGTCATGCCCAGGGCTGCGAGGCCGACGGCGGCGTTGGCGTTCAACACGTTGAGCAGGTTCGACGCGGTGAGGAACGACGGCGAAACGATGGTGCCGATCACCAGGAGCACGACGAGCGCGATCGGAATGCTGATCCGGCTGAGCAGCGCTCCGACTGTGCCGATGCGTTGCGATCGCACGAACACCGGTTCCGGGGTTTTCAGCTCCGTACTCATGCGTGCATCTGACCCGTCGCGGCCCGCATCACGAATTCCTCGTCCGCCGCCGAGCGTGGCATCTCGGCGACCAGGCGGCCCTGGTGAAGAACGAAGATCCGGTCGCATACGGCGAGCAGTTCCGGCAGTTCTGAACTGATCATGAGAACCCCACCTCCTTGTCGAGCGAATTCGCCGATGATCTCGTGGATGTCGGCCTTGGCGCCGACATCCACGCCCCGAGTGGGTTCGTCGAGAATCAGGAGCGCCGGCTCGGAGAGCAACCATTTTCCGAGCACGACTTTCTGCTGGTTGCCGCCGCTGAACGTGTTCAGCGGCCGCTCAATCTGGGGCGGCGACACCTGAAGCCGGGAGACGAGTTCGTTCACCACGGCGCGTTCACGACGCATTAGCACGATGAGGAAGTTCGTGAGCCTGGCGATAATGGGCAGGGAGAAGTTCTCCCGCACCGTCATCGCGGGGATGATTCCCTGCTGCTTGCGATCCTCGGGAACGAGCGCGATCCCCGCGGCGACCGCCTGCGTCGGGTTATTGATCTTCACGACCTTGCCCTTGACCCGTACCTCACCTTCATCGGGGGCGTCCAGGCCGAAGATCGCCCGGGCGACCTCCGTGCGGCCGGAGCCGACGAGTCCTGCGAGACCGACGATCTCGCTCTTCCTGACGTCGATCGAGACGTCTTCGAACGTTCCGAAGCGCGACATCCCGGTGACGGCGAGCACGGTGTCGCCCGGGGTGAGGTCCTGCTTGGGGAACATGGCGGTCAACTCGCGCCCGACCATGAGGCGCACCATCTCTTCCGGGACGATTCCTTGCACGTCCCGGGTCCCGATGTGCCGACCGTCGCGAAGCACCGTGACTCTGTCCCCGATCTCCATGACTTCCTGGAGCCGGTGACTGATGTAGATGATCGCGATACCGGACGCCTTCATCCGTCCGATCACCTCGAACAGGGTCCGGGTCTCCTTCTCACCGAGCGACGAGGTCGGTTCATCGAAGACGACGATGCCCGGCTTGCGCGCGACGACCTTTGCGATCTCCACGAGTTGCTGCTGGCTGATGGACAGGTCGCCGAGTCGCTTCGATGGGTCGATGGCGGCTTGAAGTTCGTCGAGCACCGTTTTGGCGCGGGCGGCGACCGACCGATAGTCGACGAAGGGTCCCTTCCTGGGCATCGCGCCCAGGCTGATGTTCTCGGCGACGGTGAGGTCGGGAACCAGGTTGAGTTCCTGGTAGATCATGCCGATCCCTGAATCGCGGGCCTGACGCGGCGACCAGTGGCCGACGTGCGCGCCCTGGATCTCAATCGTGCCCTCGTCGGGTTGGTAGAGCCCGGCGAGGATCTTCATGAGGGTCGACTTGCCGGCGCCGTTCTCGCCGACGATCGCGTGTACCTCCCCGGTGCGTACCTCGAGGTTCACGTCCTGGAGCGCCTTCACGCCCGGGAACGACTTTGAGATTCCGGTCATGCGAAGCGCCGTCGGGCGTATGTTCTCCGTCATGGTGGTCATGCTGCATTCCGTTCGCTGGCCGCAGCGGTGGTGGTGTCGAGGCGGCGCACCCGGAACTCGAGGCGATAGTTGACACTCTCTCCTGGCTGCAGCAGAGGTAGCTCCCTTGCCGAACGGGCGGCGGCCCGGCCGAAGACGTTGGAGCAGTTCGACGGCTCCAGCCCGAGTACGTAGGCGCCCTGGCCGACCATCGTCCATCGGTAGAGGGTCGGGAGGACGTCCGAGGGGAAAGTGAGCGTGAACTCGAGTCCGAGGACCGGGTTCACGATTCGCGCACTGGCCGGTCCGCGGTCGCCGAACCCGTGACGGAAGACCTGCTCGCGAAACCCCGGAACCGGGAGTCCGACCCGGCCCCAGTCGTCCAGGCCCGAGGCGGCATCAGTGTCTCTCGGTTCGACCGAGGTCGAGGAGATTTCCACTCTCGAGTCGGAGTCGAGCAGCGGCCAGCCCAGGTTGCAGTGATAGAGGACCATGTGCGGAGCCTCGGCGAACCCCTCATTTGTCACGGTGTCCGCGACCAGGACGGTGCCGGACCCCGCTGCGGAGCTGATGCGCCTGCGGAGCACCAAGTTCTCCTCGAACAAGTTCGCCTGCCGAATGACGCCCTCAACCACTACTTCGTCTTCGGTGGCCTCCGATCGCACGATCTGAGCCGACAGGGCACCGATGCGGCCATGTTGGCCGAGCATCTGTCCTTCGTCTTCACTCGGCGCGCCGACGGTGTCCAGACCGCAGGTCGCCAGCAGTCCGCCGCCGAATGTGCGGAGCCACCCTTTACCCCCGGGCTCGTAGAAGTGGGGTGCGGTGATTCCATTCGCCCAAATCCAGCTGACCGGAATGCCGTCGATCGTGAGCCTGCCGATGTCCAGCGCGCGGTCCGGATGCACCTCGAGTTCGATACCTCCGCCGTTCACGAGCCGGATTCGCCGCGCGCCGCGTGACATGCCCTCTACCTCGACGAAGCTGTCGACGCGGACGACCTGAGCCAGCGAACCGATTCGTTCACGCAGGTCGCTGCCGGCAGCTCCGAAGATGCCAGTCATGCCGTCCGGAGTTCCGCGTTCTCCGGGCCAAAATGCTTGAGAATAACGAGATCCGACGTCGCACTGTGGTTCGTGATGGCGACGCCATCGCGAGCGGCCCGCTCGGACACGAAGAAGTCATCCTCGGTGAGCTGTCCATAGCGAATCAGGGTGGACGCAGCGATGTTGTGGCCGCCGAAGGTGCCGTGGCCCTGCACCACGATGATGCCGTAGGCGTCGCCGTCCGTGATCGTCACCGTCTCGCCAGGACGCACGGTCAGCTCCTTGGCGCTGAACTGGTGCGATTTGAACACAACCCACTTCTCGACGTAGCCGACTTCGCCGTCAGCGAGAGAGCGCTTGGTGGAATACGGACGAAGAAAACGGTTGGCCGCGTAGTCGGGGTCAACGTTCAGCTCCCAGTTGAGAAGTTCGATGAGCCAGTCGAAGTCGCCGACCTTGCTCGCGGGCGAGTCCTTCCAGAGCAGCTCCTCCGGGACCTCCCGGTTATTGCTCCAGGTCTCCCACATCGAGAAGATGTCGGTTGCCACCTGCGGTTCGTAGGTGCACACGCTGGCCGGAGCGTGCAGCACCCCCGCCGGCACATCCCAACCGGTGCCCAGTTCCGTGCGATAGCCGGGAGCGAGGTGGGTGATGTTGTTGTCACCGCCGCGACGGAAAAGCATCAACTTCTCCTTGAGCTGTTCTGCCGTGACGGACGGCTTGAGGCCCATGAAGGTGATCGGCTGGGTGCCCAGGTGGTTGTTCATGTGGGGCGAGTAGTAGTACGCCTCCGGCTTGCCCGGTTTGTCGACCAGTGCGGCGTGCTGGTCCTGCTGGTGAAGGTGGAACGGCAACGCAGCTAGGTTGTCGAAGAACTTGGAATACATCGGCCACTTGTGGTGCTGATCCCAGATCCGGGACCCAAGCAATTGCGCGCCGTGGTGGTCGACGAACGCGTCGAACGGAATGAGTCCGCCGTCAGGGTCGACGACCAGACTCAGGCCCTCGTGCTCTCCCGTCCCGGGCCCGTTGTCCGCGTGCACCGCCGACGCGAGCCAACGCTCGTCGATCCCACCGCGATCCTGGCCGAAGGGATAATAGTCATCCGGGTGCAGGCGGATACGGCGGCCAGGAGTGGAATACGCGCGCGGAACCCAGGTCGGAGCGAATCTGATGATTCCGCCGCCGGCGTCGAGGGCCCTGTCCATTCCGGAGGCGCTTGATGCCACATTGTCATAGTTTCCGTCGGTCATTGGAATCTTTACCGCTTTCATGTAGGACGGCGGCTGTTGCTCTTTCTCTCAAGCTGTGGGTCAACGCCCACTGCGGTTCAATGAACCGAACGTTCAGTGAACCTACATCATGGGATCGGAGGCGTCAACGGCTGTCGCCTGCCATGAGCATGGGATGTCAAGGGCCATTGAGTTCGGCCCAGGGGCGGTCGTGGAAGCTGCCAGCCGGCCTCGACTCGGTGCTGCACGAGCTGGTCCGGGGGGCTGAACGAGGTCTCGTCCGTTGATCGGGCCCGTGCGCGCGCACGAGATGTCATCCTGGTCCGCCCCCGAGGCGTAAGCAAGACCGTCACGTCGAGCACCTATGCACGCGTAGGCCCGACGATCCGGCATCCGGTCCGGCGCGGCCCGAGGGTGCGCCGGTCCAGGTCGGCCTCGATCTGCCGGAGTGCCTGGACCAGCTCCTGTTCTCGAGGGGATTCTTGGATCGCCACCCGTCTCGGCCGTCAGTGTCGAGCAGTACGCGCGGACGCGCTGACCGGGCAGCCACACCCGCAGCGGGGACCGTCGTTCCTGCGCAACGGCCCGAGTTCGAGCCAGCAGTAACCCAGTAATACGGAACGGGGGGGCCGGTCAGACCGGACCCGGCGTTGAACGCGCACCGTTCGAGGCGCCTACGCCGCCGGCCGCTTGAGCAGCAGTGGCGCCCACGTCGTATACAGAGATTCCGGGCCGCTTGGGCCCAGAGCCCCCTCTGCCGAGCATGACCATCCGTCGTCGACGCATACCCACTCGTCTCCGGAGCAGTCCTCGATCACCGAGCCTTCGGAAAGATTGAGCAGCTCGCCGAAACGCAAAGCGTCTGGATCCACGTCCTGATCACTCATCCAGCCATGTTGCACCACCGCGCCGACACCCCCACCCGTTGGTCATGTCAACAGGTCCTTGGCTCGCTGCAGTGCCGTGTCGATTTCTTCTTCGAGTCGGTCAAGAAGGGGGTCGAGTCCGGCGAGCTGGTCCACGGTCTGTTGCCGGTTCCAGCAACCGTCAAAGCGTCGTGAGGGAACCGACGCCGGATGGGACTAGCGGGGACTAGCGGTGGTTTCTGGTTGCCTATCGGCGAGGAGTGGTCGGCCGCGGCGACCGGCTACGTCGGTGACGGAGCGGACCGTTAGGGGAGCTTGGTCGTCGATCCATCCGTACTGGTCAACCTGGGGCAGCAGCACCCGCGTCCGCCGCCACCCCTCGAGGAGGGGTCGTTGAGTCATGAAGGTCCTGCTCACCCGCGCGTTCGGTCCACCGGCCGGCCATGGATCGTCGAACGGTCGCCCAGTCCCGCTGTTCGGCCAAGTTCAGCAACCGAAGCCACCGGGTCACTGCGCAGGCCATGCACTCGCCGGGCGCCTCGGTCGAAGTCAGCAAATGGCCGCGGACCCGGATCTGCCGTGGTGCCACGTCCAGGTCGGTCGGGATGATGTTGCGGATCTGTTGGCGGGTCAGTGCCAATCCGCGGTACAGGATGTCGACGGCAACTGAATACTGACCAGTGCGCGGCAACTGAAAATTGGGGCAAACAGGGCCCACCAGCCGAAATGCATCTGTGCCGGCTCTGCAGTGAAGACCACACCACGCGCTGTCAGCTCGTGGAAGGTGGCTTGGATGTCCTGGCAATTGAAGAACCGATCGGAATGCGGAAGGCTCGGCGATGCCGGCTCCCGGCGCGCTTCTGCGCCGCGTGGACTCAGTACCAGGATCAAATCCTGATGCTCGGGTTTCACTTCCACCCATCGCTCGTCACCGAAGGTGTCATCACGCACGAGGTTGAACCCGATTGTGTCGACCCAGAAATCCTTCGCCGATTCCTGGTCGTCGACCGGGACTATGACTTTGCTGATGCCTGTGACCACCGGAGCTCCGTTCTATGCGGGGCCGGCTCCTCACCCGGCCATGTCGGGACTCTGCCCGTTCTGCCGGGGAAGTCGACCATTTAGCCCTGACCGAATTGAAGGAAACGGGGGCAGATGCCAGCGTCGGTGTACCTGACGACGAAGGTCTCCTTCATGCCGCTTGTCTCCACGGGTCAAGCACGGCCGTCGTTCGGTGGTGTGGTCTGGAACATGGTGATCAACTGGGCATGATCCTGCGGCTCGGACTGCACCAGAACGTCGTCACCGGCCCGCAGGATGGTGTCGGGTCGGACAGTCAGCAACTGCTGATCGCGGATGACGAAGTTGACCCAGACCTGACCGGGCAGATCGGTGAGCTGTTCGATGGTGCGCCCGTCGGCCGGGGAGCCACTATGGATTGTGAATCGGCCGACGCCGTCGGGCTTGTCGCGCAGCCGTACCCCGAGGGCCCACGGTTCGGTGTCGACTGTGCGCATCGGCAGTTTCAGCATGCGCGCGACGGTTGGCACCAGCCCGGCCTGGAAGACAACTGAGAAGGCCACCACCACAACGACAATCGCGTACAGCCTCGGACCCTGCGGGATGTCGGCGGCCAATATGTAACTGGCGAGCAGGATCGGTACTGCTCCCTTGAGCCCGGCGAACAGGACGAACGCG
>JAABUS010000978.1_pt1 | contig 67339 bp, 3 predicted proteins | sample 5560161 | NCBI WGS metagenome assembly JAABUS01 (sample SAMN10711885, study PRJNA513376) | rock metagenome | isolation source: Antarctica rocks | place: Antarctica: Victoria Land, Trio Nunatak nord | collected 2016-01-04
TATGTATAAGAGTAGTAATAAGATATATATATATATATATATAATTTATTACTACTCTTATATATAGTTTATTTTTACTTTTATATATAATTTATTCTTACCTTTATAAACTATATATAGTTAATATTAAAAGACTAGTCTAAATTAAATATAAGATTTAGTATTTCTTAATTACTTTCTTAATTATCCCAATCTTTATACTATTTAATAGAGAATATATACACGTATATATAATTGTATATAGGGGTATATATAAGTTATATAAAAGTAATAATAAAATATATATAATTTATATATAGAGGTATATATAAGCTACATAGGAGTAGTAATAAAATATATATAAATATATATATAAATTATATAGGAGTAGTAATAGGGTATATATAAATATATATATAAACTATATAGGAGTAATAATAGGGTATATATAAACGTATATATAAACTATATAGGAGTAATAATAAGATATATATATACGTATATATAACTATATATAGAGATATATATAAACTATATAAAAATAGTAATAAAGTATATATACGCGTATATATAAACTATATATAGGGGTAGTAATAGGGTATATATATATAAAGTTATATATAAATTATATAGGAGTAGTAATAAGGTATATATATATATATATATATAAACTATATATAGGGGCAGTAATAGAGTATATATATATATATATATATAACTATATATAGAGTAGCCCTATAGGGAGAGTAGAAAGAAAGAAAATAATAGGGAATCCCTTCTCTTCTCTAGATTAAGGAAGGGAATTACCCCGGGTCTATCCCTTCCCTTCCCTTCTCTTTCCTCTAGGGAAGGAAAGAGAAGAGAAAGTAATCCCTACTCTACTCTATTATATAAATATTATAGAGATAATATCTCTACCGGATATTAATTAATATAGGCTAGAGTATCTAGTTAAGGTAATATAAATAGAAAGATAATATTATTAATTATATTATTTATTTTAATTTCAACCTAGGTAAAGCTCGTTAAATCTATAATTATAAAAGAGCGATAAAGAACTTCTATTTATAGTTTAAAAAAAAGTTATATAGAGTCTTTAACTCGCCGATAATAAGAGAAAGGCCCTATAATAATACCTCTTTATCCGATTATTAATATTAATCGGATTTTCTTATCGCTTTTCTTATTCTTAAATATACTTATTTCTTTATTTTATTATCTTTTATTTATTTATCTAATACTATCTAGTCTAAATAATTCTTATTATCTAGAATAAAATAATAATTATGTATTTTCTTATTTTTTTAAAATAAGCGCGTAATCCGCCCGTTATATTAGATATCGAAGAATTATATCTAATTTATATCGAGATTAATATTATAGAAAGTACGAGTTAGAGTTACTTTAATCCTAAAGATATATTTAATAAATAGGAGAAACCGAATTTTATTTCTTTTTATAAATAACTAGATATATTCTTTATCCCGTTTAATTTAATCTATAAGTAAATTATATTATAAAGACTCGCCGGGGTAGTATTTCTCTAACTATTATATAAATATTAATATAAGTTTTATATTAGATATTATCCGATAGGTTTAAATTTATATATAATATAATATAAATAACGACGGGTAAATTAATAAAGATAACTAGTCTCTTTAATCTACTATAAATATCCTAACCGAGTAGATTAATTAGTTTTTTTAATATTAATAATTTTGGCGTATCCTTAATAAGATAATTAAAATAATAAACGTAAATATTATTTTATAAATATTTATTCTAGTCTTTTTATTTCCCCTCTAACTCTAGGAAATTTATACGGGGTCTATTATTACTATATTTAAAATTTATAAAAAACTCCTTATCCGTTAATATTAAGTTTTTAGTGCGAGTAAATATTAAAAGATTTATTATTACTCCCGCGGCGCGAAGTTTATAAACCTTTCTAAAATAATTATTAATAATTACTATAAATACTTCTTTACCTACTACTTTAGTAATTATTATAAATCTTTAATACTTCTTTTATATCTTTTTATTAATTCGTAACTCCTCTTTATAAAGTTCTTCTCGTTAAGTTTCCGTAATAAAATAGTAGATTTATTTTATCTTATAAAAGAGAAACTTAATAAACTCGGCCGTACCCTCGAAATTCTTAATAAAAAGTATTCGTTTAATTTCGATAAAATTAAGAATTACTTTTATTTTATTTATAACCGCCTTTTCTATATCCTTATCTAGGTATATATAAATAAATAAGTTTATTATTCTTTAACTAATATCTTTAATTTTATAAAGTATTATATATTTAATAAACGAATCTTAAGATTATTATAGTTATTTAATTAATTAAATTATAATCGCGTAGTCTTTTAAAATACGAGTTTATAAAGTTATTAAAAAACCCTATATAAAAAGTAAATTCTACTAATATTTATATTTACGTATTTTATCTAGTTTAGCTTTTTTAAAATTATTTTTAAGAAATTTCTTTCGAACTCGCTCTTTAATATCTTCTTTAATATTTTAAATAAATCTAGCGGCGGTACCCGTCTTAATCTTTACTTTATAAAATTCGTTTATAAAGATTTATTTTATACGGAAATTATATTTAAAGTTAGTATTTAGTCGATTTAAAATCTTCTTAAACTATATATTATATAAGGCGGGGTTATATATAAATAAGATTTATTTTTAACTAGACTTTACGGCTCCGTCTAATTTATAATATAATAATTTAATATTTTCGGGGGTAAATCGCTGAGTATTAATATTAAAATACCTTTTCTTAATTTAAATATAAAAGTACTAAAGTTTTAGATCCTTATCGTCTATATTAATTTATTTAATTTATTCCTTCAATTAATTCTTTACTACTTTTATTAAAATAATAACTAGGATAATATTTTATATAAAATAAATAATAGTATCCTTATATTTATATATATAAGGGTAACGGATATTTAGTGAACCCGTAGAGGGATAAATATCGCCGTCGGTTTATAATTATAATTTATATAAAGAGAGATATTAATCGTAATTAACGGATTCTTTAAATTCTTTAAGATCCCGAAATTTCTTTTAAATACTAGATTAATAATAATATAAATTAAATTAATATTCGGTAATAAAATTAAAGAAAAAATTAAATATCTAAATCGAATTAGATATTAATACGGTTTAATTTAATAATATTATTAGAAGAGACTTAAAGTTAAAAACAAACCTTATTAAATTCTAAATTATTACTATTAATAATATTTTTATAATAACTAGCCCGCCGCCTTCTCTAAATAATATTATAGAACTAATAAATATATAATTTAAAAGATACTATTTTACTATTTATTATTTTCTACGACTTTCACCCTCGTATAATATATATATTATAAATAGATTTATTACCGGGTTTTAGCTAGAATAACTATTTTATAAATATTTTTATTTTATTATCCTATTAGGGTTAGTCCTCTTTACTAATTATAATAAAACTACGGAGTAGATAAATTATAGGCGAATCGAAAAATAAAAATTAAAAAACTTATAAAGTTTCTTACTCGTTTATATTTATAGATATTATATCTATCTCGGTAACCCTCGCCGAGGTTATCCTTATATTAATATTATATAAAAACGGGTTCTTTATTTAATATAATTAATTAAAAATTAAACCCTTCGGCGCCTCTTCTTCCTCTTTATTATTATTGAATAATATATTAATAAGGGTTTTAATTCGCTTAATAAAAAAAGACGAGGGCGGATTCGTTTAATAATATTACTAGATAATAAGAAATAATATAGGAGATTTCTTTAAATATTCGATAAAAGCGGAAGACCTCTTTAGTTAAATCTTTTCTCTTCGCGAGAAAAGATTATAATATTTTTAAATATATTAACCGACTATAAACTCGGTACTATTTATTAATATTAATATTCTTATTAACTAGTATCTTAATCGTTATATAGGATAACTTAATTAACGAAGAAGTTTATATATAATATAAAGGGATTATTTAAGACTACCGCTTTATTATATATTAATTAATATATCCTATAAGTCCTCGTTATAATTAATATTTATAATTCGCTAGGAGTAGAATACTAGAGTTTATTATAATATAAATTATCTTACTCGTCCTAGAAGCGCTTTATTACTAAGATATTAATTAATTTAATATAATTAATCTAGAATTATATCGGTTTATTATTATTCTTTATATTATCTTTTAAGATAATATTAAATCGAATAAATCAGATTTGATTATTACGGCTATATAAAATTTTAAAGAGAGTCGTTATAGGATCTTTAAATATTTGAGGGGGTAAAGTATAATTTCTTATATAAAATTTATCTTTAGAGTAATCGTCTTCGGTCTTTTTAACTTTAAAATACGGGGATTAATATAGCTCCTCGGATTTTTATTTAAATTAACGGTTTATAACTTTAATAATACTTTTATTAATTAAATATAAAGATTACCGTATCTCTTTATCTTTAAATAAAGGGGAATAATTAAATAAATTAAGATTAATAATAATAATATCGATAATTTAACGATAAATAATCTTAGTTTTATTATTATAAAGGGTTCTATCTAATATTTTTATTTTTTATATTCTCTTCTCTAACTTTATTCTAACTACGACGAAAAATTTCGGTGTATATTATAAACCGAGCTCGATATTTCTAATATTCTATCGGAGATTATTTAAACCGATAAAAGCGTAGAAGTTAAAAATCGATAATATTATAATAGGTAATTTATCTACGTTAGAAAGCGAGGTTAAAATAAATATTATTAATAAAAATTAAAATAAGGAGGGTAAAATATAGTTAATAAATAAAGATAATAAGATATAATTAATGAATAAAGGGGGCGAAAGGATAAATAAAGAGTATAAATCGATTTTCGATAAATAAAATAAATAAATACACTATTTATTTTATAACTAGTAACGCTAAAATAATAATATTAAACTCGTCGAAACTTAATATTAATATTTATAAAATCCTATTTATTATAATACTAGAATATAATAGAGTAGAAGATCCTAGGTTTAAATAAAAGTAAAGAGAACGAGGAATAATAAAATAATAATAACTAAAAACGGATATTAAAATAATATTATATTCATATATTAAATACGAATTGATAGTATATATAAACAAATATTTATTAGAGCGGAATTATATTCGATCGGGTAATTAATAAAATTATTATTATATTTAAATTATTATAAAATTATAATTAGTAGTTAATACTCTTATTTCTATAAGTTCTTAAATTTTAAAAGTAGCCGGATAATAAAAAATATCCGAGTTAATTAAGACTATATTTAATATACTATAAAGAGAGGTATAACGGGAGAAATAAATAAAGTAAATAATATAAAAGACTATTTACTTCTAACTAAATATTATATTATCGGAACAATTATATAGGTCTATATTCTAATACTATTAATAGTTTAGAGCTACTATTAAATATAGTAGTAAGTTTAGGCTATAATTATTTCTTAGTTAATATTATATTATATTTTAAATTAAAAGTAATAGAGTTTACTTATAATCGAGAATATTATAATTATTAAATATAATCGCTAGGGATATAATAAGCTAGTATATTATATTTGTATTAAACGAAGGAATCTTTATATTAATAAATAATTATCCCGTTTTAATAGTAAATACGTTTTATAAAAAATCTAATAAAGGGGTAAAGAGATAATATAAAAACCTCTATAAACTTAATATTAAAAAATAACTCTCGTATACTTCTTAATTAATATATATAGACTTTTAGAAAGATCTCCTTCTCTAACTCTAATATTTAATATATAAATTTAATCTAGCCTCTTTCTCGTTTAAATAAATAAAATAATATATATTACTTCTTTTTATATTTTTTTATATACTAAACTAGATAATGTTTTTATAATATTAATATTTTATTACTACGGTTATACCGGCTAATTATTATACGTAATATTAAGAATTTATTTTTAAAACTTTACGAGGTTTCTTTAATATTCTAAAGATTAAATCTTACCTTCGAAGTCTAGTATACCTAATATACGAATAATTTAATATACTACGTAGTTCGTATATATCTCGAATAATTAACGAGTAGTACTAGAATTATTTAGATATTAATTATATAAGGATTTTAAACTAATCGATATCTTACCCTATTAATAAGTTTATTAAGAAAAGGGAATTTAAATTATACTATTATTAAAACGAATAAATCGATAATATTAATACTACGAGAAATAATATCTTAATAGTAACGGTCTTTCTAGGTATTTATTATAATATAAAGGCCGATTTAATAACCTTAATTAAATATATAGGAAACGAATATATTTTTATAAAAATTATATAAAGCCCTTAATTTATATAAACGAAGAGAATAAAGACGATATTAATAATAAGGGTCGCTTTTAAAGTAAAGATATAAATGTTTTTTAAAAAAATAATACATATTAAAGAATTATATAAATAACGATATTATAGAATAAATATTCTAAGACGCGGAGGACTATATGATATATTATCTTCGGGACGTATTAATTTAAATAGTAGAATAAATAATCTTTATAACGGCTTCGGGCGATACTAGTATAATATTATTTTTAATAATTATATCGGTAGAATAATACCCACCGGAGCGAGGTACGGGGAGGTTAATAATAGGAAAAAATATATTAGGTTTAAAATCTTTATCCGAGTAATTATTGAAATCGGGTATAAATTATTATCCCTTCGGATTAGAAGTAGATTATATAAATAACCGAGTAAATATATATCGCGCGACTCTCTAACGGTTCTATAAATAAGTTTTTTAAAAACCGTCGATTAAGATTTTTTTATAAATATTATAATTTCGATAGCGCCCTATTATTAAAAGTTAAATTATTTAATAAAAAATATAATAATACCGATAAAGACTAGGTCCGGTAAATTTTCTAGGTTTATATAAATAAATTTAATAACGAGCCTAGAATATATTTTATTCTCTACTTCGATATAATATTTATTATAAAAGTATTACTAGGATATATATTATTTAATTCGAGCCTTAATTATATAACGATATATTAACGAAATCTTAATATAGATTTTATTATTAATAAGATATATATAGCCGGCTAATAGTAGGAGATATAGAATAAATTATCTAATAACTCGACCGTTATACCGGTAATAATAGGATCGGATAAAACCTATTTATCTCGTATCTACGGAGACTAGTAGGCCTAACTCGTTTATATTATTATTAATAATCTTAAACGGAGTATATAACGAGTAGGGACTTAAATAAAAATAATATTATTTAACTTAATAGTAATAATCTATAATAAAGCGAAAGCCGAAATATATTATTATACTTTAGGGCTTATAATAGAGGGTAAATTAAATATAATTATAATTAATATTCATTTATACTAATATCGTAATTCTAAAGTATTTAAAGAGTACGCTCGAAAGGGGATTTATATTATATATATAAACGAATTAATCCGACGATATTATCCGATTTTAACTTTTATATTTAGCGATTATAAAGAATAAGTTTTAATTACCTTTATTAAGAATAATAAATATTATCCGGTATATTTAATATTATTGAATAAATATAAATAATTATACTTTAAGGTCCTATATTCTTTAAGGATACCGGAGTAATATATAAAATAATTATATATTTAAAGGAATTATAATAAGAATACGCCTAAATAATTATCGGATATAATAATATATAACCGTCGTAACTTCGCGGAGGGTTATTTCGTAGTTAATATTTTTAAAATCTAAACCTTTAATATATTATATATTTTAATAATAAAGGGGTTAATAAACTACCCTTTAAATTAATAAATTTAATATATTAAGAAGAGTAGAATAAAAGAAGAAATGAAAGCTTTATTTAATAATCGATTTCGAGTCGTACCTAAATATATCAATTTAAGGCGTTTTCTTAATTTTAATAATTTAATTAATAGATAAGAGAGGAGAGTAAATAATTTTTATAAATAATTATACCCGTATTTACCCCTCTATTATTAGAAAAGATACCGGAAATATTTCATATAAGACGAGCGATTATTAACTTTATTATATTTATAAAATATTATTCGTATAACGAAGAAACGTTTAGGTATATAAATATAATATTAAATAAAATTAATCTCCTAAAAAAAGTCTTTAAGAAGTATAAACTAATTAATAAAAAAACGAGCGAGTTATATTTTAACTTCCCTAAATTCTATATCCTTATTTATATAATACCGATAATTAGATAATACGATCCACCGGACTTTTATAGTATTTAAATAATAAAGAGGATATATTTAATATTATTAAAAAACTATTATAAGCGAACGAATAAATACGATAATTTGAGCAATAAATAATAAAGTATAACGCTCGCTATATTAAAATTACTATTATAAAGAATAATTTAGAGTATTAAGAGATAGAGTTTATACTATTTAACTAAAAGAGAAAATAAAAAGAAGAGAAAATTATAAAAGCCGGGGTTCTTTTATACCTTAATAAATTAAATTAAAAAGAATATATACGAGGACGTTACTTTACGGGAAATCTATAAATATAATACTCGGTATTAATATATAGTATTAAATATAGCGAAGATATTTAACTTAAAGGGTTTTCTCGAAGGTCTAGTTATATTTATTAAAACGAATCGAGTAGAGGCGTCTATATAGGGCTTAATAATACCGAATACCGAAATTAATAAATAGGAGGTAAATTATAGCTAGGTTAATAACTATTTAATTTATATTTATAAAAATTTAATATACTAGAAAATATTAAGGGAAGACTCTTCTTATCTAAATTATCTTTATAAGAATATAATAATCTATAGACTAAATATAAAACTATACTATTATAATTAGCGTAAGGATAATATATAAATATACGAATAAAAATCGGTCGTAACGAACCCTATTACTATATAAAAAGGAAGGTTAATAAATAAAGTATAAATTATTATAAAAGTAAAGAATTTGGGTTAAAGAGATTAAAAATAACGACCTATTTATTTATAAAATATCTTTATAGAAATCTTTAATTATCGATATTTAAAATAGGTCTAAAAGTCTTATAAAATAATAAAAATAAAAAAAGCGCGTCTATTATATACTTTTAACCCTAGAATATTAGGTAATCGGCGGTTCTATAAATTATTAAATATCGAGCGAAATATTTATCTCGTATTTATAACGATTAAAGAAAGGGACTTTTTCTATATTAATTTATTTATTAATTAAAATTAATATAATATTATTTAGAACCCTAAATTCTTTACGAAGAGCTAGAGGGTAGTCGAGGAAATCTATATTTAAATTATAAATAAAGAGTATATATATAATTTAAATCTAAAGCGACGAAAGAGTTATAGATATTAATATTAAAAGGAAAAGAGATATTTATTAATTATTATAATAAAAAATATATAAAGATAAAGACTTAATAAAGTAATCTAAAGACCGAAATCCAAGTTAATTTATATTATTATCCGATTTAAATACTAAATCGCTTATATTATTATTTAATTTAGATACTAAATCACTTATATTATTATTTAATTCGGATAACGAATCGCCCGAATCGGGTTCGGGGGATAAAATCGAAGAAGCGAATTAAGAGTATTATTATTTTATTATAATTAAAGATACTAAATCCTAATTAACCGGGGGTTAAATACTTTTATTATATTTCTCCCTCCCGTTAAAATACTCCGATAAAAAGCTCTTTTTTAGAATAAAGTTTTAAATGGATAAATAATAAAAAAGAGGAATAATTATATAAATAAAAGATTATTTATCTATTTTTTATCTTCTTACCTTTTACCTTTTTATATTATTATACTATCTTTTATTTAATTAATTACGGTATAATTAAAATTTATATATTATTATATACCTTTATTAAAGTTATAATAAATATTATTCAATAAATTAAACTAGTTTTTAACCCCCCTTTTATATTTATAACTAATTATAATTATTATAATTTCGTTAACTCTAAACTAGAAATTACTTTTAAGAAGTATATCTATACCGAATAAAAAGAATAAGAAATTAAGGAAATACGAATACTTTAAACCTAACTTCGTTATCCGATAACGAATACGACGTTATTATTTTTTTACGGTAATATTAGACTCCGAGTCGCCGAATTCTATTATATTTTTATTAATATCTTACTACGTACCGTCTATACTATATTCTTCGACGTAATTATTTATAACGTTTATACCGTTAAAGGTTAATACTAGTAAATTAATAACTTCCTAAATATCTAGTATTAATACGTCTATAATATCTTCTAATAAATAAAAAATAAATAGGTCTTTATAGTCTTCGTTATTTATAAAACTAAAAATAAGAAAGAAGATTATATTAAAAGAGTTATCCCTTTTAAAAATTATTATAATCGAGGCGCCCTAAAATTCGGGTAATTTATTTACTCTATAACGATAATAAATTTTATATTATTTAATATATATTATTTCTACCCCGAATATCCTTTTATGGATCTTTATTTTATTTCTTTTAATATTTTAATTTATTTATATTTATTATACTAGAGGCTTTAGCTTATATATATTTATACTTTTTTAAATTTTTAAATTATCTATTATTTCTTTATTTAAGTATAGCGACTTTTTAATAATAATAATTATTTTTAAAATTTCTTTTAAAGTCTAGAACTTTATTTCTAAATTAGATATTCTTCGATATTTATAACCCCCCTAAGAGTAAATAGCCTTAAATCAAAATATTAATAATAATTATATATTCTCTCTATTATTTATAGTAGTAGTAATAATCTCCTTTTTAATCTTTTATATCTCGATAAGTTTAACGTCGACGAGTTTATTTAATTATAAATTATATAATATACGTCTTCTTTATTTAATTAATACGAAAGATATAGTAGAAGGTTAAAACTATTAATAAAAATTTAAAATTAAATATTAAAAGAGTATTAATATATATAATTAAATTATTATCGAAATATTATAACTTTTAAAAGCCCTAAATAAGAATAATTTCAAAAGAATATAATAACGCCGGGAGTTAGTAAAGAACTTTATATAACCGAGCGATGAGTATTAAAAAAGAATATAATTATTTAAATAAAAAATAATTTATATACCTTTTATCTTTCTCTCTCTTTTTATATATATTATAATACTACTCGTTATATCTAATTATAATATAACTAGATTATTTATACTACTATTTATATTTATAATACGATAGTATCTTTATTATTTAATAATAAATATAAAGCGCCTCGGAGATCTAGTTAAACTATTTACTCCGTAGAAATAACGAGTTTTATTTTATTAAATATATAATACTTTAATACTAAATATCCTTTTATTAATCTTTATCTTATTTATTTTAGTTTATTTATTTCTTTAGATTTATTCTTTTTAAAATCTTTACTTTTTTACTTCTTTATAAGTTATATATTATACTAGTTATTATTTTATACCTTCTAATAATTATTAAGTTATATTTATCTATATATATCTTCGAATAAAAGAAATTAATTTATAGTTTTAAATCTAACTAAATTCCCTAAATTTAAATAAAATAAAAGTAATTAATTTATATTTATAATAACTAAAGGCCCTAAAGGCCGACTCGTATCTTAGAAATAAATTAAAGATTTTAATAGAAATCTATTTAGTTAATTTTATATAAAATTTTTTAAAATAATATATTTAAATAAAGAATTATATTAAACTCTTTATTTTTATATTAATTAAAAATCTTATTAATTTAAGCGCCTTTAGTTTAATATAGAAAATTAAATTAAAAAGAAGAATAATCGGTAGTTTAATAAAACCCGATTAAATATAGGAGGGCGAGTCTCTTTAGTAATAAATTTAGATATTTAATAATAAACGTTTCTATTATAACTTCGGGTATTATTTTATTAAAAATAATTTAGATACCCGAGTTAATTATATTATAATAAAGAGAAAGGAAAATACCTTCTTTAATTTAAATAAACTTTATATTATTATACTCGTTATTTATAGTAGACGCTTTAATACTCTTTTATTATAATCGGCGCTCTTTAAATATTTAACCGCTTATATTCAAGAAAAGTAAACGAGCCCCGTTTATTATTATTTAAAGATAATTACTAATATCTATTTAACCTCCTACGTATTATTAACGAGGTCTAATAAAATACGAATAATATTAATATTAATATTAAAGGAGTTATTAAAACCGTTAGATAAAAACCTTCTAGTAGTTATTATATAAAGAATAATAAGATTTAAATAATAGATTAAAAAGTATATTAAGAAGAGCGATTAAATTAATACTTTTTAAAAAGAATAAAATAAGTAGACTTTCTAATCTCATAAAATTTTAAACGACTGGCGATTAATTTTTAAAATACTAAATCCGTTAATATTTAATTAATCTTATAGTATATTAATTAATAAATTTATAATTACGCCTAGTCCCTTAAGTTAAAAGAATATTACTATTTTTAAAATTTAATTCCGAATCTAATATTAATATTCATAATAAATTAAGCTCTATATTATTTAGGAGAAAGAAATTATATAAATTAATATAACCTATACTAAATAAGTTTTTAAGAAGTATTCTTTATTCGAAAGATTATATTATATCCTTTAGATACTTTAACTTTAACGAGGTATATAATATTATTTAAAATACCTATATTAAACTTCTAGGGTAAATCTATTCTAATATTATAAAAAGAATCAAATCTTTTAATAAATATAGAATTTTTTTAGAAATTATTAAAATCTAGATTAAATATAAAAAGGAAAATCCGTTAATTAATCTAGGATATATTTATATCTAGACTTTATTATTTAAATCTATTTAATACTAAAAGGCCTTAAAGATCCTATATATATAGAAAATAATCGAATATTAAATCTAACTCCCTATCAAAATAACTTTAAAGAATAAAGTTATAGAGGTATATACCTAGGTTAAAGATAATATTATAAAAAGAATTAAGATTAAATTTAAAATAATACTATAAAGAGAATTAAAATTAAAGAGGGTAAAACTATTATTAAACCTAAAATAATATTATAAAAAAAATTAAAACCGATGAGTATAAAATTATTATTAAATTTAAAATATTATTATAAAAAAGATTAAAATTAAAAAGAGTAAAATTCCTACCGAGCCTAAAATAATATTATAAAGAGGATTAAGACCGAGGAAAATAAAATTACTAACGAGTTTAAAAATATAAAATATAAAAAAGAAGTCGTAAAATAAATATTTTATTATACTATTAAAGTTAAAACCTTAGGTAAAGACGAAGTTAATAACGAAATTATATTCTTTTGAAAAAAAAAGATACTATTTATAAACCTAAAGATATTCTAGCCACCGAAATTATATCTACTAATATTATTATTTCTTTTTCTCCGATAATAGTCTTAAAGCCGTGCCCGTTCTATTTAATTAATATAATAATATTAATAGTTTCTTTAACTAGGCTCTAAAGGCTTAGAGGTTTTTAAATAACTCGAATAATATTAATAACCTAACGGGTATCTCGGCTATATTAAATAATATTTAATAACTAATTATTATAACGTAGAGACTAGTAAATATATTCGGTTATATACTAAACGAAATTATAAAGGCGAAGAGTAGTAAAACTAATAATTTAATAAGATTTAAAAATCCGGTTCTAAATAAGGCGAATATAATTTTAATTTAATTATATAAAATAATATCTTCGTTTAATTATATATTTATCGCCTAAATAAAAGTTTAAATTTATAGATATAAATCGACGTTACTTCCTCTTTACTAGATTATAGTTATAAAGATAATAATTATTATTAATATTATTAAAATAGGAGTTAAATCTAAAGAATATTAATTATAAGAATAAAATATAAATAATAATAATTTTAAATCTATTATAAAATATATCGAAGCGGAGATTAACGCGGTATCTATTATTAAATAATATAGGCTAAAGGCTTTAATCTTCGTAATCAAATTATCTATTTTTAAAATATTTATTAATAGGGTCTATATTAATAGTATTTTAATATAGAAAAAAGGAGACCGACTAGAATCTTATTTAAAAAGGGATTACCGAATAAATATCGCGGTAAATAATAACGATATATCTTTGATAAAGATTATATCTACGGGCTTAATATTATAAAGATAAGATATTACTCGCTTTATAAATCCTTTAATTTAATATTTATTTATTTTATTAATAATATTAATAGACTAATTATTTATAGCGCCTATAAATAGAAATTCTAGGATATTCTATTATTATTCGAGTCGGATAAAATAACTTTTCGAGTCGAACGAGATAATTATTTAAATCGGATATAATAACTATTTAAATCGGATATAATCAATATCCGAGTCGGATAAAAACTATACGAAAATACTTTATAACGAAAAATTCTATAATTTTCTACGATTATCGTCCGCTCTTAAAGTATTCTAGATAGTTTATAAAATAATCTAATAACGAAGATATAAAAAATTTAAATATTATTATTAGCGAGAATACCGAGTTATATTTAAATCGTTATAAACTCTTTATTTATAGAGTTAAATTATTTATCGCCGTTTAACCTACTAATTATATTATCGACGTTATCGATATTTTCTTCGTTATTATCTTTATTATTAATAGTACTATTATAGTTAAAATAAATATTATTAATAATAATAAGAGTAAAATAATTAGAAGGAGAAATCTTATTAATATTATACGAAGGTTAAATATATCTCGCGTAAATACTCTAAACTAGGTACTAGTAGAGGCGGTAGAGGTTAAAGTATAAATATAAGCGATAGTAACTCTAATAAATATAAAGGAAAAAGTAGTTACGATAGTATAATCTATAGTAAATATTAGTAGTAAATATTAGATATTAAATAATAATTAAATTTAAAGATTAATAATAGGTATATTATACTAATAGAGATTAGTATATAATTAATCTACTAAATGTATTTCGAGTATATTATTAATAAATTAAATATATTGTCGGGGCTAGTAGTATATTATCTATAAATAATAAATACTAATCGTACTAGGAGTATAGTATTAGTAAATAAGAATTATTAATAATAACCCCGAGTTATTAAATTAGTTAATAGGACGCTACCTAGATTTCTAATCTATTAAATCTATCAATAAAATACTACTAGCCCTATTCGTAATTTAAGGTTACTAGTAGGACGCTATTAACTTTATCCGCGCGGTCGGTAACTAGGATTTTAGTAGGAGTTTTTGAGATTTACCGATATTAGAATTTCTATATAATTTAATAACGTAAAGTTATTAAGAGCCGTTCGCTTATATATTTAATAAAAATAAATTTAGTATTAATATATTTACTAAGGAGCTCTAAATATAATACGAAGATATATTAAAATTTATAGATTTAACTCGTAATTAGTAAATTATAATTAAGTTTAAAAATATTCTAATTATATAAAAAATAATATAAATAAAATATCTATATTTCTTAGCGAAAAATACGTTTAGTAAACAATATAATATATTTTTATATAACTTATTCTATATTAGGAGAGATTAGAATAAAAGTATTTTAATAAAAAATAATTAAACTAAAAGAGATAAGAGTAAAAGGAATACGAAAGATTATAATAAAAGTAGTAGAAGTAAAATTAATGAAAATAGAAAGAATAAAAGTAATTAGAGTAAAAGAGATAAAGATAATTAAAATATAAAATATAAAAATAACTAGAGCGAAAAAAGTAATAATAATATAGTAAAAAATTAAAAGCGATTAGAGCGAGAAAGACAAAAGTAGTAGAATTAATAAAAATAATAGAGACGCGACTAGTAAAAATAAAAGCGACGAGAGTAGTAAAAGCGAGAAAGATAAGAGTAGTGAAATTAATAAAAGAGAGAGAGGCGAGAGAAGTAAATATAAAAACGACGAGGGTAGTAAAAGTATTTAAATTAAAATAGAATAAAAGAAGTAAAGAATTGAAATATCTAGATAAATTTAAACAAACTCTCTAATAATTCGTTATATAATACTCGCTTTATTTATAGTAATAATAATAAAGAGCGTATAAATAAAGAGAATTAAAAATTGGAAAATATATTAAATAAAGTCTTAAATTCATTATAATAATATAAAAAACAGTACTCGTTTAAAATAAAAAGGAATATCCAAAATCAAATATTATAACCTAGCCTCGCTTTATTTTAAATATTAATAATAAGAATAATAAACCTAAAATCTAGTTAATCTCAATATATATAAAATAAAATTTCGAATATTTATTTAACTCGTTAGATTTAACGAATAAATTATATTTAATTTATTATTTATATAAATCGATTAATTCTAAGGTATTCTAAAAGAAATCTCGATTTTAAAAATTTAATTTAATTAAGAATTTAGTTATTATAAATTTAAACCCTACTTTAATTAATATCTTAAATCAAATATTTATAATTAAATATAAAACTAAATTATATTTAAAATAAATAAGAAACTTTATTTCGTATTTAGTATTATTTAAAAGTTATTTTTTAAAAAAGAACGTTAATATCTTATCTCTAAATTAGTTAGATAATTATATTATTAAATTTAAAGAGAAAATATAGTCTCCGTTATAAATTACTTTATATAAAATAAATTATAATAAGATTCTAGAACTCTATAATTACCTAGATAAATCTTTTAGTAAAGTTTTTATTCGATTTAATTAATTTTATATTATATTTTTTTTTTATTTATAAAGAAGTCTAGCGGAGGCCTATATATTTATAATAATTACTAATAACTAAATTTTGATTTATCTAAAAACTAAATATTTTTTACTTTTAATTTTAGAAATCTTAAATTAATTAAATTATATTAAGATATTTTTTAAATTAAATATTATTTCTATATTTAATCGCCTTTATATTAAAGAGAGTAACGAAAATTTATAATATTTCGTACTCGAATCGATTTATTAGAATATTTTATTATATTATTTAAATTATATAATAACTCTATTTTATTTTTAGATAATATTAATATATTCTTCGTAAATTTCTCGACGAGATTTATATTATATATCTCGACGATATTCTAAATATAGCGATAATAAAAAAGAGTACGAAATTTATATTAAATAAATTCTCTAAAAACTCCGCTAGGCGAGGTTTTAAATAAATATTACTAAATATAATTTCTATATTAAGAAAATTAAATATCTAAAATTAATTATTATTATTAGATAAATTAAAATAAATTTAAAGAAAATTAATATTATTTTAAATTAACCGTAACTAGTTAATATTAAAAATACTTGAAATATTTTAGAATTCGCTAACTTCTATCGGTACTTTATTTATAAATCTAGTAAACTCGTTATATTATTTTTAATTTTTATTATAAAGAGTATCGTTTTTAAATAAAGGATTTAATATTAAATAACTTTTAATATTTTAAAAAAGATTTTAATATTCAATATTATCCTATTTAATTTTAATACCGATTATAAAACTATAATAAAATTAAAAATATTTAATTATATATTTAAAGAGGTCTTATTCTTATATAATTAATTAAAATATTATTTATTTTATTTTCTATTTTTTAAAGAAGTATAACTTTATAAAGTATAATTATAAGATTTATAATAAAGAGTTTATAATAATCGTCCGTATATTCGAGTAATAGTATTCTAAACTAGAAAAATCTATTTCATTTATCGAGATTATATTTAATTATAAAAATCTTAAGTAATTTATTTTATTCAAAGTATAATCTCGTTATTGAATAAAAGAACGCGAGTTTTTATTTTATTTTAATTATAAGAATATTTACCGGCCTAATAAAAAAGATAATAAATTTAATATATTAATTAAAAGACCTATTTAGAAAAAGATATAAATTAAACTCTAGATATTAAAACTAGTATTAAATTATATTAAAATTATTAAATCTAATTTTAAAAGTCTTTAAAAATTGTATTTACCGTATATTATTAAATATAATAACTTCTATTATAATTCTAGTTATTTTAACTATATTAATAATAAATTAAAAAATCTTTATCTAATTTTTTTATTATATCTCGTATTAATTTATACTACCCTAATAAATTTTAATATAAATATTAATTTAGAATTATAGACTCTATATATAATTTACGAGCGCGATTTAGATAAAAGTTAATTTATTAATTTAGATAAAGACTTATATAATATCCCGATTTATAAATTATAAAACGTAGTTAATTAAATTAATTAATTCTTTTTTAAAATTCTAGAAATATTACGTTTTAAAATATAATATTATAACGAAATTCCCCTCGCTAAATATAAAGATAAAGATAAAGTTCTTTACTTCCGAGGAGAGATATATATTCAGAATTTAATAAATTACGCCTTTATTTAATTTAGTTAATTTATAATATTATCGCGGGTAATTTATCTAAATTATATTAAATATTACGAATTAATTAGTCGGGCCTATTAGTAACCTAATATTTATATTATTATCTAGTGATTCGTTAGGAATTCTTATATATACCGAAGATTTAAACCTTCTCGTTAATATATTTAAAATTAAACTACGTTTATTACCGCCTCCGTAATAATATTAACGAGGTATTTTAATAAATTATATAAGTCTCCTACTACTTTATACCTTCAAAAGAATTATTTATTTATATACTTTAGTTTTCGTAGACTATTTAACTAAAATACGGTATTTAGTATTAATTATATTAATAAAAATAAACGAAATTTATAATATTCTTTTATTAGAATATATAAAAGCTTTATAAATTATTAAATATTTTAGTTTTAAATCGAGGTTTTTAATTTATATCGAAATTTTAGGAGATTTTATATAAATATTTCAAAATAAATTAACGGATATTTATTAAATATTATATTTAAACGAATTATTAACCCGAATAATTTAATATTAAAATATGATACTACCTCCGTATATATCTTAATTATATATAGGATAATCAAGTAAAATAGCTCTTTAAAGTAGAGTTTTCTAATAATAATATTAATTCTTCTAATATCTTATTCTCGCTTTCCCTAGTTAATGTAATTAATATTCATATATTAATTTCAAATTTATTAAGTCTTTAACCTAAAATTCTATCGTTTAAATTTAAATTTATTTGATTATTATTAATAAATTCTCGATATAAATAAAAGTTTTCTATAATTATCTCCGCGAGGAGATATTTATCGCCTAAATTATTTATAAATCCTCGATTAACTAATAAAGGCGTTTATATCTAATATATTTAATAAACGATTGAATATTATTAAATATCAGGAATTTTAATATTATATATTCTTTAGTTAAATTTAATAATTATAATATTAACCTCTTTTAAATCTCTAAGATTTTTAATAATTCTTTTATAATTTAATTAATTTTTTAATGTTCTATAAAAGTTTACCCTATCTTCTATATTAATTTATTATAATTAATAACTAATAATTCTTTATTTAGATAAATCTAATATATCTAAAAATTTATAATTACCGAAGATAATTAATAAAAATAATATATTAATAATATTTTAAATTCCAAATATAATCGCTATTATAGTCCGCCTTTATTGAAGTATTATATTAATTACGAAAATCACGTCGTTATATAGGAATTCTTTTAATACTTTACTCGTTATTGATAATTTATTAATAAATTTTTTATTCTAAATCCTCGTGTCGCCGGCCTCTACGAATCACCGTATATTATTTAAAAATATCAATATAAAGAACCTTTATAATTTTTATTTTAATCCGATTTTTAAGAAATTAATCCTCGTTTATATTTTAATTTATTTTTTATTCGTTACTATTACTCTAATTATTATTCCGTATCGACTTTAATTAATATTTAGTATTATTATATAAATAAATAATACTCTATAACCTAGCTCTATTATTATTATTTCTAAATAATAATGATAATATTTAATCTTATCTATATATCGCCGCCTATTCTTTATTTTATCTCTTATTCGTTATTATTATTATAAATAAGTATTTCGTATTAACCTCGAATAATACTTTATATAATTATACTAATAAATAATATACTTTATCTAATTATATTATTTATTTTATAGAAGCTCGACTTTAAAGACAGAGTTATTTTTATAATATAACTTTACTTTAATTAATTTAATTAATTTTAGATTTAATTTAAATATAAATTAGTTTAATTCTATCCTAGATTTAATTTATATCTAGGAAATTATTATACTTTTATCTTAATATAGTTTAAGTAAAGAAGTAAATAGTATTTTATATATTAGTTTTTATTTAGATAATAGCTAGCCCTACTCTAGTTTTTATTCTTTATCTTTTATTTTAACTTATTTTTATATTATAATTAAATTATAATCTAATAAATCTTGTTTTATATTTAATAAATATCTAAATACTAATCTCGTTTCTTAATACCGGGTATTTTTATATTAAACTCCTAATTATATAAATTAGCTTTCAAATTATTGAATCTTCTTTTTAAAGTTTTTTATTTCTATTTAACTATATCGACTCTCTCTCTTCTTTATAATATTGAAATTATATAAGTTTTTTCAATATATAAGTTATATTATAATCGTTCGAGATCGATATTATTGAAATATACTAGGATTCTCTTATTCTAAATACTTTTAAATAGATTATATATTTGTTTTTCGTATTTTAAATCTAATATAAAAACGTCTCGTATAACTTTATCTACGAAAATATAATTATATAAAATCAAAATTATTTCAAAGAGCGCGCCTCTAGTATTTTATTTTTTAAACTGTATATAATTATAATTTAACGTCGGTCTAAATTAATATTAAATTATTTTATTTAATAATTTCTTAATTAATTAATAGGTACTAACCTTCTTATCTCGATAATATAATTTTATATTCGAATATCTTTTATCTAGTAGAGAGCCTTATACTAGTTCGAGAAAATATATTTATATATAATATTATCGCTAGTTTCTAGCCGATAACGGAGTTGATATATTTTGTCCTCGATTTAGTCCTTAGTTTCTACGCGTGCTTTTATTCTTATTTAATATATTAATACTATTAAACTTGTTACTAGAATCTTTAGCGGGGTCGTTTAGAATATTTCAAATAATATAATATTATATTCATTACTTAATCGAGATTACTTTAATTAGGGTAATTATTTATTAATAAGATATCTTCGAGATTTAAAAATTAAAGGAGGTAAATCGAATTTTCTCTCTTTATATAAAATATTATATAGGATCTTCGCTTGATCGTTTAATTAAATATAGGTTTATTAGATTAAGATATCTCTCTAAAACTAACCTCGTCTTTTGGATCGAAGAGATATTAAATATAAATTATATAATTAACTAATTACTATTAACGGATAACTAAACTAAAATTTATTATTTATATATAACTCTTTATGAAGCTCCGTTAGATAATGATAAAGAATATAAAAATTATATATTTTAATTTAGAAGAATATTATAACTTCCTTTATTATAATATAGTTATATTCGATACTACTCTAAAGTATATATTATAATATTTATACTATTATCGCCGCTACGAGCTTATTAATATTAGAATTAAAATTTTCGTATAAATTAATTAGAATAATCGGCTAATATATAATTTCTTTCAAAATAATTAGACTAGCCCGAAGTATGACTTTCGTAAATCTATATAGAACTTTATATTTAATATTTAATAATAGATTTATTATATCGCCCTCGCTTTAATATATATAAATCTAGTTAATATAAAGAGACTTAGAAGTAGAGTGAAAAGTATTTAAAGAATTTAATAATTAATATCGAGTTTAAATATCTTTCTATATATCGTTAGGAATATTAATATAAAATATAAAGACTTTATTTTACCTAAAACTTTAACTATTAATATAATAATTATTAATTAAAATAGAAACAATATTCATAATAAGATTTTCTATCGCGGTATATTAGAATAATTTCAAATTATCTTAGTTAGTAATCTTTTAATTTAGTATTATGTAAATAAGTTTTCTAATATTTAATAATAAATAAATAATCGAGGATTCATATTATTAACTAGATAAAGAGTACTCTATACTTCCTCGAATAAATTATATTATATACTCGAAAAGTTATTCTAAAATTATAATATATTAAGATAATATTAATTCTTTATATTAATTATAAGTCTTTATATATTTAATGAATTATCTATCTAGATCGATATAAATTCGGAGAACTTTTTATATAAATTTAATAATTTCTTGAAAATTATATAATATATATACTTTTCTATTTATTATACGGAGTTATTAGTTTATATTATATTTAATCGCCTCTCCTCTCTATATTACTATTTTTAGTCGACGAGTTACTTCGCCTATTTTAATTTATTTTATAAAATTCGTAATTATAATAATAAATCGATTATTTTAAAGAAGTATAGAAATATTTATTAAATAGAATAAAATAAAGTACTAGATTATTTTATTTATTATTATCTAGATTAAAGGCGAGTAAATAGAGTTTCTTAATTATAAATATTTAATTATTTATAATATAAACCCGATTAAAGAATATCTCTCGACTATATTTATAAATATTTATATAGTATTTTTTCTCTTTTCTTTAACTCTCTTCATTTCTCGTTTTATATTATAAATATTTTATATTATTTACGTTTTTAGTTATCGTCTCTCTCGTTTAATAAATATTTTTTATAATTTATAATTTAAAGACTTTTATTTAATAGATTTAAAAGTAATTCGTAAATATTAAAATCCTTTACGAATTTTACCTTCGCTCGTTAATTTTAAAATTATCTATAATAATTTCCTTTAAGAATACCTCGTATAATAAAGTTATATTCTATAACGTAGAATCTACTTCTAGTTTTATATAATTTTCGATATATTAGACTCCCTAAAAGTAAAACGGTCACGTAGCTCGAAGTATTATATATATTATATAATATAAATACCTTTTTCATAACCGAGATTATAGTTTATTATACAAAGATTTTACTAAAGATATATTATTAATACTAGAATATTCGATTATAAAATCCCTCTTTTATATTATAAATTATAATTTTTCTCTATATATTAAGTATTCTTTATTTAAGGACTATGTTATAAATATAAAGAAAAGTTACTATTATATCGAATTCCTATAAAAAATAATTTAAGTATAGATATATATATATATATATTAAAATCGATTAAATCCGCGTTAGATATTAGTTTATAGATATTAATCTAATACTTATACTAGTATATATAGAATTATTTAACTTTATCGCTTATAAGATAAGAGATAGATATATCGATTATATTTATTATATAAGTCGTATTAATCGTATTTATTATATTAATAATTAAGATTATATATTTATAAATAAATACTAACTTATAAATAGAGAAGAAAGTAATTATTTATTAAATATTTACGAGTATAATCTAGGATCTATATTTTTATTATATAAATTACTATCGTTGAATATATTTATATCCTATATTTACGGAATTAATCTAGGATAAATATAATTTTATAAAGAAAACGAGGAGAGAGGGGGACAAATTATATAATTTACGAAATTACATTATATCAAGTTAAAATAATAACGAATAGAACTTTAAATAAATAATTATAGTATTATTTAATTTATTATTATAATTTCCGTTTATAATATTTAACTTTATAATATATATCGATAATTAAATAATTAGAATATTAAATTTAGATAAGATTTCTTAAAAATACGTATAATAGTTATATATCGAGGGTAATTAATATTATTACTAAATTTTTAAATTTACGTAAAGTAGTATTTAACTTTTTTTTCGTAAATTAATTAATACTTTTTTTAAAATTAGAGATAGATTTAATAATAATAATAATAATAATTATAATTATAGCGAATATATTAAAAACCTCTATTATGACTATATTAATAATTCGAGAGTCGTTGAATAAGAGTCGAGATATTAAATATATATTTAATTTATTTATAATAGAAAAAAAACGAGAAAAGAACGTAAAAAAATTTGTAAAAAATTTAGAGATAATAATTTCTAGTTCAAAATTATAAACTCGTAATTTCCTATTAATATTAAATAACTCGTTAAGATTATATAAAGTATTTTTACTATACTAGCGTAGTTCAAGTCTTAAATAATATTAATTTACGAAAATTCTATACGCGTAAAATATCGTACTAAATTAGCGCACTATATAATTTACTATATAATTAACTATATACTAGTACTATTTATTCGAAATTATTCGAAATTATTCGAAGTACTAAATACGTATTTTATAATTTTTAAGCGAAAGTAGATATTAAAATAATCTCTAGAGTTAATATATAAATTTAATAAATCTATATATCTTTTCCGTATTTTTCGATAAAATACGAGTTTACTAGATTATTAATACGAGTTTATAATATTAACTCTAATTTAAATATTAAATATTAAATATTTAATTTAAATCCTTTAATATTTTATAATAATAATTTATAATTATTTATTAAATAAAAATTAATTATAGAAGATTTTTCCGCGTAGAGATTTTCGATCTTCGATTTTAATTTAATCTATATATCGATTTCTCTTTTATTATTAATCAAGAATATTAGTAAAATTGATCTAGAAAATAGACTTTTTCTAGTAATATATACTCTAGAAAGGAGTTCCTATAACGAAGTATTAGAGATTTATTAATTATTAAATAATAAATTTATTAAAGATTTCGTAGAGTTTATTTCTATTAGTTTATTATTGTTTCTAATTCTTTAATATCTTCGGTTCGTAATTATTTATAAATACTCTATTCTTTATTACTTTTTGATTTATATTCTTCCGATATTCCGTATATCTAGATATACTCTTGATAAGACTACTATTATAATAAAGTAATAAATAAATTATATAGACTTTGGACGTTTTATCTACTTTTATATTAGGGTAGAATTTTATATTAAATTTTAATCCTCAGGTTTTAAGGAGATTTTAGAGAAAAATAATTCTTTTAAAACTTCTATTCTAGAGACTAGTAGAATTTTATCGATACTATTTATATTAATATTTAAAGAGAAGGAGAAATAGATTCTAATAATACAAATCTTCGAGTATAGACTAATTCTCGATAATAAGAGATATAATCTAAAAACGAGAGAAATATTATATATAGAATAATAAAGTAATATATAGGAAAATATCTAAAATAAATTTATAGGATTTATAAATTCTATATAAGAGTTATAAATAAATATAATAATAATAATCTTTTTTTCTCTTCTTATTCGTAAATTTATTTTAGGAATAATAAGATTAAAATTAACTTTATTAATTCTTTTATAATTTCGAAAATTACCGTCTCTCTTAATTTTTATTATTTTATAATATTAACGTTTATTTTCCGCTTAACGATAAATTTAATAAAATTATAAAAATACCGTAATTTTATTAAATTTATTATTGAATCGTGAGATATAAATCGCGTCTATATTTAGTTATATTATGAAAATATAATATAAATTTACGAAATTATTAGAATTCTAGGTTATTTAACTTTATTAGAATTTTCGATATAAAGTAATTTATTTCCTTTTTAATATAGGCCGAAAATCTCTTTTATTAATTAATTAATATAAAACTAGTTTAAAGATTATATAGACGAGGTTTAATAATATCGAATCGAAAATTAAATATATATTTCTTTATTTATATATTATTTACCCGTATATTATATTTAGATATATTTACGAGTTTATTAATATTAAAGAATCAACGACGTTAATATTATTAAAATTAATAAAGTTAATAAAATTGAGGCTCTTTAATAATAAATATTCTATTACGACTATTTTATATAAATATTAAATATTAATAATTTTCAAAGTTCTTATTATTAATCTCTCTAAATAATATATTAAAAGTAATTTCTTTCTAGTTAATAATATCTTTATCTTTAATATAATTCTATTAATATTATTATATTAAAATTATAGTATATCGATAAAGCGAAAAGTTACTATTTTATCGAAAAGAGAAAAAAGGCGCGTAGATTTATTAAATTTATATATTAATATTAGAGATCGATTTAATACTTATTTTCGACTAAAATTAAAAAAAAATATATTTAGTACTTCGAATTTTTTTAAATAATTTCGAATATATCGGAATATACTAGTTTAAATAATATTAAAATATAGTTAATTATATAGTAATATAGTAAGTTTTATAGTTTATATATACCGCGCTAATTAAAGAGGATATTACGCGCGTATATATCTTTATAAATTAATAGAATTTATAATTTAAATTAAATTAATATAATTATAATATATTATATAATTTTATCGAGTTACTCGACGCTAGTAAAAATTTATAAATTCAAAAATCTTGAATTCGAATATATTATCTTTAAGTTCTTTATTAAATTTTTTATTTATTCTTTTTTCATTTATTCTTCCGCTTAAAGTTAATAAAATATATATTTAATACTTCAACGATAAATCGAAACCCGACTTTAACGGTTCGAGGTTTAAATATATTATTTTAAATATTTAAAAAAGGTCTAGAGCGCTTTTAATACTCGACGGTAACTTAAAGCGCCCGATAATAATTTAATAATAACTCGGAGTTAATATATAATTAATTTCGGGCGCTTAACGCGCGTAAATAATATTAAATATATATTTACTTTATAAACCGCTTTAAGGACTAGATTACGTAATTAAAAATCTAAAATATTAAAAATTCTTAATATTCTATAATTATTTTCATCGACAATAATAACTCCTCGGAACGACTTTCAACGCTAGTAAATTTAAATTCCTAAAATCGATCGATTCGCGCGAAACTCTCGCGTAGATAACGTCTAGACTATATATTAAAATATATTATAACGATAGTTTTAGAGGTATAATAATAATAAGATTATCTTTATAATATAATTATAACTATAAATCGAATAGGGTTATAATTACAAATAGAGATTATAAATAAAGATTAAAATAAATAATATATCTCTAATTTAGCGCTCGTTAATAGTAATTTTAAATATATTTAATATATACCCGAGTAGCCCTAGGATCTTTACTATATACCTCGGGTATATATCGAGTTAATAAATAAATATCGTATCTAAGGCTCCTAGGATACCCGCCGAGTAATTTAAATTATAATCGAGTTACTTTTCAATTTATCGACGCTCGAATTTTTTTTATAAACTCTCGCTTTACCTATATAGTTATAATAATACTCGTGTTTATAATATTATTCAATATATTTCTCTTCCTATAATTTCGATCTAGGACGACTTTAGTAAAAAAAAGATAAATTATTACTAAGTTTTTATATTTAATAACGCGTAGAGGTCGCGGTTAAAATAAAAATTACTCGTTAGTTATTAGTAATATCTAAACGAATCTAATAACGATATTAAAGAAATAAGGAAAAATTGTTCTATTATTATAATAATTAATATATATTATCTAGGTTTTTGAACGAGTTTAAATATAAATTTTATCTTTTTTTAAATTAAAATAGAAATTTTAAATTTTAAAATATTTTTGAAGTAGATATTAAATTAATATAAAAGTATTTATATAATATCGAGTTTTAGGAACTACTAGTAAGTTTTAAGAATATATATTCTTGATAAAATTAACCGAGACTTCGATTTACGCGAGACGAGAAATATTATAAATATAAAGATTATTAATTTAAATTAAACTCACTTTATAATAATATCTCGATTATTTTAATATATATATATTTATTAATTAATATAGCCTTCGTATTTTATTAAGAAAACTTAATAATTAAATAAAATAATATCTATTTCTTTCTATATATAGATTAAATACTAAATACTACGATATTATTAAATAAGTAGTAACGAATCTAAATTATTATTAATATATTTATCTTCCGTTTTTATAATTATTAATTATTTATTCTTATTAATTCTCTAATTAATAATTTTAATAACTCGAATAAGTTTTTTACTATTATAACGATTACCGATATTATAAAGAGTAGGAAAAATTACTTTAGATTATAAACAATAATAGTAGTTCTAAAAAGAGAAGATTTTACGACGATATTCTAATAATAGTCGATATTAAATACGATATTAATAATAATACTAGTATAGAAAATAATGAGAATAATAATAATTATAGTAATTATAATAATAAAAACAACTATAATCGCGACTCTATTTCGATATATATTGAAAAATAAAACTATAATATTAATAATAAATACGATACTAGACTAGAAAAGTCTTAGTTTTTCCTTAATAAAACTAGCGCTTTAACTAGATTCTAGTATATTAAGACTAGGTTCTTTATATATAATTAAGATTTCTTATAATATTAATATTTTTACTATTAAAGTAATTATATTTTAATACAAATTTTAATTATAACTAAAATAAATATATTTTATAATTTACTAACTCTTTAAAGAATAAATAGTAATTGTTTATTATATTAAGATTTATCCTAATCTTCGAATAAACTCTATATAAAGAAATTAAAGTATTTATTCTATTATTAAAGTCATTATAAACTCCTAGACTAGAATATTTAATATTATAAGAATTATATAAAGAGAGTTAAAGTTAATCTATTAACGACTCTAGGAAAAAGAGGATCGATCGTGTATAAAGAAATCAAAAAGAGTTAATTATAAAATATTCTAAATTATTATTAAGAAGATAACTCTCTAGATTATTAAGTTAATTAATATTATATAAATCTTTTAAATTTATTTATTACTAAACTAGATTAATAACTTAATCTAGAATTTATTCCGAACTTTTATATTTATTACACGTATAATATTAATATCCGTTATATATTATTATATTACTACTTCTTTTACGAATATTTATTTATAGTTTTATAATTCTATTTTCTTTTTCTATTCCCGTTAGAAACTAGAAAATACTCCGATATATATAAAATAAAATTCGAAATACTATAATATAATATTATTATCTAAACGAGAAGAATAAATTGAAATTCCGCGATTTTATAAAAATAGATTATATATTATAATACTAAATCTTTATTAATTTTATAAAAAGGTTTCTAGATAAATTATAATTTATTTTATTAATTACTCCGCGGATTACTCGATAATATTATTATAATCTATAAAGTATACGAAGAGAAGATATATAATATTTCGATTGAAATTATTAACGCCGCTACTTACTAAGTAATTATAATAAACGATATTATTTAGAAAAAGAGAAAATTAATATTTATAAACTAACTACTTTCGAGGTCTTAAAAAAAGAAGAGAAAAATCGCGAGTAAATAATAATTAAACGAGGATATAAAGAACGTATATATAAATAAGAGTAAAAATATAAACGAGAATCGAAGTATAATTAGGAGTAAAGATATAAGTAAAATTAAGAGTATAAATAAATATAAAGTAATAATAATTGAATTAAATATTTACTCGAAGTTCGATTTTTATTTATTTAATAAAAATTTCCGTTACTTTCGTTTAAGTTATATCGTCGTTAATTTAAAAAACTAATATAATTCTATAAACTCGTTTTTAGTAATTAAAAAAAATCTCTATATTTTTTTTCCTTCGTTAATACTTAGATAATAATAATTTAAATTTATTAAAATCTAAATTTAAATTAAAGACGAGATATAATTTTACGAGATAAGAATAAAGAGCCCTATATTAAAAAGAAAGAGTAATACTAAATCGTCTATTTTTATATCGAAATAATCTAAGAATAATTCTATTACTATTATAAATATAAACGAGTAAAAGTTATAGGAGTAACGAATTAATTACGCGGCGTTTTTTAAATTAATCTAATTAATATTATAAAGTAGAATAATAAAATAGAAAATTAATAACGATATATAAAAGATATAAATAAAATAGATAAGTAATCATTATATCTATAATAACGATATATTATATTAGTATTCAAAGCGGTAATAGTAATATTAATAATATAGGAGAATTTAATTTATTTATAATCTTTATATAAATTTAAAGGCCTTGATATTTATAGTTATATTCGAATTATATAATACTCTCTCTAGTATACGCCTCTAGGATTTCTCGTTATAACGATTATTAAATAATATAAATTATTAGAAATAGAGAATCCAATCCGCTCTATACTTTTATAAAGATATCTTTTTATACTCTCTAGTATCTAACGATTAGTTACTACGTATCCGTATTTATTCTACTAGATACTAGAATAAGTATAAATATACCGTAGAGAAAATACTTTATAAATTTTTAAATAGTTATCCTAGTATCGTAAAATATTATAAAGAAATATTCGTTATAACGAAATCTAGTCGAAAACCTAGACTTCTATTTTAATATTATTCGTTATAAATACTTCGTGAAATAATAAGAGAGCTCGAGAAAATTAATAAATTCCGAGATAAAGAACTAGAGTAAGTATCAAATCTTATCGTATAATATATATAATTATTACTAGTATTAATTAAGAACTAGATTAACTAACTATTTAATTTTCTAGATTATATCTACTCGAGTAGTATTATTTATAGAGATTTTAGAATTTATAATCTACTCGTAACTTTAAATAACTATCTTATTTTAACGAATTTTAATAAATCTCGTCTAGATATAAACTACTATTTAAGCGAGTTATAACCTCGTTACTATTATCTAGGTTTATTAATATAGGAATTTTTTTTATAAATTTATTAAAATAAATAATATCTTTACCTCGAGTATTATTATATACGAAATTTTTCTAGACGAAGAACTCTATCGAGGTACAATTTCTAATCTAGTTTTAAACTAGTTTAAATAAAGTCTATATCCTAGTCTCGACTTCGTATTTCTAATTAAAGTACGTTCGATTATTTATAAATATTAATATATAGAGTTTAGTATTATAAACGAAGTATTTTAGAATTAAAATCTAGCTCGCGAGATAATTCGTCGATTAATATAGAATACGTATAGTTCGAATATAACTAAATAGAGGAATATTATAAAAAGATTTCTTCTAATATAGCGAAAACAAGATTAGACTCCGTTTATAATTTAAAAATCTTTATATTTAACTCTAAGATACTCCGTAAACCTAATTCGTATAAAGCCGAATAGATCGAGAAGTAAGTCGAGATTTTCGGTTATTATTATCTAATAAGAAAATTAGAAATATAAAGTAGTATCGGCCTAGATAATGAACTTATTTATTTATAACCTCGATTATATATTCAATTTATCTCGAAATCTTCTATAAGTAATATAGAGTAATTTATATTTCTCTAATATAATTATACGATTTAGTTATATTTTCGAGTATTTTTCGTAAATAATTTAACTTCCTAGATTAGTTTCGAGAGGATTATATATTTATTAGGAAATATAACCTCGAATATACCTTAACTTAATATATTCGACGCTACGGTATAAAAGATTTTTAAATTATTCTTACTTTTTCTAGCGACTACGATACGATTTTCGACTATGAAAATCTTCTAAATTAATACCACTCTAAGTTCGGAATCTTTAATATAGGAAAAAAGATTATATATTTATAGGAATAATCTCGTCGATTATTACTTTATTACGTAGTTAGTATTTAACTACTAAATAACTAAAATTATCTACTCTATCTAAATTTTCTAACGATTCGAGTTTACTAGGAAGATTAGAAAGTTCTCTAATTTATTACTAAACTATATTAATAAAGTTATACTAGTCTAAACTACGACGATGAGAGTTAATTAATATATATATAATTACGAGAGCGCGCTACTTAATTAAAGAGTATTATTAGAGAATATAACTTTGAACAAATTTTAATTTAATATTTCCGGCGCCGCGGTATAAAAGATTTTTAAATTATATTAACTTTTTCTATACCTCTAAATAATCTCGAATTATTATATATTACTCGAAATTAAAAATAATCTCTATTAAAGTTACTTTACCTTAATTTTACTCGAGGAAAATAATATAGAATCTATAAACACAGTTAGTTAACTCGAGATAGTTATTAATAATTTACGTAGAGTTATTAACGAAATATTAAATAATATAATTTTTTTTCTATATTTCTCAAATACTATATAAAAGAGATCGTATTAATAAATATATTATTATAAATCGTAAAAGTAATAAGTAGACTAATTATATATAATATAATGGTAATATTTAAATTATTATTTTTAATTATTTTATATATATCTCTTTTGACCGTAAATTATCCGCCCTTTTTCAAAATATACTTGAATTTAGTACTCGTAGAGTCTACTTTTTATATAGACTTTCATAATTTAAACCCTCGAGCGAAGAATTCTTCTCGAGTTTTAAACTTTATAATATTTAATTAAATTTATAAAAGTCTTTCGTCTTTTTAGATTTATCGCTAATAATTATTAATATATTTCAATATCTATTTTCAAACTTCTATCGACGACTAATTTTAAAAAAATTTTAAGATTAAGATAAACGACTATCGTTATATTTATATTCTCTAAGATTCGGAGATCTTTTTTAAAGTTATTTATAAATATATCGTCTATCTTTATAAGGAATAAATTCTAAAGTATTTATATATATATATAACTCGAGTCTAATAATTTACTACCTTGAAATTTATAAAAATCTTAATATTTTATAATTACTTTAATCGACGCTAATAACTCTCTAGAATAATCTTTAACGCTAGTAAATTTTAATTCTCGAAATTAATCGATTTGAATAAAATTCTTATAGAGATAATACTCGAGTAATATATTAAAATATATAATAACGATTAAGAGATATAATAATAATAATTATAAAAATACGATAACGATACGATTATAACTATAAATAGAATAAAGTTATAATTATAGATAGAATAAAGTTATAATTATAGATAGAATAAAGTTATAATTATAAATAAAACAAAGTCCTAGTTATATATAGGAATTATAAATAAAAGTTAAAAATAATAATATACCTCTAATTTAGCGTTTATTAATAGTAGTTTTAAATTTACTCGGGATATACTCGAGTAAATTTAAACTCTTTAACTATATACCTCGAGCGTATATTAAATCGATAAATAAATATTATATTTAAGACTTTTAAGGCGCCCGTCGGCGCCTTAAATTATAATTAAATTACTTTTCGTTTTATTAACGTATTTTCTTTTAAAACCCTAGTATATTTAAAGTTTATTATTAAGAAACTAGGTAGTAACTCTAAATAACGAGTTATTAATAAATAAAATAACTATTAATTTAAATCGAATTAATTTCTACTTTTACTACTTTTAAAAGTTTATAGAACTCTATTTTTTATAATTTAAAAAAGTTTCGATAAAATTATAAACTAGATTAAGAATTAGGCCGGTTATATTTTTACTTTTATATTATTATTATTATCGAGGCGTAGTTTATTCCTACGAAGGAAGTAATTCGATAATAAAAATTAAAATGAAAATTCCAGGCGAGAAATCTTAATAATAATAATAGAAGTAATAATTAAATTTATTACTACTAAAATTATTAAAGTTTATAAAATTACTAAAATTACTATTATTAAAATTATTAGAATTATTATTACTAAATTTACTATTAAATTTATTATTAGTTAAATTGTAACTAGATTTACTATATTAGTAAATCTTAAAAGTAAATATTAGTATATTTTAAATATTATTAACTTTATTAGAAAATAATTTACGGGTTTATATTAAAACTTTATATTAAATACCGACTCGAGGTTTAATAGAATTAGTAACTCGAGGGTCTAAGTAGAGTCTTATTAATAAATAATACTTATTATTAATAAGTTTAGTAACTCGATAAATCGTTAATAATTTAAATAGTTTTATTATATATCCTATTATATAACCTCTAGTATACGTAATAATATATACTATAGTATAGGTTATAGTATAGGCTATAATATACCTTATAATATATACTAAGGTATACGTTATAGTATACGATATACTATAGTATTTATATATATATTTTCCCTAGATATACTTCGGTGACGCCTCTGCGAGAATTTTTACTAAAATTTATTATTCCGGGCCTAGTAGATCGCTAGCGTTAATAGTTATTATTAGAGGTCGCTACCGTTAATAGCGATAATTATAGAACTTTATTTATATTAACTTTATTATAGAGCTAAGTTACTATGAATATATTAATAATATATATAAATTATTAAAATTACTAATCCGGCTATAATTAGCCCGGAGTTATTAAATTTATAAAAAGTAATTTACCTAGAACCCCGATTTATTAAATCTATTAATAAGACGCTAGTAATTTTATCCGTAAATTAGAGGTACTAATAACGTCCTATTAACCCTATCCGCGCGGGTAGTAACTCGGTTTTTAATAAAAGTTTTTAAGATTTACTAATATAGTATTATTATTAGAATTAATACTTTAATATTATAAAAGAAGAGCTAGATTAGTACGTTTATTAAGGAGTTTATAATACGAGTAATATTCTATTAAATATATATTTTATTATATTAAATAAAGAAGATAAATATCCTCTATAATAAAATAAAGAATTATAATATTAATATATTAAATTTATTTCTATTAAAGCGAGTTTTAAGAGAGTATTAAAAATATATTATTGAATATACTTTTAATTATAAACTATCTTCATTTCGAGTCTTTAGAATAACGACGTTATTATATATAATACTCTCAGCGACAAGATAATATCCGTTATTTATAAATAATAATAATAGTTAGTATATTATTAAGATTTAACTAGATATATTCTTTATAAATTATAAGAATAAATTCGAGATAAAATTACTACTATATTGAACTCCTACTCCTATTTCTATAGAAGAAATATTTATTATTATATTCACTTCGATATAAATACGTCGATAAAACGAAATATAGTTCGATTATAATTTAAAGCGCTCGACGAGCGCCTTAAAACTCTTAAACGCGATATTTATTTATTAATTTAATATACGCCCGAGGTAGATAGTTAAGGGGCCTAGAGTTACTCGGGTATATATTAAATAATCTTAAAACTACTATTAACGGGCGTTAAATTAGAGGTATATTATTAACTTTAACTCTTAAATATAACCTAGGCTCTTATATATAGCCCTATTTATAATTATAATTATAGTTATAACCTCTATTATTATTATAATCGCTATCGTTATTATATTTACTATTATTATATACTTTAATATATATTTTAATATATAGCCTACGCGTTACTTCTACGAGGATTTTATTTAAATTAATCGACCCTAGAGATTAAAAGATACTAGCGTTAAAGATCGTTCTAGGCGGTTATTATCGTCGATAAAAATAATTATAAAATATTAAGAATTTTTAAAATTTAGATTATAAATTATATAATCTAGCCCCTAAAGCGGCCCCTAGAGTAAATATATATTTAATATTATTTACGCGCGTTTAATACCCGAGGTTAATTATATATTAACTCCGAGTTATTATTAAATTATTATCGGGTTATAGTCGGGCGCTTTAAATTACCGTCGAGCGCTAAGAGTATTATAAATATCTTTCGAGCGCCTAAAGTAATATATTTAGGCCTTGAGTCGTTATAGCCGGTTTTCGATTTACCGACGTAATTATTATTACTCTTTTTATTATTAGCTCTAGTATTAGAATTAATATTAATACTTTTACTTCTACTTTATTTAAAGTAATTAAAGGGAATAATTTTATAAATTATTAATTTATTAATTTAAAGTAGTCGAATACTTAGATTTTTTATTATATTAATTTAAAATATTCTTAGCCGCTAGATATGAAAAGTATATATACTCGAATAATATAAATATTACTAGATTAATAAGAATAAAATATACTATATATTATTAAAAAAGATACTACGATTTAGTAGAGAGTTATTAAAGTAGATAATTGAATAAAGAGGAACTATCGACGAGAATAAAGAAAATGTAAAAAAAGAAATTAAATACAAAAGTAAAAGAATAAATTATATCGATAAGTCCGGAAAAGTAGTTTTGTTTAGTCGCTACTTAATTAGTATATTTTACGTATTTTACGTATTCTATAAATAATTAATAAACGAAATATAACGTAGTAGAATATAATTAAATATAATTTATCTTAGTTATATCTAAAATAGATAAATAATAATATATTACTATATTAAAGAATAATAGAAATAATCTAAATTTTGAAAGCGCGTTTTTTTAAATCTAGGGAAAATCTAGGCTAGATCTAGACTAAATCTAAATCTAGAATTAAATAGTATTTCTAATTTCTTTATAAATATTATAAATATTATATAACTAGTAATATATATATAAGTTTTTACTTTTTCTCGGTTATTTCTCTAAAGGCCTTTATTAATAACTTTGATTTCCGAGGTATTATATAGATCCTAAATTTGAAAAGAGGTTAAGAAATATTTAATTAAATATACTATTAGATTATAAGAAATATATTGAAAAAATTAAATATATAGATTCTTAATAACGACTTTAAGGATTAAATTAAACTTTGAATAAAATTTAAAAAATATTTAAAAAATATTGAGGTTAGATCTAAACCTAGATTTAAATTTAAATATAATACTCAATTTTTTACTATTATCCCGAATATAATACTCTTAACTTTTACTAGAGCCTAAATATTAAATTATTTAGAAATATAAAAATACTTTATTAAAATAATAAAATATTATATTTATAACTACTCTAATCGTATTTTTATTTAATATATATATTATTCTATTAGACCGCCTTTATACTTTCTTTAATATTATTACTAATTATAATATTATTAATATTCTAAATATTATAATTATATTTAAAATTATTATTTCTATTAATACTTTTTATATTCTTTATATTCGTCGTATTTATAGTTTTAAATATATATTTACTCTAAAATCCGCCTTTAATTTCTATTTTCCCTCTATATAATCTCTAATTCCGATATTAATATATAATATATATTAAAATATTTCCTCTAATTAGGTTATTTAATATACTTTTTCGATATTTATTTATATAATCCGATAAAGTAGAAAGACTTATATAGAATAAATATAATTATATAGGTAAGACTTTAACCTATATTTATCTAGCGCGTAAATCTAATTAAAATATTAAATTTATTATTCTTTATTATTCTCTATTTATAATCGATCTTTCGTATTAATATATATATAACTACGTCTCTCGCTTTATCGATTTTAAAGAATATCCGTATTTTAGATTTTAATTCCTCTCGAATATATTATAGAAAAAAAAGTTAATATTAAATATTATATTTAGAAAAGAGAATACTATATTTAATATATTAAAAGAAGCGAGTTTAGGCTCTTTTATACTCAAGATTTTAAAGAAGTAAAGAATTTACTCGTTTTATTATTAAGATTATTCGAGTAAATAAAAATATAATTATTATTTTTACCTACTTCTACTTCTTAAAAATGAAGGTAATAACTTTAATTTTAAGAGATATTCTCTAGATACTATATAATTCTTACCTAAAATATAATCTTTTTTTATTTAATTATTATCTGTATATATATTAGAGGTCTAGGTTATATTTTTAATTTACTTTTTATTAAGAATTTTAGAGGAGATAGCGAGGGTAGATAAAAATCTATAAAATTAAAGAACTCGTATTATAGAAAATACTATATTAGAATAAATTGAAATTAAATACTAAAGATATTAATAATAGAAAAAGGTATTATAGTAATTACTTTAATTATTCTTAATGAGATCTATTTATTATAATAAATTATTATTTAATAATAATAAACCTAGATCACGGCTAAAATCTTAATAAATAAATAATTATAAAATCTTTTCAATAAAACTTCTTATATATTATAAAATAATATCTAGTTTAATTACTCTTCTTATATTATAGTATCGAAATATAAAAAAGTATATTAACGAAGATATTTATTTTAATAAATATCTTTTATATCCTAGTTCTCGTATATATCGAATAATAATACTCGTAGACTTTTCTAAATTAACAGGTCCGAAGTATTTAATAATCGAATTTATAATTTTTTGAATAAATCTCTTTTATAATAATTAGAGAGATTATATTATCCTTTAGATTTTAGTTAGTAATCGTTCTAGATATAATTATAAAATAGAAATAATATTTAGAGCGATTTCTCTTTATTTTCTAAAGAAAATAATATAAATCTTTATTTAAATCTCTTACCTAGTATATTCGTTCATAGTTACGAAGTTGTATTAGAAATAATAAATTACTTACTTTATAGTCTCTTTTTTTACTCATTTTATATAAAGATATTTATATTCTTAGTTAAAAATTCTATTAAAGACTAATTATATCTATTATTCAATAACTATATAACGATATATTTATTACGTTTAGGGAATTATATTATATAGAGTTAATACTTTTTTACTTTTAAAATATATTATTTTCAAAACTTTTTTATTATATATCGTTATTAATCTCTTCGTCGCTCTTTACTTTATTTTATAATTATATTTTCGTTATTATATTTATAATTATAAATTACATCTCTAGGCTTTCAAGATTAATTATTAAATTTAATTTATTAATCTAAATATCGAGATCGAGCGGCGAGAGAAAGAATAAAAGAAATTTATTGATTAATTCAATATAAATAATCTCTAAATATATTAAATATAAATATTCGTATTATTATTAATTCGTAGGATACTTAAAGTTTATAGGAGTATTTTCGCGATAATATTAAAACTTTATTAATTATTTCTTCTATTTCTATTTCTATTAAATTTATATTTATTTTTAATATAAATAAAAATAAAATATAGTAGTATTTATAATTTTATAAGTCTTTATATAATTAAAATTAATTGAAGAGCTTAATAAATTAAATTTTAAATTTTAAATTTATTATAATATATTGAAACTAGATTTATAATAATTATTAAAAGTAGTATATAGATCCTTGAGAGAGAATATACGACGTAGTTACGTTATTTATATTATAATGTTATATTATAGTTTCCGGTACTCCGGAGTTTTTTAAATAAATAAAAGACTCGGAGCCCTCGCTCTAATTCTTTAAAGATTAATTTTATTATCTAAATTTAAAGATTATTCTTCTTATAAAAACTTTATATTTATTTTTATATTATTATAAATACTCTAGGTATTATAATTTAATAATTTTAATCTCTTTTAAATTTTTTAAATAGTAATTCGTTAAAAATATAAAGAATCTTTCTAGAAATAATTATCTCGAAGGCGAGACGTAGGGGATTAATACTTTGAACGAAAATATAAAAGATTTCTTAAAGAATAATAGTTTAACGATAGATTAACTATTTATAGAATTAAAATATAAATAAAAAACCCTTAAGAAAGAGGTATTTATTACTATAATTTAAAAGAATATTAAAAACCCTTAACGTACTATCGTAAATAAAGTAAATAATAAAATCGAAAATAATTCTTAAAAATTAAATATAAAAGACGAAAACGGTTTAATAATAGGTCGTAATTCAAATCGGTCTTAATATAAATAAAAATCATTTATAATTATCGAAACTACGGGACTTCTATACGAAGAAACTATAAAATTATCGAGAATAAAATTATAATATTAAAACTATATTCCGTTTAATACCCGTAAATTTTTGAATAAATAAAAAGAAGATTTTATATATAATATTTTATTTAAAGGAGTAAATTAAGAAATTATAAAATAAATATATTAATATAAAAATTCTTTTCGGATTATTTATTTAATATAATCGAGGACTCTTTAAACCGAGTTATAAATATAAATTTTAAATATTAATATATACGTTAGAGGAATGATTAATTAATTATTAATAAATCTCAAAAACTCTTATTAAAACCCTAGTTACCGACCGCGCGGATAGGGCTAGTAGCGTCCTACTAGTAATTTTTACTAAGAAATATTATTAATAAAACGTTATTAATAGCCTTAATTTACGGATAGGGCTACTAGTGTCTTATTAATAAATTTAATAAATTAAGGGTCCGGGTAAATAACTTTTAATAAATTTAATAAATCGGGGGTCTAGGTAGTATCCTATTAATAACTCTAAATTAATTTTAGTAGGATTAATAACTTTAGTAATTTATATATATCGTTAATATATTAATAGTAACTAGCCCTATTATAAGGCTAAAATAAATAAAGTTTTATAATTATCGCTATTAACGGTAACGACCCCTAGCGACGACTATTAACGCTAGCGACCTACCGGGCCCGGAATAATAAATTTTAATAAAAGTTTTTATAGGGGCGTTACCCGGGTATATCCGAGGAGTATATATATATAAATATTATATTATTTCGTATATCATGGCGTATACCTTAGCGTATACCTTAGTATATACTATAATTGCGTATATTATGAGGGGCTTTCGTCTAATGTTTTAGAGACTACTACGGGGGGTATATATCGTATACTATTTAAAATACCTTTACGTATACCATTCGTATATTATTCGTATACTATTTAATAGTATACGCAAGCTGCGTACACTATTACGTATATTATAAAGTATACTATAGCCTATACTATAACCTATACTATAGCGCATACTAATCCGTATATAAATACGTATATTATAGAGTATATAATGGGCCTATTCGTCTAATATTTAAATTATTAATTATTTATCGAGTTACTAAACCTATTAATAGTAAATACTATTTATTAATAGGACCCTACCTGGACCCCTAATTTACTACTCCTACTAAACCTCGGGTCGGTATTTAATATAGAGTTTTAATATAAACTCGTAAACGGCTTTCTAATAGAGCTAATAATATTTAGAGTATACTAATATTTACTTTTAAAATTTACCGATAATACGAGATTTCGATATTTATTTTAATACCCTAGAAACCGAATTACTTTTATATAATAAAGAGTAATAAATAATCTATTTAATAACCCGTTTAAGATTTAATATTTTAAAAGAAATTAATCGAGGCTAAAATATTTTTATTAAGCGAACCGAATTTATATTATTTATAATATATTATAAATATAATCTTCATCGGGACTTTAAGATATAAAATTATAATTAAAATAATTAATTAAAACCTCGTAAAAGATATAAAAAGGGGTCGAAGGGCGGAGATAATAAATATAAATCTAATATTAAAAAATATGATTTTAATAATAATAATTATAGGAACCTTGATAAAATATATATAATTTACGAGAGCGAGAAGAATCTTAAAGATATTAAATATTTTAATTATTATAAATTCGATTATTACTTTAATAAATATCTAGAGAAAAAAATAAAGACTACTAATTATATTAACGATTATACCGTAAAGTTAGACTTTTAATAAATCCTCGGGGAAGTCTTTATTCCGAGGGAATAAAAAAATATAAAAACCCGATCGAGTATAAATACTAATAACGAGGTTATTACGAATCTAATTAATATCGATATAAAAATTATTCGTATTAAGATAAATAAGGATCTAGGAACTAAGATAAATATTATTAATAAAATATTTATTTAATACTATAATTTAGAATATTTTAAAAGCGAGCCGTTATCGACTTTAAAATAAATAAGCGGGTAATTTATTTATTATTATAATATTTATATTATTATCTACCGGTTAATTAATTTATAAAGATAAACTAAAGAGTATAAAAATATTTTTTATTCTATAAATAAAAAAGTCTCGCTTATTATTATAAATATACTAATTATAAAAAAGGAAAAAATTTAAATCGATTATAGTATACGTACCTAACGGTTCGGTATCGCGCCGAATATATATATATTAGAATTATTTAAGGATTTTACGAAATTATTAAATACGTAACTAGTTATTTATATATTAATCTATATTAAAAATAATTCTTTTAATTAAGATCCTATTAATAAAAACGAGGCTAGGAAAAGTAATATTATTATTAATATAATATCTTTCAATTATTATATTATTATACCGCCTATACTTCTCGATAAATTTATAGATTTTAATAATATCTTTTTAGATAAAGAAGCGAGTTGATTATTATAATATAAAGACGGCGATTATATTATTAATATAAAGAAAAGTTTATTATATAAACCCCTTTATAATCTATCGAAGTTTAAATTAATAGAGTTTCGGATATATTTAAACGACGCTTTAATAAAGGGTTAAATTAAATACTCCGTTAACTTTATTAAAACTTCTATCCTTTTTATTCTAAAGAAAAATAATAGATTACGACTCTATATCGACTATTAAAATCTAAATAAAATTATTATTAAAAATCCTTATTTATTATCTTTAATTAATAAAATACTAGACCGCCTAAATAATATTATATAATTTACGAAGTTTAATTTGAAAGATATTTATTATTAAATAAAAGTTAAGGAAGGCGATAAATAGAAAATAATATTTCGTATATAATATAATATTTTCGCATATATAATAATATAATATAATTTAACGAATATATTTACTACTTTTTAAATTTATATTAATAAATTATCAACCGACTTAATAAATATATTTTATATTATTTATTTAAATAATATTCTAGTTTATTTGAATTTAAAAGAGGATTATATTAATTATATATAATAAATACTCGAATACCTATACAGATATTCTTTATTCGTAAATTTTAAGAAATACGAGTTCTTTACTCGGTTAATTAAATTTCTAAAATTTATCGTAAATATCGAAAGTATATCGATAAATAAATATTGGATTAATATAATTTAATCCTAGCCAAAACTAAAGTCCTTTTATAATATATGAGTATTTTTAAACTTTATTAATTTCTATCGTCGATTTATTTATTATTATTCGAAGATAATAAACTTATTAACGAATCTACTAAAATATAGTTAAGATAATAAGAAATTCAAATTATTTAAATTATTTAAAAAGGCGGAGTAAACGTTTTATTTACTTCGCGATCTATATATATATATATATTTATTCTTATATACTTTAATCTAGAATTAAAAATTCAGATTAAAATAAATACTTTTAATTTTATTATAACTATAATTTTAACGTAATTTTAACGTAATTATAAATAATATCCCGTCGTTTTTTATCCCGTAAAATATAAAGTCTAGAAATTCGATATAAGATTTATAATAAGGAGCTCCTCGTAATTATTATAATATTTAAATAATAATAATACTACCTTAAAGGTAATTTATATAAAATAGAAATCTTAATTAATTATAATAATTTAAGAGGTTTTATAAATCGATATTTATTAATAATCTTTTAACTAATAGTAATATATCTTTAATATTAATATAATAAGTTAATATAAGTATTCTTTTTATATTCTAAATAATTTAGTTAATATTAAATTATTCTTTATTATATTTGAAAAATACGCGTTAGGGTTATAGTACGATAATACTAGTAAAAAATTTAATTGAATAATAATTATAAAATAAGAAGAGTCTAATACTTCGCGTAATTTAAATAATTAACTATAATAAAGTATAATAAATTTTATAATAAATTAAATTAGATCTAGCCTAATATATTATAAATATCGAGCGATATTTAAATAAATTTATTAAAAGAATAAAAGAAGAAATAAAGAGATCTTTAAATTAATATATACGAGTAAATTTAAAGAATTCGTTTTTAAGAAAACGATTAATATTTAATAATTAGAATTATATATAAACTACCTATATTATTATAATTTTATATAAAATAAGTATTAAATTCTATTAGAGATAATCTAAAATACGGTTTATAATATAATTAATATAATAATTAATAAATCTCTAAGTTTTCTATAACGGGCTTAAATAAGGGTAAATATTAAAGAAATTTAAAAAATTATATATATAATACTTTAGTAATAAATTAATTTTTTAGTATTTTAAATCTAGTCTAGGTTTAATTTATATCTAGGCTAGATTCTTTATAGATAATTAAACGAGGAAGATTTCCTATAGATTAGAAATAAACTACGTAAAACTTTTAAAATTATTTTCGCGCTCTCGATAACTAAGATTATATTCGATAATAGAAAATTATTCTCCGTCCGCGACCTTAATCATAATAAAATACCGGAGATAATAATAATTAATAAAATATTTAATTCACCTTTTAGGTTCTAATTAAAATATTGAAAAAACGAAAAGTTTAAATAAAAATATGACTTTATTCAATAATAATTATAACGATTTATTTAATTTTAAAGAATCGTTAGAGGACCCTAAATCTAGTTCGAATTTAATTAATTTATTTCTATTAGACTTTATAGATAATTTGGCTTATATACGTTACTCTATTAATAATAATAAAAATAAGAAAATAAATAAAATTATTAGAATAATTACTACGGTCCTAGAATTAATTATTGAAAATATTTATATACTTTTCCCAGAATTCGATAATTCTTAATACTACTCTCTATTATTATTTAATAAATTAGTCTCGGTATTAATATCTTTTTTATTTAACAATAAAGATAAAGTTATTATTATTATTATAATATAGTAATCGGCCGCGTTTAAAACTAAAGTAAATAACGCGGGTTTATAATTATAAAAAAATAAATTATAGAAAATTTATTAAAATTTATAAAGACTTTAAATTATTTACTATTTTCAATAAATATAATTAAAGAAGTAGGAATAACTTAAAAAACACCAAAAAAATCTAGTAATATATTAATTTCATTTAATAAAATCGCGAAAGACTCTCTAATCAAAAATAGGGAGTCTCTCTACTCTAATAAATATATTAGTATTATTACAATTAATTAATATAAAATTAAAATTAAATATTTAGAATTCTCTAATTTTTTTAAATATAAAGTATATTATACTTCTAATAATAACGAGAGTAACGTTTATTATATAACCCGTATCTTAGTCTTCGATTCGATATTATTATAATAATAAAATAATATACGGTTAATTAAATAAATTTAATATTCTTTTAGAACTTATATTTCTTTATTAATTTATATATAATACACGAAAGTATCTTTTATAATTTCTTTTACCTTTAGTTTATTTAGATAATATAATATAAATTCGACGAAAGAGTTAAAGTAAAGTTTAAATAACGTCGAGTTAAAAGAGATATTATAAATAATTTAATAACGATAATATTGTCTTAAAATATTAAATAATATATTATATTCGATAGAGGTTTACTAGTAATAGAAAGAGTAGAAACAAAATTTAAATAATAAATTATATATATTTTTTCTAATATTTAATTCGATTAACTAGTATAACCTATCCTCTTTTATATCGATAAAAATAAAATATTGAGAATATAATTATTTACAGAGGCTAACGTTACTATTAAACTATATTTTAATTAATTTTAATTCGGAAATTGTGTTATTAACTTTATTCTATCCGGTTTATATTCTTCCTCGTTGTTATAAAGACTCAATAGTAGTAATTCACTCGCGATCATTAATGATTAATGATATTCTATTAATTTTGAAATAATTATAAGGGTAAACTCTCTCCTACGCTTTTATAAATCAAAGCGGCGATATAATTTAAAGTTTACGGGGGCTATACTAGTAATAACTCCTAAAATAACGAGTATAATAATAATAAAAAAGAGGAAATAAATAAAGGCGAGGATAATAATAATATATAAAATAAAAGTAAAGACAACGACGACGATAATAATACTCGCTCGGGTAATAAGAAATTATTATTTATATTATTTATAATCGTAGCTTATAAGGGCTAGAGTATTTTAATTAATAATATTCTTTAATTATCCTCTCTAATATTTAGAGTATAAATATTAATTATAAATCTTTTCGGTATTAACGACGAGGGGAAAGTAAAAGGTTTGAGAATAAAAATATATACTATAAATTTATAAAAAGATTTTATTAACGTTAATAAATATAAAGTTAAAATTCAAAGAGTATAAAGAGTTCAAAAGTTTTATTAATAATAAAGTCGTCGTTATTATTTATTTATTTTAAAATATAAATAATATCTTATTACTACTAATTATTCTGTTCGAATATTAAACGTATTATATATTAATTATTTAATAGAGGAGCTCGAAGATTAAATTTAATTTTAATATTACTTTAAGTATTATTCGCTCCGTCGTTATTTTTCTTTTTATCGTCCTCGAAATTAAGGGTTTATAATATCTTTTACTTTTAATTAAAAATATAATTTATATATTTATATTCTTAAATCGAGAGTAGGATATTCTTTAGTAATTAAAAGAACGGTAATTTATTCTCAACTATAAATATTATAAATATACTCGATAATATATTTATAAATTAATATTTCTTTTTTATTATTATTTTAAAAGTCTTCGCTAATAACTCTTAATCCTTAGAATCTTATATCGATCGTAAATTTAGAAAGAATTTGAAGAATATATAACTAAATACCGCGTTAAATAATAATAAATATAATTGAAATATTAAAAGCGTAGGCCTTTAATAATAAGTTTACGAATTAAATAAGATCTAGATTAAATATAAAGAATATTTAAGAATATTTAAATTAAATCTAGATCTAGATTTAGGCTAGATATAATATTTATTTTTTATTATTATCCCGAATATAATAGAGTAGAGAATTAGAATCGTGAATAATAATAATAAATAATAATAAATATTATTATATCGAAAAGTATATAAAGAAATAATAGATTTCCTAGTTCTTATTTAAGTTTAAATATTTAGTAATTTAAATATATAAAAAGAGTTAAGTCAATTAAAGGCGATTTATTCTTATATTTATTTTAGTCGTTTTTCTTCCTAATATATATAATACCTCCTTAAATAATATCTTCTATATTAATAGAACCCGCCGCGGTATTAGTATTATTACTAATTTTTATTTTTTTTAATATTATTACCTTCGTCGGTATTTTCTATATCTATTATATTTATTATTTTAATAATTTTAAATACGTCCTCCCTAACTTTTCTCTTCGATTTATATTTTAATTTATATACTCCTCGATTTTAATATTAATATTTAATAAATAGTTAAATAATTCTTCTTTTTATATTATTCGATATTTATAAAAGTATAGGGTAGGCTTTGAGCGCTATAAATATATATAAACTAGTTAAACTAGGTTGAGTAGAGTAATACTATATCCTAATTTTTAAATATTATTAATCTCTATAAACACTCCTAAGAATATTTTTAACTCGTGAGAATATTTAAATTTAAAATATATTATTAATATAGTTTCTATATATAGCTCTATTTATAACTATAACTTTATTCTATTTATAGTTATAATATATTCTACTTATAGTTATAGCGTATTCTATTTATAGTTATAGTATATTCTATTTATAATTATAGTTTTATTCTATTTATAACTAAGTCTTTTATTTATAATTAAGGCTTTGTCGTTAATATACTATATAACTACGCCTAGTAAAACGTCGTTATATATCGAGTATCGTATAACCCGGGCGTTACCCCCGCGTAGATTTCGCGCGAATCGATTAAATCCGGGAATTAAAAGTTACTAGCGTTAAGAGTAGTTCCGAGGGGTCGCTACCGTCGATAGAGGCGATTATAAAATATTATATATACGTATATATAGGCTATAAATAGGGGTATACGTATATTTATAAAGGTAAAAATAGTTATATATATACGTATTTATAGGTTATAAATACGTATATCTATAAACTATAAATATATATATTTATAGTAATAATAATAACTATATATATATATATCTATAGGCTATGAATACGTATATCTATAGAAGTAATAATAACTATAAATACGTATATCTATAGTAGTAGTAATGGCTATAAATATATATATCTATAGGAGTAGTAATAGCGATATATATATATATTTATAGTAGTAGTAATAGCCATGTATACGTATATCTATAGTAGTAGTAATAGTTATGAATACGTATATCTATAGGAGTAGTAATAGCTATGAATATATATATCTATAATAGTAGTAATAGCTATAAATACGTATATCTATAGGAGTAGTAATAGCTATATATACGTATATCTATAGTAGTAGTAATGGCTATATATACGCATATCTATAGGGTTATATATACGCGTATATCTAAATAGTAGTAATAACTATATAAATAAATAATCCTAAACGGCTCTAAACGGCCCTAAACGGTCTAAGAATCCTAAATAATCTTAAATGAGTCTAAGCGAGCCTGAGCCGGCCTAAACCGGCCTAAAAATTCTTAATTAACTTCGATTCATTTTAGCGCTCGCGAGCGGGCCTAAATACTCCGAGTAAATTCGAATAATTTATACTTTTATAGATAGATATATTTTCTCCGATATTTATTTATATAACTCGATAGAGTAGAAAGGGCTTATATAAAACAATTATAATTATATAAATAAATATTAAATTTACGTTTATTTAGTATATAAATTTAATTAAAATATTAAAGTTATTCTTTTCTAATCATATATTATTATAAGAAGTTTTATATATAAATACGTATTTAATTACGCCTTTTTTCTTAATATAATCGAAGAATATTCATATTTTAACTTTAATCTCCTCTCGGACGTATTATAATAAAATAAGATTAATATAATATAATTAATTAGAAAAGATTAGGCTAAGTTTTATAAATAAAAAGAAATTAATAAAAAAGAAAGAATTTACTAGTTCTATTATTATAACTATCTTAGTATATAAGAATATAGTTAATATATTACTCTTTCTATATTTCTTAAAAAGAGAAGCGATGAATTTAAATTTAAAAAATATCTTTTTAAATATTATATAGTCTTTATTTAAAATATAGTTTTCTAGTATTTAGTTATTATCTTTATTTATATACCGGTCTTCGATCTCTTTATTAATTTACTTTTAATTATATAAAATTAAAGAGACGGAGAAATAAAGTAAATAATTATATAAATAGAGGAGCCGTATTATTATAAATACCTAATTAATATTAATTTTAATCGAGTAATCGAGACGGTATTATATAAATATCGTCTTCGTTTTAATAAATTTTTATATTATTAAAGTAAATTAATAAGTAATGAAAATAACGTAATATATTTTATAATTTTAGAAATACTTCGATAAAGCTCTTTAAACCCGATAAATTCATAATTTAATTAATTAATTTTCTTATACTACTATATTAAAAATAAAAAAAGTAAGTTCTTTAATATATTTATATTATAGTATAGCCTTACTAATCTAGCCTAGCTTAATTTATCTTAGATTTAATTTAAATTTAAATTAACTTCTCTATTTTTATCCTAATATAGCTAGGATAAGAAATAAGTAAATACTTTATATATTAGTTTTTATTTAGATAGTAGCTAGCCCTATTTTAACTTTCGTCCTTTTATAATAATTCATTTCTATATTATAACTAGGTTATAATTTAATAAACCTAGCCGTTAATTTAATAAATATCTAGATATTAATCCCGTTCTTTAATATTATAAAAGATTAACTATTTAGTTAGTACTCTCTAATATTAGGATAATTATTATAAAGGATTAACTTTTTAACCCCGAAGACCGCGTATAATAATTCCTCGCCGAAGTTTAGAATAACTTTATTAGTTTCCTTAATACCTTCGATTACTTATATATTTAAATCGAGAGTAATTCTTTATTCGATATTTTATTTTTATTTACGCTCTTTATTTCTTCTTTTATACTAGATATATAATCTCTAGTTTATATTATCGTCTAGGTAATAGCCTAGGCCGTATTTATTATAATTTAAATTATACTTTAACCCTCGCTTTAAGTATTCGATAAGAATACCTTTAATAATATTATTATTATAGGCCTACGCTCGTCTTTTCTTTTAAATATTTAATAATTTATTTTCTCGCGATCTCGAACGCCTCCTAAATCCGAAAAACTCCTAGATATCTCGGAATATAAAGGAGATTAGGATAAATTAGATATTTAGGAATAGACGTTAATATAATAAATATATATTAATTATAACCGTTACCTCTCCGATAACGATAAGATTGTTTATATAAAGTTCAAATTAATTATTAATAAAAAGGCCTCTAATTTAATAAACCGTTATTAAAAGAATAATCTCTATATTTTAACTAACTTTATTAATTAGCGAAAGAAACTACGGGAAATATATAATAACTCGTTTAAATAAGAGGATACTCGGAATTATATCCGAGAATTTAAATAAGGCTTTATATCTTTTAATAAGTATTTTAACCTCGTTTTTTAAAAAAAAGAATATTTTCGAATAAAGAACGAATCCTTAATTAATATTATAAAATATAATATTAATTATACTACCTAATAGGCCTCTATCTCCTAGAGGAAAATTAATAACTAATAATTATTAACCTTCGATAAGTACGTCCGTATATACTCCGAAATCAACTAAGAATTTTAATAAATTAAGTACTATCTATCTCGTTAGAGTACTACTTTTATTAGATTAAAATAAATCTTAAAAAGGTTTATTATATTTTCACTAACTTCTACCTCTATAGCCCGCTTTATTATAACGAGTATTTTTATCCCCGTTATTATAGTTCCTACTCTCTTATTTAGAGAGTTAATAAACCTCGATTCTATTTAAATTATTATTAAAAGTAAATTAATAAAAACCCTAGTTATTAAAATTATCTACGAGAAGTAGAGGTTTTACTTTTATTATAAATCGCCTAGGTATAGTATAAGGGCCTATTTAATTAAACTAGCTAGCCTCTAATTAAATATTATAACTATCGTCGATAATAATAAAAGCGTTATAGGAGGAGTTATCTTAAATATAGGAAAAGAATAATCCTAATATAAAATCGTATACTAGGACTATAAATATTTAGAATCCTATATATACTTTTTTATTTATCGGTTATATCGTTTAATTTACTTTCGTTATTAATTAGATTTTCGCCTTAATTTATTAGATAGCTTTTTAAGACCGACCCTAATTTTCGTAATAAATATATAATTATTTCTTATTAATTACGGAACGGCCGGTCCCGAATTTAAATTGAAGTTTTAATTAATATTAATATATCTAGCTACTTTTTTATCGATTATAATTTTATATATATTTATTATTTACCCCTTCGTTTTCTTTATTATCTTTATATTATCCGACTCTTTAATAACGTACTTACTACTATAGGATATATTATTTATATAATAGAAACGATTTTAAATATTTATAATTATTAAGAACGAATAGTTTTTTATTATTATTAAATTTAGTTAATACCCCGTCGTAATTAGTCTATCGTACCTCTATTATTATAGAGTTATTACTAATTTCTTAAATAATTCCTTGACTTTCGCTTTATATTTTTATTTAAGAAATTATACCTTTAATCCCGTAAAAGTTTTCGCGGAAAATAAATTCTTTTTTATACCCTAAAAAAGTTTCTAGATTTAAGAATTTTAATTTTTAATTTTATTTAATACCTATATAAAGTAAACCCCGATTTAAAAGGAGTCGCTAGTATATATAGAGCCGTTATTATTTATAGACGATAACGTTACTATTAAATAACTAACTCCGACTCGAGAGAAGTTATTTTAACTTTAGGCTTATTAGTAGTATATTTAATCCTAGATTTGGAAAGGGGAACCTCGATTTAAGAAAAGTTAATTTAATTTTAAATTTATTAAAAATGAACCTAATCTCTAGCCTAATTTAGTATTTATATAAAATAACCTAGAATTTAAAAGAAGTTACTTTAATTCTAGGTTTATTAATAATAAATTTAAATTTAAAAGAAGTTTTCCCCGCCTTAATCCTAGTTATTTATTCTTATAGGAACTAACTATAATAACGAGTATAACTATATCGTTATTATTATTAAATAAAGAAAGATATTTAAAATTAAATATTATAACCTAGCCTCGCTTTATTCTAAGTCCTAGTATTAAGAATAACGAACCTAGTACCCAGTTATACTTAATATATACGAGATAAAGTATCGATTATTTACTCGGCTCGTTAGGCCTAACGAGTAAACTATATTTAATCTATTATTTATAGAAATCGATCGATTTTTAGGTATTTTAAAAGAAATCTCGACCCTAGGTACCTAGTTTTATTAAGAATCTAAATATTATAAATCTAAACCCCGTTTTAATTAAGTCTAGAACCGAGTTATATTTAAAATAAATAGGGAGTTTTATTTCGTCTTTATTATTTTTTAAGAAGAGTTTTAAATTTATTAAAATAATAAGAATATTAACCTAACTATAATCCTACCTATATAATATTATGAATTTCTAGATATTTTTTTAAGAAAAGACGTTAATACTTTACTTTTATATTAATTATATAATTATATTATTAAATTTAAAAAAGGGCTATAACCTCCGTTATTTAATTTATATAATATAAATTATAATAAGATTCTAGAACTCCTTTATTATTTAGATAAAAACTTTAATAAAGATTTTATTCGAGCTAGTCGATTTTATACTATATTTTTTATTTTATTTATAAAGAAACCTAGCGGGGGCCTATATTTTTATATTAATTACCGAGGCTTAAATATTATTATTATAAAGAATAAATACTCTTTACCTCTAATATTAAAAACCTTAAATTAATTAAATCGTATTAAGGTATTTTCTAAATTAGATATTATATTTATTTTTAATCGCCTCCGCGTTAAAGAGGGCGATAAAGAATTTATTATATTTTATACTCGATTCGGTCTATTCGAATACTTTATTATATTATTTAGATTATATAATAACCCTACCTCGTTCTAATACTATATTAATAATACTCTTCGTAAATTTCTCGATAAGACTTATACCGTATATCTCGACGATATTCTAATTTATAACGATATCGAGGAAGAGTATAAAATCTATATTAAATATATTCTTTAGAAACTCCGCGAGGCGGGGCTCTAAATAGATATTATTAAATATAATTTCTATATTAAGAAAGTTATATATTTAAGAATAATTATTATTATTTAAAGAATTAAAATAAATTTAAAGAAGATTAATACTATTTTAAATTAATTATAACTAATTAATATTAAGGATATTTAAAATTTCTTAGAATTCGTTAACTTTTATCGGTGTTTTATTTATAGGTTTAATAAACTCGTTATATTATTTATAACCCTAATTAAAAAAGATATCGTCTTCGAGTAAAGGATTTAATATTAAATAACTTTTAATATTTTAAAGAAGACTTTTATCTTTAATATTATCCTAGTCTATTTCGACCCCGACTATAAGATTATAATAGAAATAAATATATCTAATTACGTATTTAGGGGGGTTCTATCCTAGTATAATAATTAAAATATTCTTTATTTTATAATTTACTTTTTAAAGAAATATAACCTAGCCGAGTATAATTATAAAATCTATAATAAAGAGTTTATAGTAATTATCCGCGTATTCGAGGAATAACGCCCCGAATTAAAGGGATTTACTCTCTTTATCGAGATAATATCGTATTATAAAGTTCTTAAATACTATATTTTATTTAAAATACTATCTCGCCGTTAAATAAAATAGAGCGAGTTTTTATTACGTTTTAATTATAAAATTACCTATTAACCTAGTAAAGAAGGTAGTAAATTTAATATATTAATATATCGGTTAAAAGACCTCCCTAAAGAGAGAGATAAATTAGACCCTAAATATTAATATTAATACTAGATTATATTAAAAAGAAAAAACCTAGCCCTAGAAATCCTTAAAGACTATATTTATAATATATTATTAAATATAATAACCCTAGCCTCCGTCCTAGTTACTTTAACTATATTAATAATAAATTAAAAGATTTTTATCTAGCTTTTCTAATTATATCTCGTATTAATCTATACGACTACGATAGACCTTGATATAAATATTAATCCGGAATTATAGACCCCGCCTATATTTTACGAGTTCAAACTAAATATAAATTAATTTATTAATTTAAATAAAGACCTATACGATACCCCGATTTATTAATTATAAAATATAATTAATTAGGCCGATTAATTCGCCCCTAAAGTTCTTAAAATATTACGTTTTAAAATATATTATTATAACGGAATTCTCCTCGCTAAATACGAAGATAAGGATAAAATTCTCTACTTTTAAGGAAAAAGATATATTCCGAACTTTAATAAACTATACCTTCGTCTAATTTAATTAATTTATAATAATATCGCGGGTAGTTACTTAAATCGTATTAAATATTATAAATTAATTAATCGGGCCTATTAATAGCCTAATATCTATATTACTATCTAATAATTCGTTAAGAATTATTATATATACCGAAGAACTAAACCTTCCCGCTAGTATATTTAAAAATAACTACGTTTATTACCGCCCCCGTAACGACGTTAAAAAGACGTTTTAATAGACTATATAAGTCCCCTACCGTTTTGTATCTTTATAGGAATTATTTATCGATATATTTTAATTTTCGTAGATTATTTAATTAAGATACGGTACCTAGTACTTATTACGTCGATAAAAGTAAACGAAGTTTATAACGCTTTTTATTAGAACGTATAAAAGCTTTATAAATTACTAGATATCTTTATTTCGGATCGAGGATCTTAGTTTATATCGGAGTTTTAGGAGGCTTTATATAAATATTTTAAAATTAATTAACGTATATCTACCGGGTATTATCCTTAGACGGATAATTAAACCGAGTAATTTAATATTATAATGAAATACTACCTCCGTATATATACTAATTATATATAAAATAATTAGGTGAAATAGCTCCCTAGAGCGGAGTTTTCTAATAATAATATTAATTCTTTTAATACTCTAGCCTCGTCTTTCTTAGTTAATTATAATTAATATTTATATATCGGCTTTAAGTTTATTGAATTTTTACTTTAAAATCTTACCGCCTAAATTTATACCTATTTAATTATTACCGATAAATTCGCGATATAAATAGAAACTTTAAACGACTACCTCCGCGATAAAATATTTATCGCCTAAATTATCTTTAAATCCTCGATTAATTAACGAAAGTATCTATATTTAATATATTTAGTAAACGATTAAATATAATTAAATACTAAGAATCTAAATATTATATATTTTTTAATTAAACTCGACGATTATAATATCGGCCCCTTCCGAGTTTTTAAGATTTTTAATAATTCTTTTATAATTTAGTTAGATTTTTTATATTCTATAAAGATTTACCCCGTTTTCTATACTAGCCTATTATAATTAATAGTTAATAACTCTCTACCTAGATAAATCTAGTTTATCCGAGAATTTATAATTACCGAAGATAATTAATATAAATAGTATATTAACGGTATTTTAAATTCTAAATATAATCGCCGTTATAGTCTACCTTTATTAAAGTACTACGTCGATTAAAAAGACTACGTCGTTATATAGGAACTCTTTTAGTACCTTACCCGTTATTAATAATTTATTAATAAATATTATATCTCGAATCTTAGCGCCGTTAACTCCTATGAATTACTATATATTATTTAAAGATATTAATATAAGGAATCTCTATTATCTTCGTTTTAATCCGATTTTTAAAAAGTTAACCCCCGCCTATACTTTAGTTTATTCCCTATTCGTTATTATTCCCTCGGTTATTATTCCGTATCGGTTTCGATCGATACTTCGTATTATTATATAAATAAATAATACTATATAACCTAGCCCCGCCGTTATCGTTTATAGATAATAATGTTAACGCTTAACTTTATTCGTATACCGTAGTTTATTCTCCGTCCTATCCTTTATCCGTTACTATTAATAACTCGAATACTTCGATATATTTTTATTTTAATTATTTCGTAACCCCTAATAAGATTTAGGGTTATGAAATTTAATTAATCGAATTAATTATATATTTATCTTATAGGAGCTCGATTTTAAAGAGGGGGTTATTATTATAATATAATTTTTTAACCTAACCTAGTTTAATTTATTTTAAATTTAATTTGAATTTAAACTAGTTTCTTTATTTCTATCTTAATATAGCCGGGATAGAAAATAAATAAATACTCTATATACTAGTTTTTATTTAGATAGTAGTTAGTTTTACCCTAATTTTCGTCCTTTATCTTTTATTTTAATCTACTCTTATATTATAACTAGGTTATAATTTAATAAATCTAGCCGTTAATTTAATAAATATCTAGATATTAATCCCGTCGCTTAATAATTTATTATATTATCGAAATCTTAAATTTAGTTCCTTAAACTTTAATATTTATTAATAATATTATTAAAAATCTTTAAGCCGACTAATTTAAAATAGTAATATCTATAAATTAAATTATTCTAGGAAATATTATTTATAATATTTATTAAGGTTATAATATCTAGTAAATCGGAGTTAATTATTATTCTAAATATAACTATAAACTAGAAGTAATATTTAGAGTAAATCTTTTTTATTATTTAAAAAGATTTTTATAAATCTTTATTTAGATTTCTTATTTTATTTATCTATAATTACGAATTTTTATTAGAATCGATAGATAATTTTCTCTTAATTACTTTTTTCCTATTCTATATAAGAAAGTATTTATATATTTTATAAAAAAAAATCCTAAAGACTAACTATATTTATTATATAATAAGAATAAATACGGAATTATTTATTTCGTTCTTATGAAATTATATTACGCGGCGTTTATAAATTTATTACTTTTTAGTAATTTTACGTCGATATTATTCGGATTATATATTATTCTTAATTATTTTAGTATCTATATATTTATTTCGTAACTAAAATCCATATAATTATAATAATAATTATAAATTATATCTTTAAGGTCTCGAAGTCGATTATTAATAATTTTTTAATATTCTAAATATAAAGATTAACCGGCGAGATAAAGAATAATATAAAATTATTAATTAATTTAATATAAAACGTTTCCGAGTCTAATTAATATAAATATTTATATAATTATTTATTCGTAGGATATTAAAGCTCCGCGAGAGTATTTTCGCGATAGTATTAAAGTTTTATTAATTACTTTTTTATTCTCGTTAGATCTCTATTTATTTTTATATAATTACGATAAAATATCGCGGACCCTATAATTTCGAAGCTTTATAAATATCTATACTTAATTATAAAATTTAAAAGATATATTAAGAGAGTTTACTTTATTAAAATTTATTTTATCTTCGATAATAATAGTAAATTATTCGTAGTCCCCTTTATGAAATACTATAATTAAATATATATAGAGTTAATATTAAATAAAGATTAATTTTAATATTCTAGAAATTAATATTTTATTATAATTATAAGAAATTTTAGAGTAGACGATTTTCGCGAATATATTTATATAAATAATTAATTAATTAGTTAAATTTATATATTTATTTAAATAAAAATACTTTATTAATAAGAGAGTTCTATTAAATACTTTTTTTAATAAAGTTATTAATAATATTTATTAATTATCAAAAAACCTCGCCGGTTAATAATTTTAATTTATCGGTAATTTATTTTCTCCTTTTATTAATTAATAGCCGATAGTTATAATTATTTTAAAATATTATTTATCTCTTATCTCTGTTTATTTTTCTTTTAATTTTTAATTTCATTTATTTATCTAGTAGGCCTATAGGTCGCTTTATTATAAATTTATTAAATAATCGATACCTACTACCCTTCGGCCGGGGCTTTCTTTTTCTTCCTCTTTTTTATAGGCCTAAATATATTACTAGGTCCTAATAATAATTTAATTTTTTTTAACTATTTTCTAATAAAAGAGAATTAACCGAGTTATTTTATTTTTATTATTGACCGCGCGGTTATATATATATTTTAGACCTATATTAATATTTTCTTAAAATTATAAATATTTATTTATTTTATTAACTCCGTTTTATCCCTAGTTAATTCCGGGTAATATAATAATATAGACTTTATTCTTTATATCTTTTATTTATTTTAGTAACTAGCGCTACGGATTATAAATATCTTTATTTAATATAAGAATTTATTTAGTCCAATTTTATTATATTTTAATTATATCTTTATAAAGTTTTTAACCTTCTTTAATTAATTATAATAATCGAATTAATCTTTAAATAAATCTTCTTTTTAAGTTAAATTAATAATTTATATAATAATTATTACTTTATAACTCTTTTATTTATTTAGTTATTACTAGCGAGCTTAGTCTTTTATTTTTTAATTAATAATTTTAATATATTAATATTCTTCGATCTCTTCGATTAAATTTATCTAGTCTTTTCTCTTCTTTATAATTATAATTACTTTATATTATTCTTTAAATTTTAAAGCGCGAGATACCTAGGCTTCCTTTTCTATTATTAATATTAAAGATATTTATTATTACCTACCTCCTCTATACTAGAATTTATTCTAAATTCATAGATTTTTTATAAATATAATTAGATAAATCCCTCGATTTATTTAATATTATATTATTAGGTTATTTAATTTTAAATATTAGAATTAAAATAATTTTAAATACTCCTAGGATTATTTTAAAATAATTATTCTAAAAAATTATTAATTTCTTTATATATCTCTTTATAACTTTTGTTATTCTTTTTAATTAGTATTATATCAGAGTCGTAAAGATTAATATTAATCTAACTACTATATTATATATTATTCTATATTTCGCGAAGGTAGCGCCTTATATTAAATTAATTAAATACTTTATAATATAGTTTTAATTAATCGCTTTAACTTTAATTTAATTTAAATATAATTCTTATTTTTATTTTAAATCGATATATAATCCTAAGATTTTAATATTTATTTTAGGTTCGATAATTTCGTTCCTAAAATTTATTATTATTTCTATATTAAATTTCTTCGGCGTTCGAGATATATAAACTAGCTCGTATTTCTAAAAAGTAAATAATACTTTATAAATAATTATTTACTTTAAATAAATATTATAAACTTATTTTAAATTTATATAATTTTTTTTTATACTCTCGTTATAAACGAGTAAATAAATATTATTTATAAATCCTTTAACTTATACTAGTAAATTTAAATTAATATACTCTTCGATTAATAGTATATTAAAGAATAGAAAGAGTATTAATAAAATAAATAACTTTTATAAAATACTCGTTATTTCTTCTTCTACTATACTCGTTTTTTTTTTAAATATTATAAATATAGTTTTATCGGATAGAAAGTTTATTTTTTAATTAATAATTAAATTTAATATATATTTTATTTAGAGATTATATAATAATCTTTCTTATGGGCCCGTTTATATTAAGGAGCCAAATCCTACTAGAACTCCCGCTATATTAATATTACGCTAAAGATAAAGGAATATATAAAGAAATATAAGCGATATCGAAATACCCGGATAAAAGAGGCCCTAAATACGGTAAATAACGAGAGAATATATATAATTCCAAGAATAAAAATATTCTTTTAGCGGGAGAGTATATATAAAGTCTTATTAAAGTCGACGGGAGTATAAAAACTCGTAAAATAAAAAAGGAAGAAAAATAACCGCCTTAAAGAACTTCTTTAATTCCTAGTTATTAAGAATAATATAGGAGGAAAAATTAAAAACTTCGAGAGTAAAATAAAAGTCTTATAAAGAGTATTATTTCTCTTTTTATAAACGGTAGACTTAGGTAATATCGACGGAATAAAATACCCGGAGCCCGTTAGAAATACGCTACGGAACAGGGAAGGGAATTTCGAGTTTTTCGAAAATCGGGCAGGGAATTAATAAAAAAAGAGGGAAAAATAGGCGTAAAACAAATTCCCTGCCCGGAGTAAGGAAGGGAATAGGCCAAAAAAGGCAAATTCCCTTCCCTATTCCGCAGCGTAGTTAGAATAAACTAGGAGATAATTAGAATAGAAATATATAAAGTAATATAATACCTAGCTACCGATAAAGTATTAAAAATAACTAAAATCCTAAACTAATTCCTAAAAGCTATAATAGAAACGGAAGTAATAAATATTATTATTTATTTATTCTAGGTCTATCCTAAATAAAGATACTACCCGAGGTATTTTAAAAAGATTAATACGATAATTTTTAAGAAATCGAAGAAAAGCGATTATTTAGAGCTAAAATTATATAGGTTTATTATACTCCTCGATATATTTAGTAAAACGCTAGAAGTAATTATCTCTAAAAAGTTAAATAATATAGTAGAGGAGTATAAACTATTACTACTATAATAAATAAAAATTAAACGAAAATATTCAATAGAAACCGCGCTAGAGACCTTTCTAATTATAGTATATACTATATAGAACTATAGTAGGAACGGGAGGGGAAAGATAGTAAACCTATTATTATTAAATATAGCGGGAGCGTTCGATAATGTTTTATATAAAAAACTATTATACGATTTACGAATAAAATGCGTACCGAGCCTAATTATCGACTAGATAATAAACTTTCTATCGGATAAAACTATAACCGTAATATTTAAAAAAAGAACGAATATAGTAAAGAAAATAATAACGGGTATTTTATAAAAATCGCTTATTTTACTAGTACTCTTTCTATTTTTTAATATATTATTAATCGAGGAGTATATTAAAATAAACCTATTAATATAAGTTAAAGGATTTATAAATAACCTTTATTTACTCGCCTATAACGAGAGTAAAGAAAAGAATTATATAAATTTAAAACGGGCCTACGATATCTACCTAAAATAAATAGTTATTTATAAAGTATCGTTTACCCTCTAGAAATATAAACTAGTCTATATATCTCGAATACCGAAGAAATTTTATATAGAAATAATAATAAATTTTAGGAACGTAGTTATCGAACCTAGAGCGAGTATTAAAGTCTTAAAGTTATATATTAATTTAAAATTAAAATAAGGATTATACCTAGCCTAAATTAAAATTAAAGTAGTTAATTAAAGCCGCGCTATAAAATCTCGAACTAGTTTAATATACGATACTACCTTCGTGAAGTATAGAACGATATATAATATAATAGTTAAATCGATATTAATATTTAAGGCTCCGATATAATATTAACTAAAAAGAATAATAAAAGCTATAAAAAAATATATAAAGAAACTAGTAATTATTTAAAATAACTATTTTATAACGGTTTTAAAAGTATTTAAAACTACCCTAGTTCTAGTATTTAAAGTCGAGTTTATAATCGCGTTAATCGACCTTTAATTAGACCGCCTAGTAATACGATATTAAATAAATCGAGGGACCTATTTAATTATAACTATAAGAAATATATAAATCTAGAATAAACTCTAGTATAGAGGAGGGAGGTAATAATAAATATTTCCGATATTAATAATAAAAAAAGAAGCCTAGGTAATTCGTAGCTTAAGATTTAAAAAATAATATAAAGTAATTATAATTATAAAGAGGAGAAAAGACTAGATAAATCTAATCGAAAATATCGAAGAATATTAGGATATTAAGATTATCGACTAGAGGGTAAAAAACTAGGCCCGCTAGTAATAACTAAATAAATAAAAGAGTTATAAAATAATAATCTCTATATAGGTTACTAACTTGATTTAAAAAAAAGATTTATTCGGGGACCGGTTTAATTACTATAATTAACTAAAGAAGATTAAGAACTTTATAGCGGTATAGTTAAAATACGGTAAAATCGGATTAAATAAATTTTTATACCGAATAAAGATACTTATAGTCCGTAGCGTTAACTACTAGTATAAATAGAGAAAATAAAGTATAAAGTATATACTATTATTTTACCTAGAACTAGCTAGGGATAGAGCGGAGTTTATAAAATAAATAATTATATACGATTTTAAGAAGATATTAACCTAGGCCTAAAGTATATATATAACCGCGCGGTAAATAATAAAAACGGAGTAACTCGGCTAATTCTTCTTTATTAAAGAATAACTAGTATAGTTTAAATTATTACTAGGACCTAGCGATATACCTAGGCCTATAAAGAAGAGAAAGAAGAGAAAAAAACCGCCGGCCGGAGGGCCGTAGATATCGATTATTTAATAAATATATAATAAAGCGGCCTATAGGCCTCCGAGATAAGTAAATAAAATTAAGAAAATTAAAATAAAAAGAAAAATGAGAGAAGGGATAAATAATATTTTAAAATAATTATAATTATCGGCTATTAACTAGTAAAAAGAGGAGATAAATTATTAATAAATTAGAGTTTTTAACCGACGAGGTTTCTTTAATAACTAGTAGGAACTACTAGTAACTTTATTAAAAAAGTATTCGCGGAACTCTCTTATTAGTAAAGTAGTTTTATTAGAGTAAATATATAAATTAATTAATCAATTAACCTTTTTTATAAAATATTATCGGAATACTTTTATTATATTTAATAATAATAGGTTTATTACTTTCCCCTTCCCGTTCCTACCGTAGTTTTATATTATATATATTATATTTATAAAAGTCTCTAATATAATTTTTATTAAATATTTTCGTTTAACCTTTATCTATTAGAATAATAATAATTTATACTCCTCCGTTATATTATTTAGTTTTTTAAAAATAACTACTTTTATTATTTTATTAAATATATTAAAGAGTATAATAAATTTATATAATTTTAGTTTTAAGTAATCGTCTTTCTTCGGTTTCTTAAAGATTATTATATTAATTTTTTAAAGTACTTTAAGTAATACTCTTATTTAAAGTAGACCTAGAATAAATAAATAATAATATTTATTACTTCTACTTTTATTATAATTTTTAAGAGTTAATTTAAGATTCTTATTATTCTTAATACTTTATCGGCGGCTGAGTATTATATTATTTTATATATTTTTATTATAATTATTTCCTAGTTTATTTTAACTAGCTCTAGGTAATTTACTCCGTCGATATTATTTAGGTCCGTTATTAATAAAAAGAGAAAAAAAATTCTTTATAATAATTTTATTTTATTCTTAAAGTCTTTAACTTTCCCTCTTTTATTAATTATTATATTTAATTAAATCTCGGATTACTAGCTCTCTCCTATTTCTTATATAATAATAATTATTAGTTTTCTAAAAACTAGTCCGTTACTAATTTATTCATTATATTTAAGTCCGGGATTTTTAAAAAAAGTATTGAATATTTCTTTTTACGGTCGTATCTATCTAGTTTAAAAGCGAATTCTAGTTACTTGATATTTATAATATTTAATTTTAAATATAACTTATAATTATTCTTCTTTAATATTTTTAATATTATTTTTTAATTATTTATATCGACTACCTCCTTTCTTACGCCGTATATTATTATTATATAGATTTATTTTAATATTTTCGCCGAAGGATTAATAATTTTTATTTAGTTATTTATTTTCTTTAACTCTTACCTTATTTTTATTATTAAATAATATAAAACGAAGTCTTTTTTTATTATTTATTTTACTCCGACGATCGACTTTATTATTAAATAAACTTTATTCCGGAATATTTTAATTAATTAAAAGTTAGTTATTTTCTTAAATTATTCTTTAATCTTTATATTATTTACTTTAATTATTAATTACTTTATTTTCGCGCTAATTATTATTATAAAGAGAGGAGGATTCGTTTCGACTATATATTTTAATAAAATAAATACATTTCTACGGGTAATATTAACCTAGTTTTATATTAATAATATAAATATACTCTTTATTTTAAGTTTTTAAATCTTTTATTTTAATAAATTTATTTAGAACTCTTAAAACCTATATTCTTTTATTAATTCTAATATATAATTAAAGGTTATTCCTAGCGCGATTTATATTAATTATAATCCGCGGTATATTATTTATTATACCTCTTTATATTCTATATCTTTTATAATATTTATTATAATTATTATTGATTTTTTTAATATTTTAATACCCTTTTTATATCTTTTTATTTAATTACTAGTCTTTTTTATTTATTATAATATATTAATGATATATATTTACTTCTTATCTCTATACCTTAAATCTTATCTTTATTACTTTTATTTTTATTTATTTTAATTAATTTTATATCTTTAAAATCTTTTAAGAATCTCTAAAACTTTTTAAAATTATAAAATCTAATTAGTCCGGCTTTTATCTTATTTTTTTCTAAAGTATTAAAGAGATTCTTTTATCCGCTAGAAAAGATATTATATAAATAATTATTATTAAGTTTTTTAAAATTAAGAAGGTAATTAATAAATATAATATTATTAAAAAAGATATCGATTAATTATTATATTATAATATAATTAATTTTATTTTCTCTTTCTAAACTTTATAATTATTTTTATTCTTATTAATAATTAATTTAGAGGATTTTTTAAATAAGAATTTTTCTTTTTAATTTAATTACTCGAAAGACTTCTTTAAAACCTGAAGAATTTTATAAAGTTTTTCAAGTAATAATTTCTCTAAAATTTATTTCGGCGGTAATAATAATAATAAATCCTTATTATTATAAAGATTTAAGAATTTCGTTACGCGCTTAATTTTTGTATAAAAAGGAGAAGTTAATCTCGAAATAAAAAAAATAAAAAATACGAATTAAACACGAATATATTTTTAGAATTAATTATTATAATTATTCCTCTTTATCGAGTTCTCTCTCGCGCGATAATAGATTTTTATTTATAATATATTAAATATTTAAATAAAGTAGAACGAAGGAGGAGAAAGAAAAATCTAAAACTTTAATAAAAATAAATTTATCTGTTAAATTATATTTAATTATAAATAATAAAAGATATAATTAATTAAAATTATTATTTATTATAATCTCGATTTTTATCGATTTTCTATCTTTCTTTAAGAAATACTAGATAATCTTTTTATAAAATATTAATTTTTAAAATACTACTATAATATTTATACTTTATAATATAATATATAAAGTAATAAAAACTCGCGTTTAGTATTTAATTCTAAAATACTTAATAACTCTAAAATAATAACAATCGTAAATAAAATATATTAAATTCTCGAAATAGTAAATATAAAGAGATTTTAAAAAATCGATTTCTATATATACGAATCTTTCTAGTATATATTAATTCAATATATAATCGATTTCGAAGTCTCTAAATAAGCGAAATAAAAAAGGATTAAAAATAATTCTTAATTTTTATTTAATACGAAGATTACTCGACCTAGTTATTATTATTATTTTATTTTAAAAATTCGGAGGCGAGACGTTATTAGATTTATATTTAATTTATAATATTTAATTCATTTTCTCTTATAAGTAATAATATTAATATATATTTTTTCGCCGTAATTTAAATAGCTTTAGATTTAAACTTAGTTAATTCTTAATTATATTATTTATAAAATAAATTTATTTTATAAGTTCTTTAACTCGTTGAAATATAATAAAAATAATATAATTCAATTAATATATCTAATCTTCCGATATAATTAAATAATAAATCAAATTATTATTATATTATAACGAAAATAAATAAATAAATAAATAAATTTAATTATAATTATATAATTAAAAGGATATTATAATATATATAATAATTATAAAAATATATTCTAATAAATTATAATAAGTTATATTATAAATATACCTAGATTTAAATCTATATCTAGTTAAGATTTAAAAATTAAAATCTCGGGCGTTAGTTTTTATAAATATAAATATTTAGGTTCTCGCCTCTTAATATAAAACTATACGGATATTAAATTATTCGAGATCTATTTAATATATTTAAGACTCTACTTTAAAAGTTAATATTTATATATTATTTAATAAAAGTAAAGTCTAAAAGTATTAAAAGAAATTAATATTAAATAATAGAATATTTATAGAATAAAGCCTTTAATTTAGTTAAATTTTAAAAGATTTATAAATTTTTATATTATTTAATCTACGAATATAGTTTTTAATAAATTAAATTCCGTGAAAGTTATTTTAAAATAATTATTTCGAATATTAATATATTATATTATTTATTATTTAATTATTCAATTAATAATCTATTTTATTATTATTTATAATATTAATTATATATATCTCTCTAACTTCTTCTACTAGTAGACCGAATAGTATTTATATTAGAATTACTAAAATAAATAATTTATTATAATTTATATCGAGTTTATAGACCGAATATTATCGGGAGCGAAATTTTTCAATATTAATTTAATAAAAGTTAATATTATATAATTACGAGATAAAGAATATTAATATTTATAAAATATAAAATTTAATATAAATTTCTTATCTAAATAATTTAGAATTAAAGTTTATTTAAATTTTAATTAAATCTAGTCTAAATATAAATAAACTTCAATAATTTAATCCAATTATATCCGAGTTTAAATTAATTATAATATTTATAATTTTATAAAACTATATTATTTATAAATATTTTTTTATTAAACTTTCAATTTCTAAATTAGAGAACGCGAAGTAATTAATAAAATAATTATAAAATAATAAATATAACTTCTTTTAAATAAAGATTTACTTCAATTTATTATAATATTTAAATATATATAAGGAACCTTAGTCTAAATATAAAAAATTAATAAATATCTTTAATTTTAATAAAGATTAAACGAGTAGTATATTTATTTAATATAAAGTTTTTTAATTCTAGAAACTATCCGCGCCTAACGATAATAAATTAAATCTAGATTAATTAGTAGAATTCTGTATTATTTATTATAATATAAAGAAATCGCTTTTTAGATATTTAAAAACCAATAAATATAAAAATAAAGAAATAACTTTTTAGGAATTTATATATATATATATTAATAATTTATCTAAACTCTTATTTATCTCTTTTAGTAGTCTTTTATCTATATTTAATTGTTTTTTTAATTTTATAGAACGAGACGCCGGCGTTATTATAATAATATATATAAAATAAGATCGCGCGTAATATTAAAAACGTCGACGAAATACTTAATAATTAATAATAATAAAATTTTACTCGGTATTAAAATTAGCTAGATTACAATTTATTTATTTTCCGAATATTATATAATTAAAACGAGTATTAATATATATTTTATATTTATAAAAATTAAATATATTGGAAAGGAAAGCTAGTTTTCTATAATATAATATAATATTAATAATTAATAGAGTATTATATTTAGTAGAATAAATATAATAATAAATAGAATATTAATAATATCTATATATTTAGCTAGATTAACGATTTTAATTATTAATATTTTAAATAATATTATTATAATATTATTAGAAAAATATCTTCGGTTATAGACTATTTAAAGATATTCTAGTATATATATTTATAAAGATTACGAATAATAGTAATAATAGAGTAGTTAATAAAATATATATTAATAAGAGATAATAAG
>JAABUS010000979.1_pt1 | contig 67317 bp, 70 predicted proteins | sample 5560161 | NCBI WGS metagenome assembly JAABUS01 (sample SAMN10711885, study PRJNA513376) | rock metagenome | isolation source: Antarctica rocks | place: Antarctica: Victoria Land, Trio Nunatak nord | collected 2016-01-04
CGCTTCGGTATAATTCAAACCCTGCATTGCACATCGCGGTGGTACGAGCTATTAAGTTCACTTCGGTGACCTTTAGGCCGCAATTTTTGATGGTCTTCCCACAACCAAAGTGGTCCTTTTCATTGATGTCGGCGCCTTGTGCGCCGCTTTGAAGAAGAGCTTTACCTGTATGACTTATTTGACTGACGTAGCAATACCCTCCATCCATCTATCTTGTGCTTCTACGTCTTCCCGAGGGGTCTTCGACTGCCGACGACTGTCGAGGCAATGTGCATCGATGCGTGGGACTTTTGCTCTTGGTCGATAGCCATGGGACGGGCCACAACAGATCGGGAGGAAAGGCAGGGAAAGGCGTTTCTGGTCTATGGGTGTAGTCCTATGGTATGCTTAACAGTTTGGGCTTTGGTGTTCTTCAAGTCGACTCACTCTGTTTGCTGCACCTGCTCTTAACCCTCGTCCTCGGATTCACCAAATATACTCAGCCGCCTTCTACTCTCAGAAATCACTGCGAAGCTCCCGTCATTACAACACTGGCCGAGTTCCCATCGTAGGCGTTGCGCGCGTTGAGCGCAACCATCTCTGGACAAAGCATATACCTTTCTCGCCTCCGTCTCGCGTTGCTTCTCCTAGGTCCTTCTCCGCTTGCTGTTCATCTCATTTCATCCCGGAATCAAAAGCTCCGATTCTCTCCCTCTCAAGCTGTCGAGAATGGATCAGGCCCAGCAGGATCACATCTCTATAATCATGATATAGCAAGAACGCCCTGTGAGCGAACGCGTCCCCCCCGTCCCTATCCTCAACATCCCTGCTGGCTGGACGAAGATCTACATCGCCAACACCGCCTTCCAAACCACTCACACTGCCTCTACCACTTTCCTCTCCCCACACAACAGCGTCTACTCGAATGTCATGCTGTAGAGCATCATCCAAGGCAGCCTCAACCCACTTTTTCGGCATCCGGACGGGTGCTCAGAGTTTCGTACTCTCGTAGCAGCTTGGGCCCAGCAGATGATGGTCCAGACACTGGCTGGGTATGCAGGTAGGTGTTGCATTGAACTTCAATCGCCGCTGGGGCCAGGCAGAGTGAGGGTGCAGGTGGTGTTACATGTGATCAGGCGAGGAATATTGGTACGTCACCTCATGAACCTGCACTGCAGCTTGATCTCTCCACAACCTCGGCTTCTACTAGAATTTGCTGCCTTGTATGTTCGGTCTTGGTCGTGCTAACCACTCACGCTGCTATCGCTCGGGCTGGCACCATGTGGGCTAAGGCGATGTAGGCTCATGGCCGTGGAGGTATGTGGATGCATTTCTATTCCTAATGGTTTCCTAAGTAGTGTCGTTGGCTTTCCGTTTTCAGCCTATCGGTCGTCATGGAAAGGTCACTGCTTCTAAAACATTGTAAGAAGTTTCATATTCCTCCTTAAAGCCCTTCGAAAGAGTGTTCAAGGTAGCGACTAGGGTCTCGATGAGATGCGTCTTCAGGTTTCTCTATTGCTGCTAGTAGTTCCCTTCTCATGATGTCTATTCCGCGTTCCATTTTTTCTGGCCAGTTGCTTTTCCAGGATCCAGCTGAGCAAGCTAGTCTGATGCACCTGGAATCCTAGGGGCTCGAGAGTGTATTTATGCGGGCAAGTACATCGAAGGGACATACTGTGGAAGAAATGTAGATTTGAAAAAAAGAGAAACCCGTTATATCCTCTATCATCATTTATGAAATTTCGTCCAGTTGGGATACACCCAGCGAATGCAACAGTAAAGAGTCATCCCCACGAAAGGATCGGCCACAAAAACTCGTGCAGAAAGCATAACTTGTGAAAATAGCACAACCCTCTCCACCCACATCCCCCTTACCATCCCTCAGATCGACATAAAGAAACTCTTCTCCCCTTCCTTCGGCTCCACCTTCACCCTCTTAATAATCGGATCCACACAACTAACCCTAATCCTCTCCACCGTCGCCGGGCTCTGCAAACTCAGCACCTCCTCCTCCCCATACTGCCTCCTCGCCGCCCGCAACGCATCCCTGATCGCAAAGAACACACTACTCCCCATAAATAGCGGCGGCTCCCCAACCCCCCTACTCCTCTGTATCGTCCTCAAATCCTGCCACTCCACATCCTTCAGCAAACTGACGTTGAACTGCTGCGGGATATCCCTGAAGCCCGGGATCTTGTATGTCCCTGGTCCCTTTGTGAAGATCTGCCCCGAGGCGCGGTGCCAGAGACTTTCCTCCGTGGTGAAGAGGCCTTGGCCCTGCACGAAGGCGCCTTCGATCTGGCCGTAGTCGATGGCGGGGTTGATCGAGCGGCCGACGTCCATCTTGATGTCCGCCCTCAGGCATGTCCAATCCCCCGTCAAGGTGTCGATCTCGACTTCTGCGGCCGTGACGCCTTGCGTGAAGTAGTAGAACATCTGCCCTGTATTCGGCCCCCAGACGTAGCCGATGTCGGGTGTTTTGTAGAAGCCGTTGGCGCAGAGGTTGACGCGGTCGAAGTAGGCGGCGTGGGCGAGTTTCTTGAGGGGGGTGTCCTTGCCGAGTTTCTCGCGGTAGGGGGCCAGGCGGGCGTTGAGCTGGTCGCAGGCGTCGGCGATGGCGTAGCCGTTGAGGTCGCTGGAGGCGGAGGCGGCGGTGGAGGAGGTGTTGGGGACGGTGTTGGTTGCGGTTTCGGAGATGAAGACGTCGGAGAGGGGGACACCGAGGGCTTGGGCTGCGATTTGGGTCATCTTTGTGTGTAGGCCTTGGCCCATTTCACAGCCGCCGTGGGCGACGAGGACGGAGCCGTCGTGGTAGATGTGGACGAGGGCGCCGGCTTGATTGAGGAAGATGGCGGTGAAGGAGATGCCAAACTTGGTGGGGATGAGGGCGAGACCGCGCTTCTTCCATTTGGAGGAGGCGTTGTAGGTATCGACTGCTTTGCGGCGTTCAGCGTAGTTGGCTTCGGTCAGGACTTGCTGGTACATTAGAGGTACATGCCAGTCTTTGAGCTCTTGGTTGAAATGCGTCTGTTCGTTGGGTTTGTAGAGATTTATTTCTCGGAGCTTCTCAACGGGCATGTTCAGGTGGTCCGCAATTTCTTCCATATATGTCTCTGCGATGAACATTCCTTGAGGCCCGCCGAACCCTCTAAATGCTGTGTTCGAGACTGTGTTCGTCTTTGCGATTCGGCCACGGACGTGAATGTTGGGAATACGGTAGCAGCCATCGATGTGTGAAAGGGCCCGGTCAACAACCGCGCCACTGAGATCTTGACTCCATCCTGCATTTGCAAATACGTCGGCATCTAATGCTTGAAGCTTTCCGTCCTTGTTGACGGCAATCTTCCACCTTGCCAGGAACGGATGTCGTTGGCCGGATGTCACTATATCGTCATCTCGATTGAGCATGCATCGTACGGGTCGTCTCATCTTGTTTGCAGCAACAGCGCACATTCCAGAAAGTTGAATGGACCTGGTCTCTTTCCCTCCGAAGCCTCCGCCTAGGCGCTTGACCTTCGATACGATCTTGTTGGCCTGAACTCCGGTAACTTGTGCAACATATGACTGCCTGCGCGTTGTCAGCGAAATATTATTGGATGTCCAATACCAGATACAGTACGACAAGAGATAGTATGTCATTAAAAATTCAAATGTACTGAGTGATGGGACTGTCTGACGACCCGAGCAAGCCTCAGTGGCCGCATAACTACCGACTTCATGAAGCGGTCAAGCCGGCCAGGCTCTCTGGTACTCACGGAGCGGGTCGATCATGGAGAGAAGGAGAAAGTACTTACGTTTCAGTAGGGTTCTGGGTACTACTCCATACCTCCATTTCGCCATCTTCAGGCTTGGGTACTACGACGCAAGCCTGCGTCTCAAGATAGAAATGTTCCTGGCCACCCATTCGGACAACACCGCTGAAGACGTGATCCGCTATACTGAACGCACTTTCTGCATTACCATTTTTGATGAACCGATAATGGTCAAAGTAACTTTCCTGCATGATAGCCTCCTCGATAGTGAAAATAGCCGGCAGCTCCTCATGCTCGACCTTCACAACCCTGGCTGCGGCTTCCGCGTGCTTCGCAGAATCCGCAAGTATCATGCCGATCGGCTGTCCTGCAGAGAATACTTCGTCTACAGCGAAGAAAGTTTCATCGCACGCTGGAGCGCCCCATCTGTTGGCTTCTGGACTCGGAAGATCATGGTGATCCACCCATCCTGCTACACCAGCCAGCTCCATGGCTGGAGATGTGTCGACACACAAAATCCTCGCGTGAGCTTTTGATGACAGTACCATATGACCATAAAGCTCGTTGCGCTGAACCGGTATGTCGTCGGTGTACTGTGCCTCACCAGTGCACTGCTTGATTGCCGCAAGATGGGGATTCGACTTGCCAACGACCCTCTGGCCGTATGCTTGAGCAGCATCCTGATCCTTGTTCCCCGATGATATGGCTCGCTCGATCTCGCCTCGGGCGTCATTATCGACGGTAACTTCTTTGACCTTGAGTTCTGAGAGAACTTCGTGGTAGAATCTGTAGAAAAAGGCTAGCGCAAGTGACTTTCGATACGTTGCCATTCCACCTGGTACGCCAAAACGAAGATCGAAGTCGTTCTCAAGGGCCTGCATGGTATCCTCCAGTGTCTTGAGATCGGTCCAGACTTTCCCTTGGAGACTACTTTGCGCTTCTCTCGCAGCGATTGTCGTTGGCGCCATGCCACCATAGACAAGGTTGACCGATTGCACGGCATTCGCATTGTCCAATTTGATACGTAAGGCCGCGTTAACGATAGCGATATCGTCATCTTTCCGTTTTGCTTGTTTGTATGCACGAATGAACTCCCCCGAATCCGAGGATAGTGGTATGCGCAGACTTGCAATAACCGCGTCAGGTGCCAACGCTGTCAATCGGTAGCCCTTAAAGAATTCTGTCATCGGGATTTCGGTTTCACCATTTCTCGACTTCGCAATTAACACGGCATCGGTAGCCACAAAGACAGGATTGAGATCAGATATGGGAGATGCTGTGGCTAAATTGCCCGCCGGGGTTCCAACGTTTCTGATTTGCCGTCCAGCAAAATAACGAATCTGCTTGTGGATTGCAATGAACGGCTGGCCTCTAACGGGTCCGTAATGTTCAATGGCTTTAAGACAAATCTCCTCGAGATCAGTAAGCACGACGTTGCCACCAATCTCTACGTGATCATCCTTAAAGGAGTACTGTCGCAGCTCAGCGATGTCACCGACGTATATGGATGCCGTATATTGCATGGCCTTGAACTTGATCTCAATCTGAGTTTCAGTACTTCCTCCGATGACTTTGGAGGACGGGTAAGCCCCCTTGATGTCAAGCAACTGCTTCAAAGTCACCGGGCGGTACCATTTCTTACGCTTGTTACCAAAAGCAAGTGGTTTGAACTCATGCTTTCTCAGTGCGGGTGGAAAGATAAGCTGAGTGTCTGGATTATATTCGATAAATCCTGGAGGAGTGAAACGTTTGATAGGGTGATTGGACTCGTCCTTATCCCCGTTCTTCATACAACAGCCATCTGTGGCAGCGCCGTTACCATTCTCCATGCAACAGCCACCTCCTCCGTTATTTTTAGCCTTACCACAAGCTTTGCCTCTACTGCTAAAGGTCTGGGCTGCGTCAAGGATAGGTCTGTAGCCCGTGCAACGACAGAGATTTCCATCGAACGCTTCTTCCACTTCGGTCTCTGTAGGATCGGTTTTATTTCTCAGCAGTGCGTATAAGCTCTGTCGCGGCATTATCAGCTATGCCCAGATAGCAGGGCAGACGTCGTACCATGACAATACCAGGCGTGCAAAAGCCGCACTGACTGCCACTGCCAAGTGCTATACGCTCCTGAGCAGGATGTGGGTTCTTGACGTTGCCAATGCCTTCTACCGTGATAACGTGCTTGCCATCAACGCTGACTAAAGGTGCAAGACATGCATTGACGCTTGCATGGTACACTTCACCCGTAGTAGGGTTGAGCTGTGACGCCACCTATGGATGTCTGAGCACGAAGCCAGCACTTGATTCAGAGAAACGTACGACGGTGCAAGCCCCACAGCCTTGGTTGCTGTTAGATTCCTTCCTATCCAATCTTCGGAAGCAAGCTCTTACCTCCTTCAGCGCACCCCAGCTTAGTCCCTGTAAGACCAATGCCTCGAAGGTACTCAAGAAGCGTGATTTCCGGATCTATTGATCCATCGAGTACAACCTTCGTGCCGTTGAGGTAGAAATGTAGGGCGTCATCATAGTCGCTGGTCACCGTCTGCAATGAACGCAGGCTCTGGTCAGAGACAGCAGGCTTTGGGTCTGTTCTTCCCGGAGCCATTGTGGGAATACCGAAATGTGGGAAAAACAACCAAGTGGCAATAATTTATCGGAGATTATTAGTCAGTTCACATAAGATGTTATATATTAATCATTTCTTTAGAAGAGAGTATGACTGGATATTGATGAAAAGAGGAAGAGTTAATTCTACTCATGGCCTTTGGCAGGTTTGCCTTCCTCTTCGATTCTTATCCCTCACCGGAGCCCGCCGCTGAAGACCTTCTGCTGGTACAGGCAGGGTTACTTGGAAGCCCGCAAGCTGTAGTGCTCTGCCCAATCACTCTGCACGCCTCAGGTTCACCATCAATTTTAGATTGATTAAGGTAGTGCAAGGCTTTGCGTGCAGCAGCGAGTTGGGAGGTCGGTCAAAGTGTGCTCTCAGCGCTCTCTCCTCTCGATCTATTGGGCGGAGATAAAGACCAGTAGATCACGTGCTCTTCGGTTACGCCCCCAGTGCGCTCTCGAGATTGGTCTGCCATTGCAATTCGAGGACTTCAAAAGCATCAACATGCCGCAATCATTGCGACTCCTTCGGTCTATCCAGGGATTATCGGCACGAACTCGACCATCGAGCTGCCAGCCATCGCAATGCGTCCAAGTCACCTCGAGAAGGCATATAACGGCCGATGAGAAGCCTCTTCCACAGACTGACGGCCAGCGATCCGGGCCAAACGAAAACCAGTTACCACATGTCAGTGAAGAAGCAGCGGCAATTGGTAAGATCACAGGGGAAGGTGGCCCAGACATTGATGAGCATGGGACATCGATTCAAGAGGTCAGCAGCCAGCACCTCAACCCAGAAAGCCTGCCACTTACATCGCTATAGGTTCTCAAGCGCGACGAAGAGAGCAAAGACAAAGCTCCCAAGGTCTTGAAAGAAAACATAGAAACCAAAGCACCGAATGGTACCAGATCCTTCTCCACGTACGCAAGGCGAAGGGCAGAGGTTGCGATGACGGAATCCACGGGCTCGGACATCTCATCTCAGGGCCACATATTTGACCTGCCCTCTTTGCCAATCCCCAGCAACGCGAATTTCAAATATAGATACGACCCGATCGTCAAGCAAGTCACCGGGCTGATTATGCAAGATGGCAAGCTCGGCGTAGCTCAGAGGGTACGCTCGTCAGTTTCACTATCTATCTTAGAACAGATCAAGCATTCGGGTGTACATTTTGCTGATCGACGCTTCTTGCAGAACATGGGCATAATACTCAACCATTTACGGACAGGTTCGCCTCCCACCATCAACCCACTTCGACCTCTTGTACCTGGCGCTCCTCCTCCATCGCACTTACCGCTCAATCCAATCCTTTACATGACGCTTGCCATTGACTCAGTAGCCCCCCTATTCCGAATACGATCTCAACGAGGTGCAGCAGGTGGAGGAGTTGCATTACAGATACCCGTTCCTTTAGCAGTACGGCAGCGGAGACGGCAATCCTTCATGTGGATTCTAGACGCTGCTAGTAAGCGAAGAACGAGAGGCAGTGGTAGGGGCGGGTTTGCTCAAAAGGTTGCGGAGGAGCTGATCGCAGTCATAGAAGGTCGGAGTGGTGTATGGGATCGACGGGGTGGTATTCATAAGCTTGGTGTGGCTGCTCGAGCCAATCTCAACACCCGGAGACGTAGGTAGATGCGTATTGTTCATCCACTATCTTGATCTCGGGGTGCCAGGTTCCATCAGTATTGGAGTATATGTGATCTTATTTTGTCTGTGTCAGCTATCCCAATCTGTGCTGCCAGAGTATGCGAGGCAAGTTCAACATCTTGCGTTATTCGCGAAAATCTGACGCCAGGGATTCTCCATTCAAATTCAGATATTGTATCCCTGCTTCGTTATAGTTCTTATGGCACTGGAAGGACGGGTGGCAAAGGTGAACAGCATAAAAGTCTTTTTGTAGACGTGCCTAAACGCCGCACTAGAATGATAGAAGCAGTACATCATATTACGGCAAGGGCTATTGAGGCCCGCGTAGCCTTACTTGCGAGATCCAATGCCGAAGGCATCAGAAGGAGAAGCACTAATCGTAGGATTCGACCCATTTCGGAATGGCAGGCACACCTCACCGATTGGTCGGAGCCCACACTTGCAGTATCAAAGTATCCCTCTAATGAAATACTTCCATGGGATCCCGACACCCTGATCATGATAATAGAAGTAGAACTCAAGGAGCACTAGCATCGAGCGAAACTCTAAATATGTCATGCAGTTCGCTTGCCACTTTGACAATGTGAGCTGGAAATCTACAAGAAGCTTGCGTAACTCAAAGCGTCGCGTCCCCTTGACTTCACTTGTCGCGTCGTCCGCAATCACTTTCCTGCGATTCAATTCTCACTTGCCTGAAGAGGCCACCACCACCACTGGCAATAGCGAACTCTTTTCTTACTCACGCATCAAGCTAGTACTCGGGCTAGCGAACATGGACGCCGCCTCACCCGAACCTCCCACCAAAATCGATCCGTATAAAACGCTCAACATCCCCAATAAAGCTACCGCCGCTGAGGTGAAAACGGCATACAAAAAGCTTGCTCTGAAACACCATCCAGGTGAGTGTTCTTACGAAACCTTTTAGATATTCCAGCGTCCCAAGACTCACGCCGTTTCTTCACCCGACAGATAAAGTTGCTCCGTCCCATCGCAAAACTGCACACACGAAATTCCAGGAGATCGCGTTTGCCTATGCCATTCTGTCCGATACCGCCCGACGCGATCGATATGACACCACCGGCTCAACCTCCGAATCCCTGTCAGATGACTTCAACTGGGCTTCCTACTTCAAGGCCCAGTATGCCGAGACTGTCACTGTCGACAAGCTCAATGGTCTCAAAATAACGTATCAAGGATCGGAGAAAGAGCGACACGACGTTCTGGATGCATACAAGCGATACAACGGGAATTTGACTAAGGTATTCCGAGATGTGATGATGAGCATTGCGCTCGAGGACGAGGATCGATTCCGAGGCTACATTGACGCTGCGATTGCTGCGGAGGAGGTGCAGGGTTTCGACGCTTATGTCAACGAGGCCAAGAAAGTAGGAAAGGCGCGGAAGAAGGGCGCAGAGCGTGAGAAGGCCGAGGCTATAGAGCATGCGAAGGAGCTTGGAATCTACGAGAGCTTGTTTGGAAATGGGAGGCCAAAGGATGGGGGACAAAAGGGCCTGGCGGACCTCATCCAGCAAAAGCAGAAGCAGCGGGCGACGACCTTTCTAGACGACCTAGAGACGAAATATGGCGGCAAAAGCGCTGCGGATGGCAAATCCAATGGTAAGAAACGGAAGGCGAACGATAAACCAACCGAGGAAGCTTTGAAAACGAACGGCACGAGGCACAAGAGGCGGAAAGCCGCAGAAGTGGTTGATGAGTCCAGCGAGGAAGACGGGCATGATGAACCACCGGAGGAGGCATTCCAGACAATGGCCGCTCGTACTCAGAAAGCGTCACACGTCAAACCCGCTGCAGAGGATTCAGATGCAGAGGAGAGTCTTGGCGATGAAGACACTGAGGAAGAGGAGGATGAAGAACAGGAAGAGGAAGCGTCAGAGGAGGAGAAACCCAAGCCGGTACAGAAAGCAACGCGAAAACGCCAGGTGCAACGAAGGCAAGCCAACGCTAAGCGTCAGTCGGGAGGTAGAAAGTAACGCAATGGTTTCGACATATTGATTTAGCGATGGCGCTGGGGTGCATGAGCCTTCGGCATTATTCAGTCGGGGTACAAAGGGAGTCTTATTCTTCTGGACAGGAAGCATCACATAGGACTGCCTGATTTACCTAGCTCCCCAGTAACACGTTGAGGGCACCACTTATGACCTACGCAGTAGGTAGCACAGAATAAAGCGATTTCAACAGTCGTAACGGGATGACTGCTTCGAAGAGAGCTAGGGTTGCTCCAGAGCCAAAACCAGACCTGGAAGGCTTGACCCCATTCTCTAGAAAATACTTCTAATGCTAGTCGCGTACGAGTAACTCCAGATTTCCCATATCTTTTGCAGAGCCTAAATCAAATGGCGGAGAGACCATCATTTGAACCGCTAGACCATGAGTCTTATCTGCGTTTTGCCCTTTCTCTAGCCAGGAAATCACCACCGAAGCCATCAAACTTTCGAGTGGGCGCGGTCCTGGTGGACGAAACCTCCAACCAAATCCTTGCTACTGGCTACACTCTTGAGCTGGAGGGCAATACCCACGCGGAGCAGTGCTGCCTAAGAAAGTTTGCTTCCATGCACAACGTCTCAGAAGACAGGGTTGGCGATGTTCTCCCGCAAAAGACAGTCATCTATACAACGATGGAGCCTTGCAACAAGCGATCGGTAGGCAACGAGCCTTGCGTAGATAGGATTTTCAGGACGCTGCAAGGCGTCAACGGTGGTATCAAAACTGTCTACCTTGGAGTCTCGGAGCCAGAGACCTTCGTGGGAGAAAACGCTGGAAGATCGAGGCTTGAGGCTGCTGGCGTTGTGTGCATCCACATGCCCGGACTAGAAGCTGAGATCTTGGAAGTCGCAAAGGCTGGCCATGCAGACTCCTCCTCACAGGCGTGATACTGGAACATTGACATTTCGAGCCTGAGCACGAAGATCTTTGTTATCACGTGCTCCCGCGGCACCGCTACCTTAGCTCGCTAATCGGAGACCCTTAGAATCATGATGTCACAGAGTCCACGATGAGAATCTCCAACAGCTGTGTCTTGTGAAGAGTTGAAAATCATCGTAATCATCCCAAATCCCACATGCTTCTTCCCATCACGCCTTCAATTGTTCAACGAAGTATTCAAAGATCTGCAATCTTCAGCAAACCACTCCTGAAGAGTTTCAAACACAGGACAGCCACAACTCACATTCGCACCATGGCTACAGGTATTCTTCCTCCGTCCTCCTGAAACCTCCAGTCTGAAGCTGACTTTCTTCAATCAGGCAGTGGAGATGTCAACATTGAGAGCACCAATATCAAGACAGCCTCTGGCGTCTCACTAGACGACCACCAGAAGACTCTCGTGGGCAGCGTGCTTGACGTATGGAGTCCCTTCACGGTCACATATCTGTGTGAGCTGACTTGGGAACTAGTTGTTCGCAGGACGACCTTCGCTCAAGAAGCTCTCATTATGGGCTGATGACGGCGTCTTCGAGGATCCAATCACTGTTGCTACTGGACGCTCTCAATACGAGCCGCAATGGGTTCGCATTATCTGTATAATTGTCTAGTATTTCATTGTTGATAGTTCTCTAGTACGGCCTTCAGTCTGCCTTCAAAGAGATTGAACGGCTTGGCCATGAAGTCACCGACGCCGGTAATCCTATCAGTATGAATCTCAAGACCCGATACGTCGTCAAGATGATTGGCAAGGAGCAGATCATCGACAGCAAGATCCATATTTTCTACGACAAATCATCAGGGAAGATCACGAAGGTCGAGGATAAGTGGGACGGCAAGTTGCCCGATAGCAGTTTTGTCAATGTAAGTCTTGGCCAGCTGCTCAGTCCTTGGTGGTGGGTGCATTACGGAGAGGGGTGGCTGTGGTGGAGTTGGAGCTTTACCTGGGACACGTGGTGGTGGCAGGTGCGTTGTTTGCCTGCCACCAACGTGTGTTTGGTGCAATATTTTGGTACACGGAGGTTTGCTAATGACGATTGCTATAGGTCTTCCGTCAGCTTAACTCGGTTTCCGTGCCGAAGATGATCAGTGTACCAAAAACCGACGAGGAGGATGCGAAGAGAGGCAACCAGTAGCGGAACACGAGATGATTGTCTCATTAAGACTTGCACGCAGACATAGTCTTTGAATATCAGAGATTATTCAACAGCTTCATGCATTATTTATTGGATCAATGCCTTTTTACTCATGCAGGTGTTTAGTTCTTTTCTATTCCAAATGCATCAGACCTGCCAGTCCCTGCAATACAGCCAATCCAAATACTGTCCTTGCTACATTCCTATTTCTAGGCAAGCCGACCTCACTCGAAAGGACAACCGGCCCATTGGTTTGACCAACATTGATGCCATTCGGAACGCCTGCGCCTCCAGGCGCTGTGATAGTCGTGCTTGACCCATCTCCAGCTCCACTCCCTCCTCCACTGCCTGCTCCACTCCCTCCTCCACTGCCTGCTCCACTGCCCGCTCCACTGCCCGCTCCACTCCCCCCTCCACTCCCACTCCCACCCCCGCTCCCCGCCCCACCAGCATTCGAGCTCCCATAATTCACCGTCCCCCGACAGAAGTCTCCAATAGGACAACACGCAACATCCCCACCATCATCAAACGCACAGTGCTGAGACGTCGTACAACACCAACTGGGCTCGCCCACGGTATCGCAGGACTGGTGATCCGAGGGGCATACGGGAGGTGTTGCTGGAGAGAAGGGGACGGTTGGGGGTGTGGAGGGGGGGAATCCTGCGCCTGCAGAGCCCGAGCCTGAACCTGTGCCTGAGCTAGATGAGGAGCCTGAGCCTGAGCCTGAAGACGGAGGAGGTGAGCTTCCTGGCCCTGTGTTGGCGACGACGATGTAGACGGCTGGTTGGTAGTTTACGTATACAGTGTTGCCGGCGCTGATCGTTTGGAAATATGGAAACGCTAGGATCAACAAGGAAAGCAGACTATGAAAGAGGAGCATTTTGAACGAGCGGAGATGCTGGTAGAATATACTCTGAAAAAAAAATCTTTCGAGCACTGAGTGCTCGAGACTGCCAAGGAAGAAGAGGAAAAGAAATCACGCTCGGACTGAATTATAGCGAGAGAAACCATGGATGCCAGCTGTTGAATTGTTGATTGCTATCATGCTGGTTTGGATCGATGCAAGATCTCATCAATAATACTGGTTCTTCAGATTGTATGGCATTGTAGGGAAGTTTGATGGTTGCTGTTGAGCAAACAATGGTGGTAGTTTGGAGTAACGATCTTGTTGTACACAATTTCAGAGCTCGTGCTTGTAGACATTTCTCGTTACCCGGGGATACCAGAAGCAAACAGTCTACGCTTGCTGGAAACATTGTCGATGTAGGTCAGTAAGTAAATTAGCACTTACAAGCAGTATGGGAGGAGTGGTAGTGATCATCAGAGAGTAGGTGAACACCGAGGTGGGTATTTTTGGAAGCACACCCCTTGGGACATCACAGTCCCAAGAGAAGGCCGGCTGGCGATTCCTATCGAGGTACGAAGCGTTGAGGAACGAAATTGAGGTGCAGCCCTCGATAAGTCAGATCTCAACTCTATCATTACGCTAGGACTTTCAACAACGGTGACTTAGAAACCTTTCTCTGGATTAGCGATTTTTCTTGGCGTTTCCAATGTTCGCGTCCCCCAAATCGGAGTTGCGCCTCGCAACAACATCTTACTTCTCTGTGTTCAGCATTATTACTCTTAGGTATTCAGCCTCATCTACAGGAACATATCGCTGAAGATGCCATGCAAAGTCTGGATCCGGCCCCTCTTACGTTTCACAAGGCCTATTGCTTCAGGCCGCTGTCTCCTACGTACAACGAGTGGGCTAGACTAACAGCTGCCGATGTACATGCGCTGAGAGATCGGCCTGAGTTTGAAGGTCATCTCTCTATCCCTGAGACATAGCTGTACCATGGACTGATCATTTACTAGGGCAGCAGATATATTTTCAGCTTAATCACCCGATCAAATGGATCCGATTAGTCGGAGTGGTCGTGGACTTCGAGGCATACTTGAATCGCTTCATCATGGTATTGGATGACAGCAGCGGCGTCAACATAGAAGTCACCTGTGGAAGAGCTTCACCTGCTGTACAAAATGGAGAAATCAATGTCGATACCGGGCATGCACCCGTACGAGAGCAAGCTCGGATGACTGGCAACACCGCCCAAGGCAACAATGTTGATCTGACAGGTGTCGACATCGGGTCCATTGTAAAGGTCAAGGGAGGCATAGGATGCTTCAGGGGAGAGAAACAAATGACATTGGAGCGCCTTAGTAGGTATCACTTCTGTCAACGTTCTCCGCTCAAGGACGCTACGGCGATTGTTGTCCGCGCATGAATGGAGTTCTGACGATGGGCCTCACAGCTTTCGTGCGCACTACCAACGAGGAAGCCGAAGCTTGGGCTCAGACTGCTGCTTTCCGACGAAACATTCTGAGCAAGCCGTGGGTGGTCAGCGAGCAGGATGAACGAAGGGCGAGAAGGAAGGCTGAAGGGCATGAGGATCGCCAGCGCGTAAGAGACGAGCAGAGAAGAAAGATTCTACACGTCGAAGAGGCACAGAAGCGGCGCCGGCGACAGAAGGGTCAAAGCGAAAGAAAAGTGGGTGGCCATGATGGCGATGAGCGAAGGGAAAAGGCTGTTTCGCGAGGGCATGGTGACAAGGAGCGCAAATCAAAAGCGAAGCGTAGCCCGCAACAGCCCAATCAGAGGGAGATTCAGACGTGATCGTTGCGCTGACTGATTTGTGGATGGCTCATGGCACATTGGATCGCTATTCTGGATACTGAGAAGAGTCAATCCTCGAAGCCGACCTCTGTACGTTTACGCATGACTTGATGAACATATCTACGTTTGTCAAAGAGACCTTAGTACCTTCTTGATGTTCTTTGTTCACGATATGAAGTCGTTGACGTGCATTATGCGAGATCGGATTCTACTCAGCCAATCAGCTGTCAAGGATATCTCTTTGACTTCTTCGTTCCGCCGCCTCACCATCCTCGGCGACTTCCCATCCTCCCTCGTAATCTTCGAGGCAGGCTCACTCAGTTGACAGGCCTGTATCTTCACAATGATAAGTTCAAGAGCGACGAATCTGCAGGCTGTCAGTTCTCTCTCTCATCGTGTCCTCCCCGCCGCCTCCACCGCCTCTCAAACAACCACACTCCAACCCGCAGCACCACGGCAGCAAAGTCGAGGGCTAGCCACAGTTCAGGATGGCCCTCCTCCAAGGAAGACGAAACATGGAGGATTGAGTGATCAGGACCGGATATTCCAGAATCTCTACGGACACCATGGGGCGGATCTGAAGAGTGCCATGAAATATGGTGACTGGCACAAGACAAAGGAGATCATACTCAAGGGCCATGACTGGGTAAGATTCATAATGGAAGGACTCAAGACTACCTGCTCACGTACGGCTCGTAGATCATTTCAGAAATAAAAGCTTCTGGACTACGCGGTCGAGGTGGCGCTGGCTTTCCCTCCGGCTTGAAATGGGTATGCCCACTTCCCTCGAAAGAATCTACGAGCCTACACTGACAATTTCAGTCATTCATGAACTTCAAAGACTGGGACAAGGACACGAAACCCCGCTATCTTGTCGTCAATGCCGATGAAGGTGAACCTGGTACCTGCAAAGACCGCGAGATCATGCGCAAGGATCCCCACAAACTTATCGAAGGATGTCTCGTCGCTGGCCGTGCCATGAATACATCCGCCGCATACATCTATATCCGAGGCGAGTTCTATCATGAAGCCACGGTTCTGCAACGAGCAATTCAGGAAGCCTACAAAGAGGGTCTGATCGGCAAGAATGCCTGTGGAAGTGGCTATGACTTCGACATATTTATTCATCGCGGTATGGGCGCTTATGTCTGCGGAGAGGAAACCTCGCTCATCGAGTCACTCGAGGGCAAGCCTGGGAAGCCTCGTCTGAAGCCTCCGTTCCCCGCCTCGGTCGGTCTCTTCGGCTGCCCCTCTACTGTTGCTAATGTCGAGACTATCGCCGTAGCCCCAACAATCTGTCGCCGCGGAGGCAATTGGTTTAACTCGTTCGGCCGAGAGCGGAATGCTGGGACAAAGTTATTCTGTATCTCCGGCCACGTCAACAACCCCTGCACCGTTGAAGAGGAGATGTCAATACCTCTCAGAGAGCTCATTGACAAACACTGCGGCGGCGTCCGTGGCGGTTGGGATAATCTGAAAGCCATCATCCCCGGAGGCTCCTCGACACCAATACTACCGAGGAACATCTGCGATGAGCAGCTGATGGATTTTGACGCCCTCAAAGATAGCCAGTCTGGTCTTGGCACCGCTGCAGTGATTGTGATGGACAAGAGCACGGATGTCGTTAGGGCAATCTCACGGCTGTCAAGTTTCTACAAGCATGAGAGTTGCGGACAGTGCACGCCGTGTAGGGAGGGCACCAAATGGACGGAGCAGATCATGAAGAGGTTCGAGAGAGGCCAGGCGAGGGAGAGGGAGATCGACATGTTGCAGGAGCTGACGAAGCAGGTTGAGGGGCATACGATCTGTGGTATGTTCCTCTTCATTGCTCATCTTGTTTTAGACATTCTTCAGAATGCCAGCTAACGTTGCCGACAGCGCTCGGCGAAGCCTTCGCCTGGCCTCTACAAGGTCTAGTCCGTCATTTCCGTCCTGAACTTGAGCAGAGGGTCAAGGGCTATGCGGAGAAGCATGGCGGAGAGGCGAGAGCAGGAGGTTGGGATCATGATGCGCAGAAGAAGGGCATGTTGATATCACCCGGTCAATAGCATGACAGCACGGTCCCGATGGTTTTAGTGTACATACTTCATTGTGCTGGAGTTGGAGCAGATCGGTGTCCTTAAGTTCTCATCGTTTTATGAGCCCCGTCCCGTTGGGTGGCATGATGCGCTTTCCAAGCGCTGACGAATCTTGCAGCTTGGTCTTCTCCAAGTGTCGTTTTGTTCAGCACTCTGACCGATCAACGGTTGTCCTCTTCTGCTATGGGTTATCCTTGGTAACTCGGTTCATTTTCGTTCTGTCGACATGCTTACGCAACGTGTGCCACGAATTGTGCTACGATCCCAACACATCTTGCCAGTGAATGGCATAATCCCATTCAGTCACACTGCTATCCAGGCCAGCCTTCACCATAGCGGGCTTAGCGCTTCGGTTACTACCCATATTGGCAACAAAGACGAGACATGGACAAAGACTGGGACTAACATCACCATTGAACTGGCGCCGTCAGGAATCATAGGACTATGGAGGGCGAGTCGCTATGCCACCCTTTGGTATCATGTTCATACTCTGACGTCTTTCTCGTCTCGGGCGTTGTAGCTGCTTCTGTCGTCGTCAATTTCCACCAGAAGGATTTATCCCTCACGATCCGATACCTGGAGATCTTGGAGATCGAATTGCGGCGGACCGAGTTCGTTTCCAGCGTGCTATCAGAACTTTTCACACGGATACCCTGTCATTGCTGTCGTGGCGGCAAAGCCATCAACGGATCAACGGTTTTCTGTGATCAAGTTTGGCCCGCCCGGAAAGACCGCCTTGAGGTGAACAAGAGATTTTTCATATAATGACTGAAAGACCCGGCACAGACATCTTGAATGTCTTAATAGGCATGTTTCCGGCAACAAGGACGACTATGGGAGTGAGACTGTACCTCCGCTCCCACTGTCCTTTGATCGCGTCAATGAGGGCCCTGCTCAATCTAAAGCTCCTTTGCTTAACCTGCCAACCGAGATCCTATGTATGATTTTGCAGTGGGTTACAACCAGGTTCTCTGGCTTCGCTCGCGCTTGTCAACCATGGCTGTCTCCAGTTGGCACGCTGCCGTCAATTTGCCAGTATCCAGCTAAAATATAGCGATTCTAGCTTGGCCCTTCTCGGCAAACTTCAAGAGGAGGGACGTCAATGTCCGACTTCGCCATCCCTTGGCGCCTGTGTGAGACGCATTACAGTTGCCACGCATCCAGCGTGGGTTTCTCACCGCCACAGCCTTAGTATTGGAGATGATGACTTGATGGCACTGCCGAAAGAAGAACGGACGAGATTGAATCAGAGAAAGCAACCACTCGCACTCTAGGCTTGGGACCAAATTCGCCATGGACTATCTCAACCGATTGACTGAGGTCTCGATGTTCTTTCGTCTCCTGGTGATTCTGGACGGAATTTGGGACCTCTCAGGCCCAACCTCTCACGCATCTACAGACTTCAGATCTCAACCTGCTGTTTTGACGAGCTTTGAGCGCTAGGGAGTCAAGGACGACTGAAAGAGCTGCGGCAAAGAAGGCTTCGGTTGATCAATTTGCATCCAGCCCTCAATCTTTTCCATCTTGACGGCTGCCTGGGAAGCAATGTGCTTAACATCATCTGTTAGTCCCTTGTTCGTTGCAATATCCACAAAGTCCCTCTTCCAAAGCGCCCATCTATAGAGGCTGTAACCTCGTCCGTGTTGATCTCTGCCATGCTTGCAAAGCTCGTATATTTTCTCGCCAGCGAGAAGAATCCAGTTAGCAGCGGGTGGTACCACGGTCTTTGCGCGCCGTTGTTGCTCAGGCGTCTGATATGGTGATTCGATGCCATGCATGATGCTGACCTCAGCATGAAATGACATATCTATGTTTGATTCGCCACCAACGAGGTACAGCGCGCCGAAAGTGACGACATTCATCAACGTCGCTCTCTGAGCCTCAGTCCAGTCGCCTTCGTCTGGCATCTCGGGTGTTTCGGGCTCGATATCTGCCTCGCTTAAGCACACCACTCTAAAAATTGCATAAGTAAAACTCGGGTTTGAAATGGGGAGCGTACCAACGGCATATTCCCTAAACGTGATCGCGAGGCCTGGCAGATCCTTCCAGTGTATTCCCGAGAACCCACCTCCAGGACCAATGGCTCTGCCGCTTTGGTCCTTAACATCCGGCAGCTTCGCAATTGCATCGAGCAGCTCTATCAAGCGCCCATCAATGTCCTGGTTGCCACCGAGCATTCGTACAGCTTCGCAGACACGGACCCAAAGCTCGAAAACGGGGGAGACGGTGAAGCCGTGCTGAAGCAACGGATCGAATAACGAGGCAATTGTAGTAGCGGCGAGGTCTGCGCCTGTTTTACCGTAGAACACGTCTTCCAAGGTATGGATTGCCAGCTGCTGGTCGCGACTCTGCCGATATGGGCCTTGAAGGGCTGCTGTAGCCCAATCTTCTATCGACATGCCGTTCGTGGCCGCCATGCTCAGATTCATCGGCGCAGGTATTGTAGGAAGGGTTAGGTCTGGGGAGAACCAGTGCTGAGACGAGTCCTGACGTAGCTACAAGAAGCAAAAGATTCGGTATGGTCGTCGGTCTCCTTTTCCTGGGTAGCGTGTTACTGAAGAGGATTGACAGAGCAAGTTGGAAAAGAGGTATGCTCCAAGGCCCGATAAACCCTACTACAACATTTTGGCCTGAAAAATGTCAAGAAATGTTGATGATATATCATAGATTCAGAATCGCATATCGGGGACACGCGAGTCGCGGGGGGACATCGGCGCATTGACATTTAGCAATTTCACAACGCTTGCAAATCCTGGATTTTATTTTAGATCTCGAAACACTGGACAAAATGTCAATTTGAATTAATGCACTTTTTGGCTTATGGTGTGCCATAGGGTGGGGATCTACAAATAAAACCTAGGATTTGCAAGCGTTGTGAAATTGCTAAACTGTGGTGCGCCTATCGCTCTGGCTGCAACCCTCCGTGTTCAGAGACCCCAACGGAGAGCTTTGTGTCTCAGCTATGACAAAACGCAGGTGCTTTCGGGCTCCCGGACCCATGTTGCGAACTCATGTCGAAGAAAGCCGCAAAGGTGGAGTCAGCTTTCAGTAACTCATGCTTCCTTCCATGCGCCAACCCTGGACGTAAGGGCTCCCAATCCCATAGCTTAGGGATCGTCCAATGATACCATATAGTCGCATCTACACACGGCTTGTCCGCTGTTGCATTGCGTGTACCATATTATTCTCAGCGTGGGATCCTACACCGACCAAATCACCTTCTGCATCGCGCCCATAAGTCTCCAACATACCGTACTCCCGAGGAAAACCAGACTCCAACAGTGCTTTGGATACATGAGAGCATTTTTGTATACTCCCCTTGCCACTGTATCAGCGGAGGCTTAGAGAATAAATTTTTAGTTAGCATACAGAAGACATTCTCAATTCTTGGCGGATTACTCCCACTCAAGCAGACGGAAGCGAGACTTACCTGGTTTCGATAGTTTAATTGTCTAGAGATGGAGAGATGGAGAGGTTCGTGGGCGTTTGGTGCGCCGGGGAAAAGAGACGGAGTCTGAGAGTGAGATACGGTCACTGTAATGGTGTTCATTTATAAATCTCTTTCCTTTCTGTCATTGTATTAAGCAGACAAGATAGCTCTTGAGCATTGAAAGCGCAAAACTCAAAGAAGAGCTCAGCCGATCGATTCAGCTATCGTGGATTCGAAAGCCATTTGAATGAAAAGCAAAGCGACCCCCAACCATTTTCCATAGAACAAGGTCTCGGAATTTTATAATGATCCCCCCTCTGATACTTCTGCCCATCACCGTCCACCAGCCATCACGGCCTTATAATGCCCAAAGCTGAGCTCCAGCGTGCGCTCCAAGCCCACCTCATCCGTCATGGGCAGATCAAGGACCTTCGCCTTTTGAATTTCCTACTCTCCATTAGTCACTACACCTCTGGTCTCACTTGATCTGAACACACCTTGCCCTCAGCCTGCAACGCCTTCCTCCCCACCACAGCACTCATCTCCGCAACCGCCACCCGCTGCTCAAACTCCATCTCCGAGTCTGCCATCGCAGGCAATGCACTCAGCAATTCTCTCAACACCTCCGTCTCATCCTCCAAGTTCTCCTGCACCAGATCCACAAAGTCCAGATAGACCTGTCCGCCCTCCTCCCAGCCTTCGATCTGCTGGCGCCCTGCGGCCTCGAAGCCCTGCAGGAGATCCTGCAAGGTGCCGTAATCCTGCTCGATGATTGCCCGTGGGCCTACAGTCCGGCAAAGTACGCTGTGCGCCTCTTTCCAGTTCTCTGCGCGCAGCAGATACTGTACTTCTCCCACGGCGTCTTCCCGCGAGCGCGCGAGGAGGGCTTTGGCCTCCCAGATCCATGATGTGGGAATTAGGAACTCGGTCGTTAGAGTCTGGAGTTCAGCATCGGTGATCGCATCAACGTGGTGAGCGAGTAGTGACTGAACAGCCCGCTCGCGCTGTTCTGGATTGGAGAGGTGTAGGGTGGCAAATAGCGCCCAAAGCCATTCTCCCGACGACTCGAGCTGGATGGCCAAGTCCCAGGTTAGCTGGTCGCCTTTGCCATTGTTGGCTTGGGGGAAGCGGAGGGCGAGCGCGTGATAGAGTTGGAAGCTTAGGCGGGCATTGAGCGGGTTGCCGGTAGCGTTCAGAGGACCGACTATGTCCGCTAGAGGAGGAGCATCGGATGAGGCATAGAGCTTGAGAAGTCCCCACAGTAGATCTTCTCGTGAGGAGGGGCTCGGGTCCTGCCAGTCGCGAGGTACCTTTTCTTCCACGAACCAAGGCACTGGTTTCTTCCTCTCCTGGTGCTGGTCGGATTGAAGATCCGTCTCAAATCTCTGAACCGCAATTTCGAGGGGATCTTCTGGAAGAATCGAATACCAGAGGCGGAGGCCGAATGCACGTTTCCAATCCAAGCTGAAGCGTTCGCTGATAACAAAATGTCGAGCTATATCCTCCGCAGGACCCTTTTTGCCTTCGCAAAAACATGCATTACCGGTCATGAGCTCGTACAGCGCTCGGATAGGCTCGGTCATTTCAGACAAGGCCTTCAGGTCTCTCCACTGCTTGAGCTGATTAGCCATGTCTTCTCGCATGGATCTGTCACTTGGTAGCTGCGACATCAGTATTGCTAGTCGATAGTCCTTTCCCTTTGTGAGAGCGTCACAAGCATCGACGATCTTGTTTGCCGAGAGATACGCAATAGCACGCTCTTCAGCATTCGAGGCCGCTGAGGCTGCGTCTCGTGCAGTGGGCTGACAGATCTTTTCCCAAAAGCTTGCCAGGATCACTTTGCGAATGCGGTCGCTAAAGCCTTCCGCACCGTTCGTCGGCAGGTCGGTAAGAACCGTTAAGTCAAGTGGGTCGAACAGAATAGCTGCGAGCTCCCAGACGCTTCGTTCGCGGGGTGAATCATGCTGGACCTCAGAGGCAATATCTTTGAGTGGAACGTGCTTTGCTTCTGCGAATGGCACACCGTCCTCATCTTGTTCGATTGTGGTGTTGCTTCGCTGCTTACGAAGCGTTTCTGGGAGGAGCTATGCATCCGGTAAGCTTGTGCATCTGAGCCTCACAACAGCGATTATGCTTACGTCTGCTGTAGGGGCGACCAATTTAGCCACAGCAATCTCCCGTCCTTCAGAAGAGATCGTATCCTGCTGCCTCACGAGAGTGTCACTTGTCTGTGTCGACTGGTCGTTCCGTTGAGGAAGCTGGCTTGGCTTCGAATAAAGGAGGATCGATCCTGGGCCCCAAGAGGGTTTGAGGGAGTCATGGAAATTCCTGTCTGATTCGTCCATGTTGCTTTCATCGAGCTTTGATCGCTTAGGATAGGGCCACTGTGGAGAAAGGTAGGCTCAGCTAATGTTCTTCGATTTAAATCTAGATACATGACAGTTCAAAACAAGCAATTCAATCTGCCATTTCACCTCGCGAAGACCTCTGAGATTGATACTCAAACGGAAGGGAAGGAAATCAAACCTCAAAGCCTTTTCCCTTGCTCGACTGCTTCGGCCCCGTCTGGCTTTTCCGTGCCTGCTCTTTTCCGAAAATCGAATTCATCAGGTCGATGCTTGTTGCGAGATCCTTGCCAGTGCCGATCGAGGCCACTTCAACTTTCGGCGTCTCGTTTCGCTCGCTAACAGAATCATCCTTCATATATGCCTTGTTCTCACGAAGTGCTTGACGATCCTGCTTTCGAGGACTTATGGTCCTCTGCAAATCATCCGCCCAGTCACCTGTAACGCTGAACTCTAAACGTTTCGGAGTGCCCAGTACGTCCATGTCCTGCTGAGAAAGCCCGAGAAGCGATTGCCGTTCATGAAGCTCTGTTTGGGGGAAAGACCCGGCCATGTCCATATCATCGTCTCGAATCACAAGTGATCTGTCCTCGACCCCACCAGTACCGGCCTGGACTACCCTTGGCTCGTCAATACCACTCTCTGATTGCGAAGCGGCCAAGCTATCCTCTAAAAAAGACTTTTCCGTCTGTGATGCGTCCTCCATATCATCATCCTCGTCACTTGCGGCGCTGTCATCAAACGCGCCAGGTAAGACTTTCTTCTTTCGAAACTCGAACGTGTCATCGGGGCTGGAGCTAGCATACGAGGGTGAGTCCAAAGAGACGGTAGAGTCGCGCAGAGATGTCAACTTAGATGAGCCAGTGCCACCCTGAACATGGCGCAATTTTGGAGTCGGTGTATTCTGGTCTGAGTTCATCGTACTCATTTGCAATGTATCTCCTTCGCTTGCGGTATCTTCATATTCGAGAGCGTACGTCGTGAAATGTGGTACTGTGAACACCCACACTCCGGTGTCTGCATTGTAACTTACGAAATCCGTGCCAGGTACTTTCCGAAGCTTTTCAAGGTGCCTATTGAATCGTGGACCACTCTTCTCGTACATTGCTGCCTTGCGATCTCTCTGACGTGGCCATGAATTTTCAAGGTAAATGGTCGATGGGACATTCAGCCCCATGCCCACCGGCGGCTTGTTGGTCGAGTCCGGGTATATGGTAAGTGAGCGAAGTGTTATCTGCGCAATCTTGTCAGGGATGTCTTCCAGGTTTACACTGTTGAGATCCACTGGCTCGTTGAAGACGGCATGACCGGAGCCCTCTCGGCCCACCTCAAAATCAGTAACCCTGGATTTTTGTTCTCGAGACATCTTATCGATGTCGGCCTTGGAAGGTCGCATGTAGTATTCGCCTGGCTGTGGATCTTCGTGAGACAGTTGGCTTGAGAGCCGTTCCTTGGACGGAGCGGTAGTCTCTGGAGGTCCATCCTCGTGAACGATTGCAAGCTCGTTACCTTTCACTTGTTCCATTTCAGGCTGAGAGGAGATGCCGTTCACTTTTGCACCACCAAACTTGTTCCCGCCACGCGAGGACCTTAGAAAGCCTTGTTCTTGAGCGCTCGGTTGGGCGCTATTGTTACTGTCGGTTGCAGTGGTGCCGTTGGTCAAAGTTCCATCCTCGCCGTTCTCATTGCCACCAACAGTGTTAGTGTCAAAGCTGACCTTCTTCTTCAGAATTCCTGGTTGCCGTGACTGGTCACTCTTATCCGGACTTGGCATTGCTGCTGCGCCACCGTTGCCAAATAGGTCAGTACGAAGGCTTCGATCAATGTTGAGCCTCTTTAAGCTACCGCCGCCCGAGTAGCGAGAGCTGCCGGCAGAGAACGCACCGGGAGAAAGTAGGCTCTCCCCATCACTATCGAAAGATCGGCGAAGGTTACTGGTTGACAAGCTCTTGCCGAGACCCCTACTAATGCTGCTGTGCAGGAGGCTGCTACTGAAACCTCCGGGGGTACTGATATTACTTGCAGCACTGGAAGGAGTCCCGTAAGTCGAATACGTGAAGCCATAGCCAGCAGGTCTTCGAGGTGTTACTAGTCGAGATGTTGATTGGGTAGGGTTGATCTTGTAAGTTGGTGGGATAGCGCTCTTCCGAATGGTTTTGCTGCCGTTGATCGCGGTTGCCATCGGTACCGGGCTAGCCTGTGGTGGTGGCGGAAGGCCATCGAAAATCGACGCACTGCCATAAGGATAACGATCCAGTAGTGATGCTGTCAATGTCTGTGGTGGAGCCAGAGCATTTTGTTGCTGCTGTGAGGTATTCAGAACACTAGCGTTGTTATTGTTGGAGCTCCCAAACAGTCCTCCAGGCTGCTGCTGCTGCTGATTGTTGGAGGTTGTAGGCCCAAACAACGAACCACCGGCAGGCTGCTGTTGATTGTTATTACTACCGAATAAGCCTCCGCCAGTAGAATTAGAATTTGCGAAGAGTCCACCTGGCTGTTGCTGCTGCTGATTGTTGTTGTTCCCAAACAGGCCTCCGCCTTGGTTCTGTTGGCCTTGGTTCGCATTGTTGTTATTGAGGCCTGCACCAAAAAGGCTGGTCCCAGGGTTGGTCGCACTGGTCGCGTTGTTGTTTCCAAACAAACTCGTACCTGTGTTCGCGGGTTTTCCGAATAGAGATGTGCCACTCTGCTGGGTGTTGTTATTGTTATTATTACCGAAGAGTCCTCCTACAGGCTGCTGCTGCTGCTGGTTGGTCGGTGTGCCGCTAAATAAACCACCCGTATTATTCGTCGTGGGATTATTGCCAAAGAGGCCACCCGATTTTTGTTGGTTATTCTGGCCAAACCCGCCAAAAGGAGGATTGGTATTGGACTGGTTTTGGTTCTGAGCATTGGCCCCAAACCCGCCAAAAGGATTTGACGCTGGCTGTTGCTGTTGATTACTGCCAAACCCCGTGTTAGGCTGGTTGTTGTTGTTATTACCGAATAAACCACCACCAGTATTCGTGTTCGTGTTATTGGAGCCAAATCCTGTACCCCCAGAGCCAAACCCCGTAGATGGATTGGTGTTGCCGAAGGAAAAGCCAGCTTTTGGTTGCTCCTGTTGCTGATTTCCGAAACCGCCAAACCCGGTATTAGCGTTATTGGAGGTCCCAAAAAGTCCGCCGCTTGGTTGGGGGGTAGGTGCGTTGTTACCGAAGAGGCCTCCTGTTGCTGGCTTGTTGGCCTGACCAAATAGGCTGCCTCCGGTGTTCGTGTTTCCGAAGGCATTATTCGCCTGCCCTCCCCCGAATTGCGAAGAAGTATTGGCTGGTTGAGCACCAAATGGGTTGGATGTGGCATTGCTCGTCTGCCCACCAAAACCAGAAAACCCAAATGCGCCAGCTTGGCCGCTACCGTTGCCGAATCGCCGACCTTGGTTGTAGTCTGCCAATCTCAATTCCTAGGCCATGTCAGTGGCTACAGCGTTGATTGAGGGGAATGATACTTACTTCGAAGCAGAAGTTCTTATAGGGCTGCATAAAAGTGACACTCTGATAATGATTGGTCGTGGTACCAGCGGGGTTGTCTTTCTCCTGCACGACTTGAAACGGGGTGCTGCCAGTACCTTGACATTCGGTGGTGCTAGTACCTAGAGCAGCTCCCAGTGTATTGCCAAAGGTGCCGGTGTTCTGGTTGTTGTTCTGACCAAAAGTATTGTTACCGGCGCCGCCCCCGAACAGGCTGCCTCCCGTGTTGTTTTGTGCACCAAAGGCAGGCTTGTTGGTAGCACCGAACATGCCTCCACCAGAATTGGCGTTATTGGCGTTGCTGCCAAATCCGCCGAAGCCCGTCGAAGGACCGCTGGTCGCAGTATTGCTGCCAAAGAGACCACCGCCACTCGTAGTGTTAGTTGTGGGGCCGAAACCACTCCGATTGCCACCAAAGGAAGACGCCGTATTCCCTGATCCGAAACCCGTGCCTGTATTAATAATGTTTGTCAGCAAAATGTCGTATATCTGCGAACGATGCCTTTCCGCGGGATCGAAGAGTAAGTCTAGACATAATGCACTGATTATGACTAGTGGACAAACATGCGATAATAATGCCTGAGTGGACAGGCAGTCTGGAGCCTTCGTTGATCTTGGAGCCACTTGCGGTGTCGTAGCAGACTGCCATTGACCAAGTCCCTCTTCGCCCGGCAGGAAATGAGACCCAAGATGTACACATCAGAGCAACTGACAGGGCGTGCCTTATCCCATAGAAAATCCGATAGAGCATGGTTATCGAGATTTCAGGAAAGGACGAGTCAACCCAATGCAGACGAGTTACCAAAGTGCAACGTACCTCCAGATCCGAAGCCAGTGTTTGGACTACCACCGAAGAGGCCCCCACCAGTGTTATTAGGTGTTGCGCCAAAGCCAGCGTTCGCTTGCTGACCGAAACCTAGAGGGCGCGAGAGTATTTAAGTTAGACCATGTACGGGCGATGTATTCGAACTGGCACTACGGCGTCGTATATCCAGAAGTCCAGGAAGGCGCAACACAGTAAGGAAAAAAACTCACCGGTTCCCGTATTGTTATTAGACCCAAATCCTCCAAAGCCCGTACCCTGCGGCTGCTGATTGTTCTGCTGGCCAAAGCCACCCCCTCCGAAGAGAGACATGATGGTTGATCCGGTGCGGCAACGACAGGAGCAGAATTGTAAGAACAGCTAGGGAAGGAGCGACTCCAATATTGTCTGTGGGCTTCGATTGGATGTCGCGACAAGAGCGTAGGGATGACTCCTTTAGGTGCGAATTCTAGGAGAAGAGTCGACCATGACCAGTTAACGTGGATTGAGGCCGATTGATGAAGTAGAGCGGGAGTGAAAGTGTTGGAAGATTGTTGGAGTGATAAATGGTAGTAATGTGAAGCACGACGCGCGCTTTGATCTTAACGTTGAAGTCGGCTAAGGCAGATGTGGAATGAGTCTGGAAGTTACGCTTGACAAGCACAGAACTAGGCACCGACAGGAAGATCTCAGGCTACCCGAACCTAGATTCAACCCTAGACATACAACACTTGACCCCAGCCTGCAGCCTACAAATATTATACGACTCCCCTAAGGTATGCCTATAGACACAAGATCTGAATATACGGTTGGATCATCGTCACTTATGAATGACCTTCTCGCCATGCTTATGACAAAGCTACTTCGGGTCGACGACGCCACCACTGTTGCCTCATTCCACTTGGAACCCATAAAGTGCTTTGCTTTCTGATAGTAATTTTCTATGATTTGGTATGATTTGGAGCTGATTCCGATTGCATGTAAGTGCGTACAGTACGAGCGGATTTTCGTTCCTCTCAACGTACCGGATCTTCTGGGAAACATACATGTACGGACGGCCTCGCAAACCCCTTGCAGGACGGATCGAGCAAATTATATCGATGATTGCGCATGGACATGTACTTGATCGTCATTGCTTCGCCTTCTAACCTTGTGTGCTAGCTATGGTCTGGGCGGTTAGTCTTAATTTCCTAATACGAGGTAAAGCCCTGTTCCTGGCATCGGTTCGTTCGATATGCGGAGAACTGTCGTCCTTTTTTGGACTTTAAGAGGAACCTTCCTATGGCGCTGCCTAGCCGAGACGATCCGTGAGGTGGCGTGGATAGATCGACTAATGCGGATGATTTGTGGTAACCTCCCCCAACAAGCTTCGCCATGGTCCCATCTTCTCCCAGAGACAAGGCGTGCAGACTTGTGCGCGATGGTAGCTGTATCGATGACTGATCGCCACTGCTCGTAGATAGAGGCTGATATGGATAGCGACCATTGGGCGCTGATTCTTGTCGAGTACAAGTCTAGAGATTGAATGACGCATACTTCAACCTGTCATTCAGTTACGCCGTACTGCTGCTTATACTCTTCAACCCTTCGCATGTCGTCGTCTTTGTCCTGCACTCCCAGTACCTTGATTAAGTCATTTAGATCAATGACAGATAACACTGGTACCTGGTATGTCTTCTGGACTTCGCGGATTGCACTCCCACCACCATCGGCTCGCATGCGCTCCATGCGGTCGAGAGCTACAATGACTCCCACAAGCTCGCCTACGATCCTTTAGTTGACGTTTGTGAGGTAGACAATGTGGAGTCGTTTACCCCCTTCGGCTTTGATTATATCAATGGCCTCCTTGATGGCTGTTCCTGCCGTAATCACATCGTCGATAATCATTACTCGCTTGCCTCGTAAGGGTGCCCCTATCAAGCTCCCTCCGTCGCCGTGGGCTTTCACCTCCTTTCTGTTGAAGGTGCAACCGACGTGTCCAAGTTTCTCTGGCTCTAGTCTAGCGAGCTCACCAAATGTAGCAGCGGCAAGTGGTATTCCTTTATAAGCAGGCTTGGGGATCCAGAGTCAGCGTAACTGCGTCAAGGTTGGGTGGCTCGCTTGTCTGAGAGATGGTCAAAGGAGATATGTAGGAAGACTATCGAGGAAATAGCCAAGGTTGGCTTCGACTACTGACCCCGAAAAGAACGTCGAAAGAGAAACTGGGGTTGGCAGATGCATATGTGACAATGCACTGAGCGTAAGCCGTCTGCACGGAGCGAAACAGTGTAGCGTTGTTCTGAAAGAGGCCACAATTGAAGAAATACGGTGATTCGCGGCCACTTTTAAGCTTGTATGTGCCAAACGTCAAAACCTTGGCGTCTAGGCAAGATTGGAGGAAAGCAGCTTTGTAAGGTTGGATAGCTGTGTCTGCCATTGCTCCCCCAGGCCGCGGTGGAATATGTTGATATTTGGATAGGTCGAGGGCAATATTCAAAAGGACGTCCAAGGCTCACAGCATACTTTATAAGCTGCTAAAAGGCGAAAATGCGCATTATATCTCAGGAAAATCAGGACGCGTTAGTGCAATTGGATTTGCTCTCTTTCTTTTCTGCGGCTGTCTTATCAAAAGGAATGATAATGAACGAGCTTTCTCGCCCAGCGATCAATCGGGAGCCTCGCTTGCTTAGGGCTGTGGGACGTCACGAGCAAATCTTGGCGCGTTTCGGGCGCGTCTTCCGTCACCCCTCGAGCCCTCCGCATCACATCCACGAACTTCCGCAGCACAACATCAATTGCTACCTGGAGTGAAGCGACTTGTCGAGGCAAACATCAATGGCATCTTCAGCGCACCCATCCTTCCCCTCGCGACAGTATGGCTCAAATCTCGGCAAGCTCCCGGACAGATCTCTCGGCACCACGTTCGGCGCATCCACAGCACAACAGAAGCGTGAACAAGAGCGGGCAGAACGAGAGCGCGAACGATTAGAAAGGGAACGCATCGAGCGGGAGGAGCAGAACCAATTGACGGAGGAGCAAAGAGAAGAGATAAAAGAAGCTGTGAGCAACATCGCGAAACTATTCTTCGGCCTCGATTGGCATAGCAGAACCGTTACTGATGCATCGCGGTAGTTCAACCTGTTCGACCTAGACAAAGACCAGAAAATCGACTACCACGAGCTCAAGGTCGCCATGAAAGCCCTCGGCTTCGACATTCCCAAATCCGAAATCCTCTCGATCCTCCAAACCCACGGCTCCTCCTCCCAACCACCCTCCAACCACCCAAACGCCTTGCACCAGCCCCGCCTCCTCATTGACTTTGCGCATTTCCAGACCGTCATGACGCAGAAGATATTAGCGCGAGATCCGCGGGAGGAAATCCTCCGGGCCTTTGACCTATTCGATGAAGGGGGCAAGGGGAAGATTAATTTGAATGACCTGAGGAGGGTGGCGAGGGAGCTGGGAGAGGGTTTGGAAGAGGAGGAACTGATGGCTATGATTGAGGAGTTTGATCTCGATGGGGATGGGGCAATCAACAGGGAGGAGTTCTTGGCGATATGCTTGCAGTGATAACGGCAATTGGGACTTCAAAGGGCATGCCCACGGCGTTGAGGGGGGTTTCATGGCATCCAGATGGAGATCTATTCGGATTGAGATAGGAGAGCCGTGGGCTCAAACAGCACGAGGAAATGACATCCATATTGAGTGGAAACGGGTGACAAGCATTCCACCTTCCATACGCCTTTTTCCGTCCAAACCGAGCAATTGAGCCTCCCCCAAACATCGACGACGTCCGTATCCATCGTGAGCCGGATGGAGCATCCCGAACTTGGTCGTTTAGCTACCATAAGCAGACTAGTCACATGATCTTCCGGAAGGATTTAGGCATCTTTGTCGGGCTCGAACAGACACTGATCGAGAGCCTTCCTTCCAATGCGCTCGATCTGAGTCTCTGTTGCACCGGCCTTACTAAGATTCCTCATTGCACGGAAAACGTGAGCAGTGCATTTAAGCTGTCTTGCGTATTCTTCGTGTAGCCTTGCACAAGCTTCGTGTTGTCGAACCACGTCTCCTCCCTCTTTGAATTCTTCGGCAAGCTTGCTTAACTCGGCGAGGGTCAGTCCTTGTGATTCGACATCCTCTACTGTGTCATTGACCTTGGTCATATCTGGATCAATCGTAACCTTCAAAATTGAGTTAGCATCGTGCTGCTTGTGGTGACAGAAAGGATCTTACAGAGATTGTCTGCCCCATAGTTGGTAGTTTCTGTTATTAAGGTTGCTGTATCTTCTGAGCTATTGAGGCTTGATTGGAGATATTGAGTGCTGTTCAAGAGATGTGGAGGTATGATATGTGTGTTTGAGAGACAGCTGGGGAGCGCACCTTGTATAAGAGACGGGTCTTGTGCAGCTTGAGGTAATATGAGAGAATTCTTATTATTCATTGTTGGGCCACAGAAAATTCAATGTGGCTGATAGGGCTTTTTGAGCCTAAATCTCTAATTCCTCCAATTAACACATATTCTTCTCAGTATTCAGATTCTCTTATTCTGAAGCTGACTAGCCCTACCCCCGTACAAGCTGGGAGTACCCTATATCAGTGAGTTCATTGTCATCAATTCCCGTTGATGTCGCGATCTTCATCGACCCCCATAGTAACACTGTGCTCACGGCGAGTTTGTGCAACAAGAGTTTGGACTACGCATCGGCTGTAGCTGTGTCTCAGAGCTCTATACATGGCGGCTGTACGGATCGAGAAGATTCCGGCGAAATTGTTGTGTTAGGCACTCCGGATTCGTCGACATGCTTGTGCTTGGTTCGAAGTCTGACGCTTGTTTTGAACATTATGTCAAATATGTATCATGATCTCGGCTCGGTCCATGATCTCCTCTTGACCGCTGGACGCAGCTTGAAAAGAAGCCGTTTCATCTGATGAGCGATCCAACGCAAGGGAATGGTATCCGAGTAAGCGGTCTGCTCTATGCTGCCAGGGTCAGCTATCACCAGCTGATCTCGCACGTGCTCATCGGCATGCTCGATATGCTGTACTGTGATGGCATCAATAGATTCGTCGCATTCAGGAAGATTAAGTTGATTCGAGGCACGATCGAGATGTCGAATGAAGACTATACGGTCCGAGGGGTATACATCTGAACCACTGGCGGGGCGCAGTCGGCGCCATTGGGAGGGAATTCGCCCAAGGATTTCATGATATGCCGGCGAGGGTGGAAAGCGCGATGATTGGACGCCTAGTTGTTCTTCTGATATGAAATGACTATATAAATCACTGCGGCGACTCATCGTATCGTTGGTTTGGTGATTGATTCGTCTATTGACGGATGATAGCGTTCCGTTGCAAAGGATGGCCACAGTGTGATCCACCAACCTTAGATATCAGGAAGCCTCAAAGACTCATCCACAGCCCAGCTTGATGCATCAAATAGTATACTCGAATCTGGGTCTTCGATCGTAGGTGGATGGTTGAACACAATCCGTTTATTGGGACTGAAACATTTGGCGAATGAGTGAGTATGTAGTTATATCTCGCTCGCCGAGCCTTGCGACCCATCGATTTCTCCTTTCCGGGAGATCCGGTTTTGAAGGAGTAAGACCCCGTCATATTCCATTCTGTAGGCCGTTGGAACTTCCATCTTTTCGCTCATTGTGCACGAAATCGACTAGGTCTTCAATGGTACAGACTTTCAGACCCCATCTTTTCCCAAACTTGAGACAGCTATCCCGTCGCATCATACCCCCACCTCTCCGCTCGGACGATCCTGCGATCTCTTCACCATCTTCCACTAGCTCACATATTACGCCTGCCAGCCGCTTGCCCGCTAGCCGACAGAATTCCACTGCTGCTTCTGTATGTCCTTTTCGCTCTAGGATACCGCCAGACCGTGCGCGAAGTGGGAAGACATGCCCCGGACGTCGGAATGACGAGGATGTAGAAGCTTGAGCGGCGAGTGTACGACATGTAAGTGCCCGGTCATGTGCAGATATACCCGTTGTCACAGAAGGATCAGAGGCATCCACAGAGATAGTATAAGCCGTTCGATTCGGGTCCTCGTTGCTATTGACCATCTGAGGGAGATAGAGGGCAGCGCAGGTATGCGACGGTATTGGAGCGCAGATGAGGCCACTGTGAATGCAAATCTCAGCATACATACCATTCTTTGCGGAATGATTGAGCTACCTTGTATGTCGTATCATGAAAGCCATCTTTTCTGTTGTGATGTCTTCCGCGGCAATAATGAGGTCACCTTCGTTTTCGCGATCCGTAGAGTCCAGTACGACAATGAATTCACCATCTCGAAAAGCTGCTATGGTCTGTTCGACGCTGTCGAAGCGTAGCTTCGAAACGCCGTTGACGGACATGTAGAGTGTTCAATCGAGCACTAACGGAGTGAATGGTAAGATCAGGATATGGGATGTGAAATTGATTAGAAAGATCGGACAATAGGCTTTACTGTTCCGGTGGGCTGCTTTTAGGCCAAGGATCATCACAAATTCAAGCAAACCATAAGATGCACAATCAAAGTAGGACCACAAGAAGTATAGGCAGTGAAGGACTATATATTGAGAAAAGTAACACGTAAATAAATAAAAATTATATGGCAGCCACGGAGCTCGCTCGGATTCCGAAGATGCTGTCAACCTGCGTCAGCATGGTCCGATAACGCTGAGCTTGTTCGGATGGAAGAACGAGAAGCCGGGAATCCCTGCTAAGAGCGACGACATCCCATCTCCCGTTCCTCCAGTGTAAGTACCTCCACTGCATAACAGTCGTGAAATTATTCCCACTCATCCGCCAGATCTCAGAAAACAACCTATTTGCTTTTCGCATGTATTCAGCGTCTTCAGACATTGAACGAGCCAAGGTGGACCGGCAACACGATAAGATGCTGAATGGACATAGATAATCCTGACCAAGTATGTACACATGGAAAAGCAGTCAACATAGACTGGACGATGGTTGTGCGCAGCTAATAGCCCCAAAAGCGTGCAGCTATAACCAAGCAAGTGCTTCGCCGTGAAGAAACTTTGCAACAGACTTCCCAGACTATCCAGATCCCTTATATCTTGTACGTGAGCGTATTGATCAGTAGGGCAACAATTATAGAATCCCCTCGGCTCTTCGCTTCTCGTGCAGTGCTCCAGCAACTTCTCCGTACGGACCAAGTGGATCTTCCGTATAGTGATGGTACACCTTGTGGTCGACGAAGGGGACTTTGGAGTCAAATCGTCTGAAAATGTTGCGATCGGGCTCCAACATCCAACGATCTTTCGCAAGCCATGGCTCGATCCCACCCGGGCAGTGGTACGTCTTGGCATTGTAGACATATCTTACCATGTCGGTGCCTGGGATCCTAAGCCTGCAGTTGACTCGACGTATGGGGCGCTCTCTTCGCTGGAGCCCCTGCGTACTTTGTGCTTGCTGCATTTGTCGATCTTGGGTACGGATGCGTGCTCTTGTATTGACGCCTCGAAAGGACTCAGTTGCCTTTGCGGTAGTAGGGACTTCTCCTGGATCAGCAGTTCCCAAGTAGGCAGGTATGCTCCACAGTTGTGCACGGCGCATGTTTCCTTCAATGTCTTCTTCTGTTTTCATATAGCGGGCTGTCCGCTTGTTACCGTTGCCTGCAGCTCGTCAGTAGTGCTCTTCCAAACGATTATTGCTAGTCGGAATCCAATTACTGTCTGCTGAACTCGGCAGGTCTCCATCAGGCAACCTTTTGATAGCAGAGCCTCTTGAACGCCTACTTTGTTGTAAGTCATTGTGTTTCATAGTGTTGAAGTATCTTTAATGCTGAGCTTACTGCTTGACACGCGCTTTCTTTGGCATCTTCCTAGATTGGAGTAGAGGCTATGGAGTTCTGGGGGACCGTTGTTGAAAAATTCAAAGCCGAAGTGATTGCGAGCTTGACGGTAGTTGTTGGCGTGTAATCTTGTTAGCTTTCGTACGATGAGAGATGTTGCAAGAGATGAGATCAGAAGAGCGTGGACAAACCTTTATCAAGTAGGAAGCAATCGTCGGAATTGACTCACAACCGTCCCATACTTGAGAAGCTGGTTATTCCCCAAAGGAGACTGCCAAGATTTGTCTGAGGTGTACAACACAGAAACCAATAAGAGAAAGTGCGGGATTTTCGAAGTTTTTCTGCAGTGATTCCCTCTGACTAGGATCAGGGATTTCCAGTATACATATATTAAAATTGTGGCCTGCTGAAGTAATCGTAGATATGACGCAGACCTGGTCGAGTGGAATCGCTTGTTCTTCGTGGCAAGACATGCATTTCCCACTTATCTTCATCACAACATCTTCGGCAATTCAATTCAGTTACCCGTCGCCGTCAGTTCGATTCCTCTTGTGTCCCTCAAATCGTTATCCAATAATTACCCCTTAACTTCACACTCCCTCAGATGACCAGGCACCTGCAGACTACAGAGAGATGTAGGATTGAAATATCTCCGAACTCTTTTGCTATTTTATGGAAGGTTTGAACACACCTGAAGCGAGTACCGAAGCAGAGAGCTTGAACCCTTGCAAGCCAAACCATACCATTGGTTCTACACCATAGTCTGTCCCTGTGATCGTATTTTCAACAGCACCAACTGTCAAAAGTTACACTCATTAATTGGTGCTATCGCAGGTTACTACAATATCCGTCCCCATCCACGTACCGTCTTTGCTCATTAGGCTGTTGTATCATCCCATTTGTCTCTCTGAGCTTCTGAAAGCGATAGGTCAATGTAGATTCTGCTCAAGTTAAGTTGATTCCAGGCGGTAATCATAGCATGTAAACTTAGTCGTGTGAATTGGTCAAATTACATCAAGTGAATCTTCCACGCACTCTGGTCATGCAATACCCCTGACGGGAACTGACGATACACTGACATATCTGGACTAGCGCCCCCGTAGACATTTTTTACCGAGAAATATTATTGCCGAGGTGGCAGGGGAATTCTTTGTGTCTGGTACTTTGCGATTCTGGTAATACCAAAGTAACATTCCACTCGCGAAGGTAGCGGGATGGCCAGGAGATGCCCTCAAATGGTATCAGTAGGAGGAAGGATCCAAGCATCCAGCGCGCCCCCCATGTCCACTACCCTTTCTGGTTTGGGGGATCAGCTTCGTGCTTTGCTGCATCGGTGACACACCCTTTGGACCTGAGTACTCTTGCCTTAATGCCTCGCCGTACCTCTCAAATGAAGCTAACATAATTTGTAGTCAAGGTATGACCCTCAATGGCAGCCCCCTCCGCCCTCCCAGCAAAAGAGCTTGCTCACCATCAGCAGGTCCGCCTCCAAACTCGTGCCCCCGATGGCCCTAAAGGCATGTTCAACACCTTCCTCCACATCCTCCGCAACGACTCTTTCCTCGGCCTCTACAACGGCGTAAGCTTCCCCCATCCATCCCTGTTCGCCCCAAATCGAGCCAACCTCCTAACCTCCAACCCCACACACAGCTCTCCGCCTCCCTCCTTCGCCAATTAACCTACTCGACCACCCGCTTCGGCGTCTACGAAGAACTCAAAGAAACCTTCACCACCGCCCGCTCCACCCCCTCCTTCCTCTCCCTCGTCGCCATGGCCTCCACCTCCGGCTTCCTCGGCGGCGTCGCCGGCAACCCCGCCGACGTGCTGAACGTCCGCATGCAGCACGACGCGGCGCTCCCGCCTGCCGATCGCCGGAACTACAAGAACGCCATCGACGGCATCCTGAGAATGACGCGCGAAGAGGGCTGGCGCAGTCTCTTCCGCGGCGTCTGGCCCAACAGCGCCCGGGCCGTCCTCATGACAGCTTCACAGCTAGCGTCCTACGACGGCTTCAAGCGCATCCTGCTCTCGCACACGCCGTTGGAAGATAACCTGACCACGCATTTCAGCGCGTCGTTCCTCGCTGGGTTTGTGGCGACGACGGTCTGCAGCCCTGTGGATGTGATCAAGACGCGGGTGATGAGCGCGAAGGAGAAGGAGAGTCTGTCGCGGCTGTTGGCGAGGATATGGAGGGCGGAGGGCGTGGGGTGGATGTTTAGGGGGTGGGTGCCGAGTTTTATACGGTTGGGGCCGCATACGATTGCTACGTTCCTGTTTCTGGAACAGCATAAGAAGGTTTATAGACGGTGGCATGGGGTTGAGGGATGAAGTGTGCTTCAGTGCTGGGTGCGGTAAGTTGGCCGACGTGCGGCCATACTGAGCACTGATTGCTACTACGTTAGGGGTTCGGCGGTGTACTATAGATACGAGGTGCTCCTAGCTCTGGGTACATAGATGGTAGCAGACCCGCATATACATTGTTCGGATCATGAACATTCGCTACTGGTAAGGCGCGAAGTCGTGAAAGCGTGCAAGCGTGAACGAGTAAAGGAGGGATGGCATGGACACGTGAAGCGTGGAAGTGTGACAGCGTAGAAACGTGACAGCGTGAAAGCGTTAATTCGTGAAAGCGTGGCAGCATCACAGCGCAAAACCGCCTATACTTGATGTAGCTGGACTGTCGAGCGACCTACGCCTGAAGAGTATTTGCCCTAACATAAATCATTGAACTCAAGTAGGCAGCCCGAAGTTCATCGGGCACGTCGTATGGAAAAGCACACGACGGCCACACTACTACCTTACTGCCAGGCAGGCCCAAAGACTAGTACCCCAGGGCCAACAATACCAGAGACCAACCGCCAGTAACTCCAAGCACCTTCATCAAAGGCTCAGCTAGTGAGATAGTAGAGAAGCTATCAGCCAATGCTCACATCCCTTCGGCCTCGTCCGTCCGCCTCAGCGTCCTAATAACCTCCTCATAGATCGTCTTTCCGGGCAGCGGCGGGACCGCATTACCAATCTGCCTGACTACTGCCGTACGAGTGCCGACAAAGACGAAGTCTGCATAAAGTCAATCAGTCAATTCAGCCTATGATTTCTCGTACACATAGCAGACCCCAAGAGAGATTGAGAAATTTTAGCACACTCACCTCGCGGAAACGTCTGCAAACAAGCAAATTCTCGCTCAGTGAAGCCTCGGTGGCCGCTTGGGTGATAGTTGTCATCGCCCCCTGCCGTGGCGATGAGGCTTCGCAATGGGTTGTTTGCATCGTAGGGGCGTTTAGGGTAGGGTAGGTCCTTGGGGTGATGATTAGGTGCGTTTGACGGGATGTTGTTGATTGTGGAAGCGATGGTTTGGGGATTGTTGATGTGTGTTGGAGCAGGGAAGGCAGGGAGGGTTTCGCCGGGTCTAGGTTCAAGATGTTAGCGGGTTGACGTATTGACGGAGTGTTGTTGGTGAGGGTACGGTCAAGCCATAGCCAGCCACAGCCATCCACCAACGATAAGTAACGCGGATGGACTTACCCAGCCGCAATTAGGACCACCCGACGACGGGCTTGAGGGACTCCGTACTCGATGAAGTTCATGACTTTCCACCTTACGCTGTATCCCTGTTCCGTCAAGCTGTTAACGACGCACTTGAAGAAGGCTCGATTGACTTCATGCAGAAGGCCAAAAGTCTCTTCCATGGTGATTATCCTTGGTTTTATCATTTTCACCAGATCGTTAACTGCGAGTATGACGACTTGTTTGTCCTCAAAGTCTTCCGGCTTCACAGTCTGCGCCGGACTAAAGCTCTGACATGGCGGTGACATGTGGAGTACGTCCACATGGTATTGTGCTGGGGGGTAGATTGAAGCATTAAGAAAGTGCTCGACCGAGGTGCATTCGCCGGTGGCGTCCTTGAAGTTGAGTTGGTAGGTCCGCATAGCATCAATATTGAAATCTAGGCCCCAGCGTACCATTAGTCCAGCCAGTTGAGCACCACATGACATGCCTCCACCGCCGCAGAATACATCACCGAATGTGTAAGGCTTGTGGCGTGCTGTTGGATTAGGGACTTCTTGAACATCGTCGTCGCCATTCAATTCAGGTTCGCCAAGTAGCGTCATGCTACTGACGCTGCGTCTCAGCCGCCTCATAGTAGGCGACTCGTCGCCTCTGTAGTCGGCGCGTAGGTCTGCAGGATCTTCCCAACTCTCACCGTCAGTCTCCTCTGACGCCAGGTTACGAACACACTTCTCGACGAAGCTGAATGAATTGTCTTTTGCCTTTTGGGCTTGGTCCTTGTAGAGAACTTCGTATTTCATCCTACAAAAGAGGATACCTTCGTCTTTGTAGAGGATGGTCGTAGGCGGCCACTTTATGGTATGCTTGAGATTCAAACTTTCGTAGCGCTTGTTGGTCATCCTAAGCTTACGTATGCGGAGGACCTGGCCCAGCGGTATCTCCTCCTCTTCGACAGAGCCATCTATAAATATTTCTTCTACCCAGATGACCTCATTTGCGTGCTTTGTGACAATTCCATCTAGCTTGTGCGAGCGCTGGAACCTCAGGCCATGAAGATACACCTCCGTCGTGTCGGCTTGAACAATAAGGCGAATCCGTAAGAAATCTCCACTGTTCAGCTCAACGGTTTTGCCTTTGCGCAACAGCATATTTCCGGAGTGGAATGTCGGCAGAATGCTTTGTTGTAATGGCATTTCGTCAGGTTCGGACGTACCTGTTCATACGTCAGGCTTCCGCGAGTGAACCCAAGCTGAAGGAATGAGGTCTACCGTTTGTGATCATATAGTCCTCTTCGTCAGTGCTATCTTGTTCGGCGTCAGCCTCAACCTCCCTGCCTGCACTTTCTACGTTGTCGCTATCGTTGTCACTGTCTAGCTCGATTTCTCTGCTAGCCTCCTCGTGGCTGTCTTCAACTTTCTCGCTACCTCGGTCACTGCCACTGTCAAGCTCGATATCAGTAGCCGTCGTGTCACCGCTGCTCAAATCGGTGCTTTCGACGCTGCTGTAAAGACTGTCCGCACTGCTGCTGTCGCCGAGCTGCATACGATTGGACTCATAATCGTCAAGCTGTGTGTAGCTATCAAGGCCAATGATGTTGGATAAGGTTGTAGAAGGTGTGGAGGAGACTCCGGCAGGTGAGCGAAAGCAGAGCATACCGAGTGACGCAGGGTTATTCAAAGGCAAGTGAGATTTAAAGCTCAATAGTCAGTGCATGAGTGGAAGGGTCCGAAATACTAGGAAATTGATGATAGGTACTGGCGAGAATTAAACCCAATGTCGGTCTTCTTCCCGTCAGCTTCAGGTGAGTGAAGTTCGTGAGGAGTAAACAAGCATCTGTCGGCAAACACTCCTGGGATATTATTACCTCTTTGTAAAGCGGAAAGTCAAAAAGATGAATTTATGCAAACTTATCTATTTGTTCAATTTAGCGATCGAATCTATAGCAATACAAGTGCCTCAGAGAGGCTGTAGATATGATGGAGTTTTTGGAGGATCACGAGAACCGATTGAGAGGCCCAGAGATCTGTCAACGACTTTGTGATTCCACAGTAGGCAGGGAAATGAATAGCCGGCATGAAGATCTATGCACATTCTGGTAAGTGCAGCATCACCTCCCCAGCGTGAATGCGTTGTTCTTGCTGTCACGAGGATTTTTTCATTCTGACATGCTTTGACCTCCAGGGGTTGAGTTGGACAGTGAGTCGTCTTCTCTACAGGACGGGTTGCCATCAACCACGATATCAGGGATTGAAAAAGGGGGTTTGGGTAGCGGCCGCCTCAGTGGCCGGGTGTTCCTCGCGCAGTCTGTTGGATAAGAAAAGCGATATGGACCTATTCCCGCCGTTGATACGCACAGAAGTTGCGAGATGATTAAGGGACCACCTTGAAATAAGCAATTCAAAGGAAGCTCTAGAGAAGAAAATTGCTCGTATTTGCCGAGCTCCATTTCCCCAAGACGAGGCGAGCCGGGGCGGAGGAAATAGTTACAGCACGCGGGACTGAAGTACACCTAGTTGATCCTTGCTTTGAGCCATCAAGTTACGTAGATCTTAGCCAGTCTTGGTGTTGCAGATGGCTTATAAAGCTGGCGCATCCCAAGCATCTCTACAGATCTGCATGAGTGCTGCCTGCTTGAATGGAAAAGCGATTTCCCTTTCTTGGTGAAAACCGACTTGGAGCAAATACGAGATGAACCTGTGGCGGCATCGTCAGCTATGAGCTGCACATTGTAGCCGGAGTCAGATAGGGAAGTCACTTCTCGTTATCCATTCTTGGCTCCACCAACACATTCTCTGTCCTCTGGTCTGCTAGCCAGCAGTAGTGCACCAAAGCACTCATCCAGATCTTTACTCTGTGTGGGCCACGAAATTCCTGTTCGCCTACCAAGGCATGAAAGCCTCTATCCCAGTCAGTGGCGTCCCTGCCAGTGATATACTTACCCAATTGATCCTCTTTGACCCAGTAAATCTCAAAGTATCCAAAAGGTTTTCCATCCCAACAACCTATAACGGGAAAGCTATGCTTGCTGTTTAGTGCTCTTCTCAGAAATGTTTCTTGTGTCTCTACTGGCCCAGCTGCGCCCCAGGAAGCGTTGACCCGAGGTTTATTCATCCACTCGTGAAGGAGCTCGGTATCGCTTGGTTGGATAGTGAGATTTCCCAGCGATGGTACAGTTGATGATTGAAATGCGGAATTTGGTGGGAGGAAATTGGGTGGCGTAGCTGTAGAGACAGGCCCTCGATGAGTGGGAGCTTTCTGTCCAAGCGAGGCGGTTCGAAAACTCAGGAATTGTCCAATGCTAGGAACGTAGCGGGTATAGAAGACTTCTCCCTGAGCTGGAGGTTTTGGTCGAACAGGATGTCTAACGCCGTGGGTCATGATGTGCTGGGGAGGAGGTGGAGGATAGAACGTCGGTAGATGGCTGCTCGATGCGAACGGCCCAGGCGAAGGAGGGGACCAAAGGCCATGCGAGGGCTCTGCTCCTGGTGGCTCTCGACTCGGCGAAAACTGATCCGATGCATCCCTATTTGGTGAACCCGGTCTAGATGGCAGAGGAGTAGCGCCAGGGAACGGTGAATGCATTGTCGGCGAAAGTGTGAATAAGAATATGCGAGCATCCAATTGCCAAAAAGAGCGTTGGCCGACGAACATCTCCTTCCAGCCATGACCACTTCGATTATCAGTATTGTCTCCTACGCAAGATTCCTCGCTGCTGATAAGCCCCATTCGCTCCAATTTCGGGAACAGAAGCTTGCTCTTGAATATTCCTTCTCTTTTGATATGTACACGCCAATCACCCTTGGGTCGGCCAGCCTCCGGTATACTTGAGGATACACCTGCTATAAGATGCGGATTGGGCGGAGGCTGACTGTGGCTTTAGTCTGTCACCTTCAGGTATGTGTGCCTAGGATTACCTGATGGAAATACCACCAAAGAGTGGCCCATAACATCATTGCTATTTGCCGGGTGGGTGAAGTCGCCGGTTTGAAATCGATGTTGCTAGGGTTCGAAATGGAGGATATGAAGAGGTTGTCATTGTGCAAGGTTGGACTTCGATAGCGGTGGACATGGCTCTTCTTGCGCCCATAAAGATTGGTTTCTTCGTCCGATCCCGAATCGGGCTCGAGTTCTTCCTCCGACTCGATTATTATCGTCCATCCGGGAGGAAATACCGATTGGTGGACATTCAAGTCATTGGATTTGAATGACAGCCCCGCGAAGACGGGGGAGACAGTAAGTGTCTGGCCATTGGGTAGATGGACAATTGTGGGCGCCATGCTGGAGGAGCATAAAAGCTCGGCTTGCCTCGAGCCATTAATTTCTCGAAGCCGCACAGAGCAAGCGCATCATAGCCAACATCAAATGGGAAAAAGGTCCGATAAGGTAGGACGGCGCTAATTGCGGATCATCCGTCCCTTCATGATCACGTGTTTGACCATAAGGCTAGGAGGCTAGTACTTCTAGGGGGCTTTCCAGGTCTGGGGTACTCTCCATCCCCAGCATGATTGACTTGCAGACAAAAAGTCTGTTCGAGATGGTGCGACTTTCCGGGGCCTGAGTCGCACCACCACGCCTCTGGACCGCCTTGAAGATTCGCTCCATACTGGGGCGATCGATTGTAGAGCGCTTTTCTGATGCTAGATACGTCCGCTAACATGATCTTGCAGATGGAATCCTAATGAAGAAACAATACAGAAAGCTTTCAACAATATCATTACATAGTATTAATAAAGATAGGTTACGCAGCTCCAACTGCAACAGTGATTCAATTGACGAATTACCAAGCTGAGTTGTAGTTGAAAAGCAAGAATATGGCTTGCCCAAAGGAGTAATGTTGGCAATTGAATCACTGTTACAAAATTTGAAACAGTAATTCAATTTAGAGCAATTCAACTGGCTCCTAGCGACAATCCGCGACGATTAATTCAATTATCTACGCTATCTTGATAACACATCTCTCTATCTAAGAGCGACTCGATTTCTTCAGTTCTTGCGTCAATAGCAAGCACACAGCAATCCTTGTAACTTGTGCAATTATCGCAATAACTTGTACAATGGCGCAATTTTTGCGTGGACACAAAGTGCACAAAGTAAAGAACGAAAATTGAGATATTTCAATGTTCCGATTTTCTGGCTGCGGAAGCTAGAGTCGACGGAAACTAATGGAGAAACCTCGAAATGCAATATGTTCCTCCGATATTGCTGGCCCCCGCAGAATCAACTGAATCACCCTATCTGTTGGTGCCACATTGCTTCGACAGTGTTCATGTGGGACTGTTCTTTGGCCTTTCCAATGCCTGTCATAAGCTGTCAACATGCCCGCAGTCACTCCATTCGTATTGTGGCTTGTCAGTCGTGTTTGTGACATAAATGTTCCATCTGTGATGAAGAGAACGAGATAGGTACATAAGAGTCCGCAGTTCCTCTGTCCTTCTCACCACTTCTTCCATTACAGTAATCCTTACCATTACTCTCCTTGTCGCGAACACGAAGTCGAGATGGCGCTCCTGTCTGCAGCCAGTGTCTATTTGATAGGATATGCTTCCATAGTCTATGTGATCTTACTCTTCTTGTATCGAGCTTTCTTTGATCCCCTATCAAACTTCCCTGGTCCAAAGCTTGCAGCTGCGACTCTGTGGTACGAATTCTATTACGACGTAGTCAAGAAAGGTCGATACACATGGGAGATCGCACGCATGCACGAGAAGTATGGTAAGTGCTGGCCCCTGGGCTCTTTTCCGAGGTTGTGAGAAGTTCGTTTTGATGTCAATGTAGGACCAATTGTGCGGATCAGTCCCTATGAGATTCACATCAACGATCCTGAGTTCATCGACCAAATTCAGCCAGGCTCAACGGTGCAAACTTATAAATATGCCTGGGCTCAGAGATTCTTTGGTATTCGCAGTGCCGGTTTCACGACAGAATCCCATGATCTCCATCGTATCCGCCGAGCAGCTATAAGCCCATACTTTTCCAAGACTTCACTGCTACGACTTGAACCTGGGATACAATCCATTCTTGACACCCTCATTTACTGGCTGGAAGGATTGAAAGGCTCCGGCAAACCAGTCAACTTCTATCATGTCTTCGCTTCATTGACTGCCGATGTCATCGGCCAGTATGCCTTTGCCCAGACTTTTGGCTTCCTCGACCACCCAGACTTCTCGCCGCACTGGCAGCAAAGCATTATGGATATCTCGTCGAATGGACATCTGCTCAAGCAGTTCGGCTGGATACAACCACTTACAGAAGCCATGCCCCTCTGGCTCGTGAAGATCGTATCGCCGAAGGTTATGCTCCTTCTCGAGCTCCGCGAGAACATGCTCAAGCACATCCTCAGGATCAAAGCCTCCATCGCCCGTGGCGAGCAGCCCGAAGGCCAGACCACTATCTTCTATGACGTGCTCTCCAACCCTCAAGTCCGACCCCAAGAAAAAACCGACGACTACCTGCAGGACGAAGCACAAACGCTAATTGGCGCCGGCACCGCCACGACAGCAGCCATCCTAACGATAGTCACCTACCACCTACTCTCCAAACCCCACATTGTCCAGAAACTACAAGCCGAACTCAAGTCCCTCGTGACCCGCATCGACGGCCCACCTAAATGGCAGCAGCTGGAGCAGCTCCCCTACCTCACAGCCATCATTACCGAGGCCTGCCGCATCGGCTACGGTATCCCCCACCGTAGCGCCCGGAAATTCCCCGATCTCGAACTCCGGTACGGCGACTACCGCATCCCGAAAATGACACCCGTAAGCATGTCAACCGTCATCCTCCACGACAACCCGACCCTGTTCCCAGCTCCGCGAACCTTCGTGCCGGAACGCTTTCTGGAACAGCCGCACCTGAAGAAATACCTGAACCATTTCGCGAGAGGCACTCGACAGTGCGTGGGGCTGAACCTGGCATATGCTGAGCTCTATATGACGCTCGCTGCGGTGTTCTGGCCGGGGAGGTTCGAGCTGGAGCTCTTTGAGACGGATCAGAGCGATGTGGAGACGGTGCATGATTTCTTCAATACTTCTCCTAGACTGGACAGTAAGGGGATGCGGGTGCTCATCAATTGACGAAGGGCCGAGACCTCAGTGACCGGGTTGGTTGCGAGGTGCTCATCAAGTGAGGAAGGCCACTTGCAAGGCCAAAATGACCGGGGTCGGTTGCGAATAGATAACTTGTAGATTAGCTTGGTGTAAGACTGTACACCATCGGCTGATAGAGCAATAAGGTGCGTGCGAACAGAGCTGTTGTTCATGACAGCAGGTCTGCGAGAACATGTGGATCACGAACGGAATGGCTGCAGGTAGGCAGAGACCCGAATCGAATGCTATCTCAATGGCCTCGTATCCAATGCGCTGGCAAGAATGGCGTTACACTTTGACTTGGCCCAAGCCTTTCCCTCCTGACCAAAGTCTCTAGATGGGTACTGGGAACAAGTACGCGATGAGCTTTAGCTGTTTGCTTTTCTAAGCTATGGATCGTTGCTGGTCATAAGCGCAACGGCATTCCCTGAACATAAGTGATTTTTATCGAAATGCCATGAGCGTTCGGGATGACCCTCGAAGAATGCACGCTGCCGGCGCACTGGGCTGCGGTAAGCCTTGGAGACCTCGATTCTTCCCTCTAGCATCAAGGGGATCATAAGAAGAATATATTCTCAATGAAAACCCACCAACGACTAGCAAGGCATGCACGTGGAACACCTCCGGGTTCTGGATCGCAGAAGATTTTTTTTTTTTTCACAAGTAGAAGCAGAAGCAAGATGCTCCCAGCACGCGAAGCTAAGCTACAGAGAGCCACCCTGGCCACAAAAAGCCTTACAACGCCCTGCACCGAATTTAACAGAAGACCTCCAGCAGTAAAAGGCCATTGACGGCCGGGTATCATGAAAAAACACCATCCAACGTCTCTCATCCTTCCGCCTTTTCCATATCCTGATATTTACCCTCTGTTCAAAGACGCCAACTGATTCTTCAAAGCCTGATTACACTGCACAATATCTTCCAACCAATCGGCTGCGGCTTCCAGCATGGCACCTTTGCTGTACTTGACGTCTTTCAGCGCCGGCACCATCTCCCTGATACCGTCGTATCCCTGCTTGATCAGGTCTCGCCGCTTCTGCTCCGAGATGATGTGGTTTGTCTTTTTCTGGTCTTCGGTCAGGTGCTGACGGTTTGGCTTGGCGTCCGAGGATCGAGACTTCGATGGCGAGCTCTCTTGAGAGGTTTTGGCCAGGGGTGGCGGAGGCTTCTTTGCGGATGAAGTTTTGCCGCGCTTGGAGGCTTGACGGGTAGGCTTGCGTGAGGCTTCAAAGTCTGGGTCCGAGTCCGGATTCGTTTTTCGACGTTTTCGAGGTTTGGGCTCTGGGGTCTCTGCGATGGTTTCGTCTTGGTCCATTTCCTGTGTGATAGGGATCAGCGGTTCTCGGTAGTCGGCGGTGTAGGGGCCGGCTTTACGGCTTTTCTTTGGTATTGCTGGGCTTGACGGATGCGTGCTGGCAGGGCTGTCTTCAGGTTTTAGGCACTCCAGGTGGTTCATCTTACGTTTCTCCACAGTTTCGGGAGTTTCTTGTTCTGGAGGAGCTACGAAGCTTTGGCCTTCGAAGCGGGCGTCGGAGCCAAATTGTAATTGCCTAGGGGTTTGCACATTTCTGCGACTGGGTGCCTGAGAACCGAAACTGGTATTGTCGAAGAAGTTCGGAGCGTAGGTCGATAGAGGAGGTGTAGGAAAGAATGGGTTATTGTTCTGTGTCGCGGCAAAATTAGGGTCGTAGGTGATTGACGATTGTCCGAAGAGAGGTTCGAAGTTCTCGTAACCATTGAAAGAGCCCCGGTTGGGGTCCCCATGCTTATTTCCAGATTGAAGTCCCGCATAAAGATTATATTGAGTATTCCTGGGCACCTGTGACATGGTGTCTGCTGCTACTACCTGAAACGGACTCTGGGTGCCATTGACGTACCCAGTTGCTCCGGCTAAGACCCGATCGCTTTGCTGAGGAGAGAGCGTAGTAGACATTCCAACGAACATTTCCGGTAGCTCTTCGAAGAACCCGTCTGGTTCAGGTGGGAGTTGAAGGAATCCATCGATCCAATTGTCCCCTCCATGTGGTTGAAGGGTCTGGTAAGTGGATTGGTGGTGACTGTTGGTGAACGGTGGTGGTTCTGGAAAATCTTGGGCGCTTTCAAACCTTCTATCTATTCTAAAGTCAATATAAAGCGGTAAATCGGCTGTGCAAGACTTACAGCCAAATGCCTCGATTGGTTCAGACGGTATTGCATAGTGATTCGTAGAATGCGCCTCAGGGGGCATTCCGGTGTGCTATGTGGTGGAAATAGCTACCGAAAGATAATTAGCATGTAGGGAGAACCGTGGATCGTTTTCAACGTACCAGCCTTGTAGGTCTAGGTATAGACTCCCCAATGCAGATCTGTCATGTCAAGGATCCGGAAACACGGGATTCTAAGGGCTTTTGTGGGTGGTGAAAGGGAAATCGCCGCTTGGACCGAGAAAGAACCCTAGACATTTGACCGATTGGTGGTAGAAGCACTGAGCAAAGAGTGTTCAACGTACAGGGAGCCTCGTCACAATCTGACATGGAAGCTCCACAGACACTATTCGGCGGATCCCCAACGGATCCTGTCACATGTAAATCTTCGTTACTCCACGGCGCGCCTGCCGCGTCTAAATGCTGGTGGTCTGTGCCCCGATCCAGTCACGCGACATACGCGTCTCCAAATTCACCTTCCCTTCCCTCTACCTACGGAAACATGCGATCTTCTTCATTAAGGCACGGTTTTTCCGATCTCGAAGCATGCAAAATAGCGACCTCATGTTTAGGAAAGGTCAGTCGAAGTTCTATCCAGTTCCAATATCCCAAGCCGGTTCCCAACGTAGCGGAGCTTCGGTTTGATATTCGTGACAATGACCGAGTGAGTGCTTCACCTCAGCATAGTCGCCAAGCTGACTGGGATGTTTGATCTTTAGCTGCGAGACGGCCGTCTTAGCCCACATATATCTACAAAGGGATTCCAGACCTGAACGTTTGCCCGTCAATACGTAATCACAATTGATCACCGATATCACGCTATTGAGGACACACACGTTGCTATTGATTGGAATGACCAAGTCACTGCTGGCTTTGGCTGATAAAGACCGATCAGCCTTAAGACTACTTAGACCGTGAGTTTTGCCATGGAAAGCACATCCAGGCAGGGCTTAGGGCCTCCTGCCGGTAGTCTTTATAATCTGATAAAGCCGCTGAAGCATCCATGTCACAGTATCCTGAAAGTCTACGGCCTTGCGTATACGTCTACAGTCGGCCCAAAGCTCCTGGACGTTCTCTACTCGCTCCGCAAACAAAGACCTAGCTTTCGCAGCTGCTTGAAATCGGTATTGATTCTTTTATTCTCCTTATAGACACTCTGTTTTGCGGCAGATGCCTTATGATTCCTGCACCTTGGCGTTGCTTGCGAGTACTAAAATCTAAAGCTGAACATTGTGACAGGCATACGACATCTTGATTCGGTCATGCAGTGTACATGACTTTCCATTCTTCTGCGCTGCTCTGATCAGCGGGTACACACTCTTGCAGATCCCTTTGCGTATCATATTGAGATTGATCGCAAGATACGTGCAGGCCAAAAGATGGGGAGACAATCGGAGTGTGATCTTGCTCTTGTCTCGCTTTCTCGCAGGATTCTGCTCTGCGTGGTTCTCGATCGGCCTTTTGAACGAAGCGGAACCAGGCAAGACTTCTCTGTCCCTAGCCGAGGGTGACCCGGATCGGACACTCGTTCGGACGGAGGATATAGAAAGATCTGGACAAACATCGTCTGGTATTGTTGGCAGATCAATAGATCTTACTTTGTTCGCTTCCTCTCGGGCTGTTGACACCATACTGTATGGTCTGTGGGTACGCCGTCGGAAGTCAAGGATCTTGCGAAATCGGTGGACTGCCATAGATGAAATCATTTCCCGACATACCGATGCTTTAGTCTTCGCGACTAGTGCAGGGGCAGTCATGTGGGCTTGGTTCTACCTCCCAAATCGGCTACCTCGTGCGTACAGAGCCTGGATCAAATCAGCTGCACAGGTTGACGAGCGCCTGATTGAGGCTTTACGGCGTGTTCGACATGGCCAACTCGTATATGGAGAGGATACTGGTCAGGCGCCGCTTTTACAAAGTAAGTCTGCGTTGCCCTGCCTCGTGTTGCGAGGTGCTTCCTCCTGGACGTCACGCATTAGTCAGCTTAGCTTTCGTGGCTCAGGCGCTTTGAAGCCTGCTGTTTTCAGACCCCGTCGATGAAGTGCAAGCTGTACTGATTTTTTCTTGAAAATGGAGATACTCCTTAGCCTGCTCGGTTTCGAGCGCCCCTCAAAAGCTTGCGGCTTTGTCATTGCTGGCCACTCACTTACTTGTTCATAGGCATGTGTAAGGACTACAGCTGGCCACTAGACTGGGGAGATCCTGCCAAGGTCATCCCAATTCCTTGCGAAATGGTGCACATGGGAACAGGTCCTTCGTGTCACTGGCATGCTCTCGTGCGGTTCGCCAAAGCCTTCAAATTCGCGATGGCGATGTACTTGCCTTTGCAATTATTGCTGAGGACAGCTCATCCTTCATTTGCGGCTTTGAGGAAGGCTTGTAAGGAAGCGGTGCGCTCGTCCACGTTTCTGGGCGCGTTCATTGCGTTGTTCTATTACGGAGTGTGTCTCTCGCGGACAAGACTTGGCCCTAGGCTTTTTAGCAAGAACACGATTACTCCGATGATGTGGGATTCAGGGCTTTGCGTACGGGCAGGCTGCTTGTTGTGCGGGTGGTCTATCCTTGCCGAGGTGGAGAAGAGGCGACAGGAACTCGCATTATTCGTCGCTCCTAGGGCAGCGGCCATATTTTTCCCACGGCGATACCCAGAGCAGGTAAGGTTTCAAGTTTAGAGGTGCAACGCCACGATTTGACAAGATTTCTAGTACTTTTGGGTCGAAAGGGCTGTCTTCTCAGTGAGCACTGCGACGCTTCTAACCTGGGCTCATCAGAGCCCTGATAAAGTAAGGGGAGTCTTTGGTAGGATAACACACGGCATTCTGGCGGCTTAGCATCGTTGTATAGGTTCATTGTACTTGCTAAGTCAAGCCGAGGTGTAGCTACTGTACATTTCAAGGACGCTCTATTGCAGGAATGTAGTGCAGTCACCTGCGCATTACGGAATTACGATTGTACATACCTTAATGTACATGATGCCCTGGGCCTTCACATGCTCCACCAATCGGGAAATGTTCGGCAAAGCGTTCTTGGGTAAAGTATCCGAACATTGAATGTCATCACCATTTTGCAATGATCATTCTGTCTTCTGGCAAGTCGATATGCGCTGTTCTCGAGCGCTTTTGGCCCAGACGTATTCTTGTGCCTCATGCATCCAGCAGGCTCGTATATCTACAGGATCGAAAGCTAGGCTCGTCTCCCAACGAAGGCACATTTCAAGCACAGAAAAGGCGAGACAGAGTGTCGCCCCAACTCTGGAGCAATTACGGCAGCCTTCCTCCAAGAAGAACGCCTCCACGCTGTAACAAGACTCCTTCCACTCGAGTTGTACCTGCTCACAATATCTAGCTACTATACCATAAGCGTTATCCTAGGAACTGTTGCGCTATCGTATGGGTCCGTCCCAATGTACAAGATGGTATACGAGAGTCCGAAGATTTCAGATTGATGAAGGCTTACAATACTCATCAGATATGCCAACAGACCGGTTGGGGGGGCCAGCCTATCAAGGCGTCCATCCACTCGAACGCGGAGGACCCTGCAGACCGTCTAAGGCCTGTGACCTCTTCTCGTCGATTACGGATAACCTTCAACGGATCAGTGTCGGATGTCATGCCTTGGAAATTCACCCCCCAGCAGAGAGAAGTGCGCGTCTTGCCGGGAGAGACAGCGCTGGCATTCTATACGGCTACAAACAAGAGCGAGGAAGACATCATAGGGGTCGCTACGTATAGTGTCACGCCTGCCCAGGTAGCACCTTATTTCAGTAAGATACAATGCTTTTGCTTCGAGGAGCAGCGTCTCAATGCAGGAGAAACCGTCGACATGCCGGTTTTCTTCTTCATCGACCCGGACTTCTGCAATGATCCTACGATGAACAAGATCGACACTGTTACGTTATCCTACACCTTCTTCAGTAAGTCCATTGAGCACTCTCGGCTCTCGGCTGTGCCAACACAATATCGACAATTGTGCGTTGGCTGACTCGCTGCTGCAGAAGCACGATATGACAAGAATGGAAATTTGACACCAATGCCATTGAGCATGGGTTGAAATTGACGACATCCATATGTCCAAATCAACTGTTCGGTAGCCTCCCTGGCGCCGTACTTGTTTCGGTCCTCCGGCATCCTACGCCGCCATCAATTGCTAAGAGGCGCTTTAAATTCCCGGGGGTGCCTCTGACCCAACAATGTGCAACATGAACGAAGAGACGTGACGCCATAGCTTGGTCAGCAGGAGATGTCTTGGAGCTGCAGTCTATACGCCAGAAAATATGGTTGCGACTGCTCAGTGTAAGGAGGTATCCACACGTGGTGGATCCTGAATCCTTAAACGAAAATAACCAAGGAAGACCTATACCTGTGTCAAATAATGGACATACAAGCCTTGCGTCCCGAGCCCGAACTGGAATAGGGGACAAGTTGATATGTCGAGGTAAACGTGAAGGGATCTATGATGGTTATTATAGGGGCACCCTTGATCTGGGTACGAGTCGAGCTTCACAGGCGTCTTGAAAGGAGACATGTATAGTTCAATAGCGCACACTCGAGGAAGAATTCAGTCCATCGTCATATTGAAGTGATTCTGTATTCTGAATATACTTATCCGAAGTTTACCCGCCGAAGTGTCGAACGCGATCCTCTGAACGCGTCTTCCAACTTACCCAGAAGAGCCCTTAAAATTCACAACAGGACTTGTCATGGCTTTACTCGTCGACAAGTACCGGCCACGTTCTCTAGAAACTCTGACCTACCATGAGGACCTATCGGAACGACTACGAAGTCTCGTAAGTCCCCAAGTGTCGCGACCCGAGCTATACTGAATGCGCTCCTCAGGCGCAAAGCGGCGACTTCCCTCACCTTCTCGTTTATGGCCCCTCCGGCGCAGGGAAGAAAACCCGTATCGTTGCAACTCTCAGGGAACTGTACGGGCCGGGCGTTGAGAAAATCAAGATAGATTCTCGAGTTTTCCAGACCACGTCGAACCGCAAGCTAGAATTCAACATTGTTGCTTCTGTTTACCATCTCGAGATCACGCCTTCGGACGTCGGTCACTTCGATCGAGTAGTAGTACAAGACCTTCTAAAGGAGGTTGCGCAGACACAACAAGTGGATCAATCGGCACGGCAACGGTTCAAGGTTGTGGTCATCAACGAGGCAGATCATCTTACCAGAGACGCACAGGCGGCACTGAGGAGGACCATGGAGAAATACAGCCCCAATCTGAGATTGATACTGCTGGCCAATAGTACGGCCAACATCATCGCGCCTATTCGTTCAAGGACGCTGTTAGTCAGGGTGGCTGCGCCTACGGATAATGATATCTGCAAAGTGCTGAAGAAAGTGGGAAATGCAGAGAATTGGCCAGAAGCGGAAGGGCTAAATAGGAGGATAGCCAAGGAAAGTGGGAGAAATCTACGGCGAGCCTTGCTCATGTTCGAGGCAGTCCATGCGCAGAAGTACGTGTGCATTATGGCAGTCATGTTACACGTTGCTGACAGTATGGGTCGTAGTGAGAGGGTTACGGACAAGACTCCAATTCCACCACCAGACTGGGAAGCTTTGATCGCCCAAGTAGCGGACGAGATAATGGAAGAGCACACACCGGCGAGGATACTGCAAGTCCGCGCAAAGCTCTATGACTTACTCAGTCACTGCATACCCGCCACGACTGTCCTCAAGGTAAACATCGCAGGCACCGGATCTTTCGACGCTCCTTCAAGACTGATTTACTTTAGACCTTGACTTTCAAGCTGATACCGAAAATTGATGACGCCCTTAAGGGAGATGTCATCAAATGGTCTGCATTCTATGAACACCGGATCAAGATGGGTAGTGTAAGTACCGCCTTATGAAATGCTTTTGCTGTCGGCTGAATCGTGTAGAAACATATCTTTCATCTCGAGGCTTTTGTAGCGAAGTTTATGAGGATCCTAGAGAGGTAAGTCCACCAGAACGCACGGGGGAGGGCTCCCGCTAACAAGTTTCAGCTACCTGATGGGAATGGAGTTCTGATCGAATTATGAACACCAGTACGGAGTTTGGTAGGTTTGTCGATCTAAGGTGGTGTTGTCGATATCTTAACGGGTGGGTCTTTCTCGGCAGAGCTTTGCTCAACACGCCAACGTACGTCATTTAGCGATTTCGAGAGCCTCACCCAAGCATCAACAATTGCAAAGGTCACTGCGTTCTGCTTCAACCCCTAGATTTCTGTACTAGATTATACCCTTACTTTGAGTACTCAAACACCAAAAACCACAATCATGTCATCAGGCATGATGGACACCGCTCCTGGTGGTGAAACCTCACAGTAAAGGCTCCTCGATTCCTCAAGAGATTCCATCAGCAGCTGAGCAATCCCTGGCAGATACGAGTCTATCAAAACAGTCACAGAGCCCCACTCGAAGCAGGGTGGGCAGATGGGCGGTCAGCGCAAACTATGTTCAATATTTCGCAATTGCTTATGCATTGGCGGCAGACGTGGAGACTCAGGTTGACGCCGTAGACGCGCAGCAAGAACAGGAGAAAGCAGAGAAGGGCGCACGGACTGCGGAGAATGTCAGATACGGCCAAAATATCTCTGAGGGTGGCATGGGTGGCATGACGACGGAAGGACAGGGTGGAGCGAATCATAGTGGGTAGTGTCTGTCAATTGGAGTTGGTGACGATGGATAGAGCTGACTGGACTGGCAACAGACACTGGCTATGGTGGTACTGAGAAACAGACAGGCAACGGCGGCCACGCTGAGGCTGTCGAAAGCCGGCGGGAACAAGGCTATGGGCCTGGCTCGGGAGTCGGAGCATAAAGCGTTCACCATCCCGATATGCGGAGCACACGCTTGTATGCGCGCCGAAGAGATGTGGTGGGATGCGTGTAATCTATGGAGGGCTAGTTGCTGGTATCCTGGCAGCAGATATCGCTATCGGCGGCGGTGGCATTTTCACCCTTGGTCGTATCAGATCCTCTCTTGTAATGCCATTCTCCATCTTCGTGATGCCCATAATGGGCGCGTCGCCTTTCCGTACGAATTCGTAGAGTCCTGATTATAATCAGCACGTATTACTCCTCCCCAGGACCCGGTCCATCAAAGAAGAAGCGAAGTGTAAAACTCACCCGGCATTTTATTCCCCGCCAGCCTAAATGCATCCCTCACGATCTCCTCATGCAAATCCCCTTTCAACTCAAAAATCATTCGATTCACCCCTACCCTCGCAGCCCAATAGTCAAAACTTCCCTTTCCCTTCCCCATCCGCATTTCGTTCCCACTGGTATACACCCCTATGTTCGAACAGACCCGCGTGTAGAGTCTGTATCTTTGACCTCGTAGCCGTTTCTTGATGGCTTCGAGGCCAATGTTCATCTGCGCAGCCGAGATGCGTCGGTCGTGATCACGCATGCGGAGGCCGTAGTCGCCCCAGATGACGGTGGTACCGCGCGTTGAGCCGCCTGTCGAAACATGCGGGCGGCCTTTGCGATTCTTATCGGTGTGGCCTCGTTTTGGTGCGAGCCAATTGTAGGCGTTGGGAGAGGTGGTGAAGGTGCGAGTTATGGAAGGTGATTTGATTGCGAGGCCTGATTCTAGATTAGTGCCCCTGTGTACTGGGAACTTCAATAGAGGAGAGCATCATACAGAGAACTCGAGGTCTGGAAGACGATTGGATAGGCATACAAAGGCCTATTGGCCATTGTAATCGAGGCTTCATGATGCTGTGCATATATTTTAGGTTTCTTTGAGAGAGAACTGGGGAGACATTGCATTGACACGTGACCGTTCCGGGCTCGGCAAGGCTTGCCGTTCCCCGTCACGATTTCATCACTTTACGCGAAGCGCGTTCCTCCAGTTGGAACTCGTTGCTACCTTGACTTCTTTTATATTGTTCTTTCTCCCAAGCCTTTCCAAAGTCCCAAATGATCGTCTAGGCTCACACACTTCGAGGACCGCCCTCCAGAGGCTCTGCCCCACGTGACTGCATCCGCAATTGGTGGCTCGATAGTAAAGATGCCGTCAGACATTCGGAACTTCTTTGGAGGGAAGGGGGGTACGATGTCCAGTCAGGAGAAGACGCCTGCAAAAGAGAACGTATGTATGGAGAATCAAAAACGCCTCAAAAACACGGTCGGATCTAGATCCGTCGCTGTACACCGAGTCCCCAGTGCTGTTTTGAGCCAGAGACATCGCGAATTGGCCCCGAGGGTGCTTTATATCAGAGACTTCTCTTGTCATCCATTATCATTGTTTAATGATCTGCGCGGTACCTAGCAAGCGGATACTGACACTTCTGAATTCAAGGCGAAGGCTACAAAACCAAAGGGCAGAGGTGGGGCTTCGCCTCATAGCAAGAATTGTTCGCTGGCTGATCAAGCATAGGGAAGCGGGTTGTCCTCAGTGACAGTGACGACGAAGTTCAGGAGGTCAAGTGAGTCTACCAAATATCGCAGCTAAGCTTGTTCAGCACTGACAGATTCGAAAGGACCAAGATATCGACCCCGAAGAAGCACACTGCAAAGGAGCGACTGTAAGTATACTAGTGACCGATCCATCAGCCTCCAGACGGCCGCTGAAAACCCACACAGAAAGCCAGAATCACCACTTGGGGAAGCTACTACTACCTCCGACTATTTTGCGGCAAGTGGCAAATCAAAGCCGAATCGCTCTACGCCGACAAAGCCCAAGTCGACCGATCTTCCGTCTAGAGCAGTTTCTGCAAAGTCTACGCCTGCTGGAAAAGCCACAACTAAGGCAGCAATGGCGCAAAATGGGCATTCGACTAGGAAAAAAGCCAGGCCGAACTATGGTGAGGAGCTCAGCGACGCAGGAGATGGTAGCAGCTTTATCCCAACGGTCATAAAGGACGATGAAGCCTCCGGTGAAGATATCTTTGGGGCCGAGTACCGAGGTGGCAAGAATAGAGCAATGGATAAGTACCAAAGTGACGAAGACAAGGATGAAGACGCCAAACCAGCTATGAAGAAGATTCGGAGAAACAAAGACGCCCCGGTGAAGGATGAGGACATTGAAATGAAAGACGTTACCCCAGAGCCGAAAGCGAGGTCGAGGGCCGCCAATGGTACGAAATCGACGCCAGGTCGAAAAAGAAAATCCATCGAACTCTCCGATGAAGAAGAGGACGAGGATATTGGTCCACGAGGCAAAAGACCGAGCGCTGCTAAGTCGAAGACTACAGCGAAGAAGCCAGCAGCGAAGAAAGCGAAGAAGGGTGAACAAGAGGACGTGAGAGCCGAGGTCCAGGACATATTCGACAGCATCCCAACCGTCAAAGCGCCGACACCACCGCCACGGGACGAATCGAAGAAGTTCGACTATCGGGCTCATGCTCAGAATGCGCAACCTCCACCGGCTTCCGAGTCTGTCGAGATGCCGGTCGGTGCCGAGAACTGTCTAGCTGGCCTCACATTCGTGTTCACGGGCGTACTAAGTAGGCTGGGTCGCGACCAAGGGCAAGAGCTTGTCAAGCAATACGGAGGGAAAATAACATCAACACCAAGCAAGAAGACGAATTACGTTGTAATAGGCAGTGACGCGGGCCCAAAGAAACTTGAAACCATTGCGAAATTCGAGTTGAAGACTATCGATGAAGAGGGTCTATTCGAACTCATACGTCGATTGCCTGCTAATGGGGGCGACGGCAAAGCAGCTGGACAGTTCAAAGAGAAACAGGAAAAGGAGGCGAAGAAAGTACAAGAAGCTGCCAAAGAGATGATTAAGCAAGAGAAGAAAACAGAGACCTCAACGATCGGAAGCGCGGGTCTGAAGACACCAAAGAGATCTGACGGCTCGAGCTCCTCAGATGTGGATACCCGGCTTTGGACTGTGAGATATGCGCCCACAGCCATGGGTATGATGTGTGGCAACAAAGGCCAGGTCGAAAAGCTGCAGAAATGGCTTCGAGCGTGGCCCTCGAATGCAAAGGTCAACTTCAAAAAGCCCGGGGCCGACATGTCTGGAATTTTCCGCGCAATAATGATTCATGGTCCTCCAGGAATCGGAAAAACGACCGCAGCTCACCTAGTCGCCCAATTAGAGGGGTACGACGTCGTCGAAAGCAATGCCAGCGACACCAGAAGTAAGAAATTGGTTGAGACTGGACTGAAGGGTGTCCTTGATACCACATCCTTGCTTGGGTACTTTGCTGGTGACGGCAAAAAGGTTGAAGCTCAGAAAAAGAAATTGGTCCTAATCATGGATGAAGTCGACGGCATGTCTGCAGGGGATCGTGGTGGTGTTGGAGCTCTCGCAGCTGTCTGCAAGAAAACCCATATCCCCATGATTTTGATATGCAACGATCGCAAATTACCAAAGATGAAGCCCTTTGATCATGTAACCTTCGATCTGCCATTCAGAAAACCTACCAACGACCAGGTCCGAGCAAGGATCATGACTATCTGCTATCGAGAAGGGTTACAGATTCCACCACATGTGATCAATGCCCTGATCGAAGGTAGCCGCGCAGACATCCGTCAGATCATTAACATGTTGTCAACCGCTAAGCTTGACCAGACGGCTATGGACTTTGACAAAGGCAAGGCCATGTCGAAGGCCTGGGAGAAGCATGTCATCCTGAAGCCTTGGGATATCGTCAGCAAGATCCTTGGCGGAGGTATGTTCGCTTCAAGCAGTAACTCGACTCTCAACGACAAGATTGAGCTTTATTTCAACGACCACGAATTCAGCTCGCTCATGGTACAGGAAAACTATCTGGGAACTAATCCTATGCTTTCCAACGGATATACTGGAAAGGAGAAGAATCTCAAGATGCTCGAGCTCACCGATAAGGCCGCAGAGAGCATCAGTGACGGGGATTTGGTCGACCGCTTGATTCATGGGTCGCAGCAACAGTGGAGTCTGATGCCTACGCATGCTGTCTTCAGCTTCGTACGCCCTGCTAGCTTCGTCTCGGGCAGTCAAGCCGGTAATCAGACTAGATTCACTACTTGGCTCGGCAACAATGCCAAGCATGGTACGAAGGTCATTCAACTACGCGGATTGATGCTGACGTCTCATCAGGCAAGCTCATGCGTTACATCAAGGAGATCCAAGGTCATATGCGTCTTCGAGCCTCGGGTGATCGACATGAAATCAGACAGCAGTATCTACCCTTGCTGTGGTATAGGCTAATCAAGGAGATACAGCAGCATGGCAAGGAGGCTGTCGAAGATGTGATTGCGCTGATGGACGGTTATTACCTGACGAGAGACGATTGGGACGCAATTCTCGAGCTGGGTGTGGGCGCGATGGATATGGAACACGTCAAGATTGAGTCGCAGGCCAAAGCGACCTTCACGCGCATCTACAACCAGCAAGCGCATCCCATGCCGTTCATGAAAGCGAGCCAGGTCGTTGCACCAAAGAACCTGAAGAAGGTGAAGCCGGATATCGAAGAGGCTCTTGACGAGTCGGATGAGAACGATGCGGCCTTCCTTGGTTCGGACGTGGAGGCGCAGGAGGACGAAGAGGAGCCGCTGGACCTCAAAAAGGACAAATTCGTTAAGGTGCCGAAAGCGAAGAAGGCGACAGACAAGAAGCCAGCGGCAAAGAAAGCCACGGGCAAGGGCAAAGGAAAGGCAAAGCAAGAGAGCGCCGAAGACGACGATGAGAGCGAAGGGGATGTCAAGCCCAAGAAAGGTAGGCCCTTGAAGGGTGCTACGAGGGGCAAAGGAAAGAAATAGATATCATACCGCATATTGCGGGCTCTACGCTTGCACACCGAGGACCATTCTGCACTTGAGACGGGCTATGAAGATGCATTTGCTAAGGAGGGAACCCGTGGCATTGCTTTACCATAGCGCTCCTGAGATAGCTTGTACAAACAATGTCGTACGTCATTCCTACTCTAGCATGCCAACATGAGCCTCAGTTGCCGCATTGGCACTCGAGGTCTTGAGGCACAATAACGCACAAGGCAGCAGAAAGCGAAGGTAGGGTGTTTCAGAGGAAGGGACTACCGACCTCTAAAGTAGATAACAATCTAATACCGTATGTAATGTAAAGTATATCAGCTTAGCTTGCGCCTGCTGCTGGTGGCTGTACCTTACCTTAAGGTAGGCTGAATCGCAGATGATTCCATTCCTCGCGCATTTCTTTTCGCCTTGCTCGCACCCCACCGGGGAGTCGAGCTTCTGTTCAGGTTGGCTTCCGTTTGGCTCTTGGGTGGCTCGTGTTCCCTGTGCAGGCATCACCCGGATTACACCGCGGGAAGCATGCAGCGGAGACTGGTCTTTCGCAATATCACGTCGCACAAGGCTGCCACAGCTTTCAGCTCATGCACGAGACAATGCAAATCTCCGCACAGTAAATCGCGGACCTCTCATATCGAAGTTCAAGCGAGATGTTCGTCTGTTCCAGACCGCTCTCTCGTTCTTACGATTCCCATCTTTCTACTACGTACTTGAGTCTTTTGTCTCTGGGCTCCGGCTGTGTAGAAGTACGAGCTTGAAGGCCATCATTTCCCTGTACCAAAGACCCTGAAGCTCTGAATCTCGATTTTTACTGTGTCATCGTAGATCTAGTGTCGGCTGCTGCCGATACCCCAGGTTCTGGGTGCCATGGCCTCCGCGAGAGGACTCATGGTCCCATACTCCGTACGCTGCGCCCCCTTTGCCAAGTTTCACTAAGTCCAACTCCGCTTTCGAGCCTGTCCTTGTGTCTATTAGATCGGCCTCCGTAATGTTACGCTTTTATAACAGGCTGAGAACTACCTAGGTACAGGTGGGTCCAAGCTCTTCTTTCGACTCTTTGCGCCCTCTCACGGTCTCACCTTTCTTCTCATTATTGTTAGTCGATGTACTTCTCTTAACCAGGACACGTTCGCGCTTCTCATGTCTCTACCGGCTACGAAGGTTCATCAACAACTCGCATGCCACTGAGCAATCTTTCGAGATTGAATGCCATATGAGCCAGACTGATTCCAAAGCGCAAGGCCGACTGCGAGCCTTCGTGACCGACTGTCTCCAATAGGGCCAGGCTCCCACCGCGTGAAGCTCCAGAATGGCTACTCATCTGCCACACCGTGACAGCAACTCCTCAGGAATATCGCACCCAAAGCTCGACTGCGAGCCCGAACACGACGAGCTCAACCATGTCGGCGAACATATCACGAGACAAGGTTCCATGAGCGCTGCCGAGCGCGCAAGACGCAATATCAATTCGAAGCTGGCGAACCCCCTCGCTCGCATCAGTCACACTGCTTTGATGGACATGGGGAAAAACTACGCATTGAAACATCAGATCGGAGGCAAGGAAGACATCCGTGCATTTCAGATGGGGGCTTGCCTGGCTCAAGCGCCTTCAAAGTACAGCTCGGTAGAGGGTTTGACACAGGAAGAGTTGGCAATTTTGCAGAAAGAGTACACGAATCGGTGGTCGCAGCCAAAGCTTATGTATATTGTAATCTTACTGTGCTCAACTTGCGCTGCGGTTCAGGGAATGGGTAGGTAGAATCAGTGACGGCTACGGGCATTGGCTTCAACTGACATCTTATAGACGAGACCGTTGTCAATGGCGGCCAGTTGTTTTACCGACCTCAATTTGGCATTGGCGGCAATGACTCCCGGTCGACTTGGCTGACAGGCCTCTTGAACTCGGCTCCATACTTGTGCTGTGCTGTAATCGGTTGTTGGCTGACGGTCCCCTTCAACAACTGGTTTGGCAGGAGAGGGACCATCTTCATTACCTGTTTATTTTCTGCTTTAGCTTGCTTTTGGCAAGGATTTACCAATACCTGGTGGCATATGTTTGTCGCTAGGTTTTTCCTCGGATTCGGGATTGGACCCAAGTCGGCGACTGTGCCGATATATGCTGCAGAGACAACACCACCGGCAATCCGAGGAGCTCTCGTACGTAATCCTTTCCAAGCATCTTCTACCCCCCTTTGAATGAGCGTTTCAATAGTCTTAAGACATGTCGAGCGAGTAACCGCCGGAAACACATGGCTTGTGCCATTATTCTCCTGGATTCAAGAAGGGAATGCTGACTCCGATTGCATATAGGTCATGCAGTGGCAGATGTGGTGAGTACTCTTGTTACATGGCGCCAGATACCAAGGATACCGTGGAAATCGCATCATATCACGGACCCGCCAACTTTATCAGTGTTTTGCTTCAATGTCTATTTAGAGAAGATAGGTTGCTGACTCTGCGTGCTTCGCAGGACTGCCTTTGGTATCATGCTGGGTTACGTCTCGGATCTGGCCTTCTACAAAGTCGCGGATAGTTCCGGGATCATCGGCCTAAACTGGCGACTGATGATGGCGTCCGCCATGTTGCCCGCTGTCGTTGTGGTTTGCTTCGTTTTCCTGTGCCCGGAATCGCCCCGTTGGTACATGAGTAAAGGCCGACACTATAAAGCGTACGAGTCAATGTGCAAATTACGGTACCTGAAGGTGCAGGCCGCTAGGGATGCATTCTATATGTATACCCTACTGGAGGCGGAGAATGATATCCAGCTTGGGAAGAATAAGGTTCTGGAGATGATCACCGTACCACGAAATCGCCGAGCTTTGATCGCGTCCGAGATCGTGATGTTCATGCAGCAGGTGAGAATCAGGTTGTCTCTATCATCCTTGAACAGCGTTTTCTGACTCATACATAGTTCTGTGGTGTCAATGTGATAGCGTATTACTCGTCTCAGATCTTTCTGGACGGCGGATTCAGCCCTATATCTGCTCTGTCAGCGTCGCTGGGCTTTGGACTCATCAACTGGCTATTCGCTATTCCGGCCATATACACCATCGATACCTTTGGAAGGCGGAATCTTCTCTTGACAACCTTCCCACTGATGTCGATCTTCATGTTCTTCACCGGTTTCAGCTTCTACATTCCCTCCGACACCATGCATACAGCGAGAATTGCTTGTATTGCTCTTGGTATATACCTTTTCGGCATCTGTTACTCACCTGGAGCAGGTCCGGTACCGTTCACCTACTCGGCTGAGTCATACCCGCTATATGTGCGTGCGTACGGCATGTCGTTAGCAACAGCGACTACATGGTTCTTCAACTTCTTACTCTCAATGACATGGCCCAGTCTTTCAGCGACCTTCACGACCCCTGGCGGGTTTGCTTGGTATGCGACATGGAACATTATCGGCTTCGTCCTCGTCCTGCTCTTTATGCCTGAAACGAAGGGTAAAACTCTTGAGGAATTGGACCAGGTCTTCTCGGTACCGACCCGCATGCACATGGCATACGGGCTCAGGCAGATACCATACTTCATCAAGCGGTATCTGATGAGGCAGCACGTGGAGCCTGAGAGGTTGTATGAGCACGAAGATCTATCTGAGAAAGATGCTGGTTATGACTATGATGCTGAGAAGTTAACGGGATAATGATGCGATATGTGGGGCCTTCTCTGAACGTATAAGAGGGGCCTATGGGATGGACGTGTGATGAGTTTATGAGGATTTGAGGATATACCCCAGCGTTATGTTTGGAATACATATCAGTATGAACAGCGGGTACAATCTGGATTTTCCACTCTACCTATATCGTACCCCTTTTGTGTTAAATCGGGCTGGCGCTGGCGCTATGGACCTACGATTCTCGACAACCCTAAAGGTATGCGCCCATATCGAGACTACCATGCCTTACCTTACTTTCAGCGACGCGTAAATCAAACGTTGCAAATTGTGAAAATGTGATGCCTGTGTAATTCGGGAGGTTGGAGCACATGGATCTTGTTGGGCACGCAATGGACCTCGGCCATCTCACGCTTCAGGACACCTGCATGCAACCTTGCATGATATGGAATCGAAGTCCTTTCACGCTGTGCTGGCATTTACGATACACTCCTGGTTCTTGAAATCAACTCTCTTGATTTGTTTCAATGGAGAATCCATATTTTGGTCTGTGATTGTGCGAGGATAGAAGGCTGGCGCTAATGGTCCTAGACACAGAGCAAGCTTGACATAGCCATCATGGACAAAACAACCTCCTTGGAAATCGGAGGATCTGACCCTACAACGACTGAAGGTGATGAGCCACCATCTCTATCGCCTCGGGGCTACCAGACGGAGATGTTGGAGGCGAGTCTCAAGGTTCGTCAAGACAGCGACATTCCAAGCCTCAATGCCTGTGTACTGATCTACAGGCTAGAGAAACATTATTGTCGCTGTACAATCGACTCAGGACTAGGAGATGCCTTCCGTTGCTGACAATAAATAGATGGACACGGGGAGTGGGAAGTCCCTAATGTAACTGCACGTTCGACGTCTCCAATGATCAGAGTCTGAGGCAACTGTAGCGCAGTTCTACGGATACAGTACGAATTAGAACGCTGCCCAGCCGATCAAGTCAGTGGATCAGTTTCTCCATGCCAATGGTGCCTTCTATTTACTTAGTCCAGTTCGTCTTCGTCCTCGTACCCACTGTAGCTCTGGCGGCACAATGGAACAGCGTCATCGCTGCTCAGCTACCGTCCGTGCAGGTCAAATTCTTGTCCGGAGCCGATGGCGTGGACCGCTGGCGAGACCAATGGATTTGGGATGAAGTACTGTCCAACGTCCGGGTGGTCGTATGCACTTATCAAGTAAGGATTTTTGGAGAAGTCAGTTTTCACACATTCAGACGTTGACGCTTCAGATACTTCTCGACACGCTCATACATGGCTTCATCCACATGTCCAATCTAGCGCTTATTGTCTTCGACGAAGGTACAATTGCAGCCTCCGTTACCTTGACGGGGATCATGTGGCTAAGAAACAGCGCATCACTGTGTTCAATCCCACCCCGCGAATCGAATCATGCGTGATTTCTATCACGCCAGGACATCCTCGAAGCCTGCGATCTTAGGTTTGACGGCAAGTCCAATTACGACGAGCAAGGCCGAGTCTCTAGAGTTGGTCGCAACGCTCTACGATACGGCATAAGAACACGCTGATCTTAGTAGTGTCATTGAAGCCAACCTCAATGCCATTGCGAGGACGCCCAGACTGGCCCGTGAAGAGCTGCTTAAACATGTGTTCCAGCCGGAGCTAGTCCCATTATTCTACCCCGGTGCCGTATTAAGCTCTTTAGGTTCACAAGCGCTGCAGAGCTTAGGGGACCTCTACTCATCCATTGACATAGAGCAAGACCCGTACATGATAAAGCTGAGATCCGATCCAGCCACTAATCCTTCGCATCTTACTAAGGTACTTTTCAGCCAGAAGACGTACTGCCAGGAGCAATTGAAAAGCCTATTCACTAAATCCAAGGACATATTTGACGAGCTGGGGTCATGGGCCGCAGATTATTACATCAGTTCGATCACTCAGAAGTTCTGTTCCAAGGGTACTGACAGCGTATTCTCATTCCATACACTTGACGACGCGGAGAAAGTGTATCTGAAGAACATACTGCTTTCGTTTCAAAACCCAAGTCCACAACAAACATTCATGGAGAATGGGCTACATCTGTCTGAAAAAGTGCAATGTCTCATAAATTTCCTCATGAGTATCGAGAGTGCAGACTTTACTGGACTGGTCTTTGTGAAGACACGTGCTGCTTGTGCAGTACTCGCGCATCTTCTTTCCGTGCACGTTCAGACGAGGGACAACCTGCGGATCAGCACTTTCGTTGGTATGTCTGCAAACGCCAATAAGAAATTTGATCTTGGGGAGCTGGTGGATGTGAAGAACCAGAAAGATACACTTGACGATCTGCGTCGCGGCCAGAAGAACCTCGTTATTACCACGAGTGCCCTAGAAGAAGGCATTGACGTGTCAGCATGCAATTTGGTCGTGTGTTTCGAGAAGCCTCCAAACCTGAAGTCCTTCATACAACGACGCGGTCGTGCTAGAAAATCGCAGTCGAAGTACGTTCTCATGTTTTCGGAGGAGGATTCCAAGAATGCACTGGCAACCTGGCAACGGCTTGAGGAGGAGATGCGGCAACTGTATATGGATGAGATGAGGCAGCTGCAAGAGCTTCGAAAGATAGAAGAGGGAGACAATGGAAATCGAGAGCTCAAGGTAGAGTCTACCGGGTACGTCATAGATTTATCTCCTTCTGTTCCGCTGAAATGCCTTCCTGAAAGAGCAAAGCAACTTATGACCTACAGCAGGCATCTACGCTTGCATTCAATGCGTGGATCCATGTGCATATCGCTTACTTTCTTCGAATAGCGCAAAGATTACGCTTGAAGATGCAGTACAGCATCTGTACCACTTTTGCGCCACATTACCGGCAGACCCTTATGCGGATCTCAGACCACTTTTTACCTTCTCTGGAGTTGCAAAAGCCGGTGGGATATACAGTAAGGTAATCTTACCCAGCTCGGTCGATGCTGCCGTCCGCGAGGCCTCTAGCAGTTGCGGCTGGGCTTCTCAGAAGATGGCGAGAAGAGATGCTGCATTCGAAGCCTATGTCAATCTTTATCGCGTAGGATTGGTGTCTGATAATCTCTTGCCGTTACGTGTATACGACCCCGCTGTGGCCGATGCGCAAGCTACGGTCCAGAAGATTGCGAGTCTTATCGAGGTTCAAGAGCAGCTCAACATCTGGACTGAAGTGGCCAGTGATTGGCAATCATCAGCCAAGATGTATGCCTCGACTGTCTCTGTTGCCCTAAATGAAGAGGTGCAAGTACACATGTGGATGCTGCTTCCCCGCAAATCGTCCAGAGCAATGCGTCTTGCATTGTACTGGAGTGCTTCCACGATTTTAGGGGCGATTGTGGAGCCGGGTATCGAAGTACTTTACAGTCGCGATGACGCTGCTGCACTGACCACATTACTGCTTCGATCTGTCTTCAAAGGAAGAATCGAGGAGGACCGAAACGACTACATCGCTGTCTTTGGACCAAATGATGATGGTGATCTACAGAGCTGGACTAGGAATTACCAGGGCGCCCAGAAGGCTGACGTGCTGCTTGATAAGGGCTTGCCCGGAGACGGTAGTGGTATTGTTCGAGATCTTTTGCACGATGGGACGCCTCATATCTTCCACGGTGTCGAATATCTCCAACCTCGATTAGCGGTCGTCCAGCTTGATGAAGCCATGGTCAGCAGTGAGGAAACAGAGAGCGCCGAATCGATGGCCTACCTCAGAGTGAAAAAGTTTCCGAAACGCACGGATTTCCTGCATCCAGTCTCTACGGGTAATATCGATAAAGTTGGTCCTGGGATTAGGTATCTGCTCGCAAGCGAGTGCGAAGTGGACAATCTGCCTTTCATCTACTCCCAATTTGCCCTATTCATACCTTCTCTCTTACACGTCGTGGAAATCAATATACTCACCGAGCATCTCTGCATCAACGTCCTACCTACCGTGCAGTTCAATGACCTACAACTTGTTCTCACAGCAATCAGCGCTTCCGCAGCTCAAGAGCCTACCAACTACCAACGCCTTGAGTTCCTCGGCGACTCCATCCTAAAGTATTTGACATCTTTGACTCTCATATCGACGCATCTCAACTGGCACGAAGGCTACCTATCACATCAAAAAGACCACATCGTCTCAAACGCCAACCTCGCCCGCAGCGCCCTCTCTGCCGGCCTTGACAGATACATCCTCACCAAACCTTTCACAGGCCACAAATGGCGTCCCCACTACATCTCCTCACTCCTAACGCCTCAGCCGCCGCAAACCCGCCAAATGTCCACCAAAACCCTTGCGGACGTAGTCGAATCCCTCATCGGCGCAGCCTATCTCGACGGCGGCTTCCCCAAAGCCCTCGTCTGCCTCCAGACCCTCCTCCCATCCACCCCCTGGACGCCCATCCCCCAGCTCAACTCAACCCTCCACGCAGCCTACACCTCCCCTCTCCCTCCCCCTCTCCCTCCCCCCTTCATCCCCGTACAACGCCTCCTAAACCACACCTTCACAACGCCCACCCTCCTCCTCGAAGCCCTCAACCACCCCTCCCACCTCTCCC